>Ga0066378_10000017_pt1 | contig 65719 bp, 63 predicted proteins | sample Knorr_S23_td_DCM_FD_70947 | JGI IMG/M metagenome (GOLD analysis project Ga0066378, IMG submission 70947) | Marine microbial communities from Southern Atlantic Ocean transect - Knorr_S23_td_DCM_ad_71m_LV_A | ecosystem: Environmental > Aquatic > Marine > Oceanic | place: Southern Atlantic ocean...
AGAAAGATTTTTTAAATAGAATTACTAATTATTACTATAATAAAAAAAATAAAATTGAAAGGTATGAATTTTTATCATCCAATAATTCAAAGCTTGGAGAAATCAATTTTACTTATTTTGATGAAGGCTTAATTGAGTCTGAAAGATGGATTAATCTATTAACTGGTAAAAATATAAGATCATTTGAGTATATATATGATGAAAAAAACCAGAACTATATTATTACTGAGTTTGATTCTAATTATCAAATGATTAGTCAGTCTGGAATAAATATTTCGATATTAAATAATTATAAAAATCATGAAATCAATTTTGAAAATACTGAAAACAAATTGCCAGAGAGTTCATATATTTTAGATATTATATCTAGAAATCAAATAGACTTATTTGAATCCAATATTTTTTTTAATGAAACAGATATAATAATAATGAAAAATGATGATTCTCTTTTTGTTAACATTCATGAAATAGGTAATGAATTAGTAAAATTTTATGAAAGAGATTTTAATGATGTTTTATCTTTGAAATTGATAAAGATTAAGGAAATTGTTCATAAAAGTGGAGAAATTATTTATCCTATTTTAAAGTATTGAAAATAATAGTATGATTGTTGCAAGTTGATATGTTAACTACTTATATTCAATTGTATGCAAAAATTAGTTTTTACTATTTTATTTACATTTTTATTTGTTGAAGCACAGCAACAACTATACCCGCCTCCAACATCATTAATAACTATTCCTACTGCAGGAAGTTTAACTAGAGGATCTTTTTCAGCAGGAATGAGAATACAAAAAGATGGAGGTTTGTTAAACTCACTTGCTGTGGGTTTTTCTGATAGATTTATGTTTGGAATATCTCTTGGAGCAAGCAACTTGATAGGTGATCAAAAACCTATACCTAACCCTAGACCTGAGTTAATGTTAAAATATAGGGTTATTGATGAAAGTTTAACAATGCCTGCATTATCACTAGGAATAGATAGTCAAGGTTTTGGCAAATATAATGAAGCTGATTCAATTAGAAGATATGATGTAAAAGGTTTTGGTTTGTATTTGGTTAGTTCAAAGAATTGGAAATCAATTTTTGGTAATTTGGGTTTACATTTTGGAGTTAATTATAATCTTACTGAAAACATAGATCAGGATGATGATTTAAATTTATTTACAGGATTTGATATAGAGTTTAATCCTGAATTTTCTTTTCTAATTGAGTATAATGCTGCTTTAAATCAAAATAATATGACCGCAAAAACAATTTCTCTGTCAAATGGTGGGTTTTTGAATGCTGGTTTAAGGTTTTCTATTTTTGAAAACTTACATTTAGAACTCCATTTTAATAATTTATTGTTTGATGATGAAAAAGTAAGTTATTATAATAGAGAAGTAAAAATAAATTATATAGAATATTTCTAATTTTTAAAATGTTAGAATTAACTAAAAATATTAAAAATAAAGCTTATGAATTAGGATTTGAAAAAATTGGAATTGCAAAACCTGATTTTTTTTCTAAAGATTCTGAAAGATTAAATAAGTGGTTGTCTTTAGGTTACCATGGGAAAATGGGATGGATGAAGAAAAGGGTTGATGAGAGAGAAAATATTTATAATTATTTTCCTGAAGCTAGATCTATCATTAGTTTAGGTTTAAATTATTTTCATGGGAAATCCACTAATGAATATAAAATATCAAATTATGCGTGGGGAAAAGATTATCATGAAGTAATAAAAAAAAAATTAATCAAATTAGTTGATTTTATAAATACTAATAAAAAAAATGTAAAATCATTAATGTGCGTTGATACTGCACCAATTATGGAGAAAAGTTGGGCACAAAAAGCTGGAATAGGTTGGATTGGTAAAAATACAAATTTGATTACTAGAGATTATGGTTCCTGGATTTTTTTAGCTGAAATAATTTTAGATGTAGATTTAATCTTTGATCCGATTTTTGAAGATGATTTATGTGGATCATGTACAGCTTGTATTGATCATTGTCCAACAAATGCAATAGTTGATGAATATGTATTAGACTCAAGAAAATGCATTTCGTATTTAACAATTGAACATCGAGGAGATTTACCGCTTGAATATAAAGGTAATCTAGACTCATGGATTTACGGATGTGATGTTTGTCAAGAGGTTTGTCCTTGGAATAAAAAATTTTCACAAAAAAGTAATGAAGATGATTTCAAACCTAATTCTGAAATTATTAAGAAGAAAAAGAAAGATTGGAAAAATCTCACGCATAATGAATATAAAAAAATATTTAAAGATAGTCCTATCAAACGGACAAAATACATTGGATTGAAAAGGAATATATCAAATAATTTATGAGCGATTGGACAATTATTGATTGTAGTTTAGACGATTTAAAATCAAATGGTAAAATTTTAAAATTTAAAAATAAGACAATAGCCCTATTTAAAAATGATACAAATTTGATGGCATTTGGTAATAGATGTCCTCATCGTGGTGGCTCTATTGGAAATGGAACTATGAAAAATGGAATAATCTCTTGTCCATGGCATAAATGGAAATTTGATTCAAAAACTGGAAAAGCAATTGAAAATGAAATTCATTGTTTAAAAGTTTATCCTATCGAAAAACGAAATGATGGAGTATATATAAAATTAAAGTAAATTTATCTACAATGGATTTTAACTTAAATAACTTTTCAGGTAAAGCTCCTGTTTTTCCACTTCCTGAAACAGTTTTTTTTCCAAAAACATTTTTGCCACTTAATATATTTGAGCCTAGATATAAAAAAATGTTGATTGATAGTTTTAAAAAAGAAAAAATTATATGTATAACTTTACTTAAATCTGAATATGAAAAAAACTATGAAAAAAATCCTGAAATTAATTTAATTGGTTGTATTGGTCGTATTGAAATAAAAAATGATACTCCATCAGGTACATATAATATTCTACTCTCAGGATTGAATAAAGTAAGAATTCATGAAATTGAATCCGATAAGGACTATAGGTTAGCAGAATTAGAAATAATAGATGAAATGTATGGAGATGAGGATTTGAATTTATTGAAGCAAAAAGTTTTTAGAGCTTTTGAAAGAATGTCAATAGATAGTGAATATCCTAAAATACCTGATGAGTTTAAAGAGTTGATTGATTTTGAAATGGCTGTAAATTTTTTAGTTTCTTATCTTCCAATTGATATTATTCAAAAACAAAAACTTCTCGAATTAGATGATATATCTTTAAGAGCAAAAATATTGGTTCAATTTATGGATACTAGTTTAGGAAAATTTGAAACAGGAGATATAAGTACTTTAGGTGATTTAAGGTTTAATTAAATTAACCAACATCAATTCCATATTCCTCTTCAAATTTTTCAGTTGGAATCATTCTTATAGCATCCCATGTTAACTTTGTACATACCTTAGCACATATCTGGCACCCTATACATTCGTTAAATCTTACCTGAACTGGAGGAATAGGTATATTATATTTTTCGTAATTTACTGGTTCAATACAATCAACTGGACAAAAGGGGACACATACTTGACAACCGGTACAATTATCTTCATCAACTACAGCCATTAATTTTGGCTTTTTTTTCTTTTTACCAGGTTCTTCAGATGTCTCTGGGACTGTTTTAAAATGATCGTATGTATTTGCCATTTGTACTTTAAATTTACTATAATAATTAAGACAGATTCAAATAAAAACTATTTTTTTTATAAAAAGCTTTTTAAGAATAGAAAAAAAAAATTAAATTTATAGTGTGTTTTAATTATACTTGAATTTTGGAGGTAAAAAATGTCTTATATTATTGCTGAACCTTGCGTTGGGGTTTGTGATACAGCATGCGTTGAAGTTTGCCCTGTAGATTGTATTCATGGACCCGAAGATTCTAAAGGTGCTGGAGCTGAGGCAAAAGCAGATGGTTTTGTAGCTGACAATAAACAATTATATATTGATCCAGAAGAGTGTATTGACTGCGGTGCATGTGAACCAGAATGTCCTGTTGAAGCTATTTTTGAAGAAGATGAAGTACCAGATGAATGGTCAAAATATATTCCTCTGAATTATAAGTTTTTTGGTCAAGAAGCACCTTAAAATTATTTTTATTATTAATTTATTAATCAATGAATCCTCAAGAAATATATGACTTACTCAAAGAAATTAAATATCCTGGTTTTAGCCGTGATATAGTTTCTTTTGGGATAGTAGATGATTTAAAAATTGAAAATAATAATTTAAAGCTTTTTCTAAAATTATCCTCTGTAACAGAATCAGTTAAAGATGAAATAATTAATAGAATTAAAAAAGTTGTGAAAAATTATTTTGATGATATTTCAATTGAAATAGTAGCTGATAATAAACAACCCCCGCAATCGATAGGATCCGAATTAATACCAAATGTGAAGAATACCATTGCTGTAGCTAGTGGTAAAGGAGGTGTAGGCAAGTCTACAGTTGCAGTAAATATTGCAACTGGTTTAATGCTTAAAGGTTTTAAAGTTGGCATTTTGGATCTTGATATCTATGGTCCAAGTCTACCTATACTCTTAAATATAAATGAAAAACCTAATATGACTGATAATAACAAGTTAGTCCCATTAGAAAAACATAATATGAAAATAATGTCTTTTGGATTCTTAAGTGGAAATGATTCTCCTGTTATCTGGAGAGGTCCCATGGTTGCTAGAATGACTGAGCAATTTTTTAGAGACGTTGATTGGGGAAGTTTAGATTATTTAATACTTGATTTACCCCCAGGGACTGGAGATATACAATTAACATTAGTGCAAAAACTTAAATTAACAGGTGCCGTTATAGTAACCACTCCACAGGACATGGCATTATCTGATGTAAGAAAAGGTGCTGATATGTTTGGAAAAGTAAACACACCTCTTATTGGAGTAATTGAAAATATGTCTGGATTAGTGATTTCAGGCAAGATAATGAACTATAATTCTAGTTTGCAGAAAAATAATAAATTAATTTTGACTCAAACAAATCAAGAATTTGAAATTAATGAAGATGGTAATTTTGAATTTGAAATTGATTTATTTAAAAAAGGTGGTGGTAAATTAGAAAGTGATAGATTAAATGTACCATTATTGGGTCAAGTACCAATTTCTTCTGAATTAATGAATGCAAGTGATAGTGGAATTCCAATAAATATAAAAAATAACAATTCTAGAATTAGTAATATTTTCAATGCTATGGTTGATAAAATAATAGCTACAAATTAAAATAAATATTAATTCATGCTAACAGCTTTATTAATAATTACATTATTATCCTTTAGTTCTACTCTACCTCTTTTTTTACTTTTTACAAAAAAATATAGTACAATTAAAGTTCATAAATTAGTATTGTCAGTATCTTCAACACTTAGTGTTTTTATAAATTTACTTTTAATCGATTCTAACATAATTCGCTATAGTTTTTATTTATCTATTTTATGGTCTTTTTTTCTTTTATTTATAACGATAGTTTCATGGAAACAAAGAAATATAAACTTAATTCAGATTTTATTAATTTCCATTCTTGGAATCATTAATTTTTCCATAATATCCTTTCTTTTAATAAATTTAAATTTTCAATCTATTTTAATATTAATCTTTGGGGGTTTAATTTTATCTAATTCATGTTTTTCTTTAATTGTTGGACATTCTTATCTCGATGATGTAGACTTACCAATTTCATTAATAAAAAATATTAATAGAATTTTCTTTTCAATGGTTGTGTTGAGATTTATTTTAGATTTAATTGTTATTTCATTTTATAATGTTGAAATTTTCAATTATCAAATTCCAATTTATGAATTCATATTTGGTTATGAGGGGATATTTCTTTGGACTGCATTTTTTTTTGGAATAATATTCCCTATTTTTTTATCATTTTTGAGTCATAAAACCATTAATATTGAGTCAACGCTATCAGCTACAGGATTATTATATGTTTTAGTTGTTTGTGTTTTTATGGGTTCACTCATTTTTAATTACTATGCAATTCAATTTAAGATTTTTCTATAAGTGATTAGAGTTTCTAAAAATTGTAATAATTGTAAAAATGTTTATACTGCTAAAATTCAACAAAACATTATCAAATGTGATAAGTGTAAGGGTGAATCTTTTTTTTTCAATTCTAAAAATTTAAACTTTGAACAATGTTCTTTCTGTAATTGCAGGGAATTTTACAAACGAAAAGATTTTAATCAAAATCTAGGATGTTTTTTTGTTGTTATTGGGTCAATACTACTTCCATTTACTTATGGAATAAGTTTAGTAGTTGTTTTAATAATTGATATGTTATTACATAAATATATTGATGAAGTTATTGTATGTTACAAATGTAAAATGGAATTTAGAGGTTTTAAAAATTTAGAAAAAAGTATTAAATTGTTTGATCATCATACTGCAGAATTATATGACAAAAATTAATTGATGTTGCTTATTCAATTCAAAAAGTGAATTCAAAAAAAAATAAAATATTATCTTCAAAAAATATTCCTGAACATATTGCGATTATAATGGATGGTAATGGAAGATGGGCATCTAATAAAAATCTACCTAGAATAGCTGGGCATAAAGAGGGAATTAATTCTGTAAAAGAAATAACTCAAGAGTGCGGTGAGCTCGGTATTAGGTATTTAACTTTATTTACTTTTTCAATAGAAAATTGGAGTAGGCCAAAAATTGAGGTTTCTGCATTAATGAGTTTATTAGTTGATACAATAAAACATGAAATAAATGAATTGATGAAAAATAATGTTAGGTTACATGTTATTGGTAGAGTTTTGGAACTTCCAGAAAAACCAAGAGTTGAAATGATGAAGGGAATTGAAAAAACAAAACAAAACTCAGGTTTAAACTTAGTTCTTGCGTTGAATTATAGTGGAAGAACTGAAATTTTGGATGCTGTAAAAAAAATGAAAACTGATATTGAAAAAAAAAATATTAATTCTAATATTACAGAAAAAACTTTTTCAGAATATTTATATACAAAAGAAATTCCTGATCCTGATCTAGTAATTCGAACTAGTGGTGAATCAAGATTAAGTAATTTTTTATTATGGCAGATGGCGTATTCTGAAATAATTATCACTGAAACTCATTGGCCTGCATTTAGAGCTAATGAATTATATAATTCAATTTTAAATTATCAATCACGTGAACGAAGGTTTGGCAAAGTTTCAAAACAAATAAAATGAAGTCTACATTTTTTTTTAAAACAATATTTCTAAGTATTATTATTGTTAATTCTCTTTTTTGTCAAAATGTTCTTGAGCCAATTAATATCAATGCTGTAAAAGTTGAAGGAAATAATTTAACGACCCCATCAGTTATAAAATACACATCTGGTTTGGTTGAGGGTCAAAAGGTAGTTCCAGGAGATTTTGGTAAATCCGTCAAAAAATTATGGGCAACGGGTTTCTTCTCAAATATTGAAATAAATTTAGAAAAAGAAACTTTAAATGGAATTGATTTGATAATCAAAGTAGAAGAAACTCCAATTCTAGGAGATGTAATTTTTAAGGGAGACAAGAAAAAAATAAATGAGATTGAAGGTGAACTAAACTTAAATACTGGACAACGCATTCTTCCTCATATTGTCAAAGAATCAGAAGAAAAAATAAAAGAAATTTTATCTGAATCTGGTTATATAAATTGTAGTGTTTTGGGTTCATTATCAGACTCTAATCTTGAAAATGTAAGAGATTTAACTTTTAATATTAAATTAGGTCAAAAAGTTAAAATAAAAGATATAGTCTTTATTAATAATTCATCATTTAAAAAAAATAAACTAAGGAAAACTTTTAAAGAGACAAAATTACAAAGAAGATTTATGTTTTGGAGATCATCCTTCGAAAAACAAAAATTTGAAAATGATAAAATTTTGTTGACTCAATTTTATCAAAATAATGGATTTAAAGATTTCAGAATTATATCTGATTCCGTTGCATATAAAAAAGATGGTAAAAACATGATTTTGATACTTAATCTTTATGAAGGTAATAAATATTACTTTAGAAATTTTAGTTGGGATGGAAACAAGCTATATACAAATGATGAATTAAATAACGTTTTAAACATAAAAAAAGGTGATATTTATAATGCAGAACAATTTGAAAATATCGTTAATGAAAATGTTCATGGATTGTATATGGATAAAGGTTATATATATAGCAACATAACCCCAGAGTACAATCCAATTGCCAAAGATTCGTTAGATGTAAATTTTGTTATTGTTGAAAATCATCAAGTTTCTGTTAGAAGATTAGATATAACTGGAAATGATAAGACTAGAGAAAATGTAATTAGAAGAGAGATGAAACTTATTCCTGGTCAAGTTTTTAATAGAGAGCTTTTAATGAGAAGTGCCAGAGAAATTTTTATTTTGAATTATTTTGCTGATGTTCGTCCAGATGTGGTTCCTGTTGATGATGACGAAATTGATATTTTGGTTACAGTTGAAGAAAAGTCCTCTGATCAAGCCAATGCTAATTTAGGTTATTCAGCAGAATATGGATTAATGGGTGGAGCAGGTGTTCAATTCAATAATTTTCGAGGTAAAGGCCAACAATTAGCATTGAATATTAGCCAAGGTGTTCAAGGTAATATGCAAAGATCTTTTGGATATGGTCTTAATTCCAGAGCTGCTCAATATCGTAGCACCTCATTTAGCTTTACAGATCCTATGGTAAATGATCGTCCTATTTTATTAGGCTTTTCTGTTTTTTATTATTTGCGTGGTCAAAATAGGTATTATTATAGTATTCCTTTTGATAGGGAAATGGCTGGTGCAAGTATTAGGGTGGGTACCCGATTAAAATGGCCAGATAATTATTTTCGTGCTGTTTGGACTTTAAGCACCTCACAAAAAACATATAAGGGAAATCCTGAAGATTTAGCTGCTTATGGTCTAGATGGAGTAAGAAACAGTGTTGGTTTAAGTATATCTCAAACAATTACCAGAGATAGTAGGAACCATCCTGAATTTCCATCCCAAGGTTCGAGTTTTAATTGGACATCAACTTTATCGGGAGGTCCTCTTAGCTCCCAAATTTTACCCGTCCACGAAAACTTTCATAAACATACTTTGAAATTTAATTGGTTTACAAATCCATTTTGGAAATTAGCTCTTGTATCTTCATGGCAATTTGGTGCTATAAAAGAATTGGTTCCAAAACATACTGATAATACTTTAGTTCCAATTGATGAAAAATTTATAATGGGAGGAAGTGGTATACCATATGGTACTTTATTAAGAGGGTATCAAGATAACACAGTTGGTCCATATAATAATTACCCAATGGGTGGAAGAGCAATGATTAAGTATATGACAGAATTGAGAGTTCCATTTTCTGAAAATCCTACTGTTTATGGTTTGATTTTTGCTGAGTTGGGAAATAATTGGCTTTATTTAACTGATATGGACCCATTTGATTTAAAAAGATCAGCGGGTTTTGGTATAAGAATGTTTATGCCCATGATCGGAATGTTAGGTTTTGATTTAGGATATGGATTTGATAATATTGAGTATACTCAAAGAGACCCTGAAGGATGGAGATTTCATGTTCTATTTGGAATGCCCTTTTAATTTAGTTTTTGATTAAATTATGCATTATAAAAATTATATATTGGAGGAAATTGTGAATTTATACAAAAGAATTATAATACTTATTTTTTCACTTTTATTGCCAGTTTTTTCATTTGCTCAAATTCAAATAGGATTTGTCCAATCTGAAAGAATTAGAGCTGAATATGAAGAGTTCAAAGAAGCAGAAAGTGAACTACAACTTGAGTTTAGGAAAGTTCAATTTGAATTTCAAACTATGGCTCAGAGATTAGATAGTTTAAAATCAGCATTTGAAACTCAACGTTTAATGAGTTCTCCTGAAAGAAGAAGAGAACAAGAAGCTGAAATAGCAAATTTAGAGAATCAAGTTAATGATTTTCAAACTCAAAAAGTTGGTCCTCAAGGAGAATTATATCAAAAACAATTGCAACTTGAAACTCAAATTATTCAAAAAGTTCAGAGAGCTGTTAATAAAGTCGCAATTGATAAAGGCTATGATTATATCCTCGATTCAGTGAGTCTACTATATGGTAAACCCACCCATAATTTAACAGATGATGTTTTGTATGAATTAAGACGATTAACTGACGAAACAACCAATTCAAATTAAATTAAAATTGGCTACTCTATCTGAATTAACTGAATTAGTGAAGGGGAAATTAATAGGAGATCCATTAATTGAAATTAATGGTGTTTCAGAAATAGAAAACTCTAAACCTGGGACTCTTTCTTTTTTTCATTTGCCTAAGTATAAAAAGTACCTATCTAATTTGAAAGCTTCTGCAATATTAGTAGATAATGAAAAAAAAATAATCGGATTAAATGGAATTGTTTCAAAAAATCCTTTGATTGCTTTGTCAAAAATATTGAATTTTTTTGAAAATTCTGCAGAGGTTACAAATGGGATTCACCCAACAGCGATAGTTGATTCATCATCTATAGTTGATAAATCTAGTTATGTAGGACCATATGTAATAATTGAAAAAAATGTTCAAATTGGTAAAAATGTTTTCATAGATTCATTTTGTCATATAAATGAAGATTCAGTAATTGGTGATAATTCTAAAATTAATTCCTCTGTTATGATTTATGCTAAATCAATTATAGGTAAAAATTCAATTATTCATTCAGGTACGGTAATTGGATGTGATGGTTTCGGATATGCTACTGAAAAAGATGTAAATTATAAAATTCCACAAATAGGAAATGTTTTAATTGAAGATGATGTTGAGATAGGTTCAAATTGTGTAATTGACAGAGGTTCAATTGGAAGTACAGTTATAGGTAAAAATACAAAATTGGATAATTTAGTACATATTGCTCACAATGTTAAAATTGGAAAAGGATGTTTTTTAACAGCGCAAACAGCAGTTGCAGGTAGTTCCATTATTGAAGATTTTGTTTCATTTGGTGGAAGAGCGTCTGTTTCAGGACATATTACTGTAGGAACCCGAGCAAGATTAGCTGCAAAATCTGGAGTAACAAAATCTTTACCTGGAAACGAAACTTATGCTGGAATGCCAGCAAGAAAAATTTCAGAAAAAAATAAAGTTGATGCAAGTTTAAATTTACTACCAGAATTTTTTGATAGAATTAAGGAATTAAATAAAAAAATAAAAAAAATCGAAGAAAATGACTAAACAACAAACAATAAAAAAACCAGTTTCATGTTCTGGAATAGGATTGCATACTGGTGTTGAAAGTACAATCACCTTTAAACCAAGTAAAGATAATTCTGGCATTAGATTTATCAGAACAGATATTGACGGATCTCCAGAAATTAAAGCTGATATTGAGCACGTTGCAGATATATCTAGAGGAACAACCTTAGCACAAAATGGCACCCGAATTCATACTGTTGAACATGTGTTAGCAGCTTTAACTGGTTTAAGAATTGATAATGTCTTAATTGAACTTACTAATAAAGAGCCTCCAGTTATGGATGGTAGTTCCAAAGACTTTGTTGATGTTTTAAAAAAAGCAGGAATTATTCAACAATCTAATGCAAGAGAATATTTGGAAATAGATAAAGCTGTTACTTACAATGATCCTATTAAAAGAACTGATATATCAGTTCTTCCATCCGATAGATACAGGTTAACATGTATTACAGATTACAAGCATCCATTATTGGGAACCCAATATCTTACTATTCATTCAATCGATAGCTTCATAGAAGAGATAGCCCCAGCTAGAACATTTAGTTTTTTAAGTGAAGTTGAGCATTTAAGAGAAGATGGATTGGTTCAAGGTGGAAGACTTGATAATGCGATAGTTATTATTGATAAAGAAGTTGATTCTAAGGAAATAAATAGATTAAAAAAATTATTTAATATTAAAGATGATATAAATATAGGAAAGAATGGAATTTTAAATGGGGTTAAGTTAAGATTTGAAAATGAGCCGGTAAGACATAAAGCACTAGATGTAATTGGTGATTTAGCACTTTTAGGGATGCCAATTAAAGGACATATTATTGCCGCTAGACCTGGTCATGAAGCAAATGTTGGAATAGTTAGAAACATCAAGAAAGAGTATGCAAAAAAAATATTACAAAAAAAATATCAAGCTGAAATTTCGTCAAATTATTTATTTGATATTAGTGCAATAAAAAAAATTCTTCCTCATAGATATCCATTTTTATTGATTGATAGAATTTTGGATATGGAACCAGGTGTAAAATTAACAGCTATTAAAAATGTATCAATTAGTGAACCTTTTTTTCAAGGTCATTTTCCTGATCAGCCTGTAATGCCGGGGGTTCTGATAATTGAGGCTATGGCTCAAGCTGGAGGATTTTTATTATTGCATACTACTGATGAGCCAGAAAAAAAAATAATGTATTTCAGTGGTATTGAAACTGCAAGATTTAGAAAACAAGTATTGCCTGGTGATCAGATATATTTCAAGTTAGATCTTTTGAAATTAAAGTTGGGTACTTGCAAACTTCGAGGAAAAGCCTTTGTAAATAATCAATTAGTAGCAGAGTGTACTTTTATTACTACCTTAGGTGATAGGAAAGAATAGTTATTTCAACTAATATTCATCCCACCGCTATTATTGACTCAAATTCAAGTATTGGAAAAAATGTTTCAGTAGGTGCGTTCTCTATTATTGAACCAAATGTTCAAATTCAAGACAATACACAAATTGGTAATAATGTTGTTATTTGTTCAGGTACTCAAATTGGCAAGAATTGTAAAATCTATCATTCATCAGTAATCGGAGAAAAACCTCAAGATTTAAAATTTAAAGGAGAAAAAACTTTAACAGTTATTGGTGATGAAGTATTGATAAGAGAGTTTGTTACTATTAACAGAGGAACAATTGAATCAGGAAAAACAGTTATAGGTAATAAAAGTTATTTAATGGCTTCTACACATGTTGCACATGATTGTATAATTGGTGAAAGTGTTATTATGTCGAATTTAGCAACATTGGGAGGTCATGTTGAAGTAGATGACAAAGTTATAATTAGTGGGGGTGTATTAGTACATCAATTTTGTAAAATTGGTTCATTTTCATTTATTGGAGGAGGTTATAGAGTTGTCCAGGATGTTCCACCTTTTATAATGGCAGCTGGAGAACCTTTAAAATATTCAGGAATAAATTCAATTGGTTTGAGAAGAAATGGTTTTTCAATAAATACTAGAAAAGTTATTAAAGAAGCATATCGGTTGTTATTTAGAGAAAAATTATCAAGAGAAAAAGCATTGGTTGAAATAAAAAATACTTTACCTATTAACACAGAAATAAAAAAAATAATATCATTTATTGAAAATAGTAATAGAGGTTTAATTTAATTTAATTTAATGAAAAAAGTTGGTGTTTTAGGTTCAACAGGTTCCATTGGTTTAAATACTTTAAAAGTTTTAGAAAATCTTTCTGATTTTAAGGTAAAATATTTAACAGCTAATAGAAATGTGGATTTATTAATTGAACAAGCTTTAAAATTTCGCCCTGAAATTGTTTGTATCGGTGATAAAAAGTTATACAAAAAATTAAAAGATAATTTAAATAATGAGTTTGAAATTCTATGTGGTAGAAATGATTTAATTGATATTGCAGGAATCAAGACTATTGATATTTGTGTAAATGCTATTGTTGGAGGACCTGGAATGGAACCTACGATTCAAGCATTAAAATCAGGAGTTGATGTTGCTTTAAGTAATAAAGAGTCAATGGTTATGGCAGGAGATATAATAAATAATATTTGTAAAAAAACTGGTGCAAAAATTTTTCCTGTCGATAGTGAACATAGTGCTATTTGGCAATGTTTAATTGGAGAAAAAATAGAAAATGTTAATAGATTGATTTTAACAGGTTCTGGAGGTCCATTTAGAAATAAGTCTTTATCAGATTTTAATTCCATCTCGGTTGATCAAGCTTTAAATCATCCTACATGGAAAATGGGGAAAAAGATTTCTATTGATTCAGCAACAATGATGAACAAAGGTTTTGAAGTAATTGAAGCATTTTGGTTATTCAAAATTGATTATGATAAAATAGATATTGTTATACATCCTCAATCAATCATTCATAGTATGGTTGAGTTTATTGATGGATCAATAAAATCACAAATGGGAATTCCCACAATGAAAATACCTATTCAGTTTGCACTTACCTATCCTGATAGATTAAATTCAGATATGAAAAATATAAATGATTTTTCAAAAATACCTAATTTAACTTTTGAAATTCCAGATTTAAAAAAATATCCATCAATTGATTTAGCTTATAAAGCTCTGAAAAAAGGAGGTACATCTTGTGCTTCCTTAAATCTTTCAAATGATTTAACTGTTGATTTATTCTTAAAAAATAAAATATCTTTTAATGAAATTTATCAATTAAATAATGAAGTATTTAAATCTCATAATTGGAAAAAAAATCCATCAGTTTTAGATTTATATGACTTAGAGGTTTGGATTAACGATTTTTTGAAGTCGTTAATTAAATAAAAGAGGTAATTGATCATGTTTACAACTATTTTGGCAATGATTTTTGTTTTAGGCGTCTTGGTATTCATTCATGAATTAGGGCATTTCATTGCTGCAAGATCCATTGGTGTAAAAGTTGAAGAATTTTCAGTGGGTTTTCCCCCGAAGTTAATCTCATTTACTCCATCAGAGAGTGGAATAATTTTTAAGTTTTATTTTTTTGGAAAAGATGAAAAAGGAAAAATAAAATGGAAACCTATCTTTGAATCTAAAATAAATTCAAAAAAATATTCTACAAGCACAGAATATTCATTGTCAATTATTCCTCTAGGTGGATATGTTAAGGTTGCTGGTTTTATTGATGAGAGTTTTGATGCAAATGTCACCGGAGCTAGTGATGAATTAAATTCTAAAACTAAATTACAACAAATATGGTTTATGTCTGGAGGAATAATAATGAATATTCTTCTGGCTATAATCTTTTTTTCTGGAATTACAATGATTCAAGGTATTTCTGTTCAAAATGATGAACCCATTATTAGACAAGTATCAATTGGATATCCTGCTGATTTGGCAGGAATTAAATCTGGTGATAGAATTTTAGAAGTTGAGAATGTTTCAATTGATAAATGGTCAGAAGCAACTACGATAATTAAAGAAAATGTTGATGGTGATATTCAAATTAAATGGATTTCTGATGAAGTTATTAAAAACGCATTAATTCCAACAAAAGAAGCTAAAGTTCCTGATGGCAATGAAATAAAAGAAATTAGAATAATTGGTGTTCAAGGTGGTTTTGAAATTAGAAAAGCTAATTTTTTTGAATCAATTTATAGTGGTTTTGATAAAACTATTTTTTGGTTAAAAATGATTGTACAATCTTTGGCAATGATATTTTCAGGGAATGCCTCATTTAATGATATTGGAGGACCAATTCTTATCGCTCAATTAGCAGGTGATTCTGCAAGAGCTGGAATTATTTCATTATTATCATTTACAGCCATAATAAGTGTTAATCTTGCTTTTATGAATTTATTACCTATTCCAGGTCTTGATGGAGGACATATTTTACTTACAAGTTTGGAATTTATTACTAGAAGATCAATTTCAACCAAAGTAAAAATGTTCATTCAACAAATAGGTGTGGCTCTTCTTTTATTATTAATGGCTTTGGTGATGTTTAATGATATTAGCAGATTATTTTCTGGTTAATTTATATTTGATATTAACATATTTAATGTTCCGAAATTTGCATTAGATATAATTTTTATTGGAATTTTTTTATTATCATTAGTCATCCAAATTTTCATTATTGACTTATTTTCATCAAGGTTTATGGCTTCAACTAGGAAGCAATCGAATATTCCTATATTACTATTAATTCGTTCTTCTTTTAATATTGATAGCTTGACTTTATAAATTTTATTGTTATCAAAAATATTAAATAAAAATTCATCATGAATTTTAATTTTTTTTGTTCTTAAAAAGTAAAAAAAGGAATAAGGATCCCGAACTTTTTGTGAAATATCTATTCTTTTATTATTTGAATTATAAAAATTTTTTTCATAATTAAATGTTACATTGAAGTTTATTTTGTAATTTGGTTCAATTATAATTTTTTGAAATTTTTGAGTATAAAATTCTTTTTTATCAATCCAAGATTTCACAGTATCTCTTATAGGGAATATTTTATCCCAAATATCATTTGTTTTGAGTAAAAATGAAAAAAAATAATTATCATTATCTTTTTTAATTTTATTAATACTCATTTTTGCTGACCCTACTGATATAAAGTTAAGATTTACTTTGTAAAATATTTCTTCACCATTTGTAAACGGAGAGATATCTTGACAATATAAATTGCTTAAAAACAAAAATATTATTAAAAATTTATTCATCTAATTTGTATAATCTTTTCACTTGTTAGATTAAAAATATTTGAAGGATTAGAATTATTTATTTTTCCTTCATCAATCATTAAATCTACTTCATTGGAAAATTGTTCATTAATTTTTTTTGGATCATTAATTGGTTTCATATTTGTTTTATTTACACTAGTGGAGGTAATACCTCTACCTAATAGTTTTGTAATTTTCATAGGAATATTGTGATCAGGAATTCTTACACCAATTGAATTATTTGGTCCTAATAAGTATTTTGAAATATTTTTGCTTATTGATTTTAGAATTAAAGTATTTGGACCTGGAAGTTTATCATCACAAAATTTTATATGGTTCTGAGATATAGATGCATAAGTTTGAAGCATATTCTTATCGCATACAGCAATACTCCATGGACCAGGCCTTCCCTTTATTTTCATCAATTTTTTTACGGCAAAATCATTCTCCGAATCTACTCCAAATCCATATATTGTATCAGTAGGATATACAATAACTCCTCCATTTTTAAGCACATTTACAGCTTTTTCTATTATTTTTTTATCATTCATTTTTAGTTTTCCATCTCCTATGAAACCATAGATATTGATGAGGTTTCTTTTTTATTCTTTGTTCAAGTAATTCTGTGAATTGATGCATTATTGAAGTATACTTTTTGCTTGGTTCAATTATTATAAATTCAATACAATAATTATATTTTTTTCTAATACAAAAAGCTACGACAACTTTACATTTAGTTTTTTCATAAAAAACTGAGGCCCCTCTCGGTGTAGAGGCTGCTCTACCAAAAAAATTTATAAACTCTCCTTTTTTACCTGCATCTTGGTCACTAGCAAGTATTAAAGTGTTACCTTTTTTTAAAAAATTAATCATTTTATGTGAAGAATAATGAATAGAAACTGGATTAAAACCATTTTTTTTTCTCAAGTTATTAAAGAATAATTGAGCTCCTTTATTGTTTTGATTTTGAGTTACCGTTTTAATATTGAAATTATTTTTTGACATCCATGCAGGTATGATTTCCCAATTTCCAAAATGAGCAGTTAATAGTATAAAACCTTCTTTATTTGATTTTAAGTTCAATAAAGTTTTTTCATTTATTATTTTTATTTTTTCATTTTTAATTATTTTTTCAATACACAAAGCATCTAAAAACATTTGTCCAAAATGTGAGTGAGTCTTTTTTAAAATTTTTAATAATTCTTTATTATTTTTGTTGGGAAAAGATTCTTTTAATTGACTATAGGCAAGTTTTTTTCTTTTTTTAAAAATATAAAAAAATAAAGCTCCAACTAATTTTCCAATTATAGATCTTAATGATGGTTTGATAACCGAACAAAAAATTTGGATAAGGTTTAATGATAATCTAGTTATAAAATTTTTTATTGTTTTCATTTGTTGTTGATTATTGTCATAATTTACAAGTAATTTCTATATATGAACTATTGTAAAACTTTAATTTTAATATTCCTAAGTTTTGTAACTTTTTTAAAAAGTGAAACAGTTTACAGAGTTCCAATCCAAAGCACTATTGATTTAGGTCTTCCAAATTACATTGAAAGATCTATTGAAGAAGCAGTAAATGATAATGCTGATGCAATAATTTTTGATTTAAATACATTTGGTGGAAGAGTTGATGGTGCAACTCAAATTAAGGATGAAATTTTAAACTCTCCAATATTGACAGTTGCATTTATCAATAAAAGAGCAATATCTGCTGGAGCTTTGATTTCTTTATCATGTGACAAAATATATATGACCTCTGGTGGAATAATTGGAGCTGCAACAGCGGTTGATATGTCAGGAAATAAAGGAAGTGAAAAAGTAATCTCTTACATGAGGGAAGAAATGGCTTCTACAGCTGAAAGTAATGGAAAAAATAGTGACATTGCTAGAGGAATGGTTGATGAGGATTTATATTTCGATTATTTATTTATAGATGGTGACTCAATATATGTAGATGATATAGAAGGAAGAAAAGCAGGAAAATTAATTTCTTTAACTACTAATCAAGCCATAAAATATTCAATAGCCGATGGTTCGGTAGAAACATTTAAAGATTTATTAAAGGAAATTAATCTGGAAAATGCTAAGATTGTCGACTTTTCAATCAATTGGACTGAAAGTCTTAGAAGATTTTTAACTGATCCAACAGTCAGTTCTTTATTAATGACTTTAGGATTTTTAGGATTATTATTTGAAATTCAATCACCAGGGTGGGGAATCCCCGGTTCAATTGGAATACTAAGTTTATTACTTTTTTTTGGCTCAACTATTGATACAGGATTAGCAACAGGACCAGAATTAATTGTAGTTGGCATAGGGATTTTGTTATTGCTTCTAGAATTTTTTATTATTCCAGGCTTTGGGTTACTTGGAATTAGTGGTTTGATTGTCATATTGGGTGGTTTATTTATGTTGTTGATACCTGAAAATCCATTAACAAATGATTATAATTCTGCTTCATGGGCTTTCGCTATTTCTACTATTGGAGGAATTATTTCAATATTCTTAATTTTTAGACTTTTATCTAAAACAAAACTTTGGGAAAAATTAACATTGCCAACCAGTCAAAAAAGTTCAGAGGGATATAATACTTCTATTGGTTTAGAAGGTTTTGTTGGTAAATTAGGTATTTCCACATCTGATTTAAGGCCATCTGGATGGGGTGAATTTGATTCAAAAAAGCTATTTGTAGTGACTGAGGGCGAATTTGTTGATAGAAAAGAAAAAATTGAAATTCTATCAGTGGATGGCAATAGAATATTGGTTAGAAAAATTAGTAATTAGGAGAAATAATGGACTATCTACCTATAATCGCAGTTGTTGTTGTTATACTTTTTATATCTTTAATATTATATTTTGTTCCACTTGGTTTGTGGATTCAAAGTGTAGTTTCCCTTGGATTGGGAAAAATTTCAATAATTGATTTAATTAGAATGAGATTAAGAAAGATTCCTCCAAGATTGATAGTTGATTCAATAATAAATATGCAAAAAGCTGGATTGACAAATATTAATCCTGGCATGATGGAAACTCATTTTTTGGCTGGTGGAAATGTAGCTAATGTTTCAAATTCTTTAATTGCTGCTGATAAAGCTAATATTCCATTAGATTTTACAACTTGTACTGCGATTGACTTAGCTGGTAGAGATGTTAAAGGAGCAGTTGAAACATCAGTATATCCAAAAGTAATTGATGCTCCTGTAAGTGGTACTTTGGCTGCAGTTGCAAGGGATGGAATTGAAGTCAAAGCAAGAGCAAGAGTAACTGTAAGAACTAATATACCTGGTTTGGTAGGTGGTGCTACAGATGAAACAATTATAGCTAGAGTTGGAGAGGGTATTGTTAGTGCAATAGGTTCATCTGAATCTTACAAAACTGTTTTAGAAAATCCAGACTCAATTTCAAAATTTGTTCTTGAAAAAGGTCTAGATGCTGGTACAGCATTTGAGATATTGAGTATTGATATCGCTGATGTTGATGTTGGGAAAAATGTTGGAGCGCATTTGGAGGCTGACCAGGCTGAGGCTGATTTAAAAGTTGCTCAAGCCAAAGCTGAAACTAGACGTGCAATGGCTATTGCTGAAGAACAAGAAAAAACAGCTTTAGTTGAGGAAATGAAAGCTAAAGTTGTTGAAGCTGAAGCACAAGTTCCTAAAGCTATGGCAGATGCATTTAGATCTGGAAATTTAGGTATTATGGATTATTACTCGATGAAAAATATTCAAGCAGACACAGAAATGAGATCTTCAATTTCAGATGTTGATCAAAAAAATAATCAAAATACTTAAATTTAAATTATAGTATTATGGATATTAGTTATTGGATATTTATCCTTATTGTTTATTTGATATCTCAATGGGTTCAAAGCCGTACTAAAAATATATCAGATGAGAGTAATAAATTAAACAATGAGGATTTTTCACTTGATAAAAAGGATGATAGTTTTCAAAATCAAAATTTACCTCAATGGATTAAAAACTTAGATCCACAAGGTAATAGCTTTGAGGATTTAAGTTTTAATCAATCAGATGATTTTAATATTGAAAATATTTCTCAAACAGAAAAATTAATTAATGTAAGTGAACAAAATATTCAAGATGATGAATTATCTGAAGATATCAACGAGGATATTGAAGAAAAGGTTCTTGATGACATTGAAAATGTTAATAAAAAAGAATCACAAAATTTTAATCAACCAATTCTTGAAGATTTAAATGAAAAAAAATTTAATCCTACAAAAAATAAATCTTTTAATATTTTTGATACCCTTCAAAGTAAAAGGGATATAAAAAAAGCTATTTTACTAAATGAAATATTATCTCTTCCAAGAGCACTAAATAAGTATAGTATTAAAAAATAATTTGATTATAGATTTTATTAATTTGTTTGTTTAAACTCACTAAACTATTATTGTTTTTTATTATAAAATCAGATTTTCTTTCCTTTATTACCTCATTCATTTGAAGAGTTTCTCTTCTTATTATTTCTTTTTTTGAATGGTTCCCTCTTAGTAAAGCTCTAGTGATTCTTGTATTAAAATCAGATTTTACAAATATAACAAAATCAAGTTTTTCATTTAATTTTGATTCAAAAATAAGTGCTGCATCAATAATAAATAATTTTGTTTTATATTTATATCGCATGATATTAAAGAGATTATCAATAAAGGATGTGACTTTAGGGTGAATTATTGAATTAAGTGTAAGTTGATTTTTTTTATTTGAAAATGCTTTTTTTGAAAGTTTAAATAGATCTATGTTATTCTCTTTATTTAAAATATCATTTCCAAATGAATTGATTATTTGATTTTTTATAGGTTTATTTCTAATTAAAAATTCTTTTGCTTCGTTATCTGCATTCAAATGATATCCCCCAAGTTTTGAAAATTCTTTGCTAATAGTTGTTTTCCCAGATCCAATTGCTCCTGTTATACCTACTTTTTTCATAATATATTTTCTATTCTTTTAGTTATTTCAACAAGATTTCCTATTCCATCAATTTTTCTTAATAAATTTTCACCTTGATAGAAATCAACAAGTGGTTTAGTTTGAATGTCATATATTCTTAATCTGTTTGTAATAATTTCTAATTTATCATCTTCTCTTTGTATTAATTTTCCATTACAATCATCACAATGACCTTCTTTTTTTGGTGGACTAAATACCAAATTAATTATTTTATCGCATTTTATGCAACTTCTTCTGCTTGTCAATCTTTCAATTAAAACTTTATTTTTTCCATTTATCGCAATTACATGATCAATTTTATAATTGAATTTACTTAATAGGGATTTTAGTCCATTGGCTTGATTTAATGTCCTGGGAAAACCATCAAAAATAAAACCATTGCTGATATCTTTTTTTTCTAATCTTTGAGAAACTAGATCGAGAACTATTTCATCTGGAACTAACCTCCCTTTATTCATATATAGAGCTGCAAGTAAACCAACATCATTCTTTTTTTCAATAGCAATTCTTAGCATATCTCCTGTTGATAAATGCAAAATTTGTTTTCTTTCGGCTAAAATTTTTGCTTGTGTACCTTTTCCAATACCAGGAGGACCTAAAAAAATTATCTTCATCTATTTAAAAACCTTATTTTCTTGAATAAAGATATAAATATTAAACCGGTTACAAAACCACCAATGTGAGCAAACCATGCTATTCCCCCTGAAACATTCATTCCAATTGATCTATATCCATTTGTTATTTGAATGAAAAACCAAAAAATCAAAACAATATATGCAGGTATTTTTAAACTAGTAAAATAAAAAAATATAAATAATATTGAGTGGATCTTAGCCTTCGGATAAAGAATCAAGTAAGACCCTAAAATTCCAGCTACGGCACCACTTGCTCCTATTATTGGAATGATAGATTTTAAATCAAATAATGTTTGTAAACATCCAGCAATGACGCCGCAAAGAATATAAAAAACAAAAAAATTAAAATGTCCCATATATCCTTCTACATTATCCCCAAAAATCCATAAATATATCATATTACCAATCAAATGTATAAAACCACCATGCAAAAAAGTTGAAGAAATTAGAGTAAAACAAAAATAGGGAAAATTGGTAAATACTGTATTTGGAATAATAGCAAAATGATTAATCAAATCATATTGACCAAAAATTTGAATTATGAAAATTAGAATATTTAACCCAATTAGTAAATATGTTACTATTGGAGTTAGTATTCTAGGATTATCATCTTTATACGGTAAAAACATTATAGGTTTTTTATGCTAAAATTTATTTTTTTTGTTGAAATATTTCCAACATTGTCTTTTGCTGAAATTATAATTTCATGTTTGCCAGGATTTAATTCATTTCTTAAATCATGTTTTATGGTTTTTTTGATAGGGTGATAATCAAAGTAAATATTTTTCGAGTTGAGGCTTACATTTAATTGCTTCTTATCATAAATTCCTGATAATTCATCAGTTATTTCCAATTTTATTTCTTTGACATCTGAACTTTTATAAATGCCGTTATTTCCTGGAAATATCTCTTTAATATTTGGTTTAATTGTATCTTCTAAAATAACTACAGATTCTAAACTAAATAAAGATGCCTGAAACATTTTTTCTTCATGGTTGTATTTAGAATTCAAATATGTCCAACCTTCTTTTTTGTCAAAATAATAAATTCCTTTTTTATTATTTGATTCAAAATCCTTTAATTTAATTTTGACAGTAGCTGAATCTTTCAATGGAATGTTAAAAGGGTTAAGTTGATATATATCTGAAATTTGTCTTCCATTTTTAATGGTACTATTATTTGTTACCTTTCTTATCCAAAATGCAGTAGTATCATAAAAAGTATTTTCATTTATATTCAAACTACAGTTTTTGTCATTAGAAATATTAGTTTTAGAAATTGTAGAAATTGAGGGTTGGAATGTAAAGATTAATTCTCTGTTTGGATTTGATAATATATTAAAACTTAAACTTTTTATATTATTTAATTCACTAATATTTAATGGAGAGGTATGAAAAACACCTGGTCTAAGTTGTTTGTGAGATAAACGAGTTATATTATTTTTTTTTACTTTGATTTCTGTTTGATGAGGCAAAAAAGAATTTGAAGAAATTTCAAAAATGACTGTTTTTTCAAGATGAGATATATTTAATTCAAAATTACTCTTTAAATAATCATCATATTTAAGATTGTATGGGAAATTATAGGGTTCAGATATTGCTCCAAATTTATTTATTCCTATGAATTGTAAAATTTTACCATTTATATCTTTTTCATTGAATTCAACAATTAAACCTTTATTAATTTTCTTTAATGATATTTTTTCTAATTTTTTTTCTGGAAAACCCTTTTTATTAAAAACATAACATACAAAATCTTTAATTGGAAATGGATTTCCTTTAGGAGTTATTTGAAAAAAAACAGAGTTATCCTTTTTTTCTAATATTTCAACATTTGTTTGTATAGGGGGTGCAACATAAAAGGTTCCTTTAATCGTTGATAAATTATTCTTATGGTCAAATACTTTAATTAAAACATTATGATAACCTTCTGTAAGATTTAATATTCCATCTGAGTCATTTTTAATGAAATTTGTTTTTAAATTTTTATCAATTAAAAATAGTTTGTGAAAATCACCATCATTTAATCTTCTTAGACTATTATCAATTGTGATTTCTTCTAAATGATTATTTTTAAAATCATATTTGTCATATTCTATTTTGAATAATTCTACATTATCTACACTTAATGAAATTCCAGTTATATTATATTTCCAAGAAAAACCATTAATTTTATCAATAGATTTCAAACTTATTCCAAATTTATTAAATACATGAATTGTATCAGGGAATTCATATGTGCCAATATTCTGTCTTTTAAGATTAAAAATTTGAGTGAGATTGTGACCGTTTATTATTGTATTTTTATTTAAAGGGGTTAAGGCAATTTCATATGGAATTGGTTTATGTACATCATTTATACCAAATCCATTTAATAAAGGGTTTATTGGTTTATTAATACTATCCCTAATTTCAAAATGGAGATGAGGTCCATAAGCTCCTCCAGTTTCACCCATATATCCTATCAAATCACCCTTTTTTACTAAAAATTCATCTTTTTGAAAAAACTTTTCAATTTCATAAGAATTATTTTGTTCTTGCTCAATATTGGTTATTTGGTTTAGAAGATTATTAAACATAGATAAATGAGCATAAACAACAATATTTCCGTCAATTAATCTTTGATAAATTACTTTTCCATATCCATTTGATGAGATTTTAATTTTTTCGATATAGCCATTTTCAACGGCGAATATTTCGTGGTTAATATTTTTTTCAGAAGAAATAATATCAATACCAGCATGAAATCTTCTTGGACGTGGTTCACCAAAGTTTGAAGATATAATTTTACCATCTTTAGTTGGCCATAAATATTTCTGACCAAATGAAATTTCTAATAAACATAGAAAAATTAGTTGGTATATAATAAAATGGTTCATAGGTTAAGTAGTATTTAGTAATTTCGTACCAAGAATATGATACTAACAATAAAACACTAAAATAATTTAATTAAAAAGTGTAAAATTTGTATGATAATTTAAAATGTTTCGAACTAATAATTTTATGGAGAATGATTTATGAAAAGATTAATAACACCAATAATAGTATTGTCATTATTTTTTCCTACTGAAAAGGCTGAAGCTCTTTTTGGTATTGGAATAAAAGGTTTAGGAGATACCTTTTCTGTAGATGCATGGAATGATGGTACTTCACTTTATTCATTGCAAAGTCCTGGATTCTCGGGTTCAGATGGAGTCGGTGTAGGTGGTTTTATTTATATTGATGCAATTCCATTTATTGATCTTGAAGCAAGTGTGGAAATTGCTCCTGTTCCATATGATTTAGAATTTGCAAACGCTATTACTTCCCTTCCATCAACTCAATTTGCTTGGACAAGAATTTCTACTTATTTCACTGCTCGAAAAAAGATGTTTGGTCTTGGTATTCCATTTATTGGAGGAGGATCTTTTCATTTAGGGGGAGGAATAAATAATCATATTTCTTCCAAAAGAGCAGATTTAGATATGATGAGTGAATTACTTGGTGGTGATTTAGTAAATGGTGGTTCAAATGTAAATTTAGAAGATAAAATTGAAGATTTTGTTACAAACAGAGATAATTGGTTTGATAATTCAGGTTTACATCTTCAGGCAAGTCTTCAAGCTAAGTTATTAACATTTAGCTCTTTTCTAACTTATAGAATAACAATAGCGGAAGGCGTAGTGCCAGGTTCAAATAGTTTTAGTACAGTTTGGGCAGGTTTGGCATTCGGTTTTTAGTTTAAATCTTTTAAATATATAATATAAAGAAGGTGAATTTATTTTCACCTTTTTTTATTTTAATTTAGCTTGTGCTTGAAATTTCCAAAATTTTAAGTCCTTAGATATATAAGATTTACCATTTTTTGTAATTGCTAAAAACAATGATTCTCCTCCATCTTGAGCAGGTAAGAAACTTAAAGCAATGAAATCAGTTCTTTCATCTATTTTAGAAAAATTAAAGAACTCTTCTCCTGGAGTAATAATATTTTTATGCTCTATTTTGTATATTGTGCCGAAGCTTGATAGGGCTGCAAATCCTATAATAGGTGGTGCTATTCCAAATTGATATGGAACAATTGATACAATAGTTTCCTTATTTTTCATTTGATTTGTTTTTTCAAATAAATTATAAATATTATTGTTTATTTCATTTAAAGTCTCATTTGAGAAAGATTTACCAGCTGGTCCTTCAGGACCAATATCTCCTTTAGGTCCTTGGGGACCAGTATCTCCCTTGGGTCCAGGGGGGCCTTCTATAACTTTATTGGTACCAATAAAGGAGCTACAAGATAATTGGAATACAGATATCAGCAATAAAATTTTTTTTTTCAAAACTTTAATTAATAAAATTATTTAGGTTAGGAAATTTTTGTACTAGAAATGGTATAGCACGTGCCCAAGCCATTGCTATAATGATTATAAGTTCAGATGAAATTGCAATGATAAAAGATATTATAGCTCTGTTCATATGTTTAAATTTGTATAAATTTATTGTTCCTAGGGCAAATACTTGATTCCCAAAAAGTTTATAAATTTTTTCGTCATCGGATGTGATTGAAGCTAAATGATTGGAATATTCAGTAGAATTTGGATATTTACTTATACCAGCAAAAAAAAGTGGATTTCCTTTAGTAGTGTCTACGTCTTCAATTTTTTCAGATTTAATTCTCGGGGATATTACCAAAATTAAGTTAATCATCGTAAAAAAAGCTGCTAAAAAATATACAATAACTGTTAGAAAAATTAACCAATTCATTTGAAGTTTTAAAAAATGAACAATAAAAAATACCATAAAAACACCTAAGATTGAGAGCAAAGTTGTTGCTTTTTGATCAGTTCGTTGCATAATTTGATTTTCGTTATCTAGTATTTTGAAAAGAGTGGATAGTCTTTTGTTATTATCTATATTTTTAGTTGACATAAATTCTTTCTTTAATTCGAATTAATAAAATAGGGTGGGTGATTTCATAATTAGTATTTTAATTAATGAACTCTTTAATTCTTTTTTTAATAGCATCCCTGCATTTTCGATATGGGTCTAATAAATTTTCATCATCAGACCAATTTATAAATGGATCTTCAATGGACCAATGAATTGATTTTTGACTTTCTGGGAAAATTGGGCATTTTTGATTTGCATCATCACAAACTGTTATAACTATATCAATTTTTTTATCTAAAAAATCATTCATATGATCTGAAGTATGATTAGATATGTTAATATTTAGTTCAGACATCACTTTTATTGCAGCAGGGTGAACTTTTGTTGGATTTGTTCCTGCACTGTAAACTTTATATTCATTACTTTTGTAATGTTTTAAAAAACCTTCTGCCATTTGGGATCGACAAGCATTTCCAGTACATATGAAAATCACTTTTTTCATGTATTTAATTTAGTATTATTATAATTTTAAATGTTATAAAATTATTGAATAAATTTTGGTGTAAAATGAATATTTTAAAAAAATCTGTTGCGGAATTTATAGGTGTTTTTTTTCTTACATTTATTGGTGGTGCTGCTATTATCAATGCTAATTCTGACCTTTTAATTATTGCTCTTGCACATGGTTTAACAGTTGCTTTAATTATTTCATCTTTGGGTCATATTTCCGGAGCTCATATTAATCCTGCAGTCACTATTGGTTTTTTAATAACAAAAAAAATTAAGTTTAAAACTGCTCTTTCATATTTGTTTGCACAAATTACAGGTTCAATTTTTGCCTCAATTTGCTTACTAATTTTAATTCCAAATTCATTGGATTTCTCTTTAGGTGGTCAATCTTTAAATGAAGGTGTTGGTTTCTTTAATGCAATTATTATCGAGATGATATTAACCTTTCTCTTAGTGTTATCAATTTTTGGCGTTGCAGTTGATAATCGTGGTCCAATGAAATATATTTCAGGTTTTGGGATAGGTTTAGTTATTACAATAGATATTTTTGCAGGTGGTCCATTAACTGGTGCGTCAATGAATCCGGCTAGAACATTTGGACCAAGTTTAATATCAGCTAATTGGGATAATCATTTAGTTTATTGGATTGGACCAATCTGTGGTGGTATTTTAGCATCATTATTGTATGATAATTTTTTTAATGAAAATAGTAAAAAGTAATGATTGAAACTTTTAAAGAATTTAACCCAGTTTTACAAGCATTTTTAGCAGGTTGTTTTACTTGGGGATTAACTGCATTGGGTGCGTCTGCTGTATTTTTCTTTAAATCATTGAATAGAAAAGTAATGGATGCAATGTTAGGTTTTACTGCTGGAGTAATGATTGCAGCTAGTTATTGGTCTTTGCTAGCGCCAGCTATTGAAATGTCTGAAAACTCAATTTTACCAAAATGGCTTCCACCAGCAATTGGTTTTTTGTTAGGAGGTGCCACGCTTTATTTCATGGATAAAATTCTTCCTCATCTACATATAGGATATGCAAAAAAAGATGCGGAAGGGATTGCAACAACTTGGCACAGAACAACTTTGACTGTAATTGCTATAGCATTACATAATGCTCCAGAGGGTTTAGCAGTAGGAGTAGCTTTTGGTGCACTTGCTTCAAATTTAGACTCTGCAACATTTTCAGGTGCAATTGCTCTAGCTTTAGGAATTGGTATTCAGAATTTTCCAGAGGGATTTGCTGTTTCAATGCCATTAAGAAGAATGGGTGTTTCAAGATTAAAAAGTTTTTGGTATGGTCAACTCTCTGCTATCCCCGAACCAATATTTGCTGTAATTGGTGCATTAATAGTTGTTTTATCAACAGCAATTTTACCGTATGCTCTTGCCTTTGCAGCAGGTGCAATGATTTTTGTTGTGATTGAAGAGGTAATTCCCGAAAGTGCACAGGAAGGCAATATTGACATTGCAACAATCGGTGCGATGATTGGTTTTACTGTTATGATGATTCTTGATGTCGGATTAGGATAAAAAAATTAAGATGCTAAAATCAATAAATATTCAAACTTTCCAAAGAACAGATTTTATCGATATAACAACATACGTTGAAGAATTATTACTCGAATCTAAGTTGATTGAAGGTGAAATAGATATTTTTGTACCGCATACTACCTGTGGAATAACAATAAACGAAAATGCTGATCCTGATGTAATGAGAGATATAAAATATTTTATCGATAAATTAATTCCTAATGACTCAAATTTTTTACATAATGAAGGAAATTCTGATAGTCATATTAAAACTTCTTTTTTTGGTTCATCTGAAAAAGTATTTTTTAATAATAAAAAACTTGTTCTTGGTGTATGGCAGGGAATTTATTTATGTGAATTTGATGGTCCGAGAAATAGAAAAGTATTAATTAAAATCAAATAATTTGTTTTTGTTTATTCCATAAAGCATTCATTTCATCTATTGAAATATTTTCAAACTTTTTATTTTCTTTTTTTAATTCATCTTCAATTCCATTAAATCTTTTCAAAAATTTGTAATTAGATTTTCTAAGTGCATTATCTGGAGATATATCAAAGAACCTACAAAGATTAACTATCGTAAAAAGCACATCACCAACTTCTTCCTCAATTTCATCTTTAACTTTAGATTTTTTTGCTTGTTTTAATTCTTGAATTTCTTCTTTCAGTTTATCCCAAACCTGACCAATATTATCCCAGTCAAATCCTGTGCTTGCTGCTTTTTCTTGTAGTCTTTGTGCTTTTATTAATGATGGCAAATTAGATGGAATACCATCTAATAGATATTTTCTATTTTTAAACTTTTGTTTATTTAATTCCCAATTGGAATTATTAGAATATACTTTTTGTGAAAATATTTTTGGGTGTCTATTTATCAATTTTTGATTTGCGAATAAAATTACGTCATCAAGATTAAATTGTTCCTTATCATTAGCTATATCACATTGAAATAATACATGAATTAAAAGATCACCCAATTCTTCTAATAAATTATTTGAATTTTTTTTATCAATTGAATCAATTACTTCATAAACCTCTTCAATTAAATATGGTATTAAAGATTCACTGGTTTGTTTTTTATCCCATTCACAACCATTTTCAGAACGAAGTTTGTTTATTGTTAACAAAAGATCATCAATTTTTTTCATTTATTCCTCTTTTCATTATATTAATTTTTAAAATTCTATTTCCTTCCATTGATATAATCTTAAAAAATAAATTATGATATTCGATGAAATTTCCTACAGTAGGAATATTCCCAAATTCATAAAATAAAAATCCCCCTAGAGTGTCAAATTCCCTGTCTTTGTTAAATGAAATATTTAGTTCAGATTCTAAAATATTGATTGGAGTTTTAGCGTCAACTAACCAGTTAGACTTTTTTAATTTTAATATCATTGGTGATTCTTTATCAAATTCATCACGAATTTCTCCTACAATTTCCTCAACTATATCTTCTACTGTAACTAAACCTGCAGTACCACCATATTCATCAACAACTATTGCAATACTCTCTTTTTTTTGTTGAAAATCTCTTAATAATTGATCAATATTTTTTGATTCAGGAACAAAAAATACTTTTCTGCAAAGTGATGAAATCTTTATTTTTGTGTTTATTTTGTTTAAGTGAGGTAAAACATCTTTTGAATATAAAAATCCTTTAATGTTATCAAGATTTTCAGAGAAACATGGATAAATAGAGAAATTATTTTTTTTTATAATGTTTATTGTTTCAGATAGAGAGTTGTTTATGTTAATTCCAATAATATCAATTCGTGGAACCATTATTTCTTTTACAATCGTACTTGAAAAATCTAAAGCAGATTTAATCATTTTACTTTCATCATACTTAATTGAACCAGTTTTAGCACCGATATTTGCGAGTGCTTTAATTTCATCTTCAGTTTCAAAAAGTTTTTCTTTTTTTCCGGGTAAGATTTTTGATAAAAATTTTGTTAATGTATAAAGCGGAACTGCAATAGGACTAAGAATAAAAATTAATATTTTGATTGGTAATGAAACTTTTTCGGCAAAGGATATTGAATTTTGAATAGCAATTATCTTTGGTGTTATTTCACTTGCTAAAACTATAGCTACTGATAAAATGAATGTTTGAAATATTATTAAAATTGTTATGTTTAGTTCAAACATTTGAGAAATATTTGAGGTGATAAATGTTGCTAAAACTGCCATTGTTGTATTTACAATAGTATTTCCTGTTAAAAGAACAATTAACAATCGACGGGGTTTTTGCAATAATTCTATAATTTTCTTTTTATTTTTAAATGATTTTTTTTTCTTATCAATTGAGAAAAAAGCAGCTTCACTTCCTGAAAAAAATGCGGACATTATAAGAAGAATAATAAAAGCAAAAACCTGCAAAAAAATATTATCTAACATACTAATTCAAGCAAATTTTTTTTTAGGAATTTATTTTCAAGATTATTCATTGTAGATTTTTGAGTTTCATTATTATCTAAATAACCAATAAGATGTAGAGTACCATGAATAATTAATCTTTTGATCTCATCATTAAATGAGTTTTTAAATTTTTTCGCATTTTTTTTTGCTATTTCTGGAGAAATATAAATCTCGCCATCAATATTTTTTGTATTTTCATTTAAATTAAAAGCAATTACATCAGTATTAGAATCAATATTAAAAAATTTTATTTTAAGCTTATTCAAGATTTGGTAGGTACTAAATATTATTGAAATTTTCGCTAAATCATTTTCATGAAATTTTAAAACATCTAAAATTAAAGTTTTTACATTAGCTTCATTAATATTAAAGTTTTTCAAATTTGAATCAATAAACACATTTATTTTTATCATTTGGTTTGTTCTTGATTAGGATATTCAATTCTTAAATGATAAATCCCCTTAAATACTGACATCATACCATATTTTCCTTTTACATTACCCTTAATTTTGTTTAAATCACTAATAGTAAGTGGACAATTATCTAATTGACCTTCTTGTAATCTTTTTTGAATTATTTTGTCTGCCATTGATTCAATTTTTGTTAGTGTTGGGTTTTTTAATGATCTGACAGCTGCTTCAACTGCTTCACAAATCATTAATAATCCAGTTTCTTTTGTATTTGGTTTTGGTCCTGGATATTTAAAATCATCTTCATTTATTTTAGAGAAATCATTTTCAAAAATTTCAAGAGCTTTATTATAAAAAAAATCAATTTTGGAAGTACCATGATGCATTGGAATAAAATTTGCAATTGCAGGAGGTAGTCTATATTCTTTAGCAAGTTTAATTCCATCTTTAACGTGACCAATTATTATTTTTGAAGATAATGATGGAGATAGTTCATCGTGAGGATTATCACCTCCATATTGATTTTCAACAAAATATTCTGGTCTAGATAGTTTTCCAATATCATGATAGTATGCTCCAACTCTAGCTAAAAGTGGGTTTGCTCCAATAGCATTTGCACAAGATTCAGCAAGATTTCCAACAACAATACAATGATTGAAAGTTCCATTTGCTTCTTGAGATAATTTTTTTAACAAGGGGTGGTTAAAATCAGTTAATTCCAGAAGCGTTAGGTCAGAGGTTACTCTAAAAACGACCTCATAGAAAGTACTAATTCCATAGGTAATTAAAGGTGCAAGAAGACCACTAATTAACATATTAATTAAATTATCACCAATAATACTCCATTGAAGTTTTTTTATTAAACCTATTCCTATAATAATTATGGAACCACTTAAAATAATAAATAAAGTAGCTATAAATAATTGTGCTCTTGTTCTCAATTGTCTCACTGAATATATGGCAGCCATGCTAGTAAAAAGTCCAACAATTGAAAAATCAAGTTTTCCTCCAATTACAAATCCAACTAAAATTGCAAGTATTATAGATGCATTAATAGCTATTTTACCATCAAATAAAACAGTGATGACCATCGCTCCAACTGTGAAAGGAATTAAATATTCAGAAAAATTAAATCTTAAAACAAATATATATGAAAGAGCAATAATTAGAAAGAAAAGTGAAGAAAATAAAATTAAATTTTGATTTTTATTATAAATTTCTATTCTATAAGTTTTTAAATAGGAAAAAAATAACGATAAAATTGATACAACAATTAATATTCTTCCAATCCAAGGTAAAATAAATGATAGTCCTGTTTCATTTCTTTCTTTTTGATTAATTGCATAAAGGTAAGATTTTAAATGTAAATACATTTCTTCATTTACTCTAGTATTGGCATCTATAATTCTTTCGTTCTCCATTATAATACCTTTTGATCGAGGAATTATTGCTGTGGTTTTATTTTGGTTTCGTTCAGTTTTTTCAGAATCAAAAATTAGATTTGGTTTCAAAAATTCAATTATAATACTATACATTAAATCTTTTAGTGATTCATCATTTGAAAAAGCAAGATTGACTTCTTTTTTTGCTTGAATCCATGCTTCTTCTAAATCAAAAAAGTTTTCTTTATTTATTATCTCTGAAATTTCATTAACAGACAAACTTATTTCTTCACTAATAATATTGTTTTTTGGAATATCGTAAATTCCATATGCCCAGTTATTTTTACATATATTCAATGATATGAGTGCTAAGGAATCCAAATTTATTTGATCAATTTGTGATATTAATTTTATCCATTGAGGATCGTCGATGTCAAAAGGATATTTTTTTAAAAATGATTCTTTAAGATCTATAAATAGTGCACTATCTGTAACTGCATTAGTTTTAATTTTATTTTCTTCATCTCCGTATTTTTTTTCCCAAAGAAGTTGTAGCGTTTTTTGATAATTATTAGATGCATTAGATAAATTTTTAAAATCATTAAAAAAAATTTCTATTTTTTTATTTTGATCAATTGAAATATTTTGATTTCTTTGGAATTCATAAGGGACTTTTACTTTCGCTTCAATAAGTTCTTTTTGTAATTGATCTTCAGATTTCAAAATTGGGAAATTAAATTCTGCAACAATTTCCTCTCTAGTGATATCACCTATTTCATAGTTATAATCTAATTGTTCACCACCAGGAAATAATAATGAAATAGAAATTGTTAGAATACTAAAAATTATAAATCGGTTAATTTTTTTTGTCTTTTCTTTTTGGGAAAGTTTAATTTTTTCTTTTTTTCTTAATGCTGCCATCTTTTAATTAAATTTTATATCCCTTAGGTTTAATTGTATTGTAGAATTTCCATTCCATAAATTTTTTTCTATAATATATGCTATATCAAATTTATTATTTTTTAATAATTGTTCATATTTGTAGCCAAAATTAAATCCTATTGAATTAAAAAATATATTATTTTTTATCAACTTCATTTTAATATGTTTTTTATTTCCTACCAATGTTGGATTTTCGAATATTTGTACATTTCTTGTAATGAATTTTGGGGTTTTATTACCAGGCCCATGTGGTCCAAGTTTTTCTAAAAAATTTATAAATCTATTATTTATTTCTTCAAAGTTAATTTCAGCATCAATTTCTAATATTTTTTCGTTTTTAAAATCTTTTAAAGAATTTGAGGCAATCTTTTCAAACTTACTCTTGAAATCATTTAGTTTATGAGTATTTATTTTTAAACCTGCAGCCATTGGGTGTCCCCCAAATGATATTAAATCATCTTTACATTCTTTTAATTTTTCAAATAAATTAAATCCAACAATACTTCTTGCTGACCCTTTGGCAATTTCATTTTCAATTGAAAGCACAATTACTGGTTTGTTGAATTCTTCTTTTAATTTTGATGCAATAATTCCAATTAAACCTTCATCCCAATTTTTATCCCATATAACTAAAACTTTTTGGTTTTTTAGTTTTTTATCGTTTGATATTTTTTTCATTGCTTCTTTTAAGATTTTTTGTTGAATGTCTTGTCTTATTTTATTCTCTTCGTTTAGTTCTTTAGCTAATTTAACTGATTTCATTTCACTTTTGGTGGTAAATAAATTAATTACTCTATTTGCATCACCTAATCTGCCAGCAGCATTAATTCTAGGAGCAATATTATATGCTATTCTTCCAACTGATATTTCTTTTTCAAACAATCCACTTATTTGTAAAAGTTTGTTTAATCCAGTTATTTTTGAAGTTTTAATCATTTCCAAACCTATTTGCATTATTATTCTATTTTCATCAATTAATGGAACAATATCAGCAGCTGTACCTAGCGAAATCAAATCTAAATATTGATTTGCTATTCTAATGTCTTTACCTAATTTTTTTACTATTGCTTGCATTAATTTAAAAGCAACAGCACCTCCACAAAGCCCTTTAAATGGATATTTACAATCTTTTTGATTTGGATTAAGGATTAAATCAATTTCTGGGAGTTGATCATCTGGAGAATGGTGATCTGTGATTATTAATTTCATATTGTTTTTTTTTGCATACTCTGCTTGATCGATTGCATTTATTCCGCAATCACAAGTAATTATGATGTCAGCATTCCAATCAATTGCAGTATTTATTCCATCTATTGATAATCCATAGCCTTCTTTTTTTCTATCTGGAATGTAAACTTTTGTTTCACAACCTAATTGATTTAAAAACATTGATAAAGCTGAACAAGCAGTTGTTCCATCAACATCATAATCACCAAAAATAAAAATTTTTTCATTTGATTTTATAGATTTAATTAAAATATTTGTTACTAAATCCATATTTTTCATTAAAAAGGGATCATGTAAATCATTTAAATTAGGATTAAAGAAAGGCAATGATGATTTTAGAGAGGTAATACCTCTATTTGCTAATACTTTTGCAATTGCGGTTGTAGCTTTAAACTCTAAAGCAAGTTTATTTACTAAAGTTTCATCATGTGATATTTCATTCCAAACGTACATAAATTTTAAAGAGTCGTTCTATAAGCCGAATTCTGTATTCTAATTTCTTAGAACTGTGATCATTTATCTGGACTAAATTTCACAATTTAGTTCTCGCGAACAACCCGAGAGTCAAACAAAGCGAACAACTTTTTCTCTCCTACTTGATCTTGCACCGGATGGGGTTTACATAGCTTTCAAGTTTTCACTTAAAACTGGTAGTCTTTTACACCACCGTTTCACCTGTATTCCAAAAAAGGAATAGTTTACTTTCTGTTGCACTTTCCGTTTTCCAAAAAAATGGAACCCCTCTCGTTAAGAGGCATCCTGTTCTGCGGTGTTCGGACTTTCCTCCCAACTTATTAATATTAAATTAGGTAATCACACGAACGACTCTATATTAAAATTAAATTATAAATATTTTTATTTATCATCCCAATAAAGAATTTGTCTACACACATTACATTGTGTTAATTTATTTCCATCTCTAATATAAACTTCGAGTTGAGAGGGTATTTTAGAATGACACCCGCCACAACTTTGATTTTTAACAGGAACAACAGCAGTACCTCCTCTTGCATTCCTTATTCTATCATATAGACCTAAATGTTGTTCACTAATCGCTGAAATAATATTTTCTCTTTTAGAATTTAAGTTATTGAGTTCTTCTTTAGTTTCAATAATACTTTTGTCTAAAGATGTTTTTTGTTTATTTAACTTTTCAGATATGATATCATTTTCTGATTTATTCTCATTTAAATTATTTGATAATGTGTCTTTCTCATCACTAAGCTCTAATTCTTTTAATTCATTATCACTTAGTTCATTTTTTAAATGATCAATTTCAGACATTAATGCATCATATTCTCTATTAGATTTAACTTTATAAACTTGTTCTTGAAGATTGCTAATTTTTTCTTTACTCTGTTCTTGAAGTGTTTGAATTTTTCTAGTTTCAATTTCAATTTCTTGTAATCTTTTTTCTGCATTTGAAATCTCATTTGTTATGAAAGATAAATTAGACTTTAGTTCTTCAACATTTTTTGGTAAATCACCTTGAAGCTCCTGAATAGATTGAATAGATGAATCAACTTCTTGAAGCTTTACTAAATTAGAAATTAAGCTCATTTAAGTTCTCCCTGTGAGTAAATATGATGTATAAGATAATTTTTTTTAAGCTTGGAGTTTGAAATATTTTACCAAGCTTTAAGATCACTGGCTGGCCTTATAAAAACATGTATGACAAGTAGATAAAATTAACATGATTAAAATATTCTAGATAGATATCCTAAAATTTTCATTATTAAATTTAAACATCTTTAATTATAAAACAAGGGACTCTATGTATGAATAACCTCACTCCAAAAAAATATGAAGTCATAAATGAAAATCTAATTATTCTATGGGAAAATGGAGAAGAAACGCTTTTGAATTTTAAAACCATTAGAGATAATTGTCCTTGTGCTGAATGTTCAGGTGAAAAAGATGCGTTTGGTAATGTTTATATGGGTTACGGAAAAGCTAAAGATGAATCCGGATATAATTTATTAGGTATTAAGCAAGTTGGGTATTATGGTTTTCAATTCAATTGGGGTGATGGTCACAATTCAGGTATATATAGATTTGAATTGCTTAAAAAATTAGATAATTGATTAAATAAATGAAAAAATCTTACATAATTGAGGGTATGACATGTAAGGGTTGTGTAAAAAAAATTAAAAAAAATATATCGGAAATTTCTAATATTAATGAAGTTTCCATTAACCTAGAAAATTCATCTTTAGAAATAGATTTTAAAGAAAAAGTTTCTTTTTTAAAACTTCAGGAATCTATTCCAAAAAAATATAAAATTATTCAAGAATCAAATGATTCTAATCAAAGTAGAATTAATTCTAATAAACTTTTAAAATTAAAACCTCTTTTTTTAATATTTCTGTATATCCTTGGGATTAGTTTTTTTATTAACATTAGAAGTTGGAATATAAATGAATTTATGTTCGATTATATGGGTTTATTTTTTATTTTTTTTAGTTTTTTCAAATTATTAGATCTAAACGGTTTTGTAAGTTCTTTTAGACTTTATGATCCAATTGCAATTAAAATTAGTTTTTATTCTAAAATTTATCCATTCCTTGAGCTTTTTTTGGGAATAATGTTTTTGCTAAGATTAAACGTAGAACCTATTTTATATATAACAATATTTATTTTATCTACAACTACACTTGGTGTCTTAAAGGCACTATATAGAAAAAAAGAAATTCAATGTGGTTGCCTGGGAACAGTATTTCAATTGCCAATGACAGAAGTTACTTTGATTGAAAATTTTATTATGATTTTCATGTCAATATTTATGATAATAAGTTTATTATAATCATATAATTAATTTCCAAAACCATAAAATGACATTAACAAAATAATAATCAAGAATTAAAGCCAAAAAGAAACAAAAAACATAATATATATATTTTACATACCAATATTTATTTTGTTCACTAAGAAAGTAATTTCTGTTTTTTTTAAATATCAAAAAAGACAAACCATAATACACTATTACATAAGTAAATAAGGTACCATAAATATATAAAAATTCCCCGAAATTCATAATCAAACCATTCTCATATAAACATAAAAACAAGTTAGAAATTTTAACTTAAAAAGGCAAATAAATGGATTTGAATGTGTTTATTGACCAAACCGATATACCCCTATAATTATAATTCAGGTTTAAATATTTAGTTGAAAAAACCAAATTGAAACGATCCGAAAGCGTGTACCACAAATCTGTGTACCACAAAAATGGGGTTTGTGTACCACAATTTTGTGTACCTAAAAAGGTGCTAAAAGTCGTTAAAATGTATGACATTTGAGGTTTTTAAGATGTGTCAAATAAATTGTTTTATAGAAGAGAAAAGCCCCTAATTAAAGGGGCTTATCGTGCTAACATTAACTTAGTGGGCCCACCGGGACTCGAACCTGGAACCTACGCATTATGAGTGCGGTGCTCTAACCATTGAGCTATGGGCCCTTAATTAACTTTAAAATTAAGTTTATTAGATTTAAAATAACCATTTAAATTAAGAATTAATCCTAATCTAACACAATTTTAACTTTTATCTAATTTTTAGCAAATAATTAATTTTTTATTTCTATTTTCAATTAAATAAATTTTATTTAAAAATAATTTATTTTTTAATATATATGAATGAAATTTTAAGGTAAATTATAACTATTACTTTAATTATTTGAATAATTGTAATCTAAAATAAAAAAAACTCATGGAGGGTTAAACAATGCAACTTTTTCAAAAGAATGTGAAATTTTTTTCTTTTGTATTAATGTTTTTTTCATTTGTAAATGCTCAAAGTTCAATTTCAGGTAATGTTTCTGATTCTGAAACTGGCGAATTGCTTGTAGGAGCAAATATAACTATTGAAGAAACCTCAACTGGTACTTCTACCAATTCAAGTGGATTTTATAGTATAGATATTGAAAATGGAGAATATAATGTAAGTGTTTCATACATTGGTTATGAAGATTTTTCCACAAATGTTACAGTTGATGGAGAGACAAATTTAAATATATTTTTATTATCTGATCCAATACAATTATCTGAATTAGAGGTATTAGCTGATAGAGCAAATGAATTAACTCCAGTGAGAGCTGAAAATATTAATTCAGCAGATATGTCATTAAGGCTTGGTTCACAAGATATTCCTTTAGTACTAAATACAATACCAGGAGTTTATGCTTCAGATGCTGGAGCAGGTGCAGGAGATGCTACAATCTATGTAAGAGGATTTAATCAAAGAAATGTAGCAATTATGATTAACGGTGTTCCAGTAAATGATATGGAAAATGGATGGGTTTATTGGTCAAACTGGGATGGTGTGGGTGATGCTACAAGAAGTATTCAGCTTCAAAAAGGTATGGGTAATGTTAATTTAGCCACTCCTGCTATTGGTGGAACTATGAATATTGTAACTGATCCAGCATCTAGAGTTGCTGGAGGCACATTTAAGCAAGAAGTTGGGGAGTGGGGTTTTTTAAAATCTACTTTAGGTTATAATACTGGCTTAGTTAATGATACTTGGGCTTTGAGTGGTTTAATTGTAAGAAAAACTGGTGACGGTTATAGAGGTGGTACATGGACTGATGCATGGGCTTATTCTTTTGGAGCAACTTACAGGCTTTCTAATAACGATCAATTTCAATTTTATGCAATTGGTGCTCCTCAAAGACATGGACAAGCTTTATATAGACAAAATATGGGTGCAATAGATAAGGATTTTGCTTTGAGTCAAAGCGATTATGATCCTGCAGCGTTGTATGAAAATGATGGTGAATATATTCCCTCAGGACATGACTTTAACCAAAATTGGAATAATGTAAATGAGAGTTATTCAGGTCAACAATATTTTAGACAATTTGGGCATAACACTCAATCTAGAATTAAATCTGGCATTTTAAATGAAAGAGAAAACTTTTTTCATAAACCAATTATTGGTTTTAACTATTTTAAAGAATTAAATGATGATACAAGGTTAAGCGCTGTATTATATCATTCTCCAGGTGAAGGTGGTGGTACTGGAACTTATGGAGATGTTGCTAGAATTGATGCTGCTGGAAAATCTGATCTTGATAGTGATGGTCATAAGTTTTATTATGGTCCTTCACCATGGGTTTGGGATTGGAATGGTACGATAGATGCTAATTCAGGTTCTGCTTCAGATGTAGTTATTTTTCAAAGAGATACTGTTTCTCGTGGAAATAAAGAATCAATTGGTATTTTAAGAAATAGTCAGAATATCCAAAAGGTTACCGGTGCTGTTTTAAAAATGGACTATGATTTTTCTTCAAGCTTAAAATTAGGTCTTGGACTTGATATTAGAGGAGCAGATATATATCATATAAAAACCATTCGTGATTTATTGGGTGGAGATTATTTTGTCAATACTGATAGTGAATTTGATGCACCCGGTACCCGAAAAGTTCTTGGTGATCCTATAGATTATGATTTTTTAAATATTATAAATTGGACAGGTTTTTATGGGCAAATTCAATATAATTCTGGACCAATTAATGCTTTTGCTATGTATGGTATTTCCAGTACTAATTTTGAACATAGAAATAATTTTAAAGCTGATTCAAATGGCAATAAATTAATTCTAAAAGAAAATGGCCTTAGTGGAAGTCAATTGAAATTAGGTGCTAGATATTCCTTAACATCTCAACTTTCATTTTTCGGTAATTATGGTATGGTTTCTAAATTGCCAAATTTCGACCAGGTGATTGATGATTATACTGCTATTATAAATCCAGACTATAGAAATGAAGAGTTTAATTCTGTTGAGGTAGGAGCTGACTTTAGAACAAATAATTTGACTTTGACAGGAACTTATTATAATACTGCTTGGACTGAAAGAGTTTATAAATATGAAGAATATGAACTAGAAAGTGGAAATGAAATTACTGCATGGCTTCATGGAGTTGATGCAGTCCATTCAGGTATAGAATTTACAGCTGCTTATCAGCCATCAACTTTATTTAGATTAGAAGTTGCTGGTTCACTAGGAGATTGGAAGCATACTGATGATGCGTCCGGTGAAATTAGATTTAAATCAGTAGACCCTCTTTATGGAGATGCAGCAGATACATCTTATACAGTAAATTACTACATTAATGATTTACCAACTGGAGGTGCTCCGCAAACGCAATTTGTGCTTGCAGCATCTTTTTTCCCTATTGAAGGATTAAAAGCACAGTTATTAGCTAGAGCTAATTCAGATTTTTATTCTTATTTTAATCCTTTTAATAGAACTGATGCAGCAGAGTCTGGAATTACTTCATGGAAGATTCCAGATTATAGTGTTTTAGATTTTCATGCATCATATTCTTTACCAATAAATATTGGTAGTGTTAAGCCAAGATTATTTGTTAATGTATTTAATTTAACTGATGAAAAATATATTCTTGAAGCTGTAGACAATAGCAAATATAATGCTCATGATAAAGACCATGATGCAGATGATGCGGAGGTATTTTTTGGTTTACCTTTTAGATGGAATACAGGAATTTCAATTAATTTTTAATTATTTGCATTAATGTTAAAAAAACCCCGATATTTCGGGGTTTTTTTTTATAATTATTATAATTATTTAAGAGTTTTTATTGTTCTCTCAATAATTCTATTTTTTGAATCTCTAGTAATTGTTATCATTTCTTTTTTTTGCATGTTATATAAATATTCAATTGAATTCAATTCTTTCCCATCTTTGTCATAAAATTTTTTATTTATCAATCTATTTGTATTAGTAAATGTTAGGGTGTGACTACCCATTTTGGTACTGTCTGCTAAAAAATAAGTTGAAGTTGTGTATCTATAAGAAATAGGTGAGGGTGAATTTTTAAGATTTTCTGTTTTATATTGATGTTTAAACCTATAAAAATAGTAAATATTTCCTTCTGGGTCACTGATTATTGTTTCAATAGGTAAATTTAATCTATTGTGTCGAAACCTTGCTATCCAACCATCTTTCATTTCACTTGCACTAATATGAAATAAATGAGGAGATATTTTAGTAATAGCTTGATTCTGAGATGATACAATATAAAGTCTTTCTTTTTGATCCTTTTCAAGTTTCATACGATAAAATGACCACAATTTTTTATTTCGCAATCTGAAATGTTCAACCACTTCAATTTTTTCTTTTTCATTATAAGAAACTTTATAAAATGATTTTGAACCTAATTTATTCCTAGGTATTTCTTGTCCTAATTTTACATAATGTGGATCCCATTTTCTAAAATATTTAAATGGAGGTTTTGATTCTGGAAAAACAGATTCTTTTTTTTGTTCAGCAATTATTCTGTCTTTATTAGGATAATATTCAATTTTAACAAGATTGCCTTGTTCATCATAAAATGCTTTAAAATGATTTTCAACATAAGCTTCTTCTTCAGATATTTCATCTTTCAAAATTTCAATTCTTTTTAGATTAGTTTTAAAATATTTAAATGATTGATTATTTTGGCCAGTAAGAAAATTGAAAATTATGATTATATTAATGATTTTTATTATTTTGTTCATTTAATTTCTTCTATAAAATCTTTTTTCTTTAAATTCAAATGATCAAGATTTTTTCTCAATTCTAAAATATTTTTTAAAATTTGTGATTTATCTAACCCTTGTATTTCAATTTCTCTTAATTCATTTCTTTGAATTTCTAATTTATTTTTAATATCATTTTTTTCTAAACTAATGATACATTCTACAGCTGTTTTCAAATCATCTGCTTCGCTAAAATCTTTAAAACTAAATAATAATTTGGACATAATTTCTTTATTTTTTTTATCTTCAAAAATATCAACTAATTTTGAAGGATTTTTTAAATTTTCATCTTTATATAAATAGGATGCAATTGTTTTTAAAAAATCACTTTTAAATGAATTTGATGAAAAATTTTTCTTTATAAACATAAAAATTTTTTTATTTCCAGTTATTAAAAGTCTAATCAATTCTTTTTCTTTTAAATTAAAATTTGATTGTTCATTATTTTGAATTTTTATAGGTTGAATTTCCTTTTTATTCAAAACTAATTTATTAAATCGTTTTAAAAGAAATTTTTCGTCAATTTTAATTAATTCAGACATTTTTTTTAACATATCAGTTTGAATGATTTCATCATCGATTTTAATTAATTCATTTATTATTTCTTGAGATAAAATTGATTTTTCTGTGCTATTATTTAGATTGTAATCAGAGTACTTAAGTTGAAATGTTAGTATATCTAGAGGTTTTTTTATTAATTCATACAAATTATCAATGCCATTGTTTTTAACATAACTATCAGGATCTTCATTATTCGGAATTTCTATTATTTGTGGGTTTATTCCACCTCTTAATAAGTTATAACTAGCAGTTATTGCTGCTTTTCTTCCAGCATTGTCTCCATCGAACAATATATATACACTATCAACAAACTTTTTTAGTTGAGACACTTGTTGTGTTGTCAATGCAGTCCCTGATGATGCTACAATATTTTTAATTCCGTTTTGATGTAATTGTATTAAATCCATATATCCCTCAACCAAAAAAACAGTTTTTTCTTTTCTAATTAGATCTTTTGATCCAGAAAAACCATATAAAATCTCACTTTTATTATAAATTTGAGTTTCAGGTGAATTAAGATATTTTGCAGGTTCATTTCCAGTTATATCTCTTCCACCAAAACCTACTAACCTATTAGAATTATTTCTTATAGGAAAAATTATTCTATTTCTGAATCGATCAAAAGTACCTTTTTTAGAATTGATAAATAAACCTGACTTGTTTATTACTTCAGTTGAAAAATTAATTTTTAAATGATTAAATAAATCATTCCAATTTGAATTAGCAAAACCTATATTAAAATCAATTAATGTTTTTTCTTTTATTCCTCTATTATAAAAATATTCCTTGATATTTTTATTTTTTAAATCATTGATGTTTTCAAAGAAAAATTTTTCTGCAACAGTATTAATTTCATAAAGCTTTGCATATAAATCCAAAGAGGTTTTATTTTTTTCATAATTTAAATCAATTCCATATTTATCAGCTATTTTCCCAATTGCTTCTATGAATGAAATTTTTTCATAATCCATCAAAAAAGTAATTGCATTTCCTCCAGCACCACATCCAAAACAATGAAAGATTTCTTTTTCTGGGGAAACACTGAATGAAGGAGTTTTTTCATCATGAAATGGGCATAGACCAAAAAAATTATTCCCCCTTTGCTTTAGATCAACATATTCTGAAACTATTTCATAAATTTCTGCGGTATCCCTTACTTGATCAATAATATTTTGAGGTATTTTATTCATTTAAAAAATCTTTAAACCAAATTTTAATTTCATTTATATTTTCTTTTAAATTTAAATATTCAATTATTTTTGATGAAAATACTCTAGAACTTTTATAAAAAAAAGATTCTTCTTTTGTTTCATTCAAAACTTCAGAAGTTATGAAGATATCAGTACATAAAAATAAAAAAATTCCTAATAAATATGATTTTATCAGTCCAATTACTATTCCTAAAATTTTATTAGAAAAGTTAATTCCTTTATCAATAAAGAAAAATTGAACTATTCTTATTAAACTTCTTATTATCAAAATTATTAAAATAAATATTATTATGAATGAAAACATTAAAATTAAATGATAATCAAAAGGAAGAAATAAAACTAAAAATTCACTTAGTTTAATATGAAATTTTATACTGAATGTAAAACCTAATGTTAAGCCAATTAGTCTTCCAATTTCATCAATAAAGCCTCTGGAAAATCCAATGATTCCAAAAATAATCAGTAAAATTGAAAAAATTAAATCAAAGGGATTAATCAATTTCCAAGTTTTTCTCTAACTAATTCTTGTAATAATTTACCATCAGCTTTTCCAGATAATTTTTTCATTAATTCAGCCATTACTTTGCCTATATCTTTGCTGGAATTAACATTTAGTGTTTTTACGACTTTATCTATTTCAATATATAATTCACTTCTTGATAATTGCTTAGGTAAATATTCTTGAATTATCTTTAATTCTTCAAGTTCAATTTTTTCTAAATCTTCTCTATTCCCTTTTTTAAATTGTATTGCAGAATCAATTCTTTGTTTTTCAGCAGATTTGATAATTTTTAATATTTCTTTTTCATCTAAAGATGCATTTTTTTCAATTGACTTTTCTTTGATTTTTGATTTTAAACCTCTAAGTGTACTTACTTTAATTTTATTTTTTTCTTTCATAGCTTTTATCATATTGAAACTTATTTTTTCTTCAATTTTCATAATCTTTCCTTTGATTTTATGAGTATACCACTTTAAAACTTTGCATTTTTTTATTTCCTAGACCTAAATCAAGCTTATCATGATTTTTTAGAGGTCCAACACCACTAGGTGTGCCAGTAAATATTAGATCACCTTTTTTTAAAATTATTTTTTTTGATAACTCAGATATTAATTTAGGTATTTTAAAAATCATATTTTTTATGTTTCCTCTTTGGACTTCAATATCATTAATCTTTAACCAAAAATCATTATTTACTTCACTTAAATTAAAGTCCTTTGAATTTGTTAATATAGCTGAATTTGGAAAAGATTTAGATTCAAACCACGGTAAACCAGATTTTCTATTTTTATTTTGTAATTTTCTATTTGTCAAGTCAAGGCCTAGTGAGTATTTAGAAATAAAATTATAAACTATTTCTTCATGACAAAAATGTAAAGAATTTTTTATAGTCAGTACTAGTTCCAGCTCATAATGAATTTCATGATTTTTGTTAAGATGTATTGTTTTATTTTTTGAAATACATGTTGAGTTTTTTTGAAAAAAAATTGGATTTTCAGGAATTTCATTTTTTAATTCCTTAATATGATCAATGTAATTATGGCCTACACAATATATGTTCATTTTTTTACTTAGAATTGGATTTTATAATTTAATTCAAAATGATTTGATTAATATTATGTTTTTCTGGGTTTTTTCTTAGCAGCAGGAAAAAGTATGTTATTTAATATAAGTCTATAGCCTGGTGAGTTTCTATGTAAAGCCAAGTCAGTAGGTGGATCTCCAACATAATGTTGATAATCCTCAGGATCATGTCCTCCTAAAAATGTAAATGTACCCTTACCAAAGTTTCCGTGAATATATTTGATTTGGTTTTGATTTTCTACTTCTCCTAGGATGGTCACGTGTTTTTTAATTGTGGATCTTTCAAAACCAGTGGTTTGACCCATGAAACCTTTAATTACATCCACATGATTTTGAGTTAACATTGTTGGAACTGGATCAAATTTAGCAGAAAATTCGAACAGAGTAAAATAATCTTTTTCTGCTGAACTAGAATGTTGATTATCACTAGGCGGGAAATCAATATTTGAAAATTCATATATTAAGGGGTTTGTAATTATTTTAAAATTCTCAAAAGCTAAAGTTTTGTTGAAATCAATTAATTGATCAATATTTTCATCTATTGGAGTATTATCAATTAGTTGATCCACGATATCCAAATCTATGGCTGATAAAGCAATATCATAGGAATCTGTAGCAGAACACATAGCAAAGAGAAAACCTCCATTTCCAATATAATTTTTTATATTAACAGCAATATTTTTCTTTTGTTCTGATACTGATTTAAAACCTAAATCTTTTGCTAATCTTTCATATTGATTTTTTTGTTCTATGTACCATGGTGCGTTGCGAAAGTTTCTGTAAAACTTTCCAAATTGACCAGTGAAATCCTCATGATGTAAATGAAGCCAATCAAAATTGTTTAATTGTCCATCAAAAACTTCTTTATCCCATAATGTTTCATATTTTATTTCTGCGTAAGTGAGAGCTAGTGTTACTGCATCATCCCAGGGTTGTTTGTTAGGGGGGGTATAAACAGCTATTTTGGGTGCTTTTTCTAATAATACTATTTCCATGTTTTCTGATTCAATAACATTGAATATTTCATTTAATTCACCTTGTTGAATTATTTGTGTTGAAACACCTCTTATTTTTGTTTCATTTATGATGAATGGCTTATAATCAATTAAAAAAGAACCACCTTTGTAATTTAGAATCCATTCGACATTTGTATTATTTTCTAGACACCAAAAAATAACACCATATGCTTTTAAATGATCTTTTTGTGATATGTCCATAGGAATTAAAATTTTTTCTGATTTTAGTACTACTAAAAGAAAAAAAAGTAAAATAAATTTTTTCATTTTTAAAATTCTTCTCCTTTGATTTGTCTTAATCTAAACCTTATTGGTTCAGTATATATGCTTTTAGGAAAATCTTCTAAAAATTTAAAATATAATTTTTCAGCTTGAATTTTTTCATCTAGGTTTTTATCCATTATTTCTGAGATAAGTACTATAGACTCCGATTCCAAATTAGTATTTTCTAATGATTCAAGCAGAGAAATACTTTTTTGATAGTTTTCAAGATGTTGATTAATTTGGGCAAGTCTGAATGTGGTTTCTGGAATTATAGATGTTTTATCATAATTATCTAAAACTTTTTGAAAAAAAGAAATTGATTCAACAATTTTATTTTGAGCTAAATATTTTTCACCAATTAAATAATTTAAAAAAGCACTTTTATTATAATCATCATTTTTAGAGAAATGTTTATCTATATACCTTTTTAATTCAATTAAATCATTAAAAAACTTATCCTCATAGTTTATAGATAGTATAAGTTCTGATAATATAAATTCGCATTTATCTAATTCTCCGTTTAAAAAATATTTTTTAATTAAATTAATTTTAATTAATTCTTTTTCTTTAGAATCAAAATTTGAATTTTGTGTCATGTTCTCTAAGTGAAAAATTGATTTTTTAATTTCACCTGAAGTAAAATATACATCTGATATTCTAAGGTTTGATTTTAAAGAAATATTTCTATTATCATTATTAGATGCTGATTTATATGAATTGATTGCGCCTTTGTAATCATTGTTAATTAAATATCTTAATTCTCCAATTCTATAATGAGCTTGAGATGAAAAATCATTTTCATTTGTTTTTATTAAAATTGAATCATACATGCTAAATGTTTCATTAATTAAACTCGTTGAAAAATTTTTATTTACAAAGATTTTTGATTGAAAAAAAAAATTATTTGAAAATAAACCACTAATTAGTTTTGTTTCAATATCAGGCTTTATTTTCTGTTCATATGATAAAGCAATACCATAAAGTATTTTACCAGTTAATTTTGATAAAGATTTTTGAAGTAATTGGTTTTCACTTTTTAGTGAAGTCAAAATGTTTGAATAAACTTGAATCGATGCTTCAATTTCTTTTTCATTTCTCAAATTATTAGCAAAATTTATTTGAAATTGATAATCGTTTTCATCATCGAGTGGTAAAAAAAATAATTGATTTAAAGCTTCGGAGTAATTTTTTGTTTTCAAAAGAAAATCAATGAAAACATGAACAATAACTTTATTATTTATTTTATTATTTTTTACAAAAAAATCATCAAATGATTTTTCAATTATGTTCTTATTTTTTGAATTATCTGAAAAAACCAAAATCTTGGATGATATTATATTTAATTGATTAGGGTTTGTTTTTAAAAATTTTAAATATTCCTGAATGGAACCATAAAAATCAAGTTTAGCAGATTTATAATTTCCTAATTCATAGCTTAAAAAGTTTGGTTCATTAAATTCCAATCTACCTTTTTCAACTAGAGAACTCAATTTTTTATCAAGTTCATTTGCAGAAAATATTTGAAATAATAAATAATAAATTGTTTTGTTTGATTTGAACTCAAATAATAAATCATCCCAATACTCAATCGCTTTTTCTTTATTATTATTTTTAAAATATATATCACCAATGTCAACTTTAGTTTGAAAATCTTTTGGAAATAATTTAATTCTGTTTTCAAGTAACTTTTCTAGTTTTAAATAACTATTATTTCTTTTATAAAGTGATTTTAATTGAAAATAAAATCTTGAATTTTTTGGATCACTTTTCAATAATTCTAAATATATATTCTCAGCTAATTCAAATTTCCCCATTCTCTCAAATGTTATCCCTTGTTTAAATAATTGTTCATTATCAGTTGATTGCTCTGCAATCATAAATGAAAATAAAAATATCAATAAAAGAAAATAAAGTTGAAAAGTTTTACACATTAGAGAGAATCAATTAAAGTGTTAAAATAAGTTTTAATCATATTTTGGTAATCAAGAGAATAATTGTTTTTTAATGCTTTTTGAAGTGAATTCATAATAATATTTTTTCTTTGAGCTAAATCTTCTGGTAAAGCATTTGGACTTTTAAATTCAAAATTTTCATTAGCTGAATTTGATATTCTTTTTTCATTGTAATCACGTTGATTTAATGCCTTTTGAGAATCCAGCATTCTTGATAATATTATATTTTGTTGATCTAAAATATTTGAGGATATCCGACCGTTTGATAAATCATCTAATATTTTTTCAATTTCCTCATCTATTTTTTTTATTTGACTTTCAGTTGATTTTGAAATAGAAAGTTCTTTGAGCATTTGATTAATGGATTTTTTAATTTGAGATTGGTTTTTTATTAATCTTTTAATAAAGTTTTCATCACTATCTATGTTTGATTTACTTAACAAAAATGATAATGTTTCTGAATTAATTCCTTTTTGAGAATTTGATAAATTATTCATTTGTTCTAAAAATTCCTCAAATCCTGAAGCTGAACCTGATTGTTCCATATTTTGCATTGATTTTAAAATTTCAGAAGCAGTTTCGTTAAGTGATTTAATTACTTTTTTTTGGTTAATAGAGGATTCAAAATTTTTTCTTTCTTCTAATTTTTGTACTGATTCATTCATATTAAAATTAGCTATTCCAATTAACCTTCCAATTTTAGGTGTTATTGCAAATGTCTCTGTTGATAGTTCTTGAAATGTATTTGTTAATTGATTTAATTGATCTTTTAAAAGTTGTTGATTTCTTGCAATGTCTCTTAATCTGGAGCTAAAGCTTGGAATAGATATTGTAGAAGAATCTAGTAATTCTTGTTTTTTTGAAAGATAAATAGTTTCTTGAAATATTTTTTCAAAATTTACAATCATTTGGTTAGTTGTTATTTCAGAAAAGTTTTTAACAATATTATCAAAAATTGAGTTAATTTTTTTCATTCTCTCAGAAATTTTTTCAGAAAAATTTTTAGATTTCTTTATTTCATTTTGAGATAAATTATTTTGATTTTGTTTTATTTCTTTTTTGGTTGAATTAATCTCATCTGAATTATTTAAATTTTTTAATTCATTTGAAATTTCTTCTGAAAATGGTTGCATTAATTTAGAAGTCAGTTTCATTAATTCTGATATTTCCTCAAATTCTTTGTAAATATCATTTTGTTTATTTTTTAAAATTTGATTTTGAAAATTATGTTCAATATCAAATGAGAGATCCTCTTGATTTTTAATAATACTCTTAATTCTTTTATTAATTTCTTCTAATTTTCTTTCAACATTTATTCTATTGAAAATCTTTATAAATCTATCTAAATCTTGTTCAATTCGATGTGAATTAGATTGAATTTTTTTTAGAGAATTTAATAATTCATCACTAGATATTTTTTCAAGATTGTTTAAGAGTTGATTCAAATCATTTGAGATTTCTTGATTCATAACTTCTTTAATAATATTTTGCAATTGAGAAAATTTTTCAATCATTTCTTCTGAAAATAAATTATTTTTTTTACTCTGATTAATAATTTTATCAATTTTTTCACTTATTTTTGTTAAATCATCAATGTTTTTATTTAATGATGATAATGATTCGTTAATTTTTTGTTTTTCATTCCAATCAATTTTTTTTGATTTAATTAATTTAAGCTCTGATTGCCTAATTTCTTTTGTTGATTTAGAAATATTATCTATAATTTTTGAGATTTCGTTTTCGATTTCACTTTGGTTTTCATCATTCCTTTCAAATAATTCAGCTAAAGATGGAAAATTTGATACATATATATCAGATTTTATTTTTTTTGGACCAGAAAAAATATCATTATCATATAATTCAAAATGATAATTGATTTCATCTCCAGGTGTTAATTGATATTTTTCAATATTCCATTCATAATAAATTTCTTGTGATTTATTTTTATTATTTGAGTTGATTGGAATTTTTTCAATACTAACTATTTTTTCTGAAAATGGATTATTTGAATTTACTATTTCAAACACTATCTGAAGATTTGAAAATCCAAAATCATCAGAAATTCTAAGGTTTATTGGAATTTTAAATTTTTCATCTATTTCATGATTTAATTCAGGATAAAATATTTTTAATTCTGGATATTTATCTTTTATTGGTATGATTTTATATTTAATAGGATTTAGGTTATGAATTTTTCTTGAATCTGCAATATTTATGTCAAAAAAACCTTCATTTTTAATTAAGATTTCACCAAAGGCTTTGTTTTGAGATGTATTTAATATTTTAGAATCTTTTTTATTTTCAAATAATAAATTTGCTTCACCTAAATTTTTGTTTGATTCAATTTCTATCTTAATAATTGAACCTATAAGAGATTTTATTTCAGCTATATTTCCTTCTTGCTTAAATTGATTTAATTCCGAGTATTTTGGAGGTATAATTTCAAAATTAATTTTTTGAATTTTAGGTCTGTCTATTACTTCAATTGAATGTATGTCGGATGTAATTTCATCCCACCTTTCCCAAAATTTTTTTGAATTAAGAAATGCTCGATAACTTAAATTTTGAGTTACATTTTTAATTGTGTAGTTATAATTATTATTTATATCTGATTTAACCCATGTTTTTTTACGAAAATTTTCTCCTAAAAATTCGATTTGTATAGAATCTGGGTGATTTCCACTTGTAAAAAAAACTACTTTTGCAGAATCTCCTCCCATTATGTATATGTTTTTCTTTAAGCTTTTTATTGAAAAAGGGGTTGGTTGATTGAATTCTTTTGAAGAATGAATTAACCTGTAACTTGAAAAGATTAATTCAGGTAAATAGATAAAAAAAATAATCGAAAAAATAAATGAAATAAATATAGTTTGTTTTCTCTGCTTTAAAATTTTTTCAGGTAGTTTTCTTATGTCAATATTTATTTTTGAAATTTGAATATTAACATTAGCAATCAATTGTTTAATTAATGAAGATGAAGAATGAGATAAGCTGATTTCATTTTCAAGTTGCATAGCATTTAATAATTCATCTTTTGATTCTAAATGCTTTTCTCCTACTTCAATTGCAATTTTTTCATAGGAATATCTTTTCAGCTTATTCATTTTAAATAAAAAAAAGATAGTTAATAAAAAAAATAAAATGGAAAGAAAAACTATTATTATCATTGACTTAAAAAAAACTTTAAAACTAACAGAAAACCAAAAAATTGATTCTAAAAATATTACAAACGAAAATAATCCAATAATTATGGGTATTATTTTCCACAAAAATAATAAATAATCATCTTTTATTTTTTTTAATTGAAAAACTTTTAGATATTTTATAATACTCATATTATCATTGAATTAAGGAGTAAGTGAAAATATTTACTCCCATTTTTAATGCTTCTGTTCTTTTTATATCGCTATTGTTATGGACTGAAGCATCTTCCCATCCATCTCCTAAATCTGTTTCAAAAGTGTAGAAAAGAATTAATCTATTGCTATCAAATAAACCGAAAGCAGTGGGAGGTTTATTATCATGTTCGTGTATCTTAGGTAATCCATTTTTAAAAATAAAATATGAACTAAATATTGGATGATTAAATGGTATTTCAATAAGATTTTTTTTTGGAAAAACTTTTTTAATTTCTCTTCGAAATGATTTATCTAATCCATAATTATCATCCACATGTAAAAAACCACCATTAAGTAAATGTAATCTTAAATTTTTAATTTCAATTTCTGATAATTTAATATTACCGTGTCCTGTCATATACAAATAGGGATAATTAAAAATGTTTTTATCTTTTAGAGAAATCTTTACTTCTTCACTGTGAACTTTAATATTTGTATTTAAATTGATATATTTTAATAAATTTGGAATCGAGCTTGGATCGCTATACCAATCTCCTCCACCAGAATATTGCACTCTGCAAATCGTATGATTTTGATCATTAGAATAAATAAAGTTAGCACATAAAAAAAATATAACAATTTTTAGAATTAAGAGTTTTGAAAATATTTTATATGAAGTCATTTTATTATATAATTTAAGTAAATTAAAATTATTAAATCAAAAGTCAATATTAAATATTAGAAGAATTTATTTAAGAAAAAAATGAATAAAACAATTAAGCAAAAGATAATTTTTTTTATTTTTATAACTTTTTTTGTTCCAAATTATTTGTATTCCAAACAAATTCAAGAGGGAGATTCATCCAATGTTATTCTAAAAACAAAAGCTAATAAAAGGTTTGGAGTAAAAATTCCTCTGAGTTTAAAAAAAATGACTCAATCAATAATTTCTGGGGAAAGAAAAGTTGTAGAATCAATTTTTAGACCATTAGAATTTAGAGAACCTATTAGAAGTATACCAGCAGAAGGAAAATTTGGTCTTGGATTTTATGGATTAGGAGGAATTGATAAAAGAATAAATATGAATGAAGGATTTGAATCTATAAAATCGAATAATATTCTTTCATCTTTTTATGATTTTGAATTTGCACAAACAAATTTATCATATCTTTTTTTTAAAAAAAGTTATGCTGATATATTAACTGGCGTTGGATTAAGGAGATTTTCACCAATATTCACTAAGCCTAAACTCCCCGAATCTTGGGGTATTAATCGTAAATTTTCTCCAACTATTTTAGAAATGAATATTGTTACTTCATATATTATAATGTGGCAACCTTCATGGTTTATTCAACTTAAATATTCATATGGTACGAATTTTACTAGATTTTATCAAAATAAATCTATGGATTTAAATCCATATAGTATTGGATTAACTTCATCCTATTCGATAGGAATTAAAAGAATATCTGAAACAATGTCAAATGCAAGATATTCTTGGGGACTTGAGTTAAGACATAGTTATAATAAATTTAAAAATGTCAGATATGACCTTGAACCCAATCCTATTAAATCAATGATAATACCAAATTATGGTATTTTTTTTACATTAAGTGCTTTTTATGGAGGAAATAAAACTTCTGGAGATGAAGCAAAAAAAATGTTTTTAAATAAAGATTATATTTCTGCAAAAAATAAAATAGATCAATTTTTGAATCAATATCCTAATCATTCAAGATCTTTGAGAGCTAAAAAATTATTAAAAAAAATTAATGAGAGAATTCCAGGACAATTATTTAAAGAGGCAAATAAATTAAAATTAAATATGAAAATTGATAGAGCTTCGGATAAATATTTAGAAGCTATGCTTAATGCGAATGATTTTTTAAAACCTAAAATTGCTAAAGAAATAGAAAAAATATCCGATATATATATATTAAATGCTAAAAAATTATTTAATCAAGGATTATATGATAAAGCATTAGAAGAAATAAAAAAAGCAGCAGCGATTTCTGATAATGGTATTGTAGAAAAAAATAGACTTGAAGCTGAGATAATAATGAAACAAGGTGATGAATTAGAATTGATTGGTTTACATCTTCAAGCCATAAAAAAATACAATCAAGTTCCTGACATTGATAGAACTTTATCAAGTAAAGCATATGAGGCTACAGTTAAAAGTACAATTAATATGTTAAATGATGTAAATCAAGCCAAAGATATCACAACATTAAGACTAGCACTCAAATCTTTAAAGACAGCAGAACTCTTCTTCAAACCTGCAGAATTTAAATATAAGGAGTATATTGAAGTAATTCAAAATCAACTCACCTATCAAGACTCAATTGAAATTAACGAAGAAATCCGAAACTCAACAAAAAGATCAAGAAAAATTATTGAAGAAAGAAATAGAAAAAAAGTATCATTAGGAATGATTCTTCCAGAAGTTGAGGAAATACTTGGGAAACCTACTAAAATAATTAATACTACAAAGAAAAATAAAAATTATCAAATGTGGATTTATGAATTAGAAAATATAAATAAAACATTTTATTTTGAAGATTATATATTATTTAAGATTGAAAACTAATCTAAAGTAAATGAGAGTTTTTTCTAACAAACATAATTTCTTGAAAAATTATTTTTAAAATTGCAGTTGCTGGAACAGCAAATAACATCCCAAGTGGACCCAAAATTGTTCCTCCAATTAATAAAGAAATCATAATCATCAATGGGTGTAATCCAACACTTTTCCCCATAATTGCAGGAGTAATCATAGTTCCTTCTATTTGTTGAACAATCATAAACATTAAAATAATATCAAAAATAAAAAAAGGAGAGGGAATTATACCAAATAATAAATGAGATGTGGCAATTTCATTTCCAATATTATTCATAAATGCAATTAAAATTGCTGGAATCATTCCTACAAATGGACCTACTAATGGTATTAAATTAGCAACCCCTGCAATAATACCTATAAAAATTATCAATGATATGTTAGCTCCAATTAAATTCAAAATTACTAAACCTAATATTGACATTAATCCAACGCTAAACGCAGCAATGAATTGACCTCTTAAATAACTAGATACTGATTGTTCAATATTGAAAATTAATTTCAATCCACTTTCAAAAAATTTATTTGAGATACCAGCTACAAGAGTTTTTCTAAACGAATGATATTCTGATAATAAAATTATTGTAAATATTAATATCATTATAGCATTTATTAAAAAACCACCTACAGCTCCTGCTAATGATGCTAAACTATTAAGTGCAGAATCAATAAATTTACTCAAAGTAATTGCAAAATCATTATTAGATGGAATAAAATTTGATGCGAAATCAGGTAATGATTCAGTGAATTTATTACCTAGGTTATTAAATTCTTGAGTAAGTGTTTGTGGATTTACTCTTTGAGAAAATTCACTAGCTTGGTTAGATAATTGTGAAATGAAACTTGTAAGAAAAATACCAATTACAAAAATAACAAAAAAAGTGACAATAAGAACACTCATTCCTCTATTTTTTATTTTTCTCTCTAAACTATCAACTGATGATAATAATAATGATGTAAATAAAAAGGCAAAAACAAGTTTTAAAATAACATCTGATATAAATGGCCAAATTAACCATATAAAAAAACTCGATAAAATAATTATAAATAAAGTATATATTAATTTAATGTAATCTTGATTTTCAGTTTTCTTAATCATTTTTTTTGTTGATCAAGTAATAATGAGTTAGTTTGCCTTAATCTTTCTCCTAGAATTTGACCGAGGTTGAAGAGTATTTTGTTGGTAATAACTGGATTTCTATCTTTTAGTGCGAGAAGATCTGGAGTAAAAAACCCAATTAATTTTGATTCTGATAAACTGATAGCATTTGCAGATCTTGGTTCATCATCAAATAATGCTAATTCTCCAAAGAAATCACCTTCTTGTAAATTAGCTAAAATTTTTTCATTTTTACCATCACCAATTGAAATTTTAATTGAACCTTTCATAATAATGTACATCCCTTCGCCAGGTGCATTATTTTTGAATATAAATTCATTTTCACTAAAGTTTCTATGATGAACTAATTTTTCAAGCTCGAGAAATTCTTTCTTAGTAAAATTTTTAAAAACAGGAATTAATTTTAACGTATTTATTGTTTCGCTTTCTTTATTATCCCATCCTTTAAATAAATTAGGCCAAAGTCCATTTTTCATGATTTAAGCTCCTCAAAACTTAGAAAGATTATGCCTCAAAATAGTGATGTGTTTTTTTTTTGGCAAGAAGAATTCATTTTTAATAATTTAAGAGTAAATTAATTATTGAAATTTTAGTAATGATTAAACTAATTCAAATATTATGTTTTTTAATTTTTTGTTTAAAAACACCACTATTATCTCAAGTTGAAAATATTGAAAAAGATATAAAGTTTAATAGTAATGAATTAAATAAAATCAGAAAAGAAATATCTGATTATGAAAATAAAATTAAAAAGACTTCAGGTTTAGAAAAAAATGAAATCGAAAAATTAAATGATATTGATGAAGAAATTTCTTTGGTAAGAAATTTAATTTTTCGATTAAGACAAGAAGAAAAGTCTCATAATAATAGTATTAATTTTGCTAATAAAGAAATTCAAATTCTTCAAACAGATCAAAAAAAATTAATAGAAAGATATTCTAAAAGAATTATAAAAGCTTACAAGAAGGGTACCCTTTCTAATATTGAAAAAATAATTGATTCAAATTCGTGGAAACAGGCTATTTATAGATCTAAGTATATGAAAATAATTTCTAATTATGATAAAAATTTACATGAAAAAATAATTAATAATATGGACCAGATTGCAAAAGAACGTGAATCTATTAAACAGAAATTAGAGAATTTAAATCTTATTGATAAAGAAAAATCATCAAGAAAAAAATGGCTTGAACAGAGAAGAAAAACTAGAAATTCAAGACTTGAAAACTTAAAAAGAGATAGACAACAAATGTCTATGGCATTATTGGAAAAAAAGAAAGCAGCTGATGAAATGAGAGATTTAATTGAAACATTAGAAAAAGAGAAAGCATTGAGATTAGCTGAGTTAGAAAAATTAAGGCAAGAAAAAAAAATTATCTCAGAAACTGAAATAACAAATATGAAAGGCAAATTACCATGGCCAATTGAAGGAAATATAATTTCAAAATTTGGAACTTTTCAAAATCCAAATCTTAAAACTATAACTGAAAATACAGGCATAGATATTAAGGCAAAAGATGGAACAGAAGTAAGATCTGTCTTTGATGGAATTGTTACAACAATTACTTATATAAGGGGTTACGGTAATACTGTTATATTAGATCATGGAAGCAATTTTTATACTGTTTATACTCATGTATCTGATGTTGAAGTTGAAGAAAATAGTTATGTTGAAGCAAGACAAGTAATTGCATACGTAAGTGACTCTGGTTCACTTGAAGGTTCAAAACTACACTTTGAAATTTGGGGTAATAGAGAAAAACTCAACCCAGAATTATGGTTACTGAAAAAATGATTAAAATCATTGGACAAGATTTCATTTGGGATAAATTAAAATTAGTTAAATCTAAAAATAAAGTTTCTAATGCATATTTATTCTACGGACCTGATGGAACTGGGAAAGAGGCAATGTCAATAAAATTTTCAGCTTTATTAAATTGCTTAAATAAAAATTTAGCTCCATGTGGAAAGTGTAGTTCTTGTATAAAGCTAAAAACATTTCAACATTCAAACATTTCTTTGGTTGTTCCTCTCCCAAAAGAAAAAACAATAAATAAGAATGATAATCCTAATAAAGCACTTACTAATAAAACTTTAGAATTAATAATTAATTCATTTAAAGAAAAAATTAAAAATCCTTATTTAGAACTAAAAATACCAAAAGCTAATACAATTTTAATTAATTCAATACGGGATATAAGAAAAAAAATTTATATGAAGTCATTTGAAGAAGGTTATAAATGTGTGTTAATTTTTGAAGCTGAAAAATTAATGGGGAGTCAACAAGAATCAGCTAATGCCTTGTTAAAAATTCTTGAAGATACACCTTCTAATTCAACATTTATATTATGTACTCAATACCCAAATAAATTATCAAATACAATTAAATCAAGATGTCAATCAATTTATTTTCCACCATTAAAAGAAGATGAAATCCATAGATTCATTTCAAAAAATTATAGTTTTTTAGATGAAAATTCAAAAATAATATCTTCTTTATCAAATGGGAGTTTGAAATTAGTCAATAAAATTATAATGAATGATTTTGTTAAAATTCAAAAATTAATCTTAAAATTTGTCGCTGATATAACATCAAATTTTGACACAAGAAAAAATTTAATAATACAATTATCTAAAGATTATAAATTTGACACTGAAAAAGTAAAATTAAATCTTAATTTGTTATCCTTTTGGTTTCGAGATTGTTTTTATGTTGCTAGAAATAATAATACATCTAATTTAATTTTTTCAAGTTTAGTAAATGAATTAAATGTTTTTATTTTAAAATATCCTAAAGCAGATTACACTAGTATTATAAAATTGATCGACAACTCTATTGACGACTTAAACAAAAATATTCAAACAAATTTAGTTTTTTTAAATTTGATTATTGAAATAAACGAAAAATTAAATAAAAAAGAAAATGAATAAATTCTATATAACAACACCTATATATTATGTTAATGACAAACCTCACATTGGTCACGCATACACTACTATACTTGCGGATGTTATTGCAAGATATAATCGTTTACAAAATAAAAATGTATTTTTCTTAACGGGTTTAGATGAACATGGGCAAAAAGTTCAAGAAGCAGCAAAAAAAATTGGTCTTGACCCTAAAACACATTGTGATAATATGGCTCCGAGATTTGAAAATCTTTGGAATAAATTGAATATTTCAAATGATGGTTTTATACGAACAACTAATTCAAATCACATTAAAGTGGTAAAAGAAATATTAAAGCTAGTTTATAAAAATGGTGACATATACAAAAATGTTTATGAAGGATTATATTCTATTTCAGAAGAACGTTTTATTACTGAAAAGGAAGCTGACTCTGGGGATTTTAGAGACATAAAAAAATTGAAAGAAACTAATTATTTTTTCAAAATGTCAAAATATCAAGATAAATTAATTAAACATATAAATGAAAATCCATTATTTATTCAACCTGAACATAGAAAAAATGAAATTTTAGGTTTTTTAAAAAACCCATTAAATGATTTGTGTATATCAAGACCAAAAAAAAGATTTGATTGGGGAATAGATTTACCATTTGATGATAATTATGTTACATATGTTTGGTTTGATGCTTTGATAAATTATATTTCAGGTATTGGTTATAATGCTGATTCTAAATCATTTGAAAATTTTTGGCCATGTGATATTCATTTTATAGGAAAAGACATATTAACTACGCATGCTGTATATTGGCCTACAATGCTAATGTCTGCAAAAATATCTTTACCAAGGACTATTTTTGCACATGGTTGGTGGTTATCTGGAGATTCAAAAATGAGTAAATCTCAGGGAAATGTTATTAATCCTCTTGATATAATTGATACATATGGTGTTGATCCATTGAGATATTTTTTAATGAGAGATATGATTTTAGGCCAGGATTCTAAATTTACTCCAGATATTTTTATCAGCAGATATAATAGTGATTTAGCTAACGACTTAGGTAATTTAGTTGGTAGAATTTCTACATTAATTAAAAAATATTTCAATAATCAAATACCTAATAATGATAATTTAGAAAAGGGCGAAAAAGATTTCATAAAAAAAGCGAAAATTATTCATGCCAAAGTACATGAAAATATTTCTCAGTATAATATTAATCAAAGTTTAGAATTAATTTTTTCACTTGTAAGATCTATAAATAAGTACTTAGAGGTTTCTCAACCTTGGAAATATGTAAAAGATGATAAAAATAAGGTGGCTTCAATTTTATATACATCGATTGAAACTTTACGAATTGCAATTAATTTACTTTTTCCTATAATGCCAAAAAAAATTAAAGATATTTACCTTATGTTAGGTCTGAATGAACAAAATTGTACAAAACCCATGGTTCCAGGTACAAATCTTGGATTATTTAAAATCCCCTTTCCTAAAATTGAAAATAAAAAAATTGAGGATGAAAAAATGTTAGAAAATTATATTTCAATAGACGAATTTAAAAAAATTGATTTGAGAACTGCAAAAATTACTAAAGCAGAAAAAGTTGAAAAAACTAATAAACTCATTAAAATGGAAGTTGAGTTGGATGGATCAAAAAGACAAATAGTTTCTGGAATTGCCGAGCATTATGATGTTGATGATTTAATAGATAAAACTGTTGTTATTGTTGCTAATTTAAAACCTGTTGTAATTAGAGGAGAGGAATCCAACGGAATGTTATTAGCAATCTCAAACAATGATGGTAAAGTTATTGTTTTTACAACTGAAAATAAAGAAATCACTTCCGGGTTAAAATTAACTTAATTGTACATTGATACACATACTCACCTTTATTATAAGGAAATCAATTCTCAACTTGATGTAATCTTGAATCGTGCTAAGATTAACCATATATCAAAAATTATTTGTGTTGGAACTAATTTAGAAACTTCTAAGAAGTGTGTGGATTTATCAGAAAAATATGATTTGATTTTTGGCTCGGTTGGAATTCATCCTCAAGATTGCACTTCTCTAGATGAAGATTATATTAATAAAATTGAATATTTATCAAAACATAAAAAAATCGTAGCAATTGGTGAAATTGGTCTGGATTATTATCGAGATTATAATCCAAAAAAAAATCAAAGAGATGTTTTTTTAAAACAATTACAACTTGCACAAAAATTAAAATTACCATCAATAATTCACTGTAGAGACTCTCAATTAGATGTTTATGATATCATTAATGAAGTAAAAAATTATAATGTTGTTTTCCATTGTTATTCATATGATTTAGAATTTGCAAAAAAAATAATTTCACAAGGTTGTTTAATATCCTTTACTGGAAATATAACTTTTGGAAATAAATATATTGAATCTGTAATCAATGAAATTGAATTATCAAAAATAATGCTTGAAACTGATTGTCCATTTTTATCCCCTGTACCCAATAGAGGAAAATTAAATGAACCCTCCAATATACCTCACATAGCAAAAAAAATAGCAGAAATAAAAAAAATTTCATTAAAAGAAGTCTGCATAACAACTACTAAAAATGCTGAAACATTTTTTAAAATTTAAATGCAAAATTTAGCAAAAAAAAAATGGGGCCAGCATTTTCTATCAGATAAAAATTTATTAATGAAATTAGTTGAAATAATAAATCCTAAAAAAAATGATGTTTTTTTAGAGATTGGTTGTGGGGAGGGAGCTTTAACTGAATTATTAGTAAACAAAGTAAAAAAAATTATTGGTATCGAAATTGATAGCGAATTAGTGAATTTTTTAAAAAAAAAAATCACAAACCAAAATTTTGATTTAATAAATGATGATTTTTTAAAAGTTGATTTAAATAAATTTTTTAATAATCATAAATCAATCAGAATTATAGGTAACTTGCCATACAATATTTCATCAAAAATATTATTTAAAATTATAGGTAAAATTGACTTAATAGAAGATTGTTATTTTATGCTTCAAAAAGAGGTGGTAGAAAGAATAATATCAAACTCAGGCTCAAAAAATTACAGTAGATTAACTGTAAATGTTCAATCGATGTGTAATGTAAAAAAAATAATAAGAATTCCCCCACAAGTTTTTGTTCCTAAACCTAAAGTCGATTCTTCGTTTATCAGACTTTCAAACAAAAAAACATATATTGATAATAATAAAAAAATTGAAGTTCTGCGAAAAATCACAAAAATAACTTTTGGTAAAAGAAGAAAAATTTTAAAAAATACATTATCCTCAATTAATAAATTAAAACCTCCAGTTGATTTTTCTTTGAGAGCAGAACAGTTAAGTGTGGAAGAATATATCTTGTTAACAAAATGGATAATCGAAAATAAAATAATTTTATAAAACTATTTATGACTATTGGAGAATTTTGAAAAAGGTAGTAAACTTAGCTTAGTTGAGATGGGTTTCAACACTAAAATTATATAAAAGTAAGGATGTTTTATGGCCTCAGATGCAAATAGAAGCTTAAGTAGATATTTAGAAGAAATTGGTAAATATGAACCACTTGCACCAGCAAGAGAAATAGAATTAGCACAAAAAGTTAAACAAGGTGATCCAATAGCATTAAATGAACTAACCGAAGCAAATTTAAGGTTTGTAGTTTCAGTTGCTAAAGATTATCAAGGTCAAGGTCTACCCTTAACTGATTTAATTAATGAAGGTAATTTAGGTTTGATTAAAGCAGCTGAGAGGTTTGATGAAACAAGAGGATTTAAATTTATTTCTTATGCGGTTTGGTGGATTAGACAATCCATTCTTCAAGCATTAGCTGAACACTCTAGAATTGTAAGATTACCATTAAATAGAGTAGGAACTATTAGTAAAATTACAAAAGCTGCACAAAGTCTTGAGTCTGAATACCAAAGGCCACCAAATGAAGATGAAATTGGAAAACAATTAGAAATGGAAGGTGAAGAAGTTACTGATGCAATTAGAATTTCTCGAAGGCATCATTCTCTTCATGCGCCATTTAGAGATGGAGATAAAAACTCATTAATGGATGTAATTGAAGATGATAATCAAAGACCTCCTGAATCTGGTTTAATGCTTGAATCATTAAAAGAAGAGATTAGACAATGTTTAGATTCATTAAAAGATAGAGAAAGAGATGTTATCAAGATGTATTTTGGAATCGGGAGAGATTATGCATTAACACTAAATGAAATTGGTGAAGAGTTTAATTTAACTCGTGAAAGAGTTAGACAAATCAAAGAAAAAGCCATTCGAAGATTAAGACACAAATCTAGAAGTAAAAGTTTAAGAAATTATCTAGGATAGAGGAGGTGTGTAAAAAAATTGATTGAAGTAACAATTAAAAAAGGTGAAGAGCTTGAAAGGGCAATTCGAAGATTTAAAAAAAAATATGAAAAAGCTGGTATTTTACGTGAGGTTAAGAAGAAATCTTTTTACTTAAAACCAAGTGCTGAAAAACAACTTAAACGTAGTAAAACAAGAAGATAATTTTTTAGTTTAATTTATTTAATAAACCAGATTCGAAATAACGGATCTGGTTTTTTTTAATATAAAATAATCATTTAGGAGAAATAATGTTAATTGAATCTATATCTGGAGTAAGGGGTATTACAGAAAAAGATTTGAATGATAAAATTTTAATATCTTATGCAAAAGGAATTAATGAGTTTTGTCAAGATGGTAAAATTCTTATTGCAAGAGACTCAAGAAAATCTGGAGAAAAAATTTTATCGACAATTCTTCAAATTATTTTACTAAGTGGAAGAAAAATTGAAAATTGTGGTATTGTTCCAACACCAACTTTACAATATGCTGTTCAAAGCACAAATGCAATAGCAGGAATAATGATAACAGCAAGTCATAATCCAACTGAATGGAATGGAATTAAATTTATAGATAAAGATGGTTGTTTTTTTAATCAAAAACAAATTACAAGAATTTTACAGCTTAAAAATAAATTTTTTAATCAAAATAATTTCAATTATAAGCTTTTAAAAAATGATTATCTTGATAACAACAGTTTAATTGATAATCATATTAAAAAAATTTTAGAAATTTCTTTTATTAATTTTTCAAAAATAAAGAAAAGAAAATTAAAAATTGCAGTTGATGCTGTTAACGGAGCAGCTTCAAAAGCGTTACCAAATTTATTAAAGGATGTCGGTTGTGATGTTGTTGAATTAAATTGTGAAACTTCTGGAGAATTTAATAGAGGTACAGAACCAATTCCTCAAAATTTAAACCTTTTATCAAATGTAGTCGTAAATGATAAATGCGATATTGGATTTGCCACAGATCCTGATGGTGATAGATTAGCTGTAGTTGATAATAACGGAAATCCTATCGGAGAAGAATATACTCTTGTTTTAGCGTTAAAATATTTTTTAGAGTCGACCAATTATAAAAATCCAATAGTAACAAATCTTTCTACAACATTAGCAGTTGACAAGATTGCAATTCAAAATAAAGTTGAAGTAATTAGATCAAAGGTTGGTGAAATAAATGTAGTTGAAATGATGAAAAAACATCAATCTTCATTTGGTGGAGAAGGAAATGGTGGTGTTATTTTTGGAGATATTCACTTGGGTAGGGATTCACTAGTAGCATCAATTTTAATAATAGCATTATTGTCTAATTCTTTTACTTCCATTAGTGATTTAATGAAAACATTACCCAAGTTTTATATATGTAAAGAAAAAGTATCAATTGGTGAAATAAATGAAAATGATTTATTTAAAAAATTAAATGATATTTTTAAAAATAATAAAAGAAATAATTTAGATGGATTGAAAATTTTATTTAATGATGAATGGATTCATATTAGAAAATCAAATACAGAACCAATCGTTAGAATTTATGCTGAATCAAAATCTTTTGAAAAAGCAAATAAGTTAATTAATAATATTAAAGATATAATCAGTAAACTGAATTGATTTCCAATATGGAAAATCCAAAAATCGGGGATGAATTTGAATTAACTATCAATGATATTGCATTTGGTGGCAAGGGTATCTCCACTTATAATAATTTTAAGATTTTTGTAAGAAATGCTATTCCCAAACAAAAATTATTAGTAAGACTTATAAAAAAAAGAAAATCTTTTGGGGAAGCAAAAATTTTATCAATTATAGAAAATTCTCATTTATACCAAAAATCATCATGTAACCATTTTCCTGTTTGTGGAGGATGTTCATTTCAGCATTTAGATTATGATTATCAGTTTATGATTAAACAAAAACAACTTTTAGATATATTTAATAAAATTGGAAATATTAAAATTAATAATATTG
>Ga0066378_10000018_pt1 | contig 65095 bp, 55 predicted proteins | sample Knorr_S23_td_DCM_FD_70947 | JGI IMG/M metagenome (GOLD analysis project Ga0066378, IMG submission 70947) | Marine microbial communities from Southern Atlantic Ocean transect - Knorr_S23_td_DCM_ad_71m_LV_A | ecosystem: Environmental > Aquatic > Marine > Oceanic | place: Southern Atlantic ocean...
TGCCCCTCTCATGACCTCGCCCCCTAAAACTGGAGCCCTGCTCATCAACCTCGGCACCCCCGCCGCACCGGACTCTAAAGCCGTCGGGGCCTACCTCCGCGAGTTCCTCGGGGACCCCTGCGTGATCAACATTCCGGGGCCCATCCGTTGGCTCCTCGTCAACTTGCTCATCGCCCCCACGCGCGCGCCTAAGTCTGCAGAGGCGTACCAAAAGATCTGGACGAAGCAGGGCAGCCCGCTGCTCGTTCACTCCTACGCCCTCCGGGACGCCCTCGCAGAGCGACTCGTGGACTACCCCCTCGATGTCGCGATGCGCTATGGCCGCCCGACCATCGAGAGCGCCCTCGAGCGGCTCAGCCTTCGTGGCTGCGAGCGCATCGTCGCCCTCCCCCTCTATCCCCACGCCGCCGCCAGCTCCACGGGGACCGCGATCACTGCGGTGCGAGAGGCCGCAGCGAAGCTCGACGGCCTGAAGGTCGAGGTCGTGGATGAGTACTTCGACCACCCTGCCTGGATCGAGTCCGTCCGCGCCGTTACCGCCCCTGCGCTCGCTGCCCAGCCCGTCGACCACGTGCTCTTCAGCTTTCACGGGCTCCCCGAGAGCCAGGTGCGCAAGGCGGACATCGGGACCTCCTGCCTCGCGAGCGACTCGTGCTGCGAGCCCCTCTGTAACACGAACCGCCACTGCTACCGCGCCCAGTGCCTCTCGAGCGCGCTCTCCATCGCCACGGCCTTAGAGCTCCGCCCGGGCTCTTGGAGCAGCGCATTCCAGTCGCGCTTAGGCCCCGCGAAGTGGCTAGAGCCTTCGACTGTCGACGCGCTCACTGCTCTCGCTCAAGAGGGCACGAAGCGCGTCGCTGTCATCGCTCCAGGCTTCGCCGCGGACAACCTTGAGACCCTCGAGGAGCTCAAGATGGAGGGGAGAGAGATCTTCCTAGAGGCAGGCGGTGAAGAGCTCTACGTAATCCCCTGCCTCAACGCAGACCCCTCATGGGTTGAGGGTGTGGCTCAGATCCTCGAGCCGCATCTAAGAGACGCCTGACCGAGCTCAGACGCTGAGCCCGCCAGGGATCGGAGAGACGTTGGGCGCGAGGAAGAAGCGCTCCACAGCGACCTCAAAGTCCTCGCCTGCCTCTGTTCGGAAGAGGTATGAGCCCTCCATAGTCCCCCACTCTGTGCGGAGCGGGCAGCCGCTGGTGTACTCATAGGAGCCGCCAGGAGCGAGTACCGGCTGCTCACCCACGACTCCCTCACCGCGCACCTCCTCTTGGCGCCCATGCGCGTCGACGATGATCCAGTGCCTAGAGATGAGCTGAACAGTCTCTTCCCCCTCGTTGTCAAAGCGGATTCGGTACCCGTAGAGGAACTGCCGCATCGCGGGGTCCGACTCGTCCTCCATGTAGCAGGCTGCGGCGCGCACACGCACACCCCGCGTCAGCGCGTCGGAGTGGCCCTTCGTGTCTTCTTCACTCATAAAGAGAGCCTACTCCTGCGCGCGCTGATTCCAAGCCCCCGCGCGGGCTCAACCGAACATCTGGGTCCAGTGATCTTCAAACTGGCCGAGCCCGATCCGGTCATAGCCAGCCATCATGTTGCGATGGTGACCGGGGCTGTACCACCACGCCCGGATCGCGCCACCCCCGCTCTCTTGCCCAGCCGCGATGTTCTCACCGCCGCCAGAGGTTCCAGCGAGGCGCGCGCGATCCCCCGGCGAGGCCTTGCCGGGGAGCGGCGAGGTGTGACTGAAGAAGTCATGCTCGACCATGTCCTTTGAGTGATCCCTACCGGCCACGCAGAGCTTGGGATCGATCCTGAGCGCGCCGATCCCTGCGAGGATTCGGATCCTGTTGAGCTCCAAGATCCCCTTGTACTCCTCCGGCAAGAGCTCTCCAGCCACCGCTTTGTTGTCCTCTAGGACCTTCTTGTCCCTGGCCTCTGTCGCGACGGCGGCGAGCGCCATGAGCTCTTCAGCCTCCCGCAGCTCTTTGTAGATCTCCCTCCCGAAGGCGCAAGCTTCGAGCTTTTCGATCTCGGCTGCCGGCGCAAAGACGACCGCGAGGTCCCACACCTCAGCGAGCCACTCGAGATCCATCGCCTCGTCCAAGAGCTCCCCCTGCTCTTCACGCAAGCGCTCGCTCTCCTCGAGCAAGCTCGATGCTGAGATCTGCAGGAGCTTCTCTAAGGCGAAGAGCGCCTCATCACAGTAGCGCTCCACTTGATCCTTGGTCAGGTCACCAGAGCGTGAGTAGCGCAGGAGCTTCTCTCGCTGTCGTTCGACCTCGCCCTGAGGTGCGCTCCGCAGGCGCTCTGCCCCGACCCGAGTCGCCTCGCGCTGGCAGAGGGAGAGGTAGGCCTTGTGAGCTTGCGTCCACTTCTTATAGCGCCTGTGAAACTCCGTAGAGGCCGCGCTCGCGAGCTGACGGGCGGCGTCCGGCCCCTTGGTCACCAGCTCACGCGCGGCAGCGTCGCGCTCCTCCCACAGACCCCGCGCGTTACGGAACTGGCGCATGAGGGAGCGGACGCTCGGGCCATCATCCTGCGCGACCGCAGGCTGGGCTGCCCCGAACGCTACGCAGAGGGTCAGCGCGAGCGCGCTCGCGAGCTTTTTCCGGACCGAGATCATCCACACAGCATATCGACCCAAACCCGCTCTGAGGGATTAGAGAGTGTTCGCTTCGTGTACTCTCTCCCCCCCCCCGGACCGCAACGAAAAGCCCCCCTCTGACCTCAATGAAGACTCAACGCCGCCTCCTCGCGCTCCCGCTGCTCCTCGCCGCGTCCTGGCTCTCCGCCGCCTCCGTGGACGACAGGATCCTCATGGGCGCAGAGTCTCACCGTTACGCCTGGTCAGAGGGATGGGGCGCTTGCGAGGAGGGTGAGTACGGAAACACCCACGGCTGCGTCGCCATCGACTCAGAGGGCCGCATCTGGTTCAACACGGACACTGAGAGCTCTCTCGTCGTCTTAAATCGCGACGGCTCCCTCCACAAGGCCTTCGGCAAAGAGTTCGCCGGAGGGCTCCACGGCATGAGCATCCGAAGCGAGGGCGAAGAGGAGTTCCTGTACCTCGCTCACACCGGCCGCCAAGAGGTCGTCAAAGCCACGACTGAGGGCGAGGTCATCTGGAAGATCGGGATCCCGACGGAGTCAGGTCACTACCCCGACCCGAACCGCTACCGCCCCACAGACGTCTCGGTCGCCCCTGACGGCAGCATCTTCGTCGCAGACGGATACGGGAGCTCCTTCGTCCACAAGTTCACGAGCGAGGGGGAGTACGTCTTGTCCTTTGGCGGCTACGGCACTGAGCCAGGCCAGTTCCGCACTCCTCACGGCCTCTTCGTCGACGACCGGGGTGACGAGCCCGTGGTGATCGTCGCCGACCGAGAGAACGGACGCGTCCAGGTCTTCGACCTAGACGGCAAACACTTGAAGGTCGTGAAGGGCATGCTGCGCCGCCCCTGCAACGTGGCGCCGAGCGGCGAAGATCTCGTGATCCCTGACCTCGCCGGGCGCGTCACAGTCCTCAACAAAGACTACGAGCTCATCTGCCACCTCGGCGACCAGCCCGAGCCTGGCCTGCGCGCGAACAACGGCGTGAAGCGCGAGCAGTGGAAGGACGGACACTTTACCGCGCCCCACGGCGCGGCCGCAGACTCCGAGGGGCACGTCTACGTGATGGACTGGAACTTCCTCGGACGCATGACTCGCCTTGAGCGTCTCCCGCAGGAGGAGTCTCAAGAGAGATGATTCTAGTCAGCCTGCTCGCCTGTATTGGGCTTGGAGATCTCGATGAGCTGCGCCTCAACCAGCTCCAGTTCCGCGGGACCCACAACAGCTACCATCAGCGCCCTGCCCTCGTGCTCCACAAGAGCCACGACTACAGCCACCCGACCCTCACTGAGCAGCTCTCTCTCCACGGGATCCGCCAGTTCGAGCTCGACGTCCACCTCTCCAAGGAGGGCGTGTTCGAGGTCTTCCACCTACAGAAGATCGACGCGCGCACGAGCTGCGCGACCTTGGCTACGTGCCTCGAGGAGTGTCTCGCATGGTCTATCGCGCACCCACGCCACCTCCCCATCCTCTTCTGGCTAGAGCTCAAGGACTCAGACAATTGGGAGGGGTCTCCCTACGTCTCGATGTCCGGCCGTCACGCCGAGCTCGAGCGCCTCGTCCTCGACGCCTGGCCTAGCGACAAGATCATCACCCCCGACGAAGTCCGCGGCGATCACCCCTCGCTCCCCGAGGCCATCGCGAGCGTGGGCTGGCCCAAACTAGGAGCCCTGCGCGGCCGCGCGATGTTCGCCCTCTTGGAGCGTGGCACTCATCGCGAGGAGTACCTCGCCGCCTCACCGAATCTCGCCGGACGCCCCTTCTTCGTAGCCTCAGGTGACCCCACAGACCCCTCCGCGGCGATCTACAAGATCGACAGCGCCCAGTCACAGGGGGACCTGATCCGCCGCCTCGTCGCTGCAGGCTTCCTCGTGGGCTCTAACTGCGACAAGGCTGGCGCCTCAGATGAGCAGAACGCCGCGCGGTTGCGGGCGACCCTCGCGGCGGGCTCGCACTTCCTCTCCAGCGACTTCGCCGTCGCGAAGGCTGGTGCGGGCTACATCTTCGACCTCGGCGGGCACCTCGTTCGCTGCAACCCTGTGACGGCGCCGCTGGACTGCGTCGACCTCGAACTCCCCCCCTTGCGCGTCAGCCCTAGCGGCGATGAAGTGAGGCCTCCCAAGGAATCCAAATAGAGAAGAGACCAGATGAGCTACGAGACCCTGAACCCTGAAGAGACCCGCGACCGCCTCGATGGTGACGGCGGCTGGACCTACGTCGATGTGCGCACCCCCGAAGAGTTCGCCCGCGGGCATGTCCCCGGCGCCTACAACATCCCCGCGTTCTTCCCCGGACCGATGGGGATGATGCCCAACCCGGAGTTCGCTGGAGCCATCAGCGCTCACTTCGCCACGGACCGCGCCCTCGTCATGGGCTGCGCGGCGGGCGGCCGCTCCATGCACGCCTGCGAGCAGCTCGCAGGCCTGGGCTACACCCAGCTCATCAACATGGACGGCGGCTTCAACGGCAGACCCGACCCGACCGGAGGCCCCGGCGTGCCCGGCTGGCAAGAGCGCGGTTTCCCCGTCGCTGACGCCGCTGAAGAGGGGCGCGACTGGGAGTCTCTCAAGGGCGCCGGGGGCGAGTGATGCTCGCCCTCCTCGCGCTCTTGCCTCTCGGGCTCCAGGCAGATGGCGCGCTCGAAGAAGCCCTGAGCAGAGCAGGCGAGAACCGCCCTCAGCTAGAGGCAGCGCTCGAAGGCGTCGAGGAGTCAGAACGCGGAGGGATGGAGTTCCTCATCCGCTACATGCCCGAGGGCGACCTCAAGAGCCTCAGCGCAGACTTCCTCCTCGAGCACGTGACCTACGCCTACAAGGCCTGGGAGGCTGCGCCTTGGAGGGACGCCATCCCCGAGGAGTACTTCTTCAACAACGTCCTCCCCTACGCGAACATCAACGAGCGCCGCGACTCTTGGCGCAAAGACTTCTACGAGCGCTTCTCCCCCCTCGTCGCGGAGGCCAAGACGCCCTCAGAGGCCACAGCGATCTTGAACCAAAAGGTCTTCCCGATGGTCAATGTGAAGTACTCGACCAAGCGGCCTAAGGCAGACCAGAGCCCTTACGAATCTATCGACGCCAGCATGGCCTCTTGCACGGGGCTCTCGGTGCTCTTGATCGACGCCTGTCGCGCGGTCGGTGTGCCTGCGCGCTTCGTCGGCACTCCCCGCTGGTCAGACGACAGCGGCAACCACTCCTGGGTCGAGATCTACGACGACGGGTGGCAATTCACCGGCGCTGCTGAGCCCACGGGAGATGAGCTCAACCGCGCGTGGTTTACGGGCCGCGCCTCTAAAGCCGTAGCGTCCTCAGAGGTCTACGGCATCTTCGCCGTGAGCTACAAGCCCACGCCGCAGCGCTTCCCGATGGTCTGGCGTCCAGACGCAGACTACGTGAACGCCGTCAATGTGACGGCACGCTACACAGGCGAGAGCGCCGCGCTCAAAGAGGGCTTCGCCTGGGTGCGCTTTCGGGTGCAGAGCGCCGCGACCGGTGAGCGCGTCGCAGCGGCGTTGTCTATCCAAGGCGCTGACGGCGCAGCGCTCTTCGAGCTGCAGACAAAAGACGAGCGCTTCGACGCAAACGACCACGTGACGAAGACCATGCAGGTCGGCGAGAGCTTTCGCGTAAGCGCCACCCACGATGGCATGAGCGCGAGCGCGCCCTTCACCGTCCGGGAAGGTGAGCAGCTCATCAGCCTCAGCCTCGAGGGAGACCTCACAAAGCTCCAGACCTTGACCGTAAAGGATGAGCTATGGGACGCGCATGCCGCGCGCATCCGCACCGAGCGAGCAGCCGAGATGGAGGCCCGCGTCCTCACGTACGGCGAGCACAAGATGCCCTTCTGGTACACGACCTACGGCGACGCGCCTGAGGGCGAGAAGAGCTTCATCATCTCGATGCACGGCGGCGGCGGCGCGCCGGCCGCGGTCAATGACCAGCAGTACGAGAACCAGAAGCGACTCTATACACCGGCAGAGGGTATCTACCTCGCGCCGCGAGCCCCTACGAACACCTGGAACCTCTGGCACCAAGGGCACATCGACGTCCTCTTCGACCGCCTGATTGAGAACATGATCGTGTTCGAGGGCGTGGACCCGGACCGCGTCTACCTCACCGGCTACTCAGCAGGCGGCGACGGCGTCTGGCGTCTCGCGCCGCGCATGGCAGACCGCTGGGCGGCCTCGGCGATGATGGCCGGACACCCCGGCGGCGTCTCAATGGACAACCTGCGCAACTCCCCCTTCACGATCCAGATGGGCGGAAAGGACGGCGCCTACAACCGCAACGGCGAGGCGCGGAAGTACAAGGAGGTGCTCGCCAAGCTCCACGAGGCCGACCCCGAGGGCTACGACCACTGGGTCGAGATCTATGAGGACAAGGGCCACTGGATGGACCGAGAGGACGCGGCCGCCATCCCGTGGATGCTAGAGCGGACTCGAGAGCTCCGGCCCAAGAAGGTCGTCTGGCGCGTCGATGGGAGGGCTCCGCATCGCTCCTACTGGCTAAGCCAAGAGATGCCACAGGGAGGCTCGCGCGTGGTCGTTGAGCTCAAGGATCAGGTGATTCACGTCGTCGAGTGCGAGAAAACCGAGCAGCTCAGCTTCCGCTTGGACGACTCCATGGTCGACCTCGACCAGCCGGTGAAGGTCATGCGTGGTGACACCTGCTTCTACGAGGGCTTGGTCCCCCGCAGACGCTCGGTCCTCGCCAAGACCCTCGCTGAGCGCGGTGACCCTGTGGGCATGTTCTCCGCAGAGCTGACCGTCAACTTCAAGACAGACGCCGTCGAGCCCGCCCCTAGCGAGGGGCGCTAGCGGCGCGCCGCGACCGCGCGGCGCACGAGCTCGTCGGCAGAGACGCCGGCGAGGATGACGACGCCGATCACGGCGAACTCGATGCTCTTCGGGATCGCGTCGATGAGGTTGATCGCGTTCTGCAAGACCTGCATCAAGGCGGCGCCGATGAGGACGCCTAGGACGCTGACCTCTCCCCCGCGCAGCGAGCAGCCGCCGAGGACTGCGGCGGCGATCGCGTAGAGCTCATAGAAGCTCCCGAAGTCCACGGGCTGAGCGGAGCCCACGTCGAGGACGAAGAGCATCCCGCCGAGACCAGAGAGCAGCGCGCAAACCACGTAGGCCAAGATCACCATCTTGTCGGTGTCGATGCCTGAGTAGCGCGCCGCCTCCTCGTTTCGACCGAGGGCCTTCAGGTAGCGACCCCAGACCGTGAGGTGCAGGAAGACCGCGGCGAGCGCAGCCACGACCACGAGCAGGATGCAGGGGGTGGGGATCCCAAAGTCGATGCCGGGGAGTGAGACAGAGCCACCTCCCCACCACTTGAGCCCCTCGAAGAGGCTCCCGAAGCCTTGAGATGTGTCCGCGACGACGCCGCGGGTCACCCCTCGATAGAGCAAGAGCCCGCAGAGCGTCACCACAAAGGGCTGCAGCTTGAGCTTGGTGATGAGCAGCCCGTGCATCAGCCCGATCCCGACCGAGAGGATCACGAGGAGCGGGAGGACTAGCCACGGGCTCATGCTCTGCTCCGTCAGGAGCCACGGCAGCAGACAGCCCGTCAGGCAGATGACCGATCCGATGGAGAGGTCGATGCCGGAGGTGGTGATCACGAAGGCCGCGCCGATCGAGATGATCCCGAAGAGCGCCGTTCGCCTCACGACGTTCTCGATGTTCCGCCCCACGAGGAAGTACTCGCTGGCGATCGCGGTGATGACGCAGACGAGGACGAGCAGCCCGAGGATCCCAAAGACCTTCTTCACGCCCCGACCTCCGCATCGCTGCCGGTCGCGAGGTGCATCACGGCCTCTTCGGTCATCTCTGCGCCGCGCACCTCGCCCATGAGGCGCCCCTCATGCATCACGAGCACCCTGTCGGCGAGGCCGAGGACCTCTTCCATCTCGCTGGAGGCGAACAACACACCCATACCATCGGCGGCGAGTTCCTCGATCAACTGATAGATCTCCTGCTTCGCGCCCACGTCCACCCCGCGGGTCGGCTCGTCCATGAGCAGGACCTTCGGTGAGGTCGCGAGCCAGCGCCCGAGGACGACCTTCTGCTGGTTCCCGCCCGAGAGCAAGCGCACCTCCTGCTCTGCCGAGGGCGTCTTGATCGCCAAGCGCTCGATCACCTCTCCCGCCTGACGCTCCTCCTCCTGGCTCGCGATGAAGCCGAGGGTGGCGTCCCGTCCGATCGTCGCGAGGGAGGTGTTCTCCCGCACCCCCATCTCCAAGACCAGCCCCTGATCCTTGCGGTCCTCCGGGACCAGGGCGAGCCCGCGCTCTATCGCAGCCCTAGGGCTCCCAAGCGACAAGCCTTCGCCCGCCACTTGGACCTCACCCGCGAGCGCGGGTGCCACGCCGAAGATAGCCTCGAGCAGCTCGCTACGCCCCGCACCCACGAGGCCCGCCAAGCCGACGATCTCTCCCGAGCGCACCGTGAGCTCCACCCCTGGTTCGGGGTGGACCGCTCCGCGAAGACCTCTGACCTCCAGCGCGACCTCGCCCGGCTCCAGCGGCTGTCCTGATCGCAGGCTCGTGATCTCACGCCCCACCATGAGCGGGATGAGCGAGGACCTCGAGATCTCGCCCTCAACGAGCTCACCGACGAGCGCACCGTCACGGAGCACGGCGACGCGATCGCAGAGCTCCTCGATCTCCCTCAGGCGATGTGAGATGTAGACCACGCTCACGCCGCGCGCGGCGACGCTCTTCACGACCTTGAAGAGGCGCTCCACCTCGGGCTCGGTCAGGCTAGAGGTCGGCTCGTCCATGACGAGCACTCGCGCGTCGACGCTGAGCGCCTTCGCGATCTCGATGAGCTGGCGCTGACCGATGGGAAGCTCGGAGACCTTGGTCGTAGGGTCTACATCGAGACCCACGGCCGTCATCCACTTCGCCGCCTCAGCCCGCTCAACCTCGAAGTCCAGCGCGCCAGGGAACCTCCCGGAGCGGAGCTCGCGGCCCAAGAGGACGTTGGCGGCCGCGTCGAGGTTGTCTGCGAGGTTCAGCTCTTGGTGGATGAGGACGAGGCCGAGGTCGAGGGCCTCCCGGACAGAGCTCAGGGTGACGGCCTCCCCAGCGCATCGGACCGTGCCGGCGTCGGGGGCGTGGATCCCAGCGAGGATTCGGCCCAGGGTGGACTTCCCCGCGCCGTTCTCCCCCACGAGTCCTAGGACCTCACCGCGCCCGAGGCGGAGGCTCACATCACTCAGCGCCTGCACGCCGGGGAAGCGCTTGCTGATCCCCTCCAGCTCGATCAGCGCGGCGGCGCTCGCAGCGCCGCGGTCCACCTCGACCAACGCCGCTACTCCTGGCCTAGGTTCTTCTTGAGCTCGGCCCAGAAGGCGTCGACGTTGTCTTTGCGGATCGTGCGCGCCGGAATCTCCAAGAAGCCATCCTCATTGAAGCCCAAGTCAGCGAGGCTCTCTCCGTTGTGGAGCCCCTTCAGGACACGGATGGAGTCCTTACCGTAGAGGAAGGGGTTCTGGACCACGGTGCCCGCCACGGTGCCGTCGATGATCCCTTGCAGGGTCTCGTCAGCCTCGTCGAAGGAGGCGATCGCCACCTCTCCCAGCTTGTCCGCCCCCTTCAAGGCCTCGATGGCGAGCGGGGTGTTGTAGGCGAAGAGGCACACGACGCAGGCGAGGTCTGGGTGCCGCGCGAGGGCGTCCTCGACGTTCGCCTTCCCGCGCGCGCGATCGAACTGGTCGGTGTAGGTCCCGACGAGCTGATACTTCCCGTCGTCGCTCGTGAGCTGCGCGTCGGAGGGGTCGCTGCGCTCGGGGTCGTTGGAGCGACCGAAGATCTCGTCGATCACGCCCTGGCGCCGGCGGCGCGCGTTGTCCTGCTCGGTGCGCCCGACGAAGATCGCGAACTTACCGCCCTCGGGGATCGCTTCCTTGGCGAGCGCTCCACACATGCGCCCAGCGACGTAGTTGTCCACGCCGATGAAGCCCAGGCGGTTCGTGGAGGGCGCGTCCGAGTCGTGCGTGATCACGATCGTCTCCTCGCAGGCCTCATTGATGAGGTCGATCTGGTTCTTGGCGTCGATGATGCTCACGGCCATCCCGTCGACGCCCTTGGTGAGCATGTCCTCGATCACGTTCTTTTGGTCTGTCATGCCGCCTGCCGGCAGGAGCACGCTGACCTTCACGCCGTACTCTTCACCGCCCTCGTAGGCCCCCGCCTCCGCGATGGTCCAGAAGGAGACAGCGCCGTTCGTGATGTAGGCGAAGTGCGGGGTGTCAGCGTCGCCGCCCTGCCCGCCTCCTTCGCCATCCGAAGAGCTGCCGCAGGCGACAAGGCTTATAGAAAGGAGGGCAGCTGCGAGGTTGTGGGGATTCATGTCTTTGGATGCCAGGAGTGATGCGGGCCATTGATTTCAGCCTGAGAGGATACGCGAGCGGGACGCCCGCTTCACCTCAGCCTGCCTGAGGTCCTCTAGAGTCAACTGAGAGGGGGAAAGAGCTCGACCTTCGTCAAACGCCTCCCCTTTCGAGCAGCCCCTCACTAGACTCACCCCTCCACCGAACCTAAGGGATCCACGAGATGTTTATCCAACAAGAGCACAACAGCGTCTGGAACCGCACAGACGCCAGCGGCCATATCCTCAGCGCCACCGCCTACAACATCGTGATCGGAGCCACCCTGCTGTGGGGCTTTCTCGCGAACTATCTGATCGTTGGCGCAATCTCACCGACGACGATTCTGGCCTTTGGGATATGGCCAGTCATGATCGGCTACCTCGTCTTTGCGATGGCAGGGACCTGGCTCTTCAACAGCTCTGACAACCCGGCGGTCAGCTTCCTCGGCTACAACCTCGTCGTCCTGCCGTTTGGGCTCATCCTGAACATCACCATCAATGTGGCCTACGCTGGGCCGCGCTTCGATGGCTTGGTTCAAGAGGCCATCCAGACAACCGGCTTCGTCACGCTCGTCATGATGATCTTAGGGGGCACCTTCCCTCGCTTCTTCCAGAGGATCAGCGGCGCGCTCACTGGAGCCCTCATCGCTGTCATCCTTGTAGAGGTCATCGGCGGCTTGTTCTTCGGCTGGCGACATGGCGCGACGGACTGGGTCGTTGCAGCCATCTTCTGCGGCTACATCGGCTACGACTGGGGCCGCGCCAATGCGATCCCGAAGACCCTCGACAACGCCATCGACAGCGCCGCCTCCCTCTACATAGACATCATCATCCTCTTCATGCGCATCCTGCGCATCATGGCTCGCAGGCGCTGATCGAAAGGCCGAAGAGCCTTAGCCCCTCTTAGGTTCATCACTCCACCGCCATCCAAAAGCTAGGAGAGGAATCAAATTAACGAGATGGAAGAGAACGGCACCACTGGAGCAGAAGGAAAGGCGACCGCATCAATGATCTGCGGGATCGGCAGTATGGTGGTCCTGTGCTTGCCCTTCGTCGGGATCCTGTCTCCCTTCCTCGCGATCGCTGGGGTCGTGCTCGGCTTCATGAGCATGAAGTCCGCCAAGAAGAGCTTCGCGATCACGGGCATCATCACCTCTGCGATCTCATTGGCCTTGGCGCTCCTAGCGGCCCTAGGGCTCGCCTACCTCGTCGGCGAGATGGAAGAGCAAGGCGTCACCTGGGACGAGATGGTCGAAGAAGCCGAGCGCCAAGCGCAGGAGGGCGAGGGTCGCTAAGCGCGACCTGAGCTCAAGATCGCGTCAGCGAAGGCCCCTGCCGCAGCGGGGTCATGCTGAAAGAAGAGCATCGGCTCGATGACCTCGAGCTCGTTGACGAGGGGCGCCCGCTCGTCATCGAACAAAAAGTCAACGCGCGCATAGAGCGGCGGTCTCTCCCCTGGCGCGACGCCGAGCGCGCGCTTTGAGATCCTGACGAGCGCGGGATCCAGCTCGACGAGGTGATCGCGCCCTCCGTGCGCATCTTGAACGCGGTAGTCCCCTGGCACCGCGAGCTTCTGCACGGAGTGCGTGGGCTCTCCTTGGATGAGCATCACTGAGACCTCGCCCTCTGTCTCCACCCGCGAGAGGTAGGGCTGCAGCATCATCGCCTGGGTCTGCAGCCGCTCGTTCAAGAACGACTCAGCCTCAGCAAAGCTCGCCTCCCCATCGCGCAGCCTGAAGGTGTCGCTCGCCACCGCTCCCACGAGGGGCTTGATGAGCCCAGAGCTCCAGCACCGCTCGCTCATCACGGCCTCCAAATCCGCCGTCTCACCACGCTCGAACCACGCTGTCGGCGCCACGGGGACTCCACCGGCGCGCAGGTCCTTGAGGTAGGACTTCTCGCTGTTCCAGCGGAGGACCTCCACGGAGTTGTGGAGCCGCGTGAGCGACGCCACCCGCTCTGCCCACGCCAGGAAGCGCTCACGCATGCGGTGGTAAGTCCAGGTCGTGCGCACAACGACGACGTCGTAGGAGGCCCATTCCACGCTCTCGTCCTCCCAATTTGGCCGCTCATAGGCCACCCCACGCGCCTCGAGGGCCTCCCAGAGGGGGCGCTCCGTGAGCACCCCCTCGTGGTGCTCTGAGCAGTCAGCGAGGGCGATCTTCATGGGTCTAGCAGGCATAGCAGCGGAGCAGCGCACTCCGGCTATCATGACGACTCGGAGTTCTAACGTGGAAGCCTCTTACGCACTCTCGCTCCTCTTCACCATCTTGTCCATCGGGGACACCCCGCTGAGCTTCGACCGGGACGTGCGCCCCATCCTCTCGGACAACTGCTTCGAGTGCCACGGCCCCGACACGAACATGCGCGAGGCCAGGCTCCGCCTTGACCAAGAGGAGGGCCTCTTCCGCGAGCGTGGCGGCGTCCGCGTCATCACCCCTGGAGCGCCGGCGGAGAGCGAGCTCATCCTGCGCATCACCGAGGAAGACCCTGACTTCCGCATGCCGCCCACGGAGTTCAGGCATCAACTCGAAGACGGGGAGGTTGAGACGATCAGGCGCTGGATCGCTGAGGGCGCGCAATACGAGACGCACTGGGCTTGGAGTCAGCCTGCGCGCCCTGCGCCCCCCGATGTCCGCGACGAGGCTTGGATCAAGAGCCCGATCGACCGCTTCGTGCTCGCGCGACTAGAGTCCGAAGGGATTTCACCTTCCGACACGGCCGACGCGCGCACGCTCGCTCGCAGGCTCTCGGTCGACCTCACCGGACTCCCCGCTGAGGCGGCTGATGTCACGCGACTCCAGTCCGGAGAGCTTGAGTTGAGCGCATACATCGACTCCCTCCTCGACTCCCCCCACTACGGAGAGCGCATGGCCCAGCACTGGCTGGACCTCGTCCGCTACGCCGACACCGTCGGCTACCACGGCGACCAAGAGTGGCGCATGTGGCCTTACCGGGACTATGTCATCCAGGCCTTCAACGAGAACAAGCCCTTCGACGAGTTCACACTCGAGCAGCTCGGGGGCGACCTCTTCGAGGAGCCCACGATGTCTGACAAGGTCGCGGCAGGCTACAACCGCCTCAACATGGTCACCTTCGAGGGCGGCTCTCAGCCCAAGGAGTACCTCTTGAAGTACGCAGCTGACCGCGTGCGTAACTTCTCCACCGTCTGGCTCGGCTCGACCGTGGGCTGCGCTGAGTGTCACGACCACAAGTTCGACCCCTACGCGACGAGGGACTTCTACCGCCTCTCCGCCTTCTTCGCGGACATTGAGGAGGTCGGGGTCTTCACGCGCTTCCAAGACGGCGTCGTGCCGCCGCAGATGCGGGTCATGTCCCCCGAGCAAGAGGCTGAGCTCGCCGCCCTCGCGGATGAGGTGGAGCGGCTGAGACTCGAGCTCGACAGGGACGACCCCGCGCTGGCGTTAGAGCAAGCCACTTGGGAGGAGGGCGCACGAGCCGAGGCGACGAACGGCCTGCGCGCACCCGTCGACTGGGTCGACGACGTCCAATCCAACGGCGGCAAGACTGAGGGCGCGTGGACCTTCGTGAGCGCCGCTGACGGCGCCCCCGTGCGCTCCGGCGAGCGCTCCCGCAGGCAGACCGGCGCAGGGATCGTCCAACACTTCTTCCATGTGGCCGAGCGGCGCGTCTCCCTCGCAGAGGGTGACCGCCTCTACGCGTGGGTCCACCTCGACCCAGAGAATCCACCCAAGCAGGTCATGCTCCAGTTTCATGTCGATGGGACTTGGGAGCACCGCGCAGTCTGGGGCGAGGACAAGATCAGCTTCGGAGGCGTAGGCACCGACCGCGACGCTCACCGCCAGATGGGTGCGCTGCCCGTCCCCGGCGAGTGGGTCCGCCTTGAGGTAGACCCCCTCCTGGTCGGGCTCGGCCCTGGACGCACCGTAGACGGGATGGCCTTCACGCAGTTCGACGGGCTCGCCCACTGGGACGCAGCAGGCGTGGAGACGGAGACCCCCTCCCTCGCCTTCGGGAGCGCTGCTGGCTCTGTCCGTGAGGCAGTGCTCGCCGCTGCAAGCTCACGTAGCGAAGAGCAGGCCACCCTCTTGCGAGCGCACTTCAGAGCCGTCTCGCCGAGCCTCAGCGCGACGCGCAGCGCCCTCGCTGATGCCGAGACCGCGCAGACCGCCTTCGAAGAGTCTCTGCCAGAGATGCTCGCCACGGTCTCTGTCGAGCCACGTGAGGTGAAGGTCCTCCCCCGCGGCGATTGGATGGACGAGAGCGGTGAGGTCGTCCTCCCCGGCGTGCCCGCGTTCCTGCCGCAGGGAGAACTCAACAGCGGAGAGCGGGCCGATCGCTTAGACCTCGCGCGCTGGGCCGTCTCTGACGCCAACCCCCTCGTCGCCCGGGCTCACGTGAATCGGATCTGGAGGCTCCTCTTCGGCGAGGGCATCGCCCGCACCCCTGACGACCTCGGCAATCAAGGCGCGCGGCCCACGCACCCCGAGCTCCTCGACTGGCTCAGCATGGAGTTCATCGAGAGCGGCTGGGACACCAAGCACCTCATCCGCACCATCACCTCCTCCAACACATACCGCCAACGCTCGAGCGCGCGCCCAGACCTCTACGACCACGACCCCTACAACGAGCTCCTCGCGAGGCAGGGCCGCTGGCGACACGACGCCGAGTTCCTGCGTGACGGCGCCCTCGCTGCGAGCGGCCTCTTGGTGCGCGACCAAGGCGGACCCAGCGTGAAGCCTTACCAGCCCGCGGGGCACTGGCGTGAGCTGAACTTCCCCATGCGCACTTGGCAGCACGGGACTGGAGACGAGCTCTACCGCCGGGGGCTCTACACCTTCTGGTGCAGGACCTTCCTCCACCCTGCGATGGACGCCTTCGACGCCCCCTCTCGTGAGGAGTCTTGCGCGCAGCGCAACCGCTCGAACACACCGCAGCAGGCCCTCGTCCTCCTGAATGACCCCGCCTTCGTGGAGGCCGCACGCGCCCTCGCAGAGGAGCCCGCTAGGCCCCTCCCGTACGAGTCAGATATTGAGGGCGTGCACCACCTCTGGCAGCGCGTGCTCGCGCGCGATGCGAGCGAGCGCGAGCTCAAGGAGGCCACCTCACTCCTTGAAGACGAGCGAGCCCGCTTCGCGTCTAACCCAGCCGCAGCGAACGCCCTGCTCTCGAAGGGCGAGCTCCCACTCGCTCAAGACATCCCCGCTGAGGAGCTCGCCGCTTGGACCCAAGTCGCGCGCCTCGTCCTCAACCTCCACGAGACCGTGACGAGGAGCTGATGACGAACTCCACCAAGATCACACGACGAGGCTTCTTCGGCCAAGCGGGTGCAGGCGTCCTCACGGGCGCGCTCTCCTCTCTCATCGGGCGCGAGGCCGCGGCCTCAGGAGGAACCCTCGGCGGCCCGCACTACCCACCGCGGGCGCGCCGCGTGATCCACCTCTGCATGGCGGGTGGCCCCACACACCTCGAGACTCTCGACTACAAGCCGGAGCTCGCGCGCATGCACGGCGAGCCCATGCCGGAGTCCTTCACCAAGGGCCAACAGATCGCCCAACTCCAAGGCGCAACGCTCAAGTGCTTTGGACCCCAGCACCCCTTCGCATACTACGGAGACTCTGGCCAGCACATCTGCACCCTCTTCCCGAAGATCGGCGCGCACGCGGACAAGCTCTGCATCGTCCGCTCGCTACACACCGACGACATCAACCACGACCCCGCGCACACGATGATGAACACGGGCTCAGGGCTCTCCGGCAGACCCAGCATGGGCTCGTGGGCGACCTGGGGCCTCGGCGTCGAGACGCAAGACCTGCCGGGCTACGTCGTGCTGACCTCGGTCGGCAAGGGGGGCCAGAGCCAGCCCATCGCAGCCAGGCAGTGGAGCGCGGGCTTCCTGCCCGGTCGTCATCAGGGCGTACATCTCAAGAGCCAAGGTGAGCCAGTGCATTACGTCTCGAGCCCCGACGCCGGCGCCCTCGAGGGGCAGCGCCGCCTCGTCGACGCAGTGCAGCGCCTCAACGCTAGCGAACACGAGCGAGACCCCGACCCGGAGATCGAGACGCGCCTCGCCCAGTACGAGCTGGCCTACCGCATGCAGACGAGCGTGCCCGAGCTCGTTGACCTCTCGGATGAGACAGAGGAGACCTTCGAGCTCTACGGCACCCGCGGCGGTGACGGGACCTACGCCGCAAACTGTCTCTTGGCGCGCAGACTCGCTGAGCGCGGCGTGCGCTTCATCCAGCTGTATCACCGCGGCTGGGATCACCACGGCGGCGTAAAGCGCAGCATGGAGATCACGGCCAAGGAGGTGGACCAGGCGACGGGCGCCCTGCTCACAGACCTTGACCGCCGCGGGATGCTAGAGGACACCCTGATCCTGTGGGGTGGTGAGTTCGGGCGCACCCCTATGGGCCAAGGTGACGGGCGCGACCATCACATCAAGGGCTTCTCATGTTGGATGGCAGGAGGCGGCATCCGTGGAGGGACCTCGTATGGAGAGACCGACGAGCTCGGCTACGCGGCCGTTAAGGACGTGGTTCATGTACACGACCTCCACGCCACCATGCTTCACCTGCTAGGGGTAGACCACGAGCGGCTCACCTTCCGCTTTCAGGGGCGCGACTACCGCTTGACCGACGTGTCTGGTCGAGTCATCAGGGACTGGCTCGCTTAGTCGCCGAAGATCTCCGCCAAGCGCTCGATGCGATAGTCGAAGATCTTCCGCACGTCAGGGCCTACAGCGATTCGCTCCACCAGCCCCTCCAAGAGCGGACCGCCGGGGACCGCATAACGCACGATGTCCCCCACCTTCACACCGTCCGGCGTCTCCTCAAAGGTGTGAGTGTGATGCCACATCCGATAGGGCCCCCGGACCTGCTCATCTACGAAGGACCTCGGCGGGTCCCACTCGCTGATGACTGAGCGCCAGCGAAGAGGGAGCCCTCTCACCTTGAGCTTGTAATCGATCAAGGTGCCGACCTGAACGTCATCCGTGGAGCTGCCCACGATGTTGAACTGGATCCAGGGGGGCGTGAGCTGCTGGAGGTTCGCGGGATTAGAGAAGAACTCAAAGACCTCCGCGAGGCTCCTCTTTACGACGACATGTCGCTCGAGATGAAACTCCCTCATGTCAGGTCCTCACCCGCTCCAACGGGTTGCCAGCTCGATCGGGTAGGGCTCAAGGAAGATCTGGTCACGGGGATACTCACAGTGCAAGACGTCAAAGTGATACCTGAGCAGCTCCAGCGGCACTTCGATCGGCATGTCTCCGCGCTGATAGGAGAGGATCGTGGCGTTCAACCTCCTCCGTGCCGGGCCACTTAGCTCGGTCTTGAGGTAGCCAGCGAGGTGCTGGAGCGCGTTCACGTTTCGGCCTCTGCTCGGGCGCTCCTTCAGGGTCCGCTGGAAGAGATCTCCATACTCAGCGATGGCCTCCTCTAAGGGGCGGCTCTTGAGGTCAGCCACGATGTGGCCTAAGGCGCGATACTTTTGATCGTCGTAGGTCTGCAGGAGGAGCTTGTGAACCTGATGAAACTGAACGAGCTCGCCAGGCCGACGTCTTCTCGAGGTGAAGGCGCGCCAGCGCGCTCTGCAGAAGACTCTCGTGAGGAAGTGCTCGCGGATGCCGACGTCGTTGAGGCGCCCGTCCTCTTCCATGGGCAGCAGAGGATCTCGCCGCTTGAGCGCGGCGGCGAAGACGCCGACGCCGTCTTTGTTCGAGCCGCTCTTCGTGTAGAGCTTTACGCGCGAGATGCCGCAAGAAGGCGACGAGCGCTTGAGGATGAAGCCATCGAGCTCTTCCACTCCAATAGAGTCGACCCGGTCACGCGAGAAGTCCTCCATGAGATCGGTGAGGTCTTCGCCCGAGGATGGGATGACAAAGCGGGGGCCACTCTCAGAGCGCTGCAGCCTCGCGGTTGGACGCGGGGTACCCAAGCCCGCCTCTACCTCGGGACAGACCTTGGAGTAGGTGGCGAACTCAGCGAGGGGTCCCAAGAGGAAGCGATCCTTCTGGTGTCCGCCATCAAAGCGCACCTCCTCGCCCATGAGGCAGGCAGAGACTCCCAGGGACAGCTTCGGCCAGTCTTGAGCAGAGAGTGAGGGCAGAGGCTCAGCTACCATGGGGCTCTTCTAAGACTGCGGCGAGCGCTGTGTCGAGCTCAGGATGAGAAAAGCGGAAGCTGCTGAGAGAGAGCTTCCCTGGGGTCACTCGAGTGCTGGCGAGGAGCAGATCCTCTGCCATCTCCCCCAAAACAAGCTTTGCCATGAAAGCTGGCAAGGGGAAGAGAGTCGGGCGACCGAGGGCCCTCCCCAGGGCCTTGGTGAACTCGAGGTTCGTCGCCGCGCCAGGCGCGACGGCGTTAACGGGACCCTCGAGGCTTTCATCAACGAGAGAGTGCTGGATGATGCGCACTAAGTCTTCGCGCGTGATCCAGCTCATGTATTGTCCTCCGCTTCCGATCTTCCCACCAAGACCGAGCTTGAAGGGCATGAGCATCTTCGAAAGCGCTCCACCGCTCTTAGCAAGGACGACACCGATCCGAAGGTTCACGACACGCATCCCCTGCGCGCGTGCCGGCTCGCAGGAGGCCTCCCATTCCACGCAGGTGTTGGGCAAAAAACCGACCCCAGGCGCAGCCGATTCATCGAGCTCCGTCCCCCCTCGATGCCCGTAAAAACCAATCGCTGAGGCGCAAATGAAGGTCTTAGGAGCCTCCGCGCACGATTTGAGAGACTCGCAGAGACTGCGGGTTCCCAAGACCCTGCTGTCACGGATGCGCTGCTTCTTAGCTGCCGTCCATCGGCCCTCAGCGATGCTCTCACCTGCTAGGTGAACCACTGCGTCAACGCGAACCGAGCTTGGGTCGGCGAGGCCAGTGATAGGGTCCCACTGCACCTCTGAAGGGGTTTGTGGAGCCCGCCTGACGAGGGTCGAGACCTCGTGTCCGTCAACCTTTAGGGAGGCACAGAGCGCCTCCCCCACGAGCCCGCTCGCACCGGATACCAGAACTCTCATTTTCACATCCTCTTCAGCCAACGCTGAAATTCTGTCATCGTCCTGAACTGTTTGACGCTCTTCGGAAGTCGCAGTCCCATGCTCATACCGCCTCCGCCGAGAACAAGCTCTTGATCGGGCGCCAACTCAATGAGCTCTTCGAGGAGCTTACCCACGCCGCGCTGGGCGAGGCCCCTTGAGATACTGAGGGCTATGTGAGTAGCCTCTATGACCTTCGCTGTTCCAGCGACCTCTTGCACAGGGTTGTCTGCTCCTAGAACGACCGCTTCTACTCCCTCTGATGCCAGGACGGCCTCAGCCATGGCTACCCCCAGACCATGAAGATCTCCGGGGAGCGTGGCGAGCAGGACCTTCACCCCCTCCCTGTGGGGTCGGTCCTTGGGAGTGAGCTCGCCGATAACCTCACCGACGCGGAAGGTCGCGAAGTGTTCGTGCGAGATGCGGAGCTCCCCGTTCGCCCAGCGCTCGCCTAAATCCCACAAGAAGGGGGCGATGCGACTGTCGAGGAACTCAACCAAGGTCATGGAGGCGGCCATCTCGTGCATGACCGCCTTGAGGGCCTTCGCATCGAACCTCTCTACTAAGCTCCTCCAGTAGTCGAGCTCCTCAAAGGGGTGCTCCATAGCACGCTCCACGCGCTCGCGGAGCTCTTCCGGGCTCGCCTTCAGCAGCTCTGAAGCCTTGAACCCGTGGACTAAGAGTCGGCCCACATCCATCAGGAAGCTCACCTCGCTGGCAGAGTAGCGACGGTGACCGGACTCGAGCCTTACAGGCTCGGGCCTGCCATAGCGCTGCTCCCAAGAGCGCAGGCGCTCAGGGCTTAACCCAGTCTTGGAGGCGAGCTCTCCGATGGATATGAGCTCGACAGATTCTTCAACTCTGTCGTTCGACTGCTTCATGCTTCAAATGAACTATAGGGCCCTATCGGCTTTTTGCTCAAGTAAATATCTATGCATTTGAATAACTTTTTTTCTAATCTAAATCCTCGTATGGGATCATCAAAGCGAACAAGCCTGGCCTCGGAGATCGCTGAGGGCCCCTCTGGACGTTTCCGCGTATTGAACGAGGTGGATTTACGTCGAGGAGCAGACTTCGTCCTCTACTGGATGACAGCACATCGGAGGCCCAGCTGGAACCACGCCCTCGACTATGCTGCAAGCCTAGCTCGTGAGCTGAACCTCCCCCTCCTCGTCCTCGAAGGGCTGCGGAGCGATTACAAGCACGCGAGCCGCCGCCACCACTCCTTCATTCTCGACGGCATGGCCTCCAACGCGAAGGCCTTTGAGGGTAGCGCTGTTCACTACGTCCCTTTCTTAGAGACCGAAGAGCGAGAGGGCTCAGGTCTCTTAGAGGCGCTCGCACAACAGGCCGCATGCGTCGTCGCAGATGAACATCCGGGCTTCTTTTATCCCAAGATGCTCGCAGCCGCCGCTGCTCGCTGCCCTGCTCAGCTCATCGCAGTGGACTCGTGTGGGCTCCTCCCTCTCCACGTCAGCGAGCGCCGCTTTCAGAGAGCCTTTGACCTCAGGAGATACATACAGCGAGAGCTCCCCAAACACCTCAACTCTTTGCCTGCAGCAGAGCCGAACCTCAGAGGGCTGAGCGAGCTTGACCCGAGCCATGTCCCCGCGCTCGGGCGAACAAGCTCCACCTGTGCCGCCCTCCAGGAGGATCGAGCTGAGCTCCTCGCCCGACTGCCGATCGATCAAGAGGTCCTAGAGACAGAGAAGCGAGGCGGGCACGAGGCGGCGCGAGCGCTGCTGAAAGAGTTTCTTGATGACGTCCTTGATCACTACGGCGGCGACCGCAATCACCCAGACAGCGGAGCCACTAGCGGGCTCTCGCCTTACCTCCACTACGGACACCTCTCTGCCTACGAGGTCTTCGCAGGGGTCACGAGCCGCGCGGGCTGGAGCCCTGACAAGCTCTCCGAGAGAGCGGATGGGCGCCGAGAGGGCTGGTGGGGATTAAGCGCTGGCGCAGAGGCCTTCCTTGATCAGCTCATCACCTGGCGAGAGCTCGGCCTTCAGCGCACCTGTAAGCTCGGGCGGACTGAGCGCTTCGAAGACCTGCCCGACTGGGCGAAGCAGACCCTCGCTCTGCACCGAGACGACGAGCGCCCGCACCTTTACTCGCTCGAAGACTTTGACGGAGCTCGCACACACGATGAGCTCTGGAACGCAGCGCAGCGCCAGCTGCGCTTAGAGGGCACGATCCACAACTACCTGCGCATGCTCTGGGGCAAGAAGATCTTGCACTGGTCGAAGTCTCCTGAGGAGGCCTTCAAGATCATGCTCCACCTGAACGACAAGTACGCCCTCGACGGCCGCGACCCGAACTCCATGTCCGGCATCCTCTGGGTCTTAGGACTCCACGATCGGGCCTGGGGCCCAGAGCGACCTGTCTTCGGCAAGGTCCGCTATATGACCTCAGACAGCACACGCCGCAAGCTGAGGCTCAAGGCCTACCTCGAGCGCTGGAGCGAGACCCCCGCGCTCCCGTGGGACTGAGGCTAGGGCCCTCTAGAGCTCGCCGTCCTCGATCATCCAGTTGTCGAGGTCTGCGTCGAGCCCCGCACCTCCGGAGACGCCATCCCTGCCGTAGCTGAGGATGTGGTAGCCGCGCACCCCTTCGCGAGGCTTCTCGTAAAGGAAGTCGCGACCCCAAGGATCGATCAGCGCCTTCCGGCTGCTCAGGAAAGCGTCCCTGTTTTGATCGGAGATGACCAAGATCTCCAAGTTCGGAGGGTGAGCCCCTCCGTTCAGGATCACGTAATTCTCGACCGCGCCGCTCAGGAGCAGGATTCCCTCCCTCGCCTCGAGGACCGCAGGAGGAGTCTCCTCAGGCGGGGAGCCACATGAGAGCGCTGCGCTGAGCGCCAGCGCCAAAACTCCGAGAGTCTGAGCTCGAGGACGAAGCAAGGCTCGACTCAGCTGATAGAGGCCTCTAGCCCCCCCTGGATCTCGGGGTGAAGAAACTTGAAGCCAGCCGACTCTAGCGCAGCGGGAGCGACGCGCGCGCTCGAGAGCAGGAGCTCGTCCGCCATCTTCCCCATCACGAGCCGCGCCATAAAGGCAGGCAAGGGGAAGAGGGTCGGCCTACGTAGCACCCGCCCAAGCGCTCGAGTGAACTCAGCATTCGTCACCGCACCTGGCGCGACCGCGTTGACCGGCCCGCTCATCTCCTCATCATCAATCATGTGACAGAGGATCCTCACGAGGTCGTCGAGCTGGACCCAGCTCATCCACTGCTTGCCAGAGCCGATCCGGCCTCCCAAGCCGAGGCGGAAGGGCAGCAGCATCTTCTCCAACGCGCCGCCACCGCTCGCCAAGACCATGCCGATCCTCGGATGAACGACGCGCAGCCCAGACCTTCGCGCTTGATCTGTAGCCAGCTCCCAATCTGCGCAGACGTCCGCGAGGAAGCCGCCACCACGAGCCGAGCCCTCGTCGAGGCGCTCCTCGCCGCGGTCTCCGTAGAACCCGATCGCTGACGCAGAGACCAAGACCTTCGGCCTGCGCGTGATCCTCACGGCGCCCTCAGAGATCAGCCGAGTCCCCGCGACGCGGCTCTCACGGATCTTCAGCATCTGGCCCTTGGACCAGCGGCGCGAGGCGATGTTCTCTCCTGCGAGGTGAACGATCGCGTCCACGTCGAAGGCTGCCGCATCACAGGTCCCCTCCATCGGGTCCCACTGCACCTCATCTGCCGCTGAGGGGGTCCTCCGCACGAGCCGAAGGACCTCATCGCCCCGCTCGCGCAGCCTCGCGCAGAGCGCGCGGCCTACGAGCCCAGTACTTCCTGTGACGAGCGTCTTCATAGTCCTGTTCGCTTCCCCGGCTCCGAGCCGCGCTGCACGCATGACGACGAGGGAGGCTCTAAACAGCCTATCAAGCCGAACTCCACGTCCAAGGCTCCTCCTCCTCGGCGGAAAGCGCTCCGAGCGGGCGCCTTGAGCGCCGATAGCTTGGATGGACAAGCCATGCTCTCCTCCCTCAAGAAGATCATCATCTGCGTCCTCCTCGCTGCTGGAGTCCTCTTCATCATTGAGCTCGGCTGCAGATTCCTCGAGCCCGGCCCGATCCGCTTCGCAGACGAGTGGCCATACACCAGCGACCAAGAGCTCGGCCCCTTGCACCAGCCAGGCTTTGAGGGGAGCTGGGACGGATCACACTTCGAGATCAACTCCCTAGGCTTCCGAGGGCCCGAGCCGAAGGACCCCTCGACCCCCAAGCTCTACCGCGTCCTCTGCCTCGGCAGCTCGTGGACCTATGGAGCAGGCGTCGACATTGAAGACACCTGGGCTCGCCTCCTCGAGCTGCAGCTCGCCGCGCGCATGCCTGAGCGCGAGGTCGAGGTCTTGAACTTCGGAGTGCAGGGCTGGGGCAGCGAACAATACCTAGAGGCGTGGCGTCGTTATGGCGTGGACCTCGTCCCGGACCTCGTGATCCTCGAGTGGAGCCTCGCTGACTTGCCGGGGATGAGTGAGCTCTTGTCTCCTCTCCCTCCCGACTCGCCTCCGTCGAGCGCCGGCCTCTTCGAGCAGCTCAAGCGCACAGCTGTCGCCAGACACTTCGGCGCGGAGTGGAGGCATCGGGGTCGCAAGGAGCGCTGGGAAGAGCTCATCGCAGCGGTGAGCGTTGACCTCGAACCGTGGAGGAGCGAAGGAAGAGCTGCACTCCGAGCAGAGCTCGAGGAGCTGTGCTTGGAGCTGCGCGCTAAGGGCGCGCGCCCCGTGTTGCTATGCGCGCCCTTTGAGTTTCAAGTGCGCAAAGAGTCAGCAGACCGCTCCCCAGAGAGTGCGCTCGGGATGATCTCGTCGGGCCTCGACTTGCCGTACTTCCCAGCGCGTCCAACCCTGCGCCAATACCTCTCTGAGCGCGCCTCCCTCAAGCCCTCTGTCTTCCTGAGAGGAGACCTCTACCACTTGAACGCCACGGGGCACGAGCTCGTCTCGGAAGACCTCTACCTAGCCCTAGAGCGTAGCGGCCTGCTCCCAGACTGACCCTATACCTGCGCGGCCAGGGAAACGATGAGCAGCGCCAAGAGGGCCTTTGTGAACACACACCCGGGGAAGGGCACATGATGCGTCTCAAGTGACCTCAAGAGCGTGCGTGGCTCAGGCAGGCCAGGGAATGTGCTGAAGCCAAACGGCAGCACCGATCAATTTGCACGCTTGTATTTTCTGTTACATTGCAGATGTCTATGCGGGAATTTAGGGGACTTCTGGCTGGGTGGGCGCTGTCCCTAGCGACCCTCACCTCGAGCGCCTTGGGACAGATCGTGATCAACGAGGTCCAGGGCGCAAACCACCGCACCCACGTCGCAGCTGACGGGAGCGCGCACGATTGGATCGAGCTCAGGAATCTTGGCAGCGCGAGCGTGAGCCTGATGGGCTGGAGCCTCTCAGACGACCCCGATGATCTTCGCCGGTGGACCTTCGGACAGGAGTCCATCCCTGCAGGTGGCCTCCTCTTGGTCTACGCCTCAGGCCTCGACATGGGCCAAGGGCTACGCTGGGACACTGTCATCGAGGATGGAGATCTTTGGCGCTACGAGAGCGGGCTCCCTGGCCCCCCAGCAGGCTGGGAAGAGCCAGACTTCGACGACTCTGCTTGGCCGCAGGGCGCCAGCGGCTTCGGCCGTGGCTACCCCAACCTCAGAACAGCCGTCACTGGGGACGTCATTTATGTCCGCCGCTCCTTCGACCTCAGCTCTGCGCAGCTCAGCGACATCCGCCACCTCATGCTGCACCTCGACTATGACGACGGCTTCATCGCCTATCTCAACGGCGTCGAGGTCGCGCGCTCAAAGCTAGGTATGCGGGGAGTCAGACCACCAGCCGAAGAGTTCGCCACAGGTCAGAACCAAGGCGTCCTCCAATGGAACCAGTCTCCGCAAGGCTTTCGCTTGGACTCAGGCCTCGAGCTACTCGTCGAGGGGGAGAACCTCCTCGCGATCGAGGTCCACAACGAGAGCGCTGAGAGCGCGGACCTCTCATGCACGCCGCTCCTCTCGCTAGGCCACTCCCTCTCTTGGCTAACCCCCGTACAGCCGAACCCTCAGCTCAACTTCCAAGAAGACTCGCTGCACACGAACTTTAGAGTCAGCTCAGAGGGTGAGACTCTGACCCTCTCCAGCCCCTCTGGCGCAGTGGCCGATCAAGTCGTCACGGGTCGCCTCTACCTAGACCAATCCGTCGGGCGCCCAGCGAGCGGCGCAGCGACAGTCGTCCACTTTCTCTCCCCTACTCCCGGGAGTCCGAACAGCACGGGAGCGCGGCCGGGCTTCACCGCAGCCCCTTCGATCTCACCTCCTGGCGGGATGCTGCGCAGCCGGCGCTCAATCCAGATCTTGTCCACGACGCCTGGAGCGGAGCTCCGATACACGCTGGATGGCTCTGACCCGAACGAGAGCTCGCCGCTCTACCAAGCCGGCCTCTACCTCCCCGCCGACAAGAAAGGCGTCATCCCGCTCAGGGTCCGCGCCTTCGCACCTGGGCTCTGGCCCAGCAGAGTCACGACAGCCTCTTACACGACCGCAAACCCGCACACGCTGGGCGTCCTCTCGTTGGTCGCTGATCCAGAGGAGCTTTGGGGTGCTGACGGACTGTACTCGAACACCCAAGCAGAGGAGGACCGCCAAGTACACGCCACACTCATCACGCCGGATGGACGCCCTGCCTTCTCCTTAGATCTCGGAGCAAAACCACACGGCCAAGCCTCGCTCGCTTATCCCCAGAAGCCGATAGCCCTGATCGCCCGGCCTGGCTACGGCGAGGGGCAGATCGACTACCCAGTCTTCGGGGAAGACTATCGCGTGACCTCCTTCCGGCGCCTGCTCCTCAGAAACGCCGGACAAGACTTCAACAGGGCGATGATGCGAGACGCCCTCTGCGGTCGGATCATGGGCCCGGAAGACCTCGACGCGTCTGCCTACCGCCCCGTGGTCGTATATGTGAACGGCGAATACTGGGGCATCCAGAACCTGCGCGAGCGGCACGACAAGCACTACCCAGAGGCGCACCACGGCGCCTCGACAGAGGCGATCGACCTCCTAGAAGGCGGCGGCTGGGACGAGCATGAAGGCGATAACAAGCACTACTTCTCCGTCTGCGAGTACCTCGAGCTGAACGACCTCAGCGACCCCGCCATGTACGAGCGCGCTCGTCAGGTGATCGACGTAGAGGAGCTCTGCACCTATGCCATCTCCGAGGACTTCTTCCTGAACGATGACTGGCCTAACAACAACGTCAAGTTTTGGGCGCCGCGCACCCTCGACGGAAAGTGGCGCTGGTTTCAGTACGACTTCGACGGCTCCATGGGGGCGTGGGGCACCGGCCCTAGCGAGAGCCACCTCGAGATTGTGTTCGGTGGATCGAACCGCCTGACCCAACTCCTCAAGGACTTACACGAGAGCCCGACCTTCCGCAGAGACTTCGCCAACCGATACCTCGACCTACTCAACACGACCCTCTCTCCCGCCAACACCCTGAACACCCTTCGCCGCGCTGCGGCAGATATCAGAGCTGAGGTTCAGCGGCACCTAGACCGCTGGTTCCAACCCGACCTCAACTGGGAGTCGGACATCCACGAACTAGAAGACTTCTTGCAGCAGCGCCCCGTCTACGCGCGACAGCAGCTCGCTGCGTTCTTCCAGCTGGGCCCGAGTCACCGCCTCAGCCTAGACGTCATCCCACCTCGCACAGGGAGCATCGAGCTCAACTCACTTCAGGTGAAGGGCCCCTTCGAGGGAGACTACCTGCAGGGCAACCCGGTCACGCTCACAGCGCGTACGCGCCCAGGCTTCTCCTTCGGGGGCTGGTCCGACGGCGTCTCGGCCCCAACGCGCACTGTCGACCTCTCCGCCGACCTCTCCCTCACCGCTCACTTCCACCACGGGCCTGCCGGCAGCGGGCGAGCGGTCATCGCCGAGATTCAATACAACTCGGCTGACGAGCACGACTGCGGAGACTGGGTCGAGCTACAAAACCCTGGCGCCGCTTGGCTCGACATTGGCGGCTGGTCCCTCAGCGATGATCAGCTTGATCAGAGCTGGGCGATCCCTGTCGGGACCATGCTTGAGCCGGGTGTTCCCCTGATCTTGGCGCGCAACTTAGAGCAGTTCAGCGCCTATCACCCAGGGGTCAACGCGATCGGCCCCTTCCACTTCGGGCTCTCTGGCGCCGCCGACAGCGTCCGACTCTTCGACGCCTCTGGGGCCTTGGTCGACGAGGTCAGCTACACCGACGAGCTCCCTTGGCCCGTGAGCGCGGACGGCACTGGGCGCACCCTCGAGCTCATCGATGCGAACGCTGACAACGCAGCGCCTGAGTCTTGGGGCGCCTCCCTCGCCCCCTACGGGACGCCTGGCGCGACGAACAGCCTGAGCCCCTGAGGAGAGCTCAAGCGCCCCAGGTGATCTCGACTCCGTTGCTCAAGTTGAAGCCCGACCCACAGGGCGAGCTGAGCGGGTCGCGATACCAGAGCTGATAGCGCCTCAAGTCGCCACTCGAGACGCTCCCGCGCACCGCGATGTCGCTCGTCGTGCTCGAGCTCCCGCTCGCATCCGCTGTTCGCACCTGTAGGCGTACGACCCCACCACCTGCGCAGCGGAGCCCGTCACCGAAGGCGTTCCCGCCCCCGCTGTTGATCGCGTTCAAGCCCTGGAAGTAGAGGCCCGGCTGATTCGGAACGAGGCCCGTCGTCTGGAGCACGACGCTCGAATTCGAAGCGCTCGCGTTCCCTGTCCTTGAGAGGCTCGCACCTTGACCCGTCCCGTTCGCGCACCCAGCGCCAGTAGCCCCGTTATTCCCACATGGACAAGCATTACCCGAGCCATCTCCATAGCAGAAGGAGCTCGTCGCCCCGCCCGTGCCAAGATCTGCGATGCCCCAGTCAAAGCCATCATGGGCCAAGATGCGCGAGCCGTCGGCAGAGATAGCAACGGCTGTGCGGAGGTTCGGGACTCCGGTCGCCCCGCCCGCGATGAGGACATCACGCAGCTCCTGTATCCCTGTCTCCGGAGTCCAGATCGTAGCGCGCACATCGAAGGGGAAAGACACCCGGTACCAACCAACGACGACCTGCCCATCGTCAGAGACAGCGCTCGCTGAGCCTGTACGAAAGATGTCCGTGCTCGGGAGGGTCCCCGTCAAGGTCGCGCCTCCCGCGGCGTCCCAGACGAAGCCTTGGCCCTGACGGGAACCGACCGCGAACTGGTTGCTCTCGCTGAAGCCCCACACCTCGCCTGCTCCCACCGAGTCTGATGGGGTCGTGAGGATGAAGGTCGGTGCTGGAGAGCCATCCCAGATCGCCGCACGGCGAGTGCCACTGGCTGACTCCTCCCAGCCACCAATGAGGCTCCCGTCTTCGCTCACCGCGTTTCCTCGGCTGCTTCCCACGCCAGCCTGCGGAAGCAGGACCATGCCAGCGGCGGGAGTCCACCGAAAGGCGCCAGCGGTGCCGGCGTTGACCCAAGCGAGCCCTGTCGCCACGGTGCCATCCCCGGACATCGCGTATGCGCTTGAGATGCTCGTCCCTGAGCTGCCACCGACCCCTCCGAGGCTTGTCCAGCCAGAGGATGCCGACCACACACCTGCGACCGAGTTACCTGCGATGTCTTGAATGTTCCCGAAGACGACGGAGCCCGAGCTCGAGACCGCTACAGCTTCGCCCCCTCCCAAGCTCTGCTGCCCCAACGAGGCAGTCCAGAGGAAGGCTCCCCCGGGATCAGTCCCGCAGACCACGCTAGCGTCCATGCTCCAGTCCGTAGCGTCCCCTCCCCCCAGTGTGGTCCAAGAGGCCTGGGTTGCGAAGGCAGAGCCTGAGCTGAGAGAGAGAGCGAGGCACAGGAGAGCCGACTTGAGGTGGAGGTGCGTCATCCTCCCATCCTACCTCCCCGTCGTGAGAGTGCGGCTCAAAGCCCGTCAGCGACCCAGGAGCGTCACCATCGCATTCCCCAAAGCGTCTCCGATGCGCAGGTAGCTCTCGGCGTTACCAAACCAGTGGTGGCCGTGACCCGTATTTGGAGAGTCTTCGGCGGGCCTCAAGAAGGCGCGTGTGGGGACGTAGCTCGCGCACCCCGAGAACTCAGCAACTAAGGTCGCTGCCTCTTGCGCAGCCCAGAGCTCCTCGCTGTTTGCGTTCCCGGTCTGGCCAACCACGAAGGGGAGCAGAGGAGTGTCCATCTCATCTCGGAGGTCTTTGATTAGGTGGATGAGATTCCCCGTGTAGGCATCCAACGCGCCCTCAGTGAACATGTCATTCCAGCCCTGGAACCAGACGAAGCCTGTTAGCTCTGGCTCAAATGCAGCTAGCTCTGGGAAGCGCGCGCGGTAGCTGTCGATGGCCACCCGATACTCCTCAATCATCCTCAAATAGCACTCCCCGACCTCTCCACCTGCGCTCGGGGGTCGAAAGTCTCTCATCAGGCTCTTCCCCCCCCAGCAAGTCTTTACGAGGAGGACTGGCTCGCTGAAGCGTTCCCCAAGCTCCCACCCGAGCTCCAGCTCGGGGCCGAAGTGGTGCCTGCCCTCGTAGACCGCGAAGCCGATCGAGAGCCTGCCTGCCTTGAGCGGTCCGTCGTGTGGTTGATACCAGACGTAGACGTCATCCCGCTCAGCCCAAGCCCCGTCCGCCTCCAGCCAGTGACCGAACTCTAGACCGAGGCCGGGCTCCTGAAGGACGCTCTTGAGGATCCCCCTTCCACCGTTGTAGTGCTCCGGATGGTCAAGATCGACGACCGCCTGACCCTCCATGTTGGACTGGCCGGCTAGCAGGAAGACCTTGAGCTTCGGCGGGGCAGGCGCTGAGAGCCTCTCTGGGCCCGAGCAAGCTGCCAAGAGCGGGAGCGCGATGAGGAGCTGTCTCATCGCGGCATCCTAGCAGGGCTCACTCGACCTCGATCTGCACCTCGTTGCGGCGCATGAAGGGGATTGCCCAAGGCGGATCATAGCTCGCCATGAGCGGCGGACCGATGGCCCTGACTCCCTCCTCCGCGAGCCAGCTCCTGAGGGTCTCTTCATGGCGCGCCATCTTCTCTGGAGAGTTCCAGCCGCTGTATCGGAGCGTGGCGATGCGCTTCGCAGGCACCTCACGCAGGGTCACTCGTTCATCATCTGGCGTAGGCGCGCTCTCGAGGGTGTAGCCCTCCGGCAAAACGAACGCCATCCACCAGCCGTCGCCGCGATCCTCTTGAAGCACAGGCGCGGTCATCGCGATCTCCTCGCTCCGCCTCTCTTGCAAGACAGGGGCTGTCATCGCGATATCTTCCTTGCTGGTGTTCCCGCCAAAGATGTAGCCGGCGAGCGTCCGGAAGCCGCTGTTCCCTGACTGCCGAAACTCTTTTCCCTCAGTAAGCTTCGACTGAGTGATGTCCTCGACGAAGGTCTCGGCAATGAGCATGGGCTCATATTGCCTGACCTCGATGTCTCCGTCTGCGGTGATCACCTCATAGGGCGGCTCAGCTGTCGTGCGAATGCCAACGACAGAGCACCCTCCGAAGGCGAAGAACAGAGTGGTGGCGAGGACTGCGATGAGGGTCTTCTTCATGGTGAGTGGGCCTACGAACGGCGCAGAGATTATCGCAGCATAATTACATATTCCGGTCCCAAGCCTGCGAAGCCCTGTGCTTTTGATGCTGAACCCGATCCCCGACTCGCTCCTCCGCACCGAAGGAGGTGGTGTCACGGAGCAGGCTTAAGAGAGCTGGTCGTCCAATGACACGCCACGCAGGGACGCATGTCAGCGACGAACAAGAGACAGACCAAGAGCGGTTTCCGAGCCTTCGGCCTCCACAGGAACCTCCTCAGAGCCCTCTCTGAGGCAGGCTTCAAAGAGCCTCGCCCTATCCAGGCGAAGACCATCGCCCAGGCGCTCGAAGGAAGAGACATCCTGGGCCTCGCGCAGACCGGTACAGGGAAGACCGCTGCGTTTGCCCTCCCGACCATCGAGTACTTCATCGGGAGCAAGGGACAGAACCCTCGCGCGCTGATCATCTCACCGACCCGGGAGCTCGCTCTGCAGATCCAGGCTGAGATCGAGACCTTGAGCAAGTACACGAACATCCGCTGCGCTGCGGTCTTTGGTGGGGTCAAGGCCTCCGCGCAGATGCGCGCGCTGAGCAAGCGCCCGGACATCGTGGTGGCCTGCCCTGGGAGGCTGCTTGACCTCGCAAACAGTGGACACGTAAACCTCGAAGGCGTCGAGGTCCTCGTCCTAGATGAAGCGGACCACATGCTCGACATGGGGTTCATGCCGGATATCAAACGGATCCTCTCGCTCCTACCCTCCTCCAGACAGAACCTCCTCTTCTCCGCGACGATGCCGCGAGAGATCCGCCTGCTCGCTGACAAGATCCTCGACCGACCCCACGTCGTGGAGCTAGCACATGCGATGCCCCTAGAGACGATCGAGCACGCGCTCTACCCGGTAGAGCAGAAGCAAAAGGCGGCCCTCCTGAGGCACCTGATCAGCGGTGAAGACTTCACCTCTGCCATCGTCTTCCTGCGAACAAAGCACAGAGCTCGAAAGCTCGCGAGGGACCTAGAGAAGGCTGGCCTCAGCGCGATCGCGCTTCAAGGCAACATGACCCAGCCACAGCGACAGCGAGCCATGCAGGGCTTCAGGGACGGACGCTACGACGTCCTCGTAGCGACAGACATCGCCGCGCGCGGCATCGACGTCCCAAAGGTCAGCCACGTCATCAACTTTGACGTCCCCAACACCCCAGACGCTTACACCCACCGCATCGGTCGCACAGGTCGAGCGGAAGAGACCGGTGCCGCCTATACCTTCGTCACCCACGAAGACTTCCCCGCGATCAAGGACATCGAGCGCAAGCTAAAGATGGAGATCCCTCGGGTGAAGATTCGAGAGTTCAGTCGCGGCTCAGCACATGGTGGTGGAACTTCAGAGCAGCATGGACGCAGCACTAAGAGATCATCCAAGAGCCGCCCCTCCGGGAAGCGGCGCGCAAAGAGCGGTGACTACAGTCCGCGAGAGAGCTCTGGCGCTCGTTCCAGAAGGAGGGCAGATGGAGGCCGCTCAAATCAGAGCTCAACGAAGGGCGGCTCTTTTGGCGCGGGCCTAGGAGAGGACAGGCCCGGACGTCGCCCTGCCAAGAAGCGGCGAGCGAGCAGAGGCGAGAGCTCTTCTGGCCTCTCTAGCGGTAAGGGGCCTCAGAAGAGAAGGCGAAACAAGCGCCGTTGAGGTCCCCTCAAGAGGATGGAGGCGGCACCCGGATTCGAACCGGGGGTCCTGGATTTGCAATCCAGCGCCTTAGCCACTTGGCCATGCCGCCTCAGGAGGTCCCAAAGAGTACGCCTGACTCCGGCCGGGTCAAGCAGAGGGAGCCCGTTCCGCGCCCACGCCCGAAGAGTTAGGATAAAAGCCCCTAGGGGGAGTGGCGGAATCGGTAGACGCATCGGCCTTAAAAGCCGAAGTCCGCAAGGACGTCCGGGTTCGAGTCCCGGCTCCCCTACCAGCTCACTCGCGCTCAGACATGGGCACGAAGCTGGCTTCCCGGGCCCCTGTGTAGACCTGGGTCGGCCGGAAGATGCGGTTGTCCGGCATCTGCTCCAGCCAGTGAGCCATGTACCCTGAGACACGCGCGATGGCGAAGATCGGCGTGAAGAGGTCCGTGGGGATCTCTAGCTTCTGATAGAGGAGCCCTGAGAAGAAATCGACATTGGGGCAGATCCCCTTGTGCCCGACCTTCTCGTCCATGACTCTCTCAAGCTCGAGGGCGAGCTCATACATCGGGGTCTCGCCGAGCTCATTGAAGACCTGCTTGCCGAGGTCCTGAAGCACCTTGGAGCGCGGATCCTTCGTCTTGTAGACCCGGTGTCCGAAACCCATGACCTTGCCCTTGTGGCTGAGGCGCTCCTCGACCCACGGCCGTACGTTTTGAGCCTCACCGATGGCCTCGAGTTGATCGAGGACGCGCTCGTTAGCGCCACCATGCAAGGGCCCCTTGAGGGTGCCGATCGCGGCCGCGCAAACAGAGTAAGGGTCCGACTCGCTGGAGGCGACTACGCGGGAGGTGAACGTAGAGGCGTTCATCGTGTGCTCCGCGTGGAGGATGAGCGCGGCGTCCAAGGCCCGCACTGCGACCGGAGCGGGCTCCTCCCCTGACATCATCCACAGGAAGGCTTCAGCAGTGTCCATGCCCTCCTTGGGCTGGACGAAGTCGAGGCCTGTACGCGCCCGCTCAAAGGCCGCGACGAGCGAGGGCACGCTGCCGATGATCTTGATCGCAGCGTTCTCCATCGAGTCCCGATCCTTCAGGTTCACCTTCTGGGAGTGCATCCCGAGGATCGCCACGCCGACCTGCAGGGCCAACATAGGATGCCCAGCGCCAGGCAAGAGCCGGATCGTCTCTACCAAGCGGTCAGGCAGGGCCCTCCGCGCGGAGAGCCGCTCGCGAAAGCCATCCAGCTCCGTCTGATTCGGGAGCTTGCCATAGAGCAGCAGGTAGGCGGTCTCCTCGAAGGTGCTCTGCTCGGCGAGCACCTCGATGGGTATGCCGCGGTACTCGAGGATGCCAGCCTGCCCGTCGATGTAGCTGATCGAGGACTCGGTCGCAGGGATCCCTGCGAGGCCGGGGACGTAGTTCGTAGGTGTGGTCACTGGAGCTTCTTGTGGACTTCGTTGAGGAGCGGTTTGGGCTCCTAGGCCATAGATGTGTGTTTCGAGCGCTTATTCGGCGTTTAGAGGGACTTAAGATACTGCATAAGCAGCCGGGTTCCAACACCCGTGCCCCCACGACCGCCGACGTAGTCTCGAGACTCTGCCCCCCACGCTGTCCCCGCGATGTCGAGGTGAGACCACTCGATCTCGTCTCCGATGAAGTGGTGCAGGAATTGCGCCCCAGCGATGGAGCCACCCCCGATGTTCGGCACGTTGATGTTGCGCAAGTCAGCAGGCCCCCCGCGCAGGTTGCGCTTGTGCGCGTCGAGGAGCGGCAGCGGCCAGACAGCCTCACCGGTGGTCTCACCAGCAGCGGTCAGGCGATCACGCAGGTTGTCCGTGGTCGTGTACATGCCGCTGATCTCGTGACCGAGGCCGACCACGACGGCGCCCGTGAGGGTCGCGAGGTCGATCGCGGTGTCCGGCTTGATGCGCTTGCGCACGTAGCACAGGGCGTCGCCTAGGATCAGGCGCCCCTCAGCGTCAGTGTTGAGGATCTCTACGGTCGTACCGTCCATCGCCGTGTGGATGTCGCCAGGCTTTGTCGCCATCCCATCAGCGAGGTTCTCAGAGGTCGGAACGACGCCGTGGACCTCCACAGGCACGTCCAGCTTCGCTAAGGCGTGGAAGGCGCCGAGAACAGCCGCACTACCAGACATGTCGTAGCGCATCTCGTCCATCTTGGCCGAGGGCTTCAAGCTGATGCCGCCGGCGTCAAAGGTAAGCCCCTTACCGACGAGGGCGACCTTGCGCTTCGCCTTCCCCTTCGGACGATAGACGAGGTGGATGAGGCGTGCGGGTTCAACGGAGCCGCGTGAGACGCCCAAGAGGAGCCCCATCTTCATCTTCTTCATCGCCGCCTCATCCATGACCCGGCAGCTGATCCGCGGGCTGCGCGTGCTCAGCTTCCGCGCCGCTGCGGCGAGATCACGTGGCGTCATCTGGTTCCCCGCCATGTTCTGCAGGTCGCGAGCGAAGACGTTTGCCTCCGCGAGCGCTGCGCCGTCACGCACACCCGCACGGAACTTCGCGTCCGGGCCCGCGAGCACGCACTGCTTGAGGGCGGACTTCTTCGGCTTGCTCTTGCCCCCTGTGTAGACGTAAGCGCCCATCCCTGCGCCTTCGGCCAGGGCCTGACCTGCGGCGCTTGCGCCGCCCCATGCCTTGGCTGCGGCCGCGGTGCACTGAATCCTGAGGGAGCTGAGGCCAAGCTTCTTAGCCGCCTTCACCGCGCGCGCAGCGGCGCGGCGGAGCTCTTCGGCGCCAGGTTCCTTGCCTAAGCCCAAGAGCAGCACACGCTCTGCGGGGCCTGCGGCGGCGTCTGCCATCCGGTCGCTGCGAGCCTTACCGCTGAAGTCCTTCTCCGCGGCCGCGGGGAGCTTGACCCCGCGCGGGAGCGAGGGCGCCTCTCCCTCTGCGGCGAGGACGGCGAGGAGGGGCGTGCTTGTGAGGGCTTTGCTGGAGTCTGTTGCTGTGATTCTCATTTTCTTCAGGTCTGTTTGGAGAGCTTGAGCGGCTGGCTGCCGCCGCGGCTCACATGTCGATATAGCGCGGTCCGCCCCCGCCTTCGGGGACGACCCACTCAATGTTCTCATAGGGGTCTGCGATGTCGCAGGTCTTGCAGTGGACGCAGTTGGAGAAGTTGACGACGACCTCAGTCGCCGCCTCAGGCCACTCGTAGACAGCGGCCGGACAGAAGTGCTGACAGGGGTTGCCGTACTCGCTCGTGCAGCGGTCCACACAGATGCTCGGGTCCACGACGAGCAAGTGGCTAGGCTGATCTTCCTCGTGCTCTGTCCCTGAGTGATAGACGTCTGTGAGCTTGTCCATCGCGCAGGCGTCGTCGTATTGCGGCTTCTCCATGCGCGACTCCGCGACTGGGCGCATGGTCTCGTGGTCCGCGTGCCCCTCTCGCTTCGCGACGAGGCCGCGTCCACCGGTCAGCATCTGGAAGCCTGCGTCGACCATTCCAGCGAGCATCCCGCCAGCGAAGGCCTGCCTCCAGTTCCGCACCTTATAGAGCTCTTCCTTTGCCCAGGAGGCCTCAAAGAGCTCCGTGTACTTTGAGAGCGCGTCGACGCCCGTGTCCTCCGCGCAGACCGCGGGCGTGATGGCTTCTGCAGCGAGGAGCCCTGACTTGACCGCTAGGTGGATCCCCTTGAGCGTCGCCGCGTTGAGGAAGCCCGCGGTGTCACCGACGAGGCAGAAGCCATCGCCAGAGAGCCTGGGCATGGAGTGGTAGCCTCCCTCAGGGACCGTCTTCGCCCCATACCGGACGACCTTGCCGTCCTTGATGATCTCTTGCAGGTGCTTGTGCTGCTTCCACTGCACGAAGAGCGCGTGAGGGTCTAGCGCAGCGTCAGGGTGATCGAGCCCCACGACGAAGCCGATGGAGACGTGGGTGTCATCTATGCCGTAGATCCAACCGCCGCCATAGCCTGTGTTGCCGAGGGGGTAGCCCGCCGTGTGCTGCACCGTCCCTTTGAGCTCGCGACCGATCTCCTCCGGGACCTCCCAGACCTCTTTGCAGCCTGTGCCCCAGGTCTGAGGGTTCTTGCCCTCATAGAGGTCGAGCCTCTGAAAGAGCTCCTTGGCGAGGTTGCCGCGGGTCCCCTCAGCGAACACCGTCACCTGAGCGCGCACCTCCATGCCTGCCTCGAAGGTGGGCTTCTTTGTGCCGTCCTTGGCGAGCCCGCTGTCACGCGTCACGACGCCGACCACCCGATCCCCCTCGTAGCGGACCTCCGCCGCGGGGAAGCCCGCATAGACCTCTACACCGAGCTCTTCGGCCTGCGCTTGCAGCCAGCCGACGACCTGGTTGAGGCTGACGATGCAGTTGCCGTGGTTCTTGAACTGAGGAGGGACGAGCGCGCCCTTCACGGCGAAGGAGCCCCCACCCTCGCGGAGGTGATGCACAGAGTCACCAGACACATCAGCCTGCACAGGGAAGCCGCGCTCGCGCCAGTCGCTGAAGAGCTCTGAGATCCCCTTCGGGTTCATCACCGCGCCAGAGAGGGTGTGGTGGCCGACCTCTGTCGCCTTGTCTAAGACGAGGATCACTCGCTCGTCCTCACCAGCGGCTTTGAAGCGGCGCGCGAGATCGATCGCGCAGGAGAGCCCTGCTGGGCCTGCGCCGACGATGAGGACGTCGACTTCGAGCTCGTCTCGTTCTACGTCAGCGGCGTTCAGAGAGATGGGGCGCGGATCACTCATGGTTGATTTGGGGGCCTCGGGAGCGGGCCTCAGTCCCGGCAGGATAGCAGCGAGGAGGCCTCAGCGCCCCCTCTCCTCAGGCCATCCCGCGATAGCGCTCGGGATCCACGAGGAAGGGGTTCGTACGGCGCTCCTCTCCGAGGGTCGAGGTGGGCCCGTGCCCGGGCACAAAGGTCACCTCATCCCCCATGGGCAGGAGGCGCTCCTGGATCGAGCTGATCAAGGTGTCGTAGTCCCCGCGCGGAAAGTCTGTGCGCCCGATAGAGCCAGCGAAGAGGACGTCACCGACGATGACCACCTTCGACTCAGGCTCGAAGAAGACGACGTGGCCTGGCGTGTGTCCGGGGCAGTGGCGGACCTTGAGCTCTGTCTCTCCCACAGTGACCGTCTCCTCATCCTCGAACCAGCGGTCGGGGGTGAAGGTCTCTGCGGGAGGGAAGCCGTACTGAGCAGCCTGCTGTGGGAGCAAGTCGATCCAGAACTGATCCTCAACCTGCGGTCCCTCGATGGGCACCCCTAGTCGTCGCGCGAGTTCAGCGGTGCCGCTGGCGTGGTCTAAGTGTGCGTGAGTCAGGAGGATCTTCTCGACCCCGTCACAGCGGCTCTCTGCGTGTTCCAGGAGCCTGTCGATCTCCCCACCGGGATCTACGATCGCGCCCTTTCGGGTCCGCTCACAGACGAGAAGCGAGCAGTTCTGCTGGAAGGGCGTGACGGGGACGATTGAGAACTCCATCAGGACCCCTCTCCGATCCAATGATGCCCATCAGCGTAGATCTCCTTCTTCCAGACAGGGAGGCGCTCCTTCAAGCGATCGATCAAGGCGCGCGCTGCATCGAAGGCTGCCGCACGATGCGGGCTCGCCACCGCGATCACAACAGAGGGCTCACCGACCTCCACCACCCCGATCCGGTGCGCGCAATACATCCGCAGCGCCTGCTCGGGGTCTTCACCCTGCGGGTCTCCGAAGTCGGCGCGGACTCCGGCGAAGATGCGTGACATCTCAGGCCCAGCCATACGCTCGAGCGCCTCGTACTCGAGTCGAGTCACGTCTTCGCCGCGGTTGCGCTCGCGCACGTTGCCCGTAAAGACGACGACCGCGCCGCAGCTCTCATGCTCGACGGTAGCCTGAGCTTCAGTGACGTCGAGCGGCTCTGCGGTCAGGACGAAGAGGCCCTCAGCTAAGTCTGCCTCAGACACCTCACCGCCAGAGACAGGCGGCAGCAAGGCGACGCGCTCGCCCTCATCAAGCCCGCGATCCAGGGGGACGTACTCCGTACCGATGACCGCAGTGACATGCTCAAGGGAGCCGAGCTCGGGCATCCGCAGCTCGAGCTCTGCCTTGAGTGCAGAGACATCAAGGGGCTCAGGGAGCCCCTCAATCAAAAGCTCAGCTTGGCCTGCGCGCTCGCGCAGGCCAGCGAAGAGCTCCACGACCAACTGCATCGCGGGTTTGCTCCCGACGAGGCGCGACCTGAGACGCCCTAGAAGGGCGTGTCGTCGATCTCGAGGTTCGAGCCGCCCCCGGAGGAGCCAGCGGTCGCGTAGCCACCGCCGCCGCCACCGTCGCCCTCACCACGACCACCGCCGACGAACTCCCAGTTGTCAGCGACGACGTAGAGCTTGGAGCGGTTCGCGCCGGTCTCCTTGTCCTGCCACTTGTCCAAGCGCAGGTGTCCCTCAATGAGGGCGGGCTTCCCCTTGGAGTGGTATTGGGCAAAGGACTCGCCGCGCTTCCCGAAGATCGTGACGTCGACAAAGGTCGCCTCGTCCTTCCACTCTCCGGTCTGTCCGTCCTTGTACCGGCGGTTCACCGCGAGCGAGATGTTGCAGATCGCCATGTCGCTCTGCGTGCGTCGAATCTCGGGGTCTCGGGTGAGGTTGCCCATCAAGATCACTTTGTTGAAGCTTGCCATCGTCTGGTCTCCTTTGTGTTTTCGTCTCTGCTCGTGTCGGCCCCTCTGGGCCTCTACTGGCAACGTTCAAGAGCGGCAGAGGCGCGCGCGCCTCCCCGCGGCGAGGCCCTGCCACGCCGAAGCCGAGTCTAGGACTCTCCGGGGATGAAGTCACGCGCGACAGGCTTGGACCTTTTGCTTCTGAGCCCTACTATGCACTGAGCGAGAACGACAGCTAGATGACCGACGACCCCAAAGAGCTCCCGAAGCCGAGCGACGCAGACCGCAGGCAGTGGCCGCGCGCAGACGCCGACTGGCCCATCCGCCTCCTCCTCCCTGAGGGGCACTTTGAGGCGCGCGTTCGAGACGTCAGCCGGGCTGGCATCTGCTTCTTCCTCGACCGGCCGATTCCCGAGATGACCTCCCTCAGGATCGACCTAGAGCTCCCCGTCCACGAGGGCATGCGCTTCGTCCGCGGTGACGCCGTGGTCGTGCGCTGCGACAAGATCTCTGACCGCCTAGAGCACTACGAGATCGCGGCCTTCCTGAACGACATGGCCGCCCCAGACCGAGACGCGCTCGAGGCCTTCGTTGAGATGGCGCCCGAGGATCGCGCTCGCTCAGCAGGCGCGAAGCCTTAGGCCCGCTGCGCCTCAAAGACTCGCTCGATCCCGGCGAGGTCCTTGTGCAAGCGCCCGCGCCAGCCCCTCTCTTCTGCGAGCGAGAGCGCCCGCGCAGCCTGCATGTGCCCTAGCTCTACGAGCAGCAGCCCCTCCGGGGTGAGGAGCTCCCCCCCTGAGTCCAACAGCGAGCGCAGCCAATGATCAGGGTCCCCGGCAGGAGCGAAGAGCGCGACCTCAGGCTCATACTCTCGGACCTCAGGCGCGAGTGAGTCCGCCTCCCCAGGCTCGATGTAAGGCGGGTTGCTCACGATGAGGTCCAAGGGCGCTCCCCGCTCTGCCACGATCGCAGCGAGGCCGCTCACGCCGTCAGCGACCCTGAAGCCCACCTCTGCCTCGAGGCGCTCGGCGTTCTCTCGGGCGACCTCTACAGCCTCAGCCGAGATGTCGGTCCCCCACAGCCGGGCCGCCTCTAGCTCAAGCGCCAACGTCACTGCGAGGCAGCCGCTTCCTGTGCCTAAGTCAGCGACAGCGACCTCGCGGCCGACCCCCTGCATAAGCTCTCGAGCGCGGTCCACAATGAGCTCAGTCTCGGGACGAGGGATGAGGACCCCAGGCTTCACGAAGAAGTCTCTCCCGTAGAACTCGCGCTTTCCGATGACGTAAGCGGTCGGCTCCTTACGTCCCCGACGCACAAGGAGGTCCCTCGCGCGGTCTAGCTCAGCGCTCGTGATCGGCCGCTCTAGCTCTAGGAAGAGCTGCAGACGATCGAGCCCAAGCGCGTGACTGACGAGCAGCTCCGCGTCGAGTCGGGCCTCCTCCACGCCCTTGCGCTCGAGGAACTCCCGCGCCATGCGGAGCATCTCTCGGGCGTCTGCAGGCCGCGGCAAGGTCCCGCGAGCGTCAGCTCTTCCGCTCACGAGCTGGTCACTTCTTAGGCTTTCTAGAGGCCAACGGGGCCACCTTCTTGCCGGCCTTGCGCGCCGCACGGCGCGCTTCGATGGCCGCCTTCTTCTTCGCCTCGCCCTCTGCCTTGGCCTCTTTCATCGCGATGATGAGCGCTCGAACACCCTGCACCCCAAACCAGAAGGCTCCTGCGGAGCCTAAGAGCCCAAGGATCTTGGCGAGGCCTCCCGCCTCAGAGGCGAGCCCGTTCAAGAGCGCGGGGATCCCGCCGAAGACGGGGAGGGTGAAGGCGAAGGAGTAGAGCGGGTTGAAGCCGCCGCCGAGGCGATAGCCAACGATGTGCGCGTAGGTGAAGCCCGCGCCGATGAGCGTGAGCTTCTCCAGCAAGACGCTCGTGTTGAACTCAGCGTCAGGCGGGGTCAAGCCCAGCATGCTCGCGAGCGGCGCCAGCCCAACGCAGCTGACGACGAGCCCCATGAGGACGCCGTTTCTCGGCCCGCCTTTCACCAAGCCCTTCATGAAGCCCATGGCCTTCTCGCCACCGTGGGCGAGGTGCGCCTGCACCGCCAAGAAGACGCCGAGCGCGCAGATGAGCTTCTCTAGCTCGAACTTGATCCACTCCACCGAGGGGTCGGCCCACGGTAGGAAGCAGACGATCATCAGAAACTGAGCAGCCTTCAGCTGAATCAGCGGAGCCTTCTCTAGCTCACGCTTTCCCTGGGCTTTCTTCTCACGCTTTGCGGGCGCGTCACCGCCGCCTTCGCTCGAGGCGGCTCCTGCCGCTGAGTCACCAGCTAGAGCAGCAGCGCCGACGGCAGCAGCGGCGACGGCCTCGTCGGCCGGCGGCTCCTCTTCAACGAGCACCGCCTCTGCCGCGGGCTCAGGGGTCGGCTCGGGCTCAGGAGTCGGCTCAGGCTCAGGGTTCGGCTCGGGCTCATCCATAGGCTCAAGCTCTGTGACCTCTGGCTGCTCGGGGATATCGAGGGTCGACTCGGCCTCAGGGATGTGGACAGGGGTCTCGTCCTCGATGGCCTCTAGGTCGCTCCCGTCAAGGAGGGGCTCTAGGTCTGAGCCATCAAGGATGGGCTCGAGGTCGTCAAAGTCGCCGGGGATCTCGGAGGGGCTCATGGTGAAATCGTAGAGTCAGAGGGTCGGTCGTTGGTCGTACATACCCGACCACAGATCAGAGGTTGCGAATTCGCTCCTCACGTTCGAGGGCCGCTAGGGCCTCCATGATGGGTCCTAGCTTGCCCGCAACCACGTTTTCTAGGGAGAAGTTCTCGCCGAGCCTGTGGTCTGTGACGCGGTTTTGGGGGTAGTTGTAGGTCCTGATGCGGGCTGAGCGGTCTCCAGTGCCGACCTGGCTCTTTCTGCTGGCTGCGCGCTCTGCGTGAAGCCGTTGCCGCTCGGCATCCAAGAGGCGCGTCTGCAGGATGCGGAGCGCCTTAGCCTTGTTCTTGTGCTGAGACTTCTCGTCTTGGCAGATCACCACCGTGTCCGTGGGCAGGTGCGTGATGCGGACCGCAGAGCTCGTCTTGTTCACAGACTGCCCACCAGGTCCCCCAGCACGCATGGTGTCGATACGGAGGTCCTCGTCGCGGATCTGAATCTCAGCCTCCTCGGCCTCAGCGAGAACGGCGACGGTAGAGGCCGAGGTGTGGATCCTTCCCTGCGTCTCCGTCTGAGGAACCCGCTGTACCCTGTGGACCCCTGACTCAAACTGCATCAACGCCCAGCAGCCCTCTCCCTGGACTGCGAAGACGACCTCTTTGAAGCCCCCCACGTCCGTCTGGGAGACCTCGAGGTCCTCGCACCTCCAGCCCTTCGCGTCTGCGAACTTCTTGTACAAGCGGTACAAGTCGGCAGAGAAGAGGCTGGCCTCGTCACCTCCAGTACCCGCGCGGATCTCGACGATGATCTTCGCCCGCAGGTCCTCCTTGTCTGTCACCAGGACAGCCTTGGCCTCTTCTTCAAGAGCAGCGAGCTCCTCTTCGACCTCTGCCTGATCCAGCTCTGCGAGCTCTCTGAGCTCAGCGTCCTCTTCCGGGTCGTCTAGGACCGCCTTGTTCTCGCTGTCGCGCGCGGTCAGATCCTCTAAGCGCTTAGCGAGCTCATTCGCGGGCTCGAGCTGCCCGTGCTCTCGCAAGAGCTCTGGGTACTCCTTCGACGTCGCGACCTCCGGTTGGGAGATCATCTCGGTGAGCTCTCTGTAACGCGTGGCGCGCTCAGTGAGCTTGTTGACGATCGCAGGGGCGAGCTCCATGGGGATCCACACTCAGCGCCAAGTGGGACGAGCTCCGACAGCCGGAAAGCGCCCGCGCGGCGCCTAGCGGCTTACTTCTTCTTCGCTGCGTCAGCGAGAGAGTTGTCGCCGAACTTCTTGCGGAAGCGGTCGACGCGACCAGCGGAGTCAACGAACTTTTGCTTGCCCGTGTAGAAGGGGTGGCAAGCGCTGCAGATCTCGACCCGAATCTCAGGCACGGTCCCGCCAGTCGTGAAGGTGTTTCCACAACCGCAAGTGACCTTGCACTCCATGTAATTGGGATGGATTTCGGCTTTCATGGCACTGTCTCTATCGCTCTGAGGGGGGATGTGTCGCTGGTCTTTGTCAGCTGGGATTCTCGGTTCGACCTGAACCGGCGCGGGGTCCGAGGTGGACCCTCAAGGCCTCTGATGCGATTTTCAGGGCGAGAGAGAGTATCCGCGCTCGCCCCCGCCCGCAAGCACTCAACCGCCTGCAGCCTCCAAGAGCCTCTTCGCGAGGTCCACGGGCAAGCCCACGACGTTGTCAAAACCGCCCCCCTCCAGCCCTATGACAAAGGCGTCTGCGCTCTCCTGGATCGCGTATCCGCCGGCCTTGTCCTCCCACTCACAGGACTCCACATAGGCCTCGATCTCCTCCTCAGAGATCGTCCTCATCACCACCGTCGTCCGCTCTGAGCCCCCATAGGGCTCCTGGTCCACGCAACGGATGACGCAGACCCCCGTCACGACGGCGTGCCTAGTGCTGCTCAAGAGGTTGAGCATCGAACGCGCCTCCTGGGCATCGGCAGGCTTCCCCAGATAGCGCCACCCCTCCTCAGTCGGGATCGCCACCACTGTGTCTGCACCTAAGCAGAGCGCGTCTTGACCACGAAAAGACTCCGCAACAGACATCGCCTTACGGCGCGCTAGCTCCTCTGCGACCGCCTCAGGCTCAGAAGAGTGATCATGAGACTCATCTACGCCGGAGACATGGACCTCAAACTCGATCCCGGCCTCGCGAAGGAGCTGTCGCCGGCGCGGTGACGCCGAGGCGAGGATGACACGCGCCATCCTCAGCGCTTCTTGGCGGCAGACTTCTTCTTAGCTGCAGGCTTCTTCGCAGCCTTCTTCTTCGCTGCCGGCTTCTTGGCTGCCTTCTTTGCAGTGGGCTTTTTGGCCGCCTTCTTCGCCGTGGGCTTCTTCGCTGCCTTCTTCGCAGTGGACTTCTTGGCTGCCTTCTTCTTCGCTGCCGGCTTCTTGGCTGCCGGCTTCTTGGCTGCCGGCTTCTTGGCTGCCTTCTTCTTCGCTGCCGGCTTCTTGGCTGCTTTCTTCGCTGCGGGCTTCTTGGCAGCCTTCTTCTTGGCGTCGGCCTTCTTCTTGGCGTCGGCCTTCTTCTTGGCGTCGGCCTTCTTCTTGGCGTCGGCCTTCTTCTTGGCGTCGGCCTTCTTCTTGGCGTCGGCCTTCTTCTTGGCCTCTGCCTTCTTCTTAGCTGCAGCCTTCTTCTTGGCGTCGGCCTTCTTCTTGGCCTCTGCCTTCTTCTTGGCCTCTGCCTTCTTCTTAGCGTCCGCCTTCTTCTTGGCTGCGGCCTTCTTCTTCGCCTCTGCCTTCTTCTTGGCCTCGAGCTCTCGCTTCTTGGCCTTCGCGACGCGCTCTGCCTCGCGCTTCTTCTTCAGCTCTTCGCGCTCCTTGATCTTGCGCTGGCGCTCCGCCTCACGTCGCTCAGCCGCCTCAATGCGCTGGCGCTCCTTCTCGGCCTTCGCCTCCTCGCGCTTGCGCTGGGCTTCATCGCGAGCCTCCTGGGCGAGGCGCTTCTTCTCGTCTCTGATGGCCTTGGCCTCGAGACGCTTCAGCAGGGCGATGCGCGAGTCGTGCGCCTTCTTTCCAAAGGCGCAGGTGCGCAGCACCGCCGCCTCCATGTAGATGGGGTCTGTGTCGCTCTCCCAACGATCCGCAACCTCGTGGATGACGAGGGCGAACTCCCGCTCCTTACCCTTAGGAACGAGCGGCTTGATCATCTCCAAGCCCTTCACCAGGGAGGTCGTGCTAGCCATGATCCCCAGCTTCTGACAGAGCTTCATCATCCCCTTGTGGACAGGGATCGAGCCATCGCTGGCCTGGTAGAGGAGGTAGCCACCAATGGTTTGACCCATCGTCGGCAGATCGGTCAGGGCCTTAGAGGCCTCGACCATGTCCTCGCAGGAGGTCTCGAGATCGAGGCCGTGAGTCTTCTGGAAGATCTCCTGCAGGAAGATCTTCACATCGACCGCAGCTGCGCGGTGCTTCTCAAGGCGCTCTACCCGAGTCCCCCGACTCCCCGTCTTGAGGTGGGAGGCGATCTCCTGAGCCTGACTGACGCGCGCCTCGTTCCAATCAACGAAGCCTGAGCGTAGAGACTCAACTGAGGACTCAGCGTTCTTCTCCGAGAGGTGGCGCATCAAGACAGCCTTGAGCCCCTCTTCTAAGAGCGAGAACCCGCCTTTGCGACTTTTGGGGTAACTCCCCCGAACCTTCACCTCGCTGAGGAGGCGCTTGACGAACTCGGCTTTCTTGACCAAGGACGATCTCCGAATGAATCTTGGTGAGACGCCTAAGCGTCAGGAGCGGTCGAGGATCTATTCGCTACTCGCCAGCCTCATCAGCTGACTCCGCGGCGTCCCCATCAGAGGCCTCCGCTGCCTTCTGCGCAGCCACCTCGGCGCGCTTCGCGGCGATCCGCTCTTCGCGGCGCGCCTCCTTCTTCGAGGCGCGCGCGGCTTGGTCGGCGCGGCGACGCTCGGTGGTCTTCGTCTTGGCCTTGCGACCGCTGCGATCCCGCTTCTTCTGCTCCGTGTCCATCTCTTCGAAGACGCCCATGCGCTTGAAGATCGAGCGGACAGTTTCGCTCGGCTGCGCGCCGTTCGAGAGCCAGTGGCGCGCGCGGTCGACGTTCAACGTGGTCTGCTTCTCGTCGTCCTTGCACACCGGGTCATAGAGGCCCAGCGACTCGAGGGTGCGACCATCCCGAGGTGAGCGGGAGTCAGCGACAGAGATTCGGTAGCAAGGGCGATTGCGGCGCCCAGTGCGCTTCATGCGGATGACGACGGACATATTCGAGCTATTGAGTGTGAGGGATGCGGCGTGAGCTCAAGCAGATTAAACGCCGCTGCTGGTCCCCATTCGTGGGGCCCAAGGGAGCAAGATTTTTCCTCAGAGGAGCCCTCCGAAGAGGCCTGCCCCAAAAAGAGGGCCCAATAAGACACACTTTTCACCGCTCCCTGTCTAGAGCGGGGACCTCAAAACAAGGCTGCCCGACGCGGAAACTCCTAGCGCTTGCGCCCCTTTCGGCTGCGCTTGGGCTTCTTTTTTCGCTTGGCGGGGCGCTTTCTCGTCGAAGAAGAGCCCATTGGGCGGTTCCCCTCGAAGGGGTTGGTGCCGCCAGGAGGCATTGGCATGCCCCCCATGTCTCCTCCCCCGCCGAGCATGGAGCCTAAGCCGCCGCCGCCCAACATGGAGCCCAGCCCCCCTGAGCCACCAGCGTCTCCGGCGAGCTCTCCTGTCGCGGACATCCCCTTCAGGGCGTCGCGCTTGGCCTTCGCGCCAAGCTTTGCCCCCATGCCCATCTTCCCCATCTGCTTCATGAGCTTCTTCATGTCCTTGAAGCGCTTGAGCAGCTCGTTGACTGCCCCGACCTCCTGGCCTGAGCCGCGGGCGATGCGGCGCCTGCGAGACATGTCGAGGAGGCCTGGCTGGAGGCGCTCCGATGGGGTCATTGAGGTGAAGAGCGCCTCTAGGCGGTTCATGTGCTTGTCATCGATGTCGAGGTCCTTAGCCATCCCCCCGATGCCTGGCATCATCCCAAGGACCTTCTTCATCGGACCGAGGCGACGCATCATGCGCAGCTGCGCGAGCATGTCCTCGAGCGTGAAGGTCCCCATGACCATCTTCTCGTAGGTGTCTTGCGCTTCGCGCTCGTCGATCTCCTGCGAGGCCTTCTCGACGAGGCCGACCACGTCCCCCATCCCCAGGATCCGTCCCGCCATCCGGTCGGGGTGGAAGGGCTCGAGGTCATCAACCTTCTCGCCAGTACCTACGAAGAGGACAGGACATCCGGTCACAGCCTTGAGGCTCACAGCAGCGCCACCGCGCGCGTCGCCGTCCAGCTTCGTCAAGATCAAGCCGGTCAGCTCGAGCTCGGAGTGGAAGGACTCGGCGGACTGCACCGCGTCCTGGCCAGTCATCGCATCAACGACGAGGACCTGCGCGTCAGGCTTCACCTCACGGGCGATCCCGCCCACCTCACGCATGAGCTCCTCGTCCACGTGCAGGCGGCCCGCGGTGTCGAGGATCACGACGTCGTGCCCCTCCTCCTTTGCCCGATGCACCCCGCTCCTGCAGACCAGCGGAGGCGCAGCCCCATCGACGGAGTGAACGGGCACGCCGACGCGCTCCCCCATGACCCGGAGCTGCTCGATGGCGGCCGGGCGCTTGACGTCCGCCGCCACGAGGAGCGGGCGTTTCTGGTGCTTCTCCTTGAGGAGCTTCGCGAGCTTTGCGCAGGTCGTCGTCTTTCCCGCGCCCTGCAAGCCCGCGACGAGGATGACAGTCGGCGGCTTGCTCGCGAATTGGATGCGCGCGTCCTCAGGCCCCATGAGCTCGACGAGCTCTTGGTGGAAGGCGTGGACGAACTGCTCAGAGGCGTCGACCCCCTTGATCCGCTCGTCTCCGAGCGCACGCTCGCGGACCTTCTCGACGAGGTCCTTGGCCACCCGGAAGTGCACGTCAGCCTCGAGCAAGGCCTGGCGCACTTCCCGCAGGCCCTCCTCAATATTCTCAGCTGTGAGCTCCTTCCGGCCTCGCAGGCCAGCGAAGGAGCTAGTCAGGCGCTCTGTCAGACTCTCGAACATGGACCATGCCTTATATCACGCGCAGCGAGTCCGCCGCACGCCTCCACCCCAGAGACTGTGCTCAGGCTTGCCAGGGATCCGACTCGCGGCGAATGACAGCTCCTAGCCCACGGAGCCGCTCTTCGATGCGCTCATAGCCTCGATCGATGTGGTAGACGCGGTGGATCTCGGTCTCTTCCTCAGCGACGAGGCCCGCGAGGACGAGGGCTGCTGAGGCTCGCAAGTCGCTCGCTGTGACGGGTGCACCAGAGAGGCGTGCCCCTCCTTGAACGATCGCGGTCCCAGCATTCTGCCTTCGGAGCTCCGCCCCGAGGCGGAGCAGCTCAGGCATGTGCATGTATCGGTCCGGGTAGATCTTCTCCGTGATCACGCTCAGCCCCTGGGCCTGAGTCATAAGGGCCATCCACTGCGCCTGCAGGTCTGTGGGGAATCCTGGATAGGGCAGCGTCGTCACGTCAGTCGCGCGCAAGCCTTCGCTCGGATCGTGAGGGTCATAAGGCTGGGTCTCAATGAAGCCTGGGCCCAGCTCAAAAGGAACGCCGGCCTCGTGCAGTCGCGCGAGCATCACAGAGAGATGCCCAGGGTCGCAGCCCTCGACCTTCACTCGCCCACCCGTCATCGCGCCTGCGATGACGTAGGTGCCCGCCTCGATGCGGTCTGGTATCACCTCGTGCTCACAGCCGCCGAGCGACTCAACCCCCGTGATCACGATCCGCGGCGAGCCCAACCCCTCGATCTTCGCCCCCATAGAGATCAAGAGCTTGCCGAGGTCGACGATCTCAGGCTCACAGGCGGCGCCCTCGAGGATCGTCTCTCCTTGCGCGAGGCAGGCGGCCATCATCAGGTTGCCCGTACCACCGACGGAGGAGCCAGAGGCGCCCCCGACGTAGAGGTGCGCTCCCTGCAGGCGACTACCTGAGACGCTCGCCACCACGTGACCGTGATCAATCTCCACCTTCGCCCCGAGCCCCTCGAAGCCGCGCAGGTGAATATCGATCGGACGCTGACCGATCACGCAGCCGCCGGGCAGGCTGACCTTGGCAGCGCCTGTCCGCGCAAGGAGCGGCCCGAGCACATACACGGACCCGCGCATCCGACGAACATCCTCCCAAGCGGCCTCACCGCTGGGCAGATCCTTCGCTTGGATCTCAACCGTGGAGTTGGCCCGGTCCCATTCAACGGTGCACCCCAGCCCCTCAAGGATGTTGAGGATGAGGCGAACATCTGCGAGGTCGGGGACCCGTCGAACCGTGACCTTCTCCTCTGTGAGCAGCGCCGCCGCAGCGATCGGCAAGAGCGCGTTCTTCGATCCTGAGCAGGTGACAGCCCCGTCTAAGGGGTGCCCGCCCTCCACTACCAGCATGTCCAACTCGTCGCTACTCCTCTGTTGCTCTCCCCCGCTTCAGGCGCTCAGTCCGGGCGTCACGAGGGGAGCCCACCCAGACGGCCGGGGCGCGCCACAACGCCCCAGCAGCGACCACAGTAGCGATCAGCGACCCTAGATTCCTCACTCCTCTGGCTGAGTTGACGCAGCCCCTCCTCGATCCATAGAATCCCCCGCTTGCCCAAGGGGAACGGGACTCTCCCTGACCCCCCTCCCTGGGAGCCTAAAAGCACACCAAGCGCCCCACCTGGGGCACCCCCTAGACCCCTAGCCGAACCTCTCCCGTGACGACGACCTTCGATCTCGCCAACGACGCCATCCCGAGCTTCGCCTCACTCCAGGACGCTCGCGTCCAGGTCTTCTCCACTAGGCAGTCCAAAGAGTCCCTCATAGACGCGGTCTCCAACCTCCCCGCAGATGGAGAGACCGGTCGCCGCAAGGGGCTCGGAATGTGGATCCTCGGTCGCTATCAGGAGGCCGTTGAGCTGTTGCCTGAGCACATCGCTGATGACGTCGCCTCCTTCACCCTCGCGATGAGCTACATGGAGGTGCAGCGTTGGGAAGACGCGCTGCCCATCTTCCAGCGCCTCTCAGACGCGTACCCTGAGGAGCCGCGCCCGCGCGCCGGAGCCATGGAGGCGCGCCTTGAGATCCACCTCGCCAGCGACGCTGAGGCTGGGGAGATCACAGAGACCCTGCGCGCTGAGATCGCCGAGACCCCCGAAGCCTTCCAGCAGAGCGCAGAGGGACTCCACCTCTCAGGCCGCCTCTTTGAGGCTGAGCGCCGCTGGGATGAGGCGCTCGAGTGCTACGAGAATGCGAGCGACGTGAGCCTCGCGCACCGTAAGAACCTCTTCCACCTCGGCCGCTTGGCGGAGCGCTTCGGTCTCGACGAGATGGCGCTCGAGGCATACCAAGCGCTCGTCGCCCTGCGCCCCGCGCAGCGTAACGCGATGATGAACCTCGGGATGCTCTACGAGGACCTCGGCCGCGACCAAGAGGCCGCTAGCTGCTACGACTCCATCGTCAAGTCCGCCCCCATGGATGACCGCGCCCGCTTGTACCTAGCTGACGCTGTGGCAGGCATGGACATGTACTACGACGAGGACCTCGAGCGCAAAGAGGACCGCCTCAACCAGATCCTCCGCACCCCGATCACCGACTTCGAGCTCTCCGTGAGGGCCCGCAACTGCCTCAACAAGATGAACATCCTCACGCTCGGCGACCTCGTCGAGCAGACAGAGGCAGAGCTCCTCGCCTACAAGAACTTCGGCGAGACCTCCCTGAATGAGATCAAGGAGATCCTCGGCAGCAAGGGTCTGCGCCTCGGCATGGCTCGCGACGAGGCTGTCGCGAGCGTAGATGTCGGCCGCAACCGCTACGCGGGCATGGAGAACGCTGACGCGCTGAACCGTCCGCTCTCCGACCTCGAGCTCTCCATCCGCGCTCGCCGCACGGTAGAGACCCTCGGCTGCTTGACCCTAGGCGACATTGTCCAGCACTCCGAGGAAGAGCTCTTGGGCATGCCGAACTTCGGACAGACCTCTCTGATCGAGCTGCGTGAGCGCCTCGAGCAGTTCGGCCTGAAGCTGAAGAGCAAGCACGACTCCCAGGACTGAGCGGGGACCCCCGACCGGCGTGTACGACTACCTAGTAGGCACGATCGCCGAGCGCCAGGGCACGAGGCTCGTCCTCGAGGTCAGTGGCGTGGGCTATGACCTCGCAGTCCCCCTCGGGTCGGACTTCCAAGGGAGCGACGCAGTCCGTGTCTGGACCCACTTCGCTGTGCGGGAGGACTCACAGCAGCTCTTCGGCTTCTCCGACCGCCCGACGCGTGACCTATTCAGGCTGCTGCTTGGCGTCCGTGGAGTAGGACCTTCCATGGCGCTCGCGCTCCTCTCCGACCTCGGCGTCGACGAACTCGTTGAGGCCGTCCTGAGCGAGCAAGTCTCCGCCCTCGTCCGGGTGAAGGGCGTCGGGAAGAAGACGGCCCAACAGCTCCTCTTGGACTTGAAAGACTCCCCCGCGCTCCGCTCCGCCGGGAGGAGCCCGAGCTCAGGAGGAGTCACAGCACAGCCCAGCCTCGTCGAAGATGCTGTGAGCGCGCTCCTCTCGATCGGATTTACTGAGAGAGAAGCCCGAAGAAATATCGACGAAGCCCTTCGAGAATTGAACACTGATGATCTCGAGGCGCTCGTCCGCGCCGCGATCAGCCGCTGACCCATAGTCCCCGTCGTACGCGGGTGACGCAACGCACCCAGATCTCAACGACGATGACCCCCTCCACCCAGCGCCTCGCCCCTGCCGAGACCCGAATATTGATCTGCGACGAGCTCTCAGAGGTCGCGGTCGAGACCTTCCGCGCGCATGGATTCGAGCCCGAAGTCCGCACGGGCATGAGCGAAGATGAGCTCGTCGAGGCCGTACCCGGAGTCCACGCCATGGTCATCCGCTCCGCGACCAAGGTCACGCGCCGGGTCCTTGAGGCCGCTGATGAGCTGCGGGTCGTCGGTCGCGCCGGCGTGGGCATCGACAACGTCGACAGGCAAGCCGCGACTGAGAACGGCGTCGTCGTCATGAATACCCCGCTCGGGAATACGGTGACCACCGGGGAGCTCGCGATCTCGCTCATGTGCTCGCTCTCGCGGCATATCCCTCGCGCCGACCGACTGACGCGCGGCGGAACATGGAAGAAGAAGGGCCTGATGGGCACAGAGCTCACAGGCAAGACGCTCGGTGTCGTCGGTCTCGGGCGGATCGGACAGGTGGCAGCCCGCCGAGCGATCGGGCTCGAGATGAAGGTCATCGCGCACGACCCGTATATAAGCGCGAGCGGCGGTGAGTCTCCCGTCCCCTCGGTGGAGCTGCTCGAGCTCGAAGAGCTCCTCAAGCGCTCAGATTTTGTGACCCTGCACGTCCCGCTCCTCGACAGTACACGCAACCTCATCTCAGCTGAGCGCCTCGCCTTGATGAAGCCTGGCGCACGCCTAATCAACGCTGCTCGGGGAGGCCTCATCGATGAGGCCGCCCTCGCGGTCGCCTTAGATGAGGGCCGCCTCGCGGGCGCAGCACTAGACGTCCTCGCTGAGGAGCCCCCCGCTGAGGATCATCCGCTCCTAGGTCGCGACGACGTGATCATCACCCCCCACCTCGGCGCCTCGAGCCATGAGGCCCAAGAGAACGTCGCCTCTATGGTGGCTGAGCAGATCTCCACCTTCTTCCTCGATGGCGTCGCCCACAACGCCGTCAACGCACCTGCTGTCTCGGCTGAGACGCTTCGAGAGATCGCTCCCTACGTCCTGCTCGCAGAGCAGCTCGGCTCATTCCTCCGCCAGCGCTGCGAGCAGCCTGTGCGGAAGCTCGAGATCACTGTCTCTGGCGAGACAGAGGGGGCCGCCGCGGACTACCTCTCCCTCGCGACCCTCGTGGGGCTCCTGCGCTCAGCTGAGATGGGAGCCAACTACGTCAACGCTCCGCTCCTCGCCGCGGAGCGGGGCATCCGGATCCTGAACGCGCGCGACGAAGACGCCGGCGCCTACCAGAACCTCATCAAGGTCCGCGCGTCGAGCAAGGGCGGCGATGAGAGTCACGTCGTGACTGGGACGATCTTCGGGCGCTCTCCGCGCTTCGTACGTATCGATGACCTGCACCTCGACCTCGATCCGAGCGGGTACCTGCTCATGACCCAACATCACGATCGCCCGGGGGTCATGGGCCAGATCGGCACCTTGGTCGGTGGCGCGGGCGTGAACATCTCACGCCTCGAGCTCGGCTCGAACGAACAGGGCGACTCCTCACTCGCCCTCGCATTCTTCTCTCTCGACCGCGCCCCCACCGACGGACTCATCCAAGACCTCCGCGCCCTCGAGGCGATCGAAGAGGTTCGTTGCATCGAGCTCTAGTCGGAGAGACCGTGACCCGAGACCAAGCCCCCCCTTACGAAGCCGTCGTCTTTGACTGCGACTCGACGCTCTCATGGATTGAGGGGATCGACGAGCTAGCGGGCGGACACGCTGAGGCGGTGAGCGAGCTCACTCGCCGAGCGATGGACGGAGAGGTCCCCCTCGACGAGGTCTACGGCCGCAGGCTGGAGATGATCCGCCCCGACCGAGGCGCAGTAGAGCGCGTCGCAGCCCGCTACGTAGAGACGCTCGTGCCAGGGATCAGAGAGGTCTTCGAAGTTTTGCGAGCAGCGGGGAAGCGCATCTCCATCGTCTCGGGGGGTCTCCTGCCGGCTGTCGCAGCGGTCGGCGAGGCTCTCGGCGTCGACCCCTCAGAGGTCTTCGCCGTCGACCTCTACTTTGACGAAGGCGGGGCCTACGCCGGCTTCGAGGAGGGCTCGCCCCTCGCGCGCGCTGGGGGCAAGCTCGATGTCCTTGAGGCCATCGCGGCGCGGACACGCGAGGGGCGCGTCGCGCTCGTAGGTGACGGCGTCACAGACTTAGAGGCGCTCCCCGTGATCTCACGCTTCATCGCTTGGGGCGGCGTGGTCCACCGAGAGGAAGTCCACCAGCGCTCCCGCTGCTCAACAGACGGCCCTGACGCTCGTGAGCTCTTGCCCTTCCTCCTATCAGACGTTGAACTCGCGGGCTCCTCTTGGTCCGCACCGAACGCTTAGAACCAAACAACACCATGCTCTGGATCCCTGGCCCCACTGAAGTCCGCCCTGAAGTCCTCGCCGAGCTCGCGCGCCCTGCGATCGGACACCGCACTCCTGGCATGGCCGAGCTCCACGAGCGGATCGACCCCCCGCTGAAGAACGCCTTCGGTCTCGCTTCGGAGAGCTCGTCGACCGTCGCGGTCCACTCCACGAGCGGAACCGGGATGATGGAGGCAGCCTTGCGCGGCGCGGGACAGCGCGTGCTCTGCGTGGTCAACGGCGCCTTCAGCAGGCGCTTCTCTCAAGTCGCCGAGAGCCTCGGCAAAGAGGTCCATGTCTTAGACGTCGTCTGGGGCATGGGTGTAGAGCCTGACACGCTCGCGGCCGCGCTTGAAGAGCACGGTCCCTTCGACGCTGTCACCGTGGTGGCCAACGAGACCTCAACCGGCGTCCGCACCCCCCTAGGCCCGATCGGTGAGGTGGTGCGCCAGCACGAGGACACCCACCTCCTCGTCGATACCGTGAGCTACATCGCGGGCATGCCGGTGGACTTCGACACGAACGGGCTCGACTTCGCCTTCGCTGGAGTTCAGAAGGCCCTCGCCCTCCCCCCCGGCGTCGCTGTCTTCTGCGCCTCTGAGCGCTACCTAAAGCGTGCGCGTAGCGTCTCGGATCGGGGCTTCTTCCTGGACCCGGTGCGCGTGCTCGAGGGTCACGTCAACCGCAAGACACCCATCACTCCAGCAATCCCCCACTACTACGCCCTCGCGCGTCAACTCGAGGACATAGATGCCGGCGTCACGCTCCCCGAGGGAGAGCGCGGCAAGCGCGGAGCGGAAGCCTGGCAAGCCCGCTTCGAGAAGCACGACCGAATGAGAGAGCGGACCCAAGCCTGGGCCGCTGGGCACGGACTCGAGCCGTTTCCTGGTGAAGGCTTCCGCTCGTCGACCGTCTCCTGCATCTCAGGCGGAGACCTCGACGTAGCCGGCTTCGTCGCCGGGCTCAAAGAGCTCAACTATGAGATCTCCAACGGCTATGGAGATCTCAAGGGGCGCACCTTCCGCATCGGGCACATGGGTGACCACATGGAGCCCGACCTCGAGGCGCTCCTCGGGGCCGCGGACGGCGTGATCGCCAAGCTCAGCGCCCAGCCCACAGCCTGAACTCACGGCTCAGGGGATCCCGATCTGTCGAGCGATCACTCGGGCGAGCTCGCGCACTTGGTCTGGCTCCAGCAAGTGCAGCTGACCGACGAGCGCGCGTGACGGATCTATCTCTGGCCACTCCTCTGGCTCCCGCTGGACGCGCTGATCCAAGACTCTCAGGAACCTCTCGAGGAGGTCTTCATAGGCCCTGGCATGCACCCCAGTGCCGGGGCCGACGCCCTCAACGAGGCGCAGACACTCCGAGAGAGAGACGCGAGGGTCCGCTGCCTGGGAGAGCGCGACCACCTGCGCCCGATACTCGAGCCGCTCTAAGACCGCCGGCGGATCGAAGCCGGCTCGCCCGAGGATGCGCAGCGCCCGCAGCGGATGGGCAGAGATCGGGAGGTGCAAGGCCCTGTCGACGAGGTGTCCCTGCTCGTGAACCGCGACGCTATCTAAGAGCTCGCTCAGACTGGGAGCGCTGAGCTCGACCTGTCCGCCGCGGTCCAACATGATCGCCAGCCGCACGCGGTCCCCCTCTCCTAAGAGCGGCCGGAGCGCCCGCCGCTCAGCGCTCCCCCGTGCAGCTGGGGCAGGAGACGCCAAGAGCCCGCGCACCTCTTCTGCCGTCCACTGACGCTCCAGCGCCAGCCAGCTCTCGCGCTCCCTACGAACGGCTTCGACGTCGATCCAGTAGCCGTCATGCAAGGCAGCTCCCAGCACGCTCCGGTACCTCCCCGCCCAGCCGATCGGCTCCACCCCCTCACACCACACGACCGAACCAGACCACTCCACCCCGAAGTGGGCGCCTCTCCTTCGCTCTGTCCACAGCTTCGGTAGGACAGCGCCTTGGACCCGGTCTCCGCCCGAGAGCTGCCCCAAGAGGAGGAAGCGACCGAGGCGCTCTCCGAGCTCTGCGAGGCCGCGCACCTGCTCCCCCTCTGGGCCAACACCTAACCGTTGATCTTGCTCACTGAGGAGCGGGCCGGGGTGCACCAGCGCGGCGAAGGGTGAGAACTCGTAGAGCTGCGAAGAGAGGAGCGCGTGCTGCAGAGCGGGGCCCTCTTCCCCGAGGAGCTCAGCTGCGCCCGCGAGCTCACTCTGGAGCGCAGCTAAGAAGCGCTCGATGCCGAGCCACTCAGCGCGCCGCTCAGACTCTGGCTCGGGGAGCGGTGGGAGCTCCTTTCCAAAAGAGCGACCGAAGAACTCAAAGAGGCTGAGCGCCTCATCTGCCATCTGGGCGAGCAAGCGTGCCGCCTCGATGTCCACCGCGGCGAGGTGTGGAGCGAGGGCTTGGGCCTCTTCAAACCAACCAGCGCGCAAGCAGGCCGCTCCGAGCTCGGTGAGAGCCTTGCGATCACCAGGTGAGGCCGCTGTCGCTCTCTCAAGCAGCTCCTTGAGCGCCGGGTTCTTAGGCGCGCCTCCTTCGTCCAAGACGCGTGCGGGGAGCCCTCTAAGCCACGCCTCGACCGCCTCGCCGAAGCGCCCTGTAGCGAAAGCTGCGGTGCGGAGAGAGCGCGTCGGAGCTCTGCGCAACCCTCCCTCTAGCTGCTCCCAGAGCGCGGCTGCGCTGATCAAGCTCCCGCGCTCATGCGCTAGCAAAGCGCGCTGGTAGAGCGAGGCCTCGCCGAGGCGCCCGCTGAGGGCGCGCTCCAGCCTGAGACCGCTCGGGTCTAGGTCTCGCTGACGCTCGCGAAGCTCGCGCGCTTGCTGGGCGAGCGCCGCCGCCTCTGCGTCTCCCAACCGCTGGTCACTGAGGACCTCCAAGAGCGCGCCCCAAGCTCCATTGGCGATCGTCAGATCTCGCAGGCTCAACCCGAAGGAGGCGCGCTGTGCGCGCCACCAGACAGCGTCGTCTCCTAGGAGTGTGTCCTCATCGAGCGCCTGTATGCGTGACCAAGCCTCCTCCTCTCGCTCAGCTGAGCGAAGGAAGCGAGCCAGTGACAGCGTGAAGAGGGCGAGATCGAAGGGGTCTCGTGCGAGCTCAATCGCTACCTCTTCGCTAGAGATCGCTCGCTCTAGCTCACCTCGCTCCGCCGCGTCCCAAGCTAGGCCGTGATGACCCCAAGCGAAGTTCGGGTCAACCCGAACAGCGTGGCGCATAAGCGAGGCTGTCTCCCCGCCACCGAGCCGGCCGAGGAGGTATGAAGCGCGCGCGACCTCCGCAGGACCTTCGGCCATATCGAGGGCGCGACGGCGCGCTTCGAGCACCTGCGGTCCCAGGAGCAGCTCTCTGCCTAGCTCATCTAAGAGGCGAGCTGGAGCGACCCAGCCGGGGGCGGCGAGCATCGCGCGCTCCAAGAGCTCTCGGCGCGACGAGCCTCCCTCATCCTCACCTCGCCATGCGAGCGCGCGCGCCTCCGCGAGCAGCGCTGAGGCCTCCCCCGTCACCGGAGGTGACGCGATCGGCTCAAGCGCGGCGCAGCCACAGAAGAGCGCTGCGCCCAGCAAGCACAAGCTCGGCAGGAGTCCCCGTTGAGACGTCATCGAGCCCCATCGTGAAGGACCAAGCCGATGGGTCAAGCCCCAGGACTTGCTAGGAGGGCTCCCTCCCCCCAAAGTGGAGTCATGGCGCATCAATTCGGATTGCTCATCGTGGCCCTCGGACTCCTCCTCTTCCCCGAGCCGAGCCGTGCTCCGAAGGCCAGCCCTGAGGCAGCCCACGCCGCGGCGAAGGAGCTTCAGCCTTTCCTCGGTGACCTCGAGGCAGCCCATAAGGAGGCGCGCGAGCGCAACGCCCCCCTGCTCATTCACATCATCCTTGAAGGAGAGGACCAAAACGACGAGTACCGCGACAACCTCCTCCCAGACCCTGAACTGATCAAGCTCTCGGAAGGCTGCGTGGTCATCGTCGGGAACAACGGCGAACACCGGCTGACCACAATCACCGGGAAGGACGGAGAGAAGCGACAGGTCTGCTCCGCCTATCGGATGTTCGCCAACTGCGGGCAACACCGCGCGACTTGGGATCCGATCTATCACGCATATCAAGACGAGAACGGTGAGCTCGGGTGCCCTCAGACGGTCCTCCACGGCCCAGATGGCGAGATCGTTTGGCGACACAATGTCCGCAACCCGGCCCCTGCGAGCGAGATCGCGAAGGCTATTCAGGCCGCGAAGAAGAAATATGGCCGCAGCCTCAGCCCGGACGAGCTTCGGACCGTCAAGGGCCATGACATCGCGACCAAGAACGCCGCTAAGGCGCTCGACTGGCCAAAGGTCTGGGAGCGCAGCGCAGCCATCCTTGAGATCAGCCAGCTAGGCGTCTGGGCAGAGGCGGCAAAGGCCGCCCAGGAGAGCGCGCTCAAAGAGCTAAGAGCACAGCTCGCCGCGCTCGAGGAGCGCTTCGTTCCCGGGCAGGCTGCTGAGGCCTGGCGAGAGCTGAGCACATTAGAGGCGGCGACACGGAAGCTCCCAATCGCGCGCGAGCTCTCCACGCTCAAGAAGAAGGTCGAGCGCGACAAGGCCATCAAAGGTGAGCTCGCGCTGATCAAGGCAGAGCTCGCTGCCGAGGCTCTCGAGGCAGAGGCCGAAGCGCTCCTACGGCGAGGGGAAGAGCGTAAGGCCATGCGCACCTTCAAGAAGGTCTTGGGAAAGCGCTACACAGAGACAGAGACGGCCAAGCGCATCCGAGCCCGCTTCCCCGACCTTGAGTGAGCTGGGGCCCCTAGAGGAGGAAGCCCTCTAGCACAGCGTCTTGACCGCACTCGCGATCCATCCGCCCCTGGAGCGAGAGGCCCGCGAGGGTCTGCCCGAGGCTGACGCCCTCTCCTCCGAAGACGTCTCCGGTGTAGACCCTGATCTGGTCCACGAGCTCCAGCTCGAAGTGCGCCTGCAAGATTCTAGGGCCCCCCTCCAAGAGCACTCGGCGTAGCCCTTGCTCCCAGATCCAGCGATGAGCTTCCACGAGAGAGACGCTGTCTTGTTCGTCCGCGCGCAGCCCAATAACCCGCGCGCCGCGATCCTCAAGCGCGCGCCAGCGTGCGCCGTCTGCGCCAGCTAGAGTCAAGATGACCACCTCCCCAGCAGACTCCCCCTCCCCCGGCGCGTCGAAGAGCTTCGCTGTGACGGGAGTGCGCAGGTAGCTGTCGAGGACGACCCTCAGTGGCGCGCTGCGTTCTGATGGCACACGCACCGTGAGGCGCGGATCATCAGCTCTCACAGTCCCGACTCCAGTCAGGATCGCGTCGACCTCTGACCGCAAGCTCTGGACTTCGCTCAGGGACTCAGAGCAGGAGATCCATCGACCATCGCCGACGTCTGACGGAGGTGACAGCTGACCCGTGCGAGTCTGCGCCCACTTCGCCAAGACCCAAGGTCTCGTAGCTCGCGCTCGCTCGGGCTCGACCCAAGCGCAAAAGGCCGCGTTCTCCTCTTCGAACGCGCCGCGCTCTTCCAAAACGCGCACCTCCAGCCCCGCCTCCTCCATAAGTCGTATAGCAGCGCCAGCGTGCCGCGGGTCAGGGTCGATCGCGCCGATGCCAACGCGGGGGATCCCCGCCTCCAAGATCGCCTCGAGACAAGCGGGGGTCTTCCCCTCGCTAGAGCAGGGCTCGAGGGTGACGATGATCGCGTCCCACTCAGAGGGGTCGACGCCCGCGTCCCGCGCCGCAGCCATCGCGTTGACCTCAGCGTGGGCTCCCCCCCAGCGCTCATGAAAGCCCTTAGCCACGACCCGATCTCCAGAGATGATCGCCGCTCCAACGCAGGGGTTGGGCGCGACCGAGAAGCGCCGCTCTAAGCACTCTCGCCTCAGCTCCTCGAGCAGAGGGGCGATAACGTTCGGCTCTAGGGCGTTGGTGTGGCGTTGGATCAAGTCAATCCCTCGTGAGCAGACTACTCCTCTGGGGACCCCTTGGTGAAGCTAGATCTCTGAGGAGACGCAGCGACTCGAGCCCTGGAATCAAGCGAGTCCTTGTGCGATCGCGGCGCATGCGGCACGCTCTCGGATTCGAGGCCCCCTAACCACACTTCTAACTCAACCCACCATGAGCTCCAAGACCCCCCTCCGCGTCTCTGTCACCGGTGCCGCAGGCCAGATCGGCTACTCGCTGCTCCCCCGCATCGCCTCTGGTGATGTCTTCGGACCGGACCAGCCTGTCATCCTTCAGCTCATCGAGATCCCCGTCGAGAAGGCCATGCAAGCCCTCGAAGGCGTCGCGATGGAGCTAGACGACTGTGCCTTCCCCCTCCTGCACGGGATGGAGCTCACGAGCGACCCGAACGAGGGCTTCAAGGACGCGAACTGGTGCCTCCTCGTCGGCTCCAAGCCGCGCGGCCCTGGCATGGAGCGCGGCGACCTGATCCGTGAGAACGGGCCGATCTTCACGGGCCAGGGCAAGGCCATCAACGACAACGCAGCTAGCGATGTACGCGTCGCCGTCGTCGGCAACCCTTGCAACACCAACTGCCTGATCGCGATGAACTCCGCGCCCGACGTCCCGAACGAGCGCTTCAGCGCGATGACCCGCTTGGACCAGAACCGCGCCCAAGCCCAGCTCGCCGCGCGCGCAGGCGTCGCGACGACCGCGGTCAAGAACACCCTCATCTGGGGGAACCACTCCGCGACTCAAGTCCCGGACTACAGAAACACGACGATCCAAGGGAGCTCTGCAGAGGAGGTCATCGGCGATCTCGAGTGGCTACAAGGTGAGTTCTTCACGACCGTCCAGCAGCGCGGCGCAGCGATCATCAAGGCGCGCGGCCTCTCCAGCGCGGCCTCTGCTGCCAACGGCTTGATCGACCATGTCCGAGATCTAAGCCGCGCTACCCCCGAGGGAGAGTGGCGCTCGGTCTGTGTCCCCTCTGACGGCAGCTATGGCGTCTCAGAGGGCCTGATCTCCTCTTTCCCCGTCCGATCCCTAGGCGATGGAACCTGGGAGATCGTCCAGGGGCTGGAGCTAGACGAGTTCCTCCAAGGCCGCTTAGAGGCCACTGTCGCTGAGCTAGAGGAAGAGAGAGCCCTCGTCTCCGACCTCCTCTGATTCACCGGAGTAGGCTGAGAGGGACGCTGCTCCCTCTCTATGTCTCACCACAGCCCTAGATCCCCCCGCCCGCAAAGGCCCCTCCTCAGCGGAGCGCTGGCGTTGGCCATGGGGCTCAGCTCCTGCGCTGCGCCCCCCACGAGCGGCCCGCGCGATGACGCGACGGGGCTCTTAGTCCTTGAGGAAGGCGGCCCCTCGGTCACTCTCCTAGGGACCTCAGAGGTACGTCAGCGAGTGACGGTGGCGGCAGGGAACGAGCGCCTCGCGATCTCACCTTCAGGCGCTCTAGGCGCTCTCAGCGTGCCTCTAGACGGGCGGGTCCAGCTCCTCGACGTAGAGCGCATGAGGCGCGGCCTAGACATTGAGCTCGGGCTGGACTCACGACCGAGCGCGCTCGCGTTCATTGACGACGGGCGCCTCCTGATCGGCTCCTCTACCTCTGGCGAGCTCAGCCTCTACGACGAGGCCTATGGGAAGGTGATCCGTGTCATTCAGACGGGCGCAGCCTCCACGGCAGAGCTCGCGGTAAAGCCTGAAGAGCAGATGGCCTGGCTCTTGGATTCAGGCGCAGGCCGCGTCCTGCGCTTCAGCTGGACGCGCGACGACACGAGGCGCTCAGTGGAGCTCGGCGATGGTCTCATCTGCTTGGCGCACCGCCCGGACTCTCAAGAGCTCTGGGTCCTCTCCAAGGACTCGAACAGGGTCGTAGTCCTCCAGCGAGAAACGCTAGAGGTCCTAGGGGAGATCCCCTGCGAGGGAGGCCCCCGCGCCCTCGACTTTGACCTTCGGGGGTGCGCATGGGTGGTCTGCGAAGACAGCGACGAGGTCGTCCGCTACGACGCACAGACGGGCACCGAGCTAGCCCGCATCCGTATCCCTGCTGCTCGTGATGGAGAGAGGGCGAGGCCCGTTGACATCCTCGTCGAGCCGGAGGCCGAACGCGCATGGGTGGCCTGCCATGGCTCAGGCTCATTGCAGATCATTGACCAGCGCATCGAACGCTGCGTCGCCGAGGTCGACGGGCTCCGACAGCCCACATCTCTCTGCTTCGCTCCCTGAGAGGGGCTTAAGCCTGCGCCTCAGTCTCGGCCTCAACCAGCGAGCCGCCCACGCCATATGCGGTGGCACGCTCAACCTGAACAGGCACCTCCTCACCGATCCAGCTCGCCTCACCAGCGAAGTGCACCGGCACCCCTGTGCGCGTCCGGCCGACGAGCCCGCCCTCTACGCGCTCAGAGGCCTCCTCCACGAAGGCTTGGACCTCTGTGCCGATGAGGGCCTTCATGCGAGACAGCGAGAGCTCCTCGGAGGCGCGCAGGAGCCGCTGATTGCGCTCCTTCTTGACCTCATCAGGGACGTCATCAGGCATCGCGTCGAAGGAGCGAGTCTCCGGTCGAGGGTCATACTTGAAGACGTAGTTTGTCAGGAAGCCCACCTCTTTTAGGCCTAGAACGGAGGCCTCGAAGTCTTCCTCTGTCTCACCAGGGAAGCCGACGATCCAGTCGCTCCCGAGCTCGATCTCAGGGACGGCCTCGCGCAACATCGCCACCCGCTCGTGATAGAGCGCCGTCGTGTAGCCCCGCTTCATCGCCTTCAAGACGCGGTCAGAGCCAGACTGCATGGGGAGCGGCAGGAAGCGCTCGACCTTGTCACAGTCCGCGATGGCCTGCGCGAAGCTAGGAGTCACGTAGCTCGGGTGCAGGGTGATGAGGCGGATCCTCTTAAGCCCTTTAAGCTCCTGGAGCCTGCGCAAGAGGTCTCCGAGCGAGGGGCGCCCTTGACGACCTGTCCCCTTAGCGTCACCAGGCCCCGGCTTAGGGAAATCCTCACCGTAGGAGTTCACAGTCTGACCGAGGAGGGTGATGACCTGAACCCCCTGCTCCACCATCCACTCAGCCTCGCGAACGAGCTCATCGATCCCGCGGGAGCGCACACGTCCACGCGTGGTGGGAACAATGCAGTAGGTGCAGTTCAGGTCGCACCCGCGCATGACAGCCAAGAAGCCGTGGTTCCCCCCGACCCAGTCCTCGCCTGCGCGATCGACCTCTACGCCCGCGTCCCCGCTCGTGTCTAAGAGGCGCGCAGCCTTCGCCCCGCCCTCCTCTCGCCGCGCGCGCAGCTCCTCCACCATCTCAGGGAGATGCTGAAAGCGCCGAGTCCCAACGACGATGTCCACATGACCAGCGCGCCTGAAGACCTGCTCTTCGACTCGCTGCGCCATGCAGCCCATGACCCCGATGACGAGATCAGGGCGCGTCTCCTTGGCTCGCTTCAACTCTCCTAGCCAGGACCAAGTGCGCTCCTCTGCGTGCTCGCGCACGCTGCAGGTGTTGAAGAGGACGACGTCAGCGTCGTCTAGGCTGTCTGTAGTGACGTATCCCTGCTTCGAGAAGCGCCCCTCTACGAGGAGCGAGTCGTACTTGTTCATCTGACACCCGAAGGTGACGACGTGGAGCTTGGGCGCGTCAGCGTCAGCAGCGAGGCCTGCCTGGGATTGGAATCGGGTGGTGCTCATAGGCGCGTTCGAGCCGCCTAAGGTACCGCATCCTGACCCGCGCCGCCCCCAAGGTTCCTACGGACTGAGGGAATCGCTAGCTTGGCCTCCGAGCGCTCGGCGCGCCTTCCCCCATGAGAGCCCTCTCGGTCATCTTCACGACGTATAACTCCACCACGTGGCTGGAGAAGGTCCTCTGGGGCTTCGCCTCTCAGAGCCACGAAGACTTTGAGCTCATCATCGCTGACGACGGCTCCAAGCAAGAGACAGCCGCGCTCATCACTAGGCTGCAGGAGGAGACGGGCTTAGATATCACCCACCTCTGGCAGAGAGACGATGGCTTCAGGAAGTGCCGCGTGCTCAACAAGGCGATCCTGCAAGCCGCCCACGATTACCTTGTGTTCACGGACGGAGACTGCATCCCACACCCGGACTTCTTGAAGACCCACGCTGCGCTCGCGACCCCAGGCCGCTTCATCTCCGGCAGCTACTTCAGGCTCTCCCTCCCCGCCAGCGAAGCCATCCAGCGGTCGCACGTTGAGAGCGGGGAGTGCTTTCAAACTAGCTGGCTCCGAGCCCAAGGCATGCCTCGCTCCAAGAAGATGCGCAGAGTGGAGGCCTCTCCCCTCGTTGACCGCATCATGAGCCCCCTCACCATGCGGAGCTGCACCTTCAAGGGCGGTAACTCATCAGCATGGCGCAGCGACCTCGTCGCTGCGAACGGCTTCGACGAGCGCCTCGGCTACGGAGGCGAGGACCGCGAGCTCGGCGTGAGGCTGCAAAACGCCGGAGTGAGGCCTCTCAACGCGCGCTATAAGACGACCTGCCTCCACCTCGAGCACCCGCGCGGCTACCTCGACCCTGCCGTCATGGCCCAGAACAAGGCGATCCTGCGCGAGACCTCTCGGAGCGGGTGCGAGCGCGCAGAGCGCGGAATCCAAGAGCTCCTAGACGAGGGCTACCTCGTGAAGGCCTGAGGGGCTTTAGCGCGCTCCCCTTCGATTCTGAAGAATGCGCTCGTCGACTCAGGCTCCATCCTGAAGACTGTGCCCTGG
>Ga0066378_10000019_pt1 | contig 63230 bp, 60 predicted proteins | sample Knorr_S23_td_DCM_FD_70947 | JGI IMG/M metagenome (GOLD analysis project Ga0066378, IMG submission 70947) | Marine microbial communities from Southern Atlantic Ocean transect - Knorr_S23_td_DCM_ad_71m_LV_A | ecosystem: Environmental > Aquatic > Marine > Oceanic | place: Southern Atlantic ocean...
GATCGCTCGTAGGGAAGTGATGGGCCTTTGGCATCATTCGCTCATTGCTAGAGACCATCCCAAGCGTGAAGCTCGATTCCTCATGTCGACAGCAGGGGAGCGGGCGATCATCGCCGAGGATGGGACGCGTGTGAATACAAAGCTAGAGGACGCGGCCAAGGTGCAAGCCCAATATGACGAGAATGCTTGGAACACTATGGAGATTATTGCTAGCGGGGATCAAATCATTCAAATGATCAATGGCGTGCACTTCGCGACGCTTATCGATAATGACGAGAAGATGAGCCGTCGAAAGGGCTTCATTGCTTTCCAGGATCACGGAAGAGGCTGCAAGGTCGCCTTTCGAAATATCAGAATGAAAGAATCTAGCAATTAGATTGCTACATCACGCCGTTATCAAATTGGGCGATCCCGTAACACTACTTGAAATCAAATGCGCAACTTTATCGCCATTCTAACATTTATGACAGCTTCTGTTATCAACACGACCGCTGAAACTCCGAATATTCTCTGGATTACAGCTGAGGATATGAGTCCAACTCTCGGCTGCTACGGAGACGACTATGCGAGCACGCCTAACATCGATCAACTGGCGGCCGATGGTGTGGTTTATACCAATGCCTTCGCCACGTCTCCGGTTTGTTCGCCTTCCCGGTCGTGTATTATCAATGGATTGCCTGCGACATCACAGGGTACTCAACAAATGCGGTCAGCGTTCCCAATACCTGAATACATGAAGGGATTTCCAAGTATTTTGAGAAAGAACGGCTTTTACGCTTCGAACAATGTCAAAACTGACTACAACAGCGGAAACTGGAAGGAGATTATCGCGGCCTCGTGGAACGAAAGTAGCGATACTGCCCACTGGAGAAATCGAAGTGGCGATCAGCCCTTCTTTTCGGTATTCAACCTAATGACTTCCCACCAAAGCCGCTCCATGGTGTGGCCGTACGAGCAGTTTGTTTCGGAAGTGCAAAGCAAGCTTGACGAGAATGAGATCCATGATCCCGAAGCTGCGCCATTGCCTCCTTATTATCCGGATACGCCGATTGTCCGCAGAACAGTGGCCCGCTTCTACGATTGCGTCACCGCCATGGACAAAGAGGTCGGGGACATCCTCCAGCAATTGGAAGATGATGGATTGGGGGATAATACGATCGTGTTTTTCTACTCGGATCACGGCTCGGGAATGCCACGACACAAGCGGGCGCTATTAGACTCCGGAATGAATGTGGCATTGGTCGTCCGCTTCCCGGAGAAATATCGACACTTCGCGCCTTCGGGTCCCGGCACGCGTACTGATCGTTTGGTTAGCTTCGACGATTTTGGTCCAACCGCGCTGAGTTTAGCTGGGTCTGAGATACCTGAGTACATGGAAGGGAAAGCGTTTCTAGGGCCTAAAGCGGTTCCTGCCCGCGATTACACTTATGGGCATCGCGATCGAGTGGATGAAGTTCATGACCTTGCTCGATCCGTTCGCGACAAACGCTACTTGTACGTACGTAATTACATGCCTCATCTCGGCTACAATCAGCCGACAGCCTGGCCCGACCTCGGGGAAATTCGGCACGAGTTTTATAGATTGGCCCAAGATGGTCGTATGACGCCTCCACAAGAGCATTTTGCGGGACCTAGAAGGCCGCTTGAAGAACTCTACGATTGCCATTCGGATCCACAGAATTTGGAAAATCTCGCTGATTCTGAGGAACATCACGGTGTTCTTGAACGAATGCGAGGCCAGCTGGCGAAAAATCTAGTGGATAGCCGTGATCTCGGTTTCTTGCCGGAATCCCTGGCTTGGCAACTAGCAGACGGATCTACCGCATACGAGCTGGCTCGCTCTTCGGAAGACTATCAACAGTCCGTTCTCATTGAAGCTGCTTCTCAGGTTGGGAACGCCACGGAAGAGGATCTTCTCGGTAATCTGACCCATAGTGATCCCGGTGTTCGTTACTGGGGTACGGTCGGTCTTAGCGCAGCTGCGTCGCTATCCCAGGAAGCCGTCACCGCGCTCACGGATACGTTGAATGACGCGTTTCCTAGCCCTCGCATCGAAGCCGCCAACGCTCTGGCTCGCCATGGGAAGTTAGAAAAATCTATACCGGCTTTAGCCCAGGCTCTAGGCGATGAGGATCTCATAGCCGTTCAGCACGCGGCTCGAGCTATTGAACTCCTTGGCGAAAAAGCGATAGACGCTCTGCCAGCAGTCGAAGCTTGCGATGCTCGAATGAAGAGTATCCGTCCTCCGGGGACATCTCCCGTAGTAGTCGATCCCGAGAAAGATCAAGCCATGTTCGTAGGCTTTTCGACGGAAGCCATTCTCGCCCGCTTTGGGACGAAGTAGAGAGACCTTTTAAGAGGGAGTTTATCATCCGTCTTTGCCCAAAGGGCTATGCCGAGAAAGTTCGCCCCGACTGGTCGGAGCGGGATCCCCGCAGAGGTGGGGCCATTGTCACTCCACTATCTTTCGTGGCTTGAATTGATTCACGGAAACGGGATCTCGCTCAGTTCAATTGTAGGAGCGAGTTTAGGCCGCGATTTCGACAGAAGCATTTGGGTATATCGCGGGATCAACCCGCTCCTACAATGGTTTGATCCTGCTCGCCAAAAGGCGAACCTGATTCATAATCTAGATCTACCTAGGTCAAGCCGAAGATAGGCTTATTGGTCATCCAGGCCCCATCGGTGAAGTCCGGAAAAGCGATCGGGGAGCTGCCTGTGGCGATGGATGCTTCTGAAAGCGGAGCGATGGCCATCCAGGCAGCTGCGTCGTAGGCGTCGATAGGCGTCGTCGTCTTATTTCGAATACAGCTTACGAACTCTCTTAGCTCGAGAAAATCAGTTCCACCATGGCCTGACGTTTCCGCTTCATGCAAGTAGTCTTTCCAAAGGGGATGCTCGTACTTTTCCTGATAGGAATCAAAAGACTCCCATTGGTGATGCGGGCTCTTCTCGTCCAGATAGATTACGGATTTGTTTCTAGACGATGAATCACCGTCCTGCATCCACACGCCAGCGGTCCCTTGAACTTGATACATGAAGCTCATGGGGCGGGGAAGACGCGTGTCGAAAGTCAAAACGACTGTTTCTCCATTGAAGCATTTGAGCGTGGTGGTGACGATATCTCCCTGAGCCCAATTGATGTCTCGGCGCTTGTGGCCCGGTTTGAGGTTTTCCTTGGACCATTGACTCAAACCACGCGACTTGGAGGCGGTGGAAGTGAGATGCTGAAAGCGATTTCCACGTTGGATATTCAAGCATTGAGCGATGGGTCCCATTCCGTGAGTAGGGTAGAGATCGCCATTGCGGAATTGATTGTGTGTAGAGCGGTAGTCTCCTTCTCCTTTTGGCGTTGGGCCTGTTCCTTTTCCCAATACAATGCGTTCCCTAAGATCGTGTCCGTAACCGCAAGTGCAGTGGATGACTTCGCCAAGCAGTCCCTGTCTGATCATGTTGAGAATTGCCATATTGTAGCGGAAATAGCAGTAGTTCTCAAGAAGCATGCAAGGCACACGGGTCTCTTCGTAGGTGTTGACCAGCTCCCAGCATTCGTCGACAGACGAGGCTGGACCGACTTCTGTAGCGACATATTTGCCGGCTTTCATAGCGGCAATGGTCATGGGAATATGGAGCTCCCAGGGGGTAGCTATTACCACGCCATCCAGATCATCTCGTTTTAGCAGATCCAGGTACGAGAATTCGTGATCTCCGTATCCTTCAGGTTTCCGCCCTTGATTCTCTACAACGAGATCTTGGGCAGCTTTGAGATTGGGTCGATGGGTTTCGCAGACAGCTGTAACAGCCACGTGGGGCAGGCGCATGGCGGTCTTTAGTAGGCCTGTGCCACGGCCCCCGATGCCGATGAATCCAAGCTTGATGGATCGGTCGTCGTTTGCATGCAGAATCGCGGGGGCGGCAGAGAGGGCGATCCCCGCGGCTAGTCCGTTTTTGATGAATGAGCGTCGCTCGATATTACTCATGGGTTAAGTATTTTAAATAATGGGATTTGAATTATACTGGCGTGCGTAGGCCATCCGATTGGCCGCCACGAATCAAAGAAAAAAGTAGAAGAGACTTTCGAACAAGGACAGAGGCATGGCTGGCCGGGCAAAAACGCGTGGCCGCCGAACTAAGCTCGCCCGGAGGTCGAGCTCCACCTCCTATGCAAAGGTTATAAAGGTGGAACCCGACCTCCGGGCGGGTTTTTAGATGTGTCTGCCCGACAAACAGGCAGCCCTACCTTTTGAGCATTGTGAGACAACTAGTCTTTCAGTCGAATTCTGTCCTGGGGAACGTAACCCAGGATTTCGGCGGCATTTTCGATATTCACCCATCGGTAGTCGCTGTCGGAAAGGCCATAGAAGATTTCGAATCTTAATGTATCAGGCGCTTCTATACAAAGTTCGATGAGTCGAGAAACGTCGCTGCGCGAGCAAGCATTAGGGACAATCGGCTGAGGAAAGTCGTCCTTAGATTGCACGCCGCCGAGGCGGAGGCAAATGCATGACATTCCTGATTCGCTGCTATGCATGCGAGCCAAAGCTTCTCCGAAAGCTTTGCTGGAACCGTAGGGATTTATCGGCCAGACGGGATCCGCGATAGTTATGGGGTCGAAAAATTCCGGAACGTTTTCGTACTTTCCTTCGCTGATGCTCTTGTAGGGTTCGGTATTGAAGTAGTATCCGAAACTTACGTGGATCGAGCTGGCGAATATGACGCGCCGGGCTCGGGTCCGCTTAGCGGCTTCAAAAACATTGTAAGTCCCCTCGATATTGTTTTTGCGAAGACTTTCCCAGGTGGCGTCGGCATTTGGATCCCCAGCCAAGTGGATAATTGTATCCATTCCTTGGAACGCCTTTACGAGTTCATCTATATTGGAAAGGTCGGATTGGAAGAACCTGTCTTCTGGTACATTGGCCAGCTCTTCGGGATGGACCCTTGCGGATGGCTCCCGATGCCGATCCATCCCGTGGACATCGAAAAGATCCGGCTTTTCGGCTAAATGGCTATAAGCGCAGCTTCCGACCAATCCGTAGACGCCGGTGATCAAAATGGGTTTCGTTGCCATCGTATTGTAATGTCGCTATCAGGACGGGGCTGGCAAGGCCTTAGAGAGTGTCCAATGAGTCAGAATGCCCGTCGCAGCAGGCATTTTCGGTTTTGGCAAGGCGTAAGCGTCGAGTATAGTAAAGGATAATATCGTGCAGTGCTAGGCACAGGATTGGTTACGTTTAGTTGCACGATGCATGTTTGAAAGTCTCTAGTAGATTGCAAAACGGGTTGTAGGTGGTAGGCTGACCTGAAAGTGAACAAACCGAAGAAGCGGTGCGCGCTCGAACTCTACTTGCGCGGCCGCGGCATGCCGTGAGCCTACAAAATGAGATTTATTGCTTATTCTCTTAGGTCGGATCGGCAGCTATGATTTACACGGTGAACAAGTCCGATCCAACGAATTTCGAATAAATTCTGATCCGGATCGTCTTAGTTTCTGTATCATCTGTAGGTAGGTCTTGAAAAACCGTTTCTTTTGTGGGTTTGAGTTAATCTAGTTGGGAGTTTTTAATAGTTATGAAAATGAAATCTTTTTTTCGAATTGCGTGCTTAGATAAGTTAGCGATCGCGTCCATCCTGCTGGGGGCGAGTGTTCTGATTTCCGGATGCGCCTCAACTGGGTACTATGAAGATCGAGGAACATTAGCTGGCGCGGCGACTGGCGCCGTACTCGGGACCATTATTGGCAATCAGTCAGGCGAGCCTGGGGAAGGGGCTGCGGTTGGAGCGGTTGCTGGGGCGTTGATTGGCCGCGAATTGGGCCGAAAGCGAGACCAGGCGGATTATGGCTCGAGACCGCCCTATGATGGGCCTTCAAGCGCTCCGGTTTACGATGCGACCCGTGTCGACTACGGGGCGCTCATGACGGAAGATGAAAAGCGTCGCATACGCCAGAGAGCTGGCAGAGATGATATAGTCAACTGGAGTGACTATCTGACTCCGGATGAGAAACGTCGTCTGCTCGAAAGAACCGATCAGAGCATTGGTTTCTGACCTTAGTAGTTTGTTGGGAGGTGCAGCTATGACCTTCCCAATCAAGATTTAACAGGACCCCAATCGATTCCCCAAGGGCTAGATTGCTGTTAGGATTTTTATTCTTCCTCGTTCTCTGATCCGTCCTCAGATTCGGTCTCGCTTTCCCGTTTTGCCCGGAGCTTCTCTTCTCTGGCTGCTTCGCGGGCCGCTCGCTTTTCCCGTTTTTTCTGCTCTCGCTCGAGGCGTTTGTAGTCTTTGCTAGGTGTTGATGGCATGGTGATTGAGGGTTTTGCGTTTTTAGGATTGTCAGTTTTTGAGCTGTCGAGCCCAAAAGCGGCTAGCCCCTATGTCAACCGGGCAATTCGATTTTCTCGTGCTAGGGGCCTGCCCGCAGTCGTAAACCGAGACCTCTTATCGGTAGCTGTTGGCGTCCAAATCCACCGCGACGAGCCTTTTGTCATTGCTGACATAGAGAGTTCTGTTGGCGAAGGTTGGATGGCTCCAGACCACCGACCTCGTTGACCCGTATATTGTATTCACCCCATTTCGCGGCCATCGTCTTGCTCAGATTGTTTACCCCTGCCTTAGCTCCAATGTAGGGACCCCGTTTGGGAGCGCCGACCACGCCTGCCTGGGATGTGATATTCACGATGCCTCCACCCGCACCTTGAGTGATCATCTGGCGAGCGGCTAGTTGGCCGAGAAAGAAGACGCTCTTTAAATTGGCGTCAATGATACTGTCGAACTACTCTTCGGTATAATCGATGATATCCTTCTGCATATAGAATTCAGCGTTGTTGATGAGAGCATCGATTCGCCCGTAGTGGGCGATTACGGAGCCGGTTAACGCCTTGATTGAGTCCAGGTTTGTCACGTCAAGTTGCCCTCTCCAGCATTGCCTGCCCATCGACTCGATCTCCGATCTCATGGAATTCAATTCCTCTGGAGTGCGGCTTCCCACTGCTAAATTGGCCCCGGATCTTGCCGTGTCCAAAGCGATTTGCCGGCCGATTCCACGCCCAGTGACGGTCACTACGACGACTTTATTGTCCAGATTGAAACAGGGGAGGCTAGGCATTGCGTTTGTTGTAAGAACTTCTCAATCGAGTAAATTGTATACGATACGCGAATACGCTAGATAATGGTATCGCTACTCGATTCCGACACTGAACAGCCGTTGGCCCGCGGTAATGTACAAGGTGTTGCCATCTTCGCCTCCAAACGCGCAATTGGTGATATCGTCTTGAGGAATAGGGATGAAGCGTTGCAACCCTTGGCCACTAGGGTCAATTACATAAATCCCTGCCTTGTAAATACGGGGTTCCGAAGTGGGGGCGTCATTGAAATTCCATCCCGCCGTAACGTAAAGATTACCATCCTTCCCGAGAGCCATGCCATCGGGTCCTCGGTCTATGCCTAGCCGGGACCGCCAATCGAATAACTCGAGACGACTGTCGGGATTGGTATTGCCGTCGTCATCTAGGTCGAACCGCCATAATTTGCGATTGCCGTTGGGTCGCCCGCTGGCGTTGTCGGCGACGAATAAAAACTGTTCGTCGGCCGAAATAGCAATTCCGTTGGGACGATGAATTTCGTGAGATAATAGACGCGTGACCGAACGATTTGCGTCAATGCGGTACACGCCTTCGATGGGCTTGCCCTCTTCGTCGAGAATCTCCATGTCGTCCCGAGGCCCGTAGCGCGGATCGGTGAAGTAGATTCGACCTTGGGAATCGATCGCTAGGTCGTTTGGAGCGTTGTAGCGTTTACCTTCAAAATTGTCCGTCAGATATGTGATGGTTCCGTCTGGCTCGCTTCGTGTAACGCCGCGGACATTGTCTGCGAGACCTCCCTGGCAGGCGACCAAGCGATTGTGCTGATCGAAGGCCAAGCCGTTTGCGTGCATAGACGGATAGCGGTAGATTTGCAAAGATCCACTGGCGTCCCTGCGCATAATGCGGTTGTTAGGAACATCCGAAAAGAAGACGCTGCTGGATGGAGCATGCCAAGCCGGGCCCTCTGTGAAGGCAACGTTGGCTTCGATTTTCAGGCTCGCTGGTAATTCGGTTTGAAGGAGATCTTCAGGATGTTGATCCGCTATGAGCGAAGCGGAGGCTATCAGAACTGAAAAGCTGGTGAACATTTTCATAATTATACAGCGTGTATTCTGCTGTAAAATACGAACAATGTCTACAACTTCCCAGAGAGTGTCCACTAGGTCGCAATTCGTCATCTAGATGGTAGGGCTGACTGTCCCTGGTCAGCCGGATAGGGAGGAGCTCAATGACGCGTTTGACTAGGGATCAGTCTTTGCCAAGTCTAGGCCAGACGGGCAGTCAGCCGTACCATTCTTGAAGCGAACAAACCGCAGTTTTTACAGTCTCTCAACACAGGAGATATTTTTCAAACCAGGGAAGGAATTGGTGCTCGTCATCCGCTCGGCCCGTCCAACCATGTTTGGCTCCCTCTTTGACGACCAGTTTGAAGGGCACGCCTCTCTCATTCGCGATTTTACCAAAGCTTTCAGCTTGGAAAAGCGGGACTATCGGATCGGGGTCGCCATGAATGATGGAAACAGAGGCGGTCGATTCGCTTATTTGATAAATCGAAGACATAGCCCGTCCAAGTGTTTCTCTCCCTTCAGCAGTTTCTGACTCCGGTCCAAAAGCCGGTTGCCAACGGGCTTGTTTGCCCACACCGACGGCCATGTCGCCCGGCTCGGCGCAATTGCGGTATTCGGTCGGCGGATGGAATACCACCGCTGCTTGGACAGCACTGCTAGCCCGATCGATAGGGTCCTCTGAATCAGGGTCGCCTGGCCTTCCTTTGGTGGCGAGGATCAAGCTAAGATGACCGCCGGCGCTGGCTCCGGTTACGCCGATGCGGTTGGGGTCGATCTTCCATTGGGTAGCGTTGTAGCGAATGAGTCGCCCGGCTCTATGCATGTAGCCCATAATGTCTCGGACTTTGTGCCTTGGCTGAGACCCGTGGACGACAGCGAAGACCGTGTAACCATGGTCCGTATACGGTTTAGAGTAGTTTTCTTTTACGCGATCGTGAGACGACTTCCAGCCGCCGCTAACCATCTTGATGATGGCCGCTCCGTTTGCGTTCTCGGGTATAAAAGCGTACACAGTCAACGCGACACCTTCCGTTTTGTGGTAGATGATGTCCCGGACACGGGTGGTCTCCGCTTAAAGCGGAAGCAAGTTGGCAAAAACGGAGAGGAAAGCGAAAACGGGGAAATGCTTGTTCACAATTCTTGTTGAATTCGGAATTAAATTTAGGATCGACGTCTTGGTAACTGCAACGCGAATACGAACGCCTGGTTGGGTGACGTATTAGGGATACCGGTTTTTATCAGTGACATCGCCATAGGCTCAATCCAATCTTCCAAATTGTTCTCCGAATGACAAACCGAAACATGAAAACCCGTTGCCTATCGCTTTCGATCGCCTGCGTTCTAATGCCATTGGAGACGATCCAAGCCGAGGAATCCGTTCCCGAGGATCTCATTGGCGACTGGACGCTCTACCTATCGACGGAGGAGCCTGCTTGGCTGAAAGTAGAAGAAGTCAATGGCGACCCGGTTGTTCACATGCGTGTGCATGTGCAGTCGGCAGGACCTCATAAGATTACGGCATTTGAAAAAGGTCGCTTGACTTTCGACATGAAAATCAAGCGTGACGGTGTAGACGGACCTGTAGTCAAGACCAATACGGTGTCAGTTGGCATGAAGAATGGTAAGCTTGATGGGTCGATCACGGGCGATTGGGATGAGAAAAAATATCGCCGCCTCTCTTTTACAGGCAAAAAGTTCCCGCCCATGCCGCCGAAGCCGGATCTTTCGAAGGTTCGATTTGGCCGCCCCAGAGCTTTGTTCAATGGAATGGATTTGAGCGGATGGGAACTGGATAGCCCAGCCAAGAAAAACGGTTGGAGGGCAGAAGAGGGAATGCTCGTGAATGTATCGCCAAAAACCGACTTTAGTTCTACTGGCTCCTTCGGGAATCTTCAGACGGTCGAGCACTTCGAAGACTTTTGGTTGCATATCGAATTCCTCATCGAAGCGAACCGGAACAGTGGCGTGTATTTGCGTGGCATGTACGAAGCCCAAGTGGTGGATCGTGATAGCCGAATGCAAGGCTTGCAGGGCGTGGGGGCCATTTTTAGTAGAATTGCCCCATCCGTAAATGCGGGAAGAGAACCGGGCGAATGGCAAACATACGATCTAACTTTGGTCGACCGACACGTGACGGTTGTCCTGAATGGCGTGAAGGTTATTGATAACCAACCTGTGGAAGGTCCGACGGGGGGAGCGATAAACACTGATCCGACGAAAGCGGGACCCATCCATTTGCAGGGCGACCACACATCGGTGAAGTACCGGAATATCTATTTAGCTCCGGTTATCGAGGACTAGCCAAAGGAACTTCGAAATTCGAGGCAAAGGGTAGTCGAAAGGAAGTGAGGCTTGCTCGGTTGGGCGAATGAAATAGCCCGGGCTAAGTTTGTCTTGCAAATGTAATTGACTGACAATGACCAAAATCGAAGTAGTATCGAAGGGAAATATGTAAGCTGATAGATATAATGCAGGAAGCCATACAACAGCTGTTTACCCCGACCGGGATGTTCCTGATTTTGCTAGGAACATCTTTGGGTATATTCGTTGGCGCGGTACCCGGATTGACGGGTACGATGCTCATAGCGTTGATCCTGCCACTTACTTACGGGGCCAACCCTCAATACGCTCTTACATTGCTGATCAGCGTTTATGTCGGGGCTGTGAGTGGAGGGATGATCACGTCGATCTTGCTTCGCATGCCGGGAACTCCGGCTTCGATTGTGACTACCTTCGATGGCTATCCGATGGCCCAAAAGGGCAATGCTGAAAGGGCGCTTGGGCTGGGAGTCATGGCATCTTTCTGCGGAGGGATCATTTCCTGGGTGTTTCTGGTGATGTTGGCCCAACCCATTGCCCTTCTTTCAACCAAGTTTGGGCCCTTTGAATACTTTAGTCTAGTTATGATGGCTCTGGTCTTGATCGCCAGCATTGGCGGTAAGTCGATTACCCGTTCGTTGTTTTCCGGATTTCTTGGGATTCTGCTTTCTATGCCAGGCATTGCGGTTGCAACGGGACAGTCACGATTGACCTTTGGTATTCCGGAACTGATTGATGGATTTAAATTGCTTCCGGTTCTTATCGGGCTCTTCGCGGTGAATCAGATTTTCCGCGACATCCTTGATATCAAGGACGAGAGCAAATTGGAGGTTATCGAGACCAAGGGTGTAGCTCTAAGGTTTAGAGACCTGATGGATCACGGATTCAACATGGTTCGCTCGTCGGTGATTGGCACTTGGATCGGTCTTCTACCCGGGATAGGGGCGAATATCGGCTCCGTCACGGCCTACACGGTAGCGAAAAGCTCCTCTAAGCAGCCGGAGAAGTTTGGGACGGGCCACGACGAGGGCGTTGTTGCGGGCGAGGCGGCCAACAATGCCACGATTGGCGGGGCTTTGATTCCACTGATCTCGATGGGACTTCCGGGATCTGTGGTCGAGGCGGTTCTGTTGGGAGCTCTGGTTATCCACGGATTGCAACCCGGTCCGCGCCTGTTCGAAGAGCATCCGGTGATCGTTTATACTATCATGGGGGCGATGCTTCTAGCCAATATAGCGATGGTGGTGATTATGCGATTTTCCATGCGCGGCTTGGCGAAGATTTCCAAGATCCCTCGGGCTTACATGCTTCCGGTAATCCTTGTTTTTTGCGTTATCGGTTCCTTTGCTCTATCCAATCGATTGTTCGATGTATGGGTGATGCTTGGTTTTGGGGCTTTAGGATTTATTTTGGAATCCAATCGGATTCCCCTGGCCCCATTCGTGATCGGTTTTGTTCTAGGGCCCATCGCCGAGGAGAATCTCACCTCTGGACTTATATCCTCTAACGGATCCTGGCTACCGCTAGTGACACGGCCGATTCCGCTCATCTTTCTGTTGGTCGCTTTAGTCATGCTCTTTCTTCCCATGGTAAGGAACCGAATCTCTAGAAACGCTCAACCCACAGTAAGAGAATGAAGTCCACTAAGACCCTGATTTCGATTACAGTAACGATTCTGATTGGCGTTTTGCTTTTCTGGAGGCTAGGGCAATTGTCGGGCAGCGGGATGAGCGACTTTCCCAATCAGCCAGTCCAAATAGTGGTCCCTTATGCAGCGGGTGGCGGAACTGATGTATTTGCGAGGACCCTACAGAAATCTATCAATGAGCAAGCGGGACTTTCGCAACCTTTCGTGATCATTAATCAGCCGGGAGGAGTTGGCACAATAGGGTCGCGTTTTGTGCTTGGATCCAGACCAGACGGCTATCGAATTCTTTGTATTAACGATGTGGTGATAACCACAGAGCTGTCGGGCACAGTCAACTATGGCCCAGAGGACTTTGCCCCGATTGCTCAAACGGGAAGTTTGACGACTTTGGTAGTCGTTCGGGAAGATTCGCCGATCAAAAATTTGTCAGATTGGCTTGACGAAGCGGAGGCCAACCCGAAGAGCTTACGAATGGGGGCTGACGTGGGATCGCCGGCATTCTTCAATGCCAAAATAATCGAGCGCTCCAGGCCCGGGGCCGAGATCAACTACATTTCCAGCGGAGGCGGGCAGAAGCGATTCACTCAATTGCTTGGCGGACACCTCGATGCGGCCATTTTCTCATTGGGGGAATTCACCGGCTATCGGGCTTCAGAAGGAACGCCTCCGGATCAGAACATCAAAGCGATTGCCGTTCTCGATGCTGAGCGCAGTCGTTTCTACCAAGATATTCCAACGGCTACCGAGCAAGGGATTCCGATATCCTCGGGAAATGCCTATTATTGGTTGGCTCCAAAAGGCACGCCGCCGGCAGTTGTCGATAAACTAGCAATTATTTTCGAGGATACAATCAAGGACCCCGAGGTACAGAATGAGTTGGAGAAGCAATCGATCGGCATAGCGTTCAAAAAGGGAACGGACCTCATAGAGTATCTGAGTGGAAAGAAGCGAGAATTCGGGGATTTTAGATCGGAGCAGCCTGCGGATCTTCCAAACTTTCCAAATTGGGTCATCGTTGTTGTTGCGGTTCTTGGACTCGCTATTGTAGCGAGTAAGTTTCGTCGCCGGGAACAATCGCATTGGGGCATTCTGGGCGATGGCTTTGTCGCGCTGGCTGCGGCTGTTGTCATGCTCGTTTATGTGGCCTGTTTGCAGTTTGGCTTGCCCTATGGGTTGGTCACAACGCCAGCCTTGTTTCTTCTAGGAGCAACACTTGCCGATTGGGAGCGTTCCAAGCTCATTTCTATTGCCCAAATGGCCTTCTTATTTGCCCTAGGTTCAGAGTACGTCTTTACAACCCTATTTTCGGTGCCGCTACCCTAGGGAGTTTGGAAAAAATTTGCGTTTTGGCAGGACAATCCGGAAGCCGATTGCGACCGTAGGCCGGTCGGTTTGCGGGCTATTTGCCAAACCGGTTGCCTAGATGGCAATTGGACAAGTATTTCGCCTAATCTGTAATCCGATTGCGATTGACACGATTGCGGTACACGGTGTTCGTTCTCGAGATGAAATCGTGGAAAGTGGATCCATATCTTCTCTTCGTCCTAGTTGTGTTGCCGTTCGCCGGCTGCGCGAATCCGGCGGACAAAACTGAAGATGCCAAAGTTGCAGAAGCCGTTGATGCATTGAAAACGGTGGCAGATGCAAAAACGTATGTGATTTCTGGAGTCTCCACGATCTCGTTTGTCGGATCGAAAGTTACAGGCAACCATGACGGTGGATTTAAGGATTTCTCTGGGACGATCGCGGTTGCCAATGGGATGATTGCCCCGTCGAGCCAAATAATGATTCAAATGGGATCCCTTTGGTCGGATAGCAATCGGCTTACGGGCCATTTAAAGAACTCCGATTTCTTTGACGTACCAAATTTCCCCACTGCGGAATTCGTCGTCACTTCGTTGAGCGAAAATGGGGAGCTTACCGGCAACCTAACCATGCGTGGCGTTACTAAGAGCATTACCTTTCCGGCCGAAGTCGACGTTTCTGATAGCTCGGTCTCTCTTAAGGCGGAGTTTGATATTAAGCGTTTCGATTGGGGGATTGCCTACAAAGGGAAAGCGGATGATCTCATTCGCGACGAAGTGGTGATCAAGCTGGATGTCACGGCTTCCACGGACGCCTAGCGAAAGAATTAATCGCGATCCCAGGGGAAGGCCATGGTTGGCTGTTTAGTGTAACGGTCATTGGACGCGATTAGCCTATCGCTACAGCCGGGATCGATTTTGACTCTAAAGTAAGGTCCATCTACTGTCACTGATTCGTTTCCTATCAACACATTGGATACATTGTGTTCTCATTAGACGCCTGCTTGTATTATTAGTTCCCGGGCGGCGGTTGGGCTGGTGTTCACCAGAATGACGGAGACTTCAGAGTCTGAGAACTGGTCGATCAAGGCGGCGATATCTTCGGGTATTCCGGCCCGTCTGCCCTCAGGGTCGAATGGGACTATGCACCAGGCGACGAGATTAGACTGATTGAAGGGCGACTTTGGAGAGCAGCCAATCAGGAATAGAACGCTAGTCGCGAGCGCCTGGATCTTAAAGAAAATAGTGTAATTGCCTTCAGGAGCTTTCATTCCTCGAGAAAGGATGCATTTAACACGGTTGAGATGCCTGAAACTGTCAATGAGCCAATGATCTCGTACACGTGTCGGATTTGGCGACCGAGCCGACCGAGATCTTGGAGAATCTATGGACAGGTATCGGTTAGTTTTTGAATAGGACAAAAACGAATGAATTTAGCAACCGGATTGGCCTTGAGCGCGTATCTACATACAAGGAACGATGAATGAAGGTAGGTTTCAAAGCGTCCAAAGGTGAAATTGGGCGAATTTCGCTGAATCTTGCCCGGCATTCGTCGAAATCGAACGAGACTTGGAATCAAGGTACTTGGAGGGGAAAATTTTGGGAACTTTAGTAAAGCAGGAACGTCAAAGGAAGCACTCTTCTATGTCGACAAAAGCTCAAGAGGTGGCGCTAGATAAAGCAGCTGTAGCTCGGTTCAAGGCCGGCGATCAGGGTGCGTTCGAGGAAATGGTGAGCCGTTACTGGGATCGCATCTACGCGATGGTTTTGCAGCTTCTTCGTAATTCGCAAGATGCGGAGGAGGTTACTCAGGATGCATTCATTCGGGCCCACAGAGGCTTGGATAAATTCCGTGGCGATTCTAGTTTTTCAACATGGCTGTATCAGATCGCCACGAATCTAGCCCGAAACCGGTACTGGTATTGGTGGAGGCGGAAGCGCGATAAATCCGTCTCATTAGACATGAATGTAGGTGAGGACTCGAACACGACCCTCGCTGAGATTTTCGAAGCCGATATCGAAACGCCACAGGATGTTGCTATCACTAACGAGTTTCAGGAGCGCGTTGCCGCGGCCATGGAGCTCTTGAACGACAAGCATCGTGAAGCATTGGTCTTGAGAAATGTTAAAAGCCTATCCTACGAAGAGATCGCCAGTAAACTTGAGATTAGCATTGGCACCGTGAAGAGCCGTATTGCTAGAGCCAGAGAGGCTCTTCGCGAGAAGCTAGGAAACGAGCTCTTGTAGATCTGAATGGAAACCGAACGCTTCAAAGAACTTCTTAATCTTTATTTAGACGACGAGATCAGCTCCGTTGAATCGTCAGAGCTGATCTCTGAGACAAGGCGGGATCCTGAGCGCCAGGAGTTGTTTATCGAATATTGTCGTATCCATAAGGCGTGCTCACGTCTAAGGAACCAACTGAATGGAGAGCGAGTCGGCCGTCGTTCAGTTAGACAGTTGATCTACGCATTCGGAGGGCTTGCTGCGGCTTTTGCTTTGCTGGCTATGGCTGGACGAAATCTCGTGCCGCTAATAGGCGACGGTGAAGATACGGTTGCTACTCAGCCTTCGGAAGAAGCGAACGAGCGATTCCCTGAGTTCGCGGCAACCGACGTTTTGGCTGTTTCACGAAAACCTTTGACGAATCGATTGGTGCTTCAGCCGGTAGGTTTCGTTAACGGTTCGAGCATCGATATCAATCAGGTTCGATCTGTGGAGAATCGCTTGCGGCTTAGGATACAGCAGGAGGATTTCCTGAGGTCGATTGAAAGATTATTACGAGATGGAATGGATCGCGTGCTGAAGCCTGGTTTTGGGGAGTCGATCGACGACGGTCAACTTTTCGATATCCCGCCTGTCAGCGAATTCTCTCCGAACTTAACTGCTGCCAATCCGGCCGAATTTGAAGTGGGAGCCGATAGCCTTCTCTTCAAAGACTAGAGATTAGCCAAGAGCTGCTTTTATGAGAGCCTCGGTGCTCACGTTGGCTCCTTCAAGTTTCATTGCTTTGGAAATCGCTTTCTCCGCCTCCGTTCTCTTATAGCCCAGAGCCTCAAGGGCGAGAACAGCATCTTCACTCTTTGAATGGCTAGGCGTGGAAGAATCCGGTTTTGAGATGCCAGTTGGAGAAATTTCCGGGCTCTTAGCGAATGCGTTGAATTCGGCTAGCTTGTCTTTGAGCTCGATGATTATACGTTCAGCGGTTTTCTTCCCGATTCCCGGCGTTTTGGCTAGAAGGCTAGCATCCTCGGCTGATATCGCGGAGATCAGGCTACTGAACGGCAGCTTGCTCATAAGGCTGATAGCGACCTTGGGCCCGACACCGGAGACCTTCTCAATTACGAGAGTGAAGAAATCCCTTTCGATTTCTTCCCAAAAACCGTAAAGAGCCTGAGAATCTTCTCGGTATACGGCTCGCGTGTGCAAGCGAACTGACTCGCCGTTTGTCGGTAGTTTTTCCGCAGTCGTTATGGGCATGCTAACGGAATAACCAATGCCTCCAGCAGAAATGACTGCCGAGAGAGGTGTCGCTTTTACCAGTGTACCTTCGATCAGGACGATCATTCTTACTTCAGGCCTAGAACGTCGCGGATAGAATAGATTCCAGGAGGCTTGCCAACAATCCATTCGGCGGCCCGGACAGCGCCGCGCGAGAAAATCGTTCGGCTGGAAGCTTTGTGCGTCAGTTCGATGCGCTCTCCATCATCCGCGAAGGTCGCAGTGTGATCGCCCACGACATCGCCACCTCGTAATGAGTGCATTCCCACTTCGTGTTCGGCTCTTTCTCCGGGAACTCCCTCGCGACCATAGCGTAAATCGTCATAGCTCAGATTTCTCGGTCCGAGAATGGATTCCGCCAACATCAGGGCCGTACCGCTTGGGGCATCCTTCTTCATGCGATGATGCATCTCGACGATTTCCGCGTTGTAGGAAAGCGGAAGTATATCGGCGGCTCGCTCGGTAAGGTAGCACAGCAGATTGACTCCGATCGAAAAGTTGCCAGCCCATACAGTAGGAACAGACTCGGCGATCTTTAGAAGATCGGCACGATCCTCCTGGGTATGGCCGGTGGTGCCGCAAACGATTGGCTTTCCCAGTTGGGCCGCCGTTTCGAATACGGATCGCGTTACGTCTTGAAAGGAAAAATCGATGACCAGATCGCTCTTAGCCAACGCCTCCTCGAGATGATCGCCGATATCGACCTTGCCGGAGATATCGTGACCCGATTCCGTGGCGGTTTCCGCGATAGCGTTTCCCATACGGCCCTTATAGCCGTTTATACAGATATTAAGGCTCATTTCAGGCGGTGGGCACAGCGTTGGTCGACTTCAGGTTGATCGTAACCTGTTGTAGAGAATCTAGGACGATGGCTAGATTTTCTTCGCTCATTTCGCACAAAGGCAATCGAACTCGATCCGTTTTAAAGTACCCCAGCTTTTTGAGACACGCTTTTACAGGCACGGGACTTGGTTCGATGAAAAGGTCGCGAAATAGCGGATACAGCGAGTGGTGGAAGCTGGAGGCAGTCTTCAGATCGCCAGATAGAGCTGATCTGACCAGTTCTGTGACCTCAGTTGGGAACAGATTTGATGCCACGGATATGACGCCTTCCGCTCCAGATGCGATGAAGGGCAATGTCAACCCATCGTCGCCGCTTAGAACGGTGATTTCGTCGCCAAGCGATTGCTTCAATTCATCGACGCGGCTTACTTCTCCTCCAGATTCCTTGATATGCCGAATATTGGCGTGCTTCGCTACCAATCGTTCAACCGTGGGCAAGGCGATGTCGACGATACAACGACCCGGAATGGAATATAGAATGATGGGCTTGTCCGTTTCTTGGGCGATGGCAGAAAAATGCTGAAAGATCCCTTCCTGCGTGGGCTTATTGTAGTAGCCGGTTACGTGAAGGGTGCCGTCTGCTCCGGCCTGGTCGGCGTGGTTCGTCATAGCGATGGCCTCTCGAGTGGAATTCGAGCCGGCTCCGGCTATTACAGGAACGCGTCCATCTGCTTCGTTTACTACAATCTCAACGACTTCGCCATGTTCCTCGTGGTTGAGGGTTGGGGATTCGCCGGTTGTTCCCATGGGCAGCAAACCGTTGATGCCGCCTTCAATTTGCCGATTGACGAACGCCTTGAGGTCGGAAACTGACAAGGAGCCATCCGCGTTGAATGGAGTGGCCATGGCGGTAATGGATCCTGTGAAACGGGTATTAATCATCTTTCCGTGCAGTCTACGTTGAAGGTTTTGAGTTCCAAGACGATTTAAATAGCCGGTCAATCTTTAAGCCATTCTCGTATGAGAATTATCAAAACTCAGTAAAATCGAGCCCATGCCTGTAGAAATATTCGATGAACTCCTGTTGCTTGCCGTGTAAAATGGCGCGAGCGATATCGTTATCAAGTCCGATAAGCCGGGGATGCTCCGGATTAGTGGAGGTCTAGAGTAAGTGGATATGCCTCCGATCGATGGAGAGGATGCCTTGGAATTTGTGGAGGAAAGCTTGCCGAGCAATTTCCGCGAAATCTGGGAAATGGAAGGGCAAGTCGACTTCGCTTAATTCCGAGAGCACGCCGGCAGGTTCCGCGTAAATGCATTTCTTCAGCGGGAATCTGTAAGCATGGTATTCCGCCACATCAAAAGCAAGATTCCGACTTTCGAAGATCTGAATCTGGGCAAGGACACGCTTAAGCAGTTTATCGAGGCGAAGGATGGGATCGTCTTGGTTTGCGGAGCAACGGGATCGGGTAAGAGCACCATCATGGCCTGCATGCTCAACTATTTGAACGATATTGCTGAAAAGCAAGTGGTGACGCTTGAAGATCCGATCTAATATAATTTTATCGACAGGCAGTGCGTCTTCAATCAGCGCGAAATTGGCATTGATACACCGAATTTCAATAAGGCCCTTCGAGCTGTGCTTCGACAAAACCCTGATATTATCCTCATTGGGGAGATGCGTGATGCGGACACGTTTGAAACGTCTATTTCTGCCGCTGAGACGGTTCACCTGGTATTCACTACATTGCACGCGGCAAGCGCCCAGCAAGCGATCATGCGTCTTTTCGAGTACTTTCCTCCGGAAAAGCACGGACTAGTAAGGCGTAAGCTTTCCGAATCCCTGCGGGGAATTGTCGTGCAAAAGCTATTGCCTTCGCTAGAGGGGGACAGCCGCATCCCCGCTTAGGAAATCATGGTCGTGGATTCCGTGGTTAGCAGCACTATCAAAGAAGGCAAATTCGACAAGATTCAATCGCTTTTGGATGTGTCGCCAGAATTTGGATCCCGATCTTTCAATAAGGAGCTATTCCGCCTGGTCAAGGAAGGCAAGGTAAGCAAGGGGGACGCTCTTCAGAATTCTCCAAATAGCCAAGGCCTGGAGATGAATCTCAAGGATATCTCCCTAAGCGAGTCGAATCGGATTATTGGAAATTAACCAGGCCGCGGTTTTCCAGCATCTCCCATATGGAGATCGATTTCTGGTCGGCGATCTCTTCACTACGCTTAATGGCGGCCTTCCGCTCCTTAAGGTTAGTCTCAGCGATCTCAGCCAGGTCATCGAGATTGTAGAGGTAGACGTCTTCCATCTCCTCGCACGAGGGATCGAAATTCCGGGGCATTCCTAAATCGATTAAGAATAGGGCTCGGTTTTTACGAACGCCGACGGTCTCGCTTAGATTTTGCGCATCTAGGATGGGTCTATCCGTATCTGTCGATGATATGACAATGTCGTATTCGTTAAGGTAGGAAAGTATATCTTCGAGATTCCTAGGGGAGCCTCCCCATTTATGAGTGGCAATCTCCGCTCTTTCTGTGGAGTGACTGGCGATACCGAAATCGGTGGCTCCGCGGCTCCGCAGCGCTTTCGCTGTTTTCTCTCCGATTTCTCCTGTGCCGATAATGAGTACGCTGGTATTATGGAGGGCCCCAAAGATTTTCATGGATAGATCTACTGCGACATTCGAGATATTGATCTGGCCTTCGCCGATGGGGGTCGAATTCCGGATCAATTTGACTGCTTGGAAACCTTTTTGCACCATTCGGTTAATCAGTTTTCCGGAGTATCCGAGATTCTGGCACAGTGCATAGGCTTCCTTTACCTGGCCGAATATTTCCGCCTCGCCAGTAATTTGAGATCTAAGCCCGGCGGAGACCTCGATCAGGTGCTTTATGGCTGCTGGGCCGTATCGAGTTGATGCGTGAGCCTCTATTTCTTCAGTATCGATCTTGTAGAAATCATGGAGAGCTTGATAGACAATGGAGATGCCGTTTCGAGGATCACTCGTCTTTGTATAGAGCTCGAATCGATTACAGGTATTCAGGATGAGCGACTCTTCGATGTCGGGAGATTGGTGCAATCGCTGGTAGAGCGATTGAATCTGTCTTTCATCGAGCGAATAACGCTCTCGGTCTTCCATGGACACGGTCTCATGGTTGACGGTGATAAGCAGGAGTTCTCCATGATGAAAGCTCATCGCCTAGCAGAAAGCGTAATGTATTGGTTTAAGCTCGCTTCCTCGTTCGTAGAATTATCTACGGGTCCGAGAGATAGTAGGGCTGCTGCGAATACGCCGATGCAAGCCCAAGAGAATTGCTTGTATGAGATGAAATGGCGAAATCGCAGTAGAAGCAGAACCCCATATGCGAGCCAAACTGCGATTGTCGCGGAAAGCTTGGGTACGTCCACCGACACGGTTTCTCGCGTCCAATATACGCCCCCTATCGCTAGCGAAATTGAGAGGATAAGGTATCCGATCAAGAGCAGCCGCAGATTAATGGAGGTAAGATCGAACAGGGAAGGCAGGAAAGGGAAAAAGCCCCCCATTTTCTTTTGTTTAAGACTCCGGCTTTGGAGAAGGTACATGCCTGAGGTAAGAGCTAATATACCAAAGGTTCCATAGCTGAACAATGCCAGGGCAGCGTGCGTTTCGATCCAAGGCGAGTCTCCGAATAAGGGAGCTCCCGCGGTAGTGTCCCAGCTATCGAACGATAGCGATAGAATGGAAAATATTGTCGCGAATGCGGAGGTAAACATCCCGAGGAGGCTCACTCGAAACGCAGGTCCGACAAAAATGTACAAAGCGATCGCCGACCAGACCATGAACTGGACCAGTTCGAATCGATTGGAGAGCGGGCAGCCGCCGTACTGAAGCCCTCGCCCGTACAGACCGATGGTTTGCAGTATCCATCCAAAGCTTACGAGAGCGAGGGTGTAGGCTCGACTAGACTTCCGACGCAGTTTAAGGGCCGCGTAGGTCGCCAGTCCAGTGGTTGCCGCGAACACTACGGTCGCGAGAAAAATCCATTGGCGATCTTCAAGTTCAAGTAGGATCATCGGATGAAGAGGACACTTGGAGGGCTATGCGCTATTTCCCTTTCTTAGCGGCTTTGGCGTCCCGCTCTTTTTTCCTCGCTTGATAGGCTCTACGCCGGATTCGCTTGATCTTCTTTCTGTGCTGTTGTCCCATAAATATTATAGTCCGCTGGATTAGATCCCTAGATCGCTCTTAGGCGGGATTGTGTACGGTTTGGATTAAGGTCCTGATACTGGAGAGCTTGGCACTGGGTCAAGCCATGAAAACGTGATCCGTTTAGCAAGCCTGGTCAGGAATGCGCATGACAAACCTGGGAATTCTCGTATGGATGCGGTTTCCATCTTCATCGATTCCATGAAAGCTTCCGATCGCCGAAACGTCCGTAGCTGAAAGATGGAAGCTATTGTAAGAAAAAGTTTCACCAGGAGCTAGATCGGGTTCGTTGCCGACGATTTTATCGCCCTCGACGACGAGTTTTTCGCCATTGGGTGAAGATATGATCCACTTGCGGCCTAGCAGCTTCACTCGTCGTTTGGATTGGTTGTCGATGGTGATATAGTAAACGAATACGTGAGGCGTTTCTTCGGCTTCCCCGCTCCCTCCGTAGTGGTACTCAAGATTGTCGAGCGTGACTTTCAGGCCTTCTATCTGTGAGGATTGGCTCATCCCGTTTATGTTCTGCGGTTATCCTCCCGCGACGATCTTCACGATCTCGAGACGATCGCCATCTTCAAGGATGGTATTGCTCGCTTCCGACGGCGAGAGCGCTTGACGATTTTTCTCAACGACAACCAATCCTAACTGGTAGCCTGCAGATTCGAGGAACTCGGGTAGGCTGCATCCGGAATTTACTTCGAATTCTGAATCGTTAGCGATAATCTTCATTTGATAGATACAGGGTCAAGGCTCTCCAAAGACTCAATTTTGCCTATCTGATATTCCGGGGATTGCATCGGTTCCGAGACTGTCGGATCGGCAAGCAAGGATTGGTCGAAATCTTTCCAGACTGGTTCGTACCCCGCTTTGGCGATGGCTTTGGCTACGACTGCGGGTGGTCGCTCATCGGCAATATGGAACTGCTCGCCTGGCTGCTCGTCTTTTGGAGTAAAACTAGTTTCATCGAAAGCGCTGTAGCCGCCTGGCTCCGTGGATGACCCTGCGCTCATCGAGGTGATGCCTAATGCTATGAGTCCATCTCTTAGGGTGGCTGGTTCGCGAGTGGAAAGCGTTATTCCAGCTTTGGGAACAAACAGTCTAAGAGCAGCGATAAGCTGAACGAACTGATGGTCGGGCAAAAACTCGACCTGTTCGAATTCTCCCGCTGCAGGTCTCATTCGGGGAAGGCTAAGTGAGACTTGGGCTTTCCAGCAATTTCGCGTGAGGTGTTGGGCATGGGATGCTAAAGCGATAGCCTCTTTGCGCCAGTCGTGGAGGCCGAAGAGGGCTCCGATTCCCAGACGTCTGAATCCCGCTTGGTAAGCGCGTTCGGCCGTATCCATGCGCCAATTGAAATGCTTCTTAGGCCCTGTGGTATGTAGGCTATGATAGGTGTTCTCGTCATAGGTTTCCTGGTACACTATCAAAGCTTCGCAGCCCGCGTTGACCAAGGGCGCGTATCCAGAGGCTTCCAGGGGTCCTAGCTCTAGAGCAATGCTAGGGAAACTTTCACACAAACGCCGAACTACGGATTCAACGTATCCGTTTGAAACATACTTTGGGTGCTCTCCAGCTACTAGAAGGATGGAGCGAAAGCCTTGCCGGTGGAGAAGGCCAGCTTCTCGCTCGACCTCATCGAGCGACAGGGTGATCCTGGGGATGTTGTTATGACGCGAGAATCCGCAGTAGCGGCAAACATTTACGCACTCATTGGACAAATAGAGTGGGGCGAACATCCGCATGGTTTTCCCGAAATGCTTAAGGGTAGCCGCTTGGGATAAACGGCACATCGTTTCCAGGTAGGGTTCGGCGGCCGGGGAAAGGAGGCTGGCGAAATCCTCAAGGCTATTGGCTTTGCCTGTATTCAAAATTCGTTTGACATCCGATGGCGTCGCTTGAACGGAGGCTTCCGAAAGGTCTTGGAGATCGATGGCTTCGAATTTTTTGGAGAAGGAAAGCTTCATCGGCGGGTGATCAATCGTTTGATGCAAAGTATGCGCCCATTTTGTTTCTACAGATTGCGATTAGGTGCCGAGAAATGCAGTTAACGGGCTGCTGGCCTCCGCCTTTTTCGATGCCGAGCCCAGGCCAATTTCGAAGGCTTCGCGGCCAGCCTCAACGGCCTTGGCGAAAGCTCGGGCTATGGCTGATGGTTCGCTGGCTATGGCAATAGCGGTATTTATTAGAACGGCATCCGCCCCCAGCTCCATAGCTTCGGCGGCATGAGAAGGGGCGCCAATGCCGGCGTCCACGACAACGGGGACGCTCGCTTGTTCAATGATTATTTCGATTTGCGATTTCGTATCCAAGCCTTGATTGCTGCCAATAGGGGAGCCGAGGGGCATTACCGTTGCCGCGCCTGCATCTTGTAGCCGTTGGGCGAGGACGGGGTCGGCGTTCATGTAGGGAAGGACGGTAAATCCTTCAGCCACGAGCGTCTCTGTTGCCTTCAATGTTTCAATTGGATCTGGAAGTAGGTAATTCGGATCGGGATGGATCTCAAGCTTGACCCAATTTGGCAATCCCGCGGCTACTGCCAGCCGGGCTATTCTGACTGCCTCCTCGGCGTTCATGGCTCCTGCCGTATTGGGGAGAATGAGATAGCGATCAGGTTCGAGAAAATCGAGAATATTGGCGAAGGGATCGTTGGAGGAATCGAGGTTCGCTCGTTTGAGGGCCACGGTTACGAGTCCAGATCCTGAGGCTCGCAACGCTTCCTTCATGGATTCGTTGCTACTGAATTTCCCCGTTCCAACGAGGAGGCGCGAGTCGAATTCTCGATCTCCGATCTTTAGCGTCTGGGAAGTTCTGGATGTCATTTGAATTGAGAGACTATCTTAAGACCGGTTACAGGTAGCAATTCAAATTGAAAACCGATCGGAGCCGAAATCCAGACATTCTTCGGGAAATTTTGATTGATCGAGGGCTACATTGCTACGGTACTTCGTAAATGAAGAAGACAGCATTGCTGGCAGCGCGAGACCCGTCAGGGATGGTCGAGTTCGCGAGTAAACTAGTTGAGTCCTTTGAATACCAAATGCTAGCGGTAGAAACGGTCGAGCCGTCTGGGTTGTTGGAGGATTGCGAGATGATCGATTTCCGGCATGCTGAAAAGGCGATTAGAGAAGGGGGCGTTTCGCTGTTGGTGGCGAATTTCAGCAATCCAACTGTCGGTTTCCATCGTGGTTGCCCCTGGAAGAACGCTCTCGCCGAGTTGGACCACGACATTGTGGGGTTGATTAGAATCGCCGCCTTGAATCCCATCGGCGTTGGAGTGCTGAGCGACTCTAGACTGTATTCGGATACGCTCGAATTGCTGGCTGCAAACCATGGAGCATTGCCGGAAGATTTTCGGGTTCGACAAGCATGCAATGCTCTGCACGCCGTTGCTGTCTTTGATGCCTCGGTCGCTCAGTTCCTGGAGTCTCAATCCGGGGAAGCCCCTGATTTAGATGCTTTGAGCGGTTACCCAAAGACGCTCTACTTATCTTGGAAGCGCGATAGCACATTGCAGGGGGTGACGGCTCAGCAGAAAGCGGCCGTCTACGGAAAGTTTAGAGAGCACTTCGAACTGATATCCGGCCCTGATCTGGATTACGGGTGCTTGCTCGATTTGACGCTAGCAACCTACGCGATAGGGGAATTTGAAAAACCGGCAGCTTTGCTGATCTCGAAGGGTCGACTGTTGGCGGGATCCAGCGCGAGCCAATTGAGCGAAGCGCTCGAAGGCATTGACATGCGGAAAGAGCAGATTGGAGGAGCTTCCATACTGGTGGTTAATGGAGCTATAGACCAAGCGATGCTATTGAACCATGGTCTAACTTGGATTTCATCGATCGTCGCCCCCGGCTTCTTGGGCTTCGAAAATGAGCGCGGAATTCGACTTATCGGAAGCAAAGAAGGCTTAGGTTACGAGTCTTTGCAGGAGATTCGCTCCATTGCAGGGGGCTGGTTGGTCCAAGATAAGAATCGCGTTCCCATAAATCCCATGGCTTGGCGAATTACTAGTGCCGTTCACCCTTTAGTGGATGATTGGGAAACGATGATTTTTGGCGTCAAGATTGCCCGCCACTTGCAATCGTCCGCCTGTTTGGCTGTATTCGGAGAACACGTTGTTTGCCTGGCATCCTGCTTGAACAGCCAATTGGATTTCGAGGCAGCTTTCTCGAGCCGCCAGGATCGCTTGCGAAACGCCATTTTCGTGTTTGACGAGGACCTTGCCGGACCGGAACCGCTCGAAGCGGCTCAACGTTTGGGGGCCTCTACAGTGATTCATCCTGGATTGGATGCGGAAATAGAGGCCCAATTGATTGATCGCTCGAACGAATTGGGGATCTGCCTGGTAGCGACTGGAATAGGTTTGGCGAAATTGTAGCGTCGCCCTTGATCTAGCGGAGAGCGATCAGCAAATCTTTGCTTTCCACCTGGTCGCCGGCCGCGACCTCGATGCGGTCAACAACTCCGTCATCCAAAGCATAAACGGTCGTCTGCATTTTCATTGCTTCTAGAACAATCAATTTATCCTTCTTTTTTACCTGTTGTCCTACAGAAACGGATACGCTACTGACCATAGCTGGGATAGGGGCGCCGACTTGCTTCTTGTCTGCGGGATCCGCTTTCTCCCGACGTTTGGATTTGGACTTTATCGACCGGTCCATGATCACGCATTCGCGAGCCCGTCCATTTAGCTCGAAAGTCAAAGTGCGTTCGCCGTCTTCATTAGGCTCGCTAACGTAAATCAGCTTAACGATCAGAACTTTCCCTTGTTCGATCTCAACAAAGATCTCTTCGCCGGGCTTAAGTCCATAGAAAAATACTGGCGTCGGCACAACCCGAGCATGGCCGAATTCGGCGACGTGTTTGACCAGATCCGCGAATACGGCTGGGTACATCAAGTGGGCGTAGAGATCGTCGTCACTAATTTGCCGTTTGTACTTATCGGAAATTTCCCTTCGCGTCGCTTCCAAGTCGATCTTCTCGGCCCGACTGCCAGGGCGCCCTCGGAGAGGCTTTCGGTCGCCGAGCACGACTTTCTGCACTTTCTTGGGCCATCCTCCTATGGGTTGGCCGAGACCTCCCGATAGCATGTCGACAACGGATTCCGGGAAAGCGGTACCTGGCTCGAGATTCACTAGGTCTTCGGGCTCAATTCCTTTGGTAAGCAAGAACATGGCGAGGTCGCCAACCACTTTGCTAGAAGGAGTGACTTTAACGATATCTCCGAGCAAGTCATTAACGGCGTGGTAGTAGCGAACGACTTCCGTCCAACGGGAACCGAGTCCAAGCTGGCGGGCCTGCTCGCGGAGATTCGTGTATTGGCCACCCGGCATCTCGTGAGTGTAAACTTCAGCTGTGCCGAATTTCGGGCTGGTGTCAAAGGGGCCGTAATACTGACGCACGGCTTCCCAATAGATGGATAGTTCATTGAAGAAATCCAAATCCAGGCCCGTGTTTCTCGGATTGCCCTTCAGGGCCTTTATAATGGAATTCAGGTTCGGCTGCGAAGTTAGTCCGGAAAAAGAAGATACTGCCAGGTCAGCAATGTCGGCTCCGGCTTCTGCGGCTTTGATAACCGAGGCTCCAGCGATTCCCGAGGAATCGTGAGTGTGGAAATGGATGGGAACGCCGACTTGCGAGCGTAGGGTCTTCACTAGTTTGAAGGCGGCGTGAGGAGTGCACAGGCCGGACATGTCTTTGATGGCGATTATGTGAGCCCCCATTTTTGCGAGCTCCTTGGCCATATTCACGTAGTATTTCAGTGAGTACTTGTCTCGCTTCGGATCCAGAATGTCGCCAGTGTAGCAGATCGTGGCCTCGCAAACGGAATTCGTGTCTTCCCGCACCGACTTCATGGCCACACGTAGATTTGGCAGGTAGTTGAGAGAATCGAAAATGCGGAATATATCCATACCCGCCTCCGCCGAGTGCTTTACGAGCCCGCGGATCACGTTGTCGGGGTAGTTGGAGTACCCTACGCCATTAGCCCCTCGAAGCAGCATTTGAAAACACACGTTCGGAATGCGTTCCCGCAGGCGTCGAAGTCGCTTAAATGGGTTCTCATAGAGGAAACGCATAGTGGTGTCGAAAGTCGCGCCGCCCCAGCATTCTAGGCTATACAACTCGCTACCCCTATAAGCGATAGCGTCGGCTACTTTCAGTTGGTCATAGCTGCGCATACGGGCTGCGAGGAGTGACTGGTGGGCGTCCCGCATCGTTGTATCGGTGACCAAAAGCCGCTTTTGCTTGCGCGTCCATTCAGCGAATTTTTCGGGCCCATGCTTTTTTAGGTAATCCTTGGTCCCCTTGGGAAGCTTCTTGGTTGGATCATGGGGAGGGACAATTACGGGCAGATTCATTTCCGGCACAGGCCGTCCTTTTACCTGCTCATTTCCGTTAACGATGGTGTTGCCTAGCAGTTTCAGTAGTTTCGTTGCCCGATCTTTCCGGCGCTTGAACTTGAACAACCCGGGCGTCGTATCGATCAATGTCGTGGTCGCCTCTCCTGCTTCGAATATCGGGTGGGTTATTACATTCTCTATAAACGGGATGTTTGTCTTTACCCCCCTGATACGCATCTCGTTCAATGCTCGGACCATGCGTTGAATGGCCAGTTCGAAGGTTCCGGCTGATGCGGTGAGTTTGACGAGAAGCGAGTCGTAGTAGGGGGTGATAACGGAACCTGTGTCTCCCATTGCCCCGTCCAGGCGTACACCGAATCCCGCAGCGCTTCGGTAGTTGACGATTTTGCCATAGTCGGGAGCGAAGTTTCTTTCCGGGTCTTCGGTTGTGATACGAGCTTGAATGGCGACTCCGTTTCGAGGGATTGCATTCTGTTTGGGTATGCCAATTTCTTTGCCGTGCAAGGAACGGCCCTCAGCGATCAGTATCTGGGCTCGAACGATATCTATGCCCGTGATGACCTCGGTAACGGTGTGTTCGACCTGGATACGGGGATTCATCTCGATAAAGAACCAATCGTGACTGTCCAAATCGAGCAGGAATTCTACAGTACCGGCGTTGTAATAGCCAATTGATTTCGCGATTTTGACGGCGGCTTCGCATAGCTCTTTCCTGACGTCGTCGGGCAAGCCGACGGAGGGAGCGATTTCAATAACCTTTTGGTGCCGTCGTTGAACTGAGCAATCCCGTTCGTGCAAGTGGACGACATTCCCATGCTTGTCCCCGAGAATCTGCACTTCGATATGCTTGGCTCGCTGTACGTAGCGCTCGAGGAAAACCGCTGGATTGCCGAATGCCCGCTGCGCTTCTCCTTGGGCCTCTTCCAGGAATGAGTCTAGATCTTTGGGGTCCCTGACTACTCGCATCCCCCTGCCGCCACCGCCAAAGGCGGCTTTAATAATCAGGGGGAACCCGATCTTATTAGCTATTTTGCGGGCCTCGCGTGGGTCTGAGACGGGGTCCTGGGTGCCTGGCAGTGTCGGAACGTCTGCCTTGTCAGCGATCTTACGTGCCTCGATCTTATCGCCCATTCGTTTGAGTAGCTTGGGATTGGGGCCGACGAAAGTGATGCCATTGTCCTCGCATGCCTGTGCGAAATCCGCGTTTTCGGAAAGGAATCCATAGCCGGGATGGATGAGTTCGACGTCGTTGTCTTTGGCAATCTCGATAATGGTGTCGATGTCAAGATAGGCGGCTACGGGGCCTTTGCCTCGGGCCAGCAAGTAAGCTTCATCAGCTTTGAATCTATGAACGCCGAAGCGATCTTCGTGGGCATAAAGGGCGACCGTGCGACAACCGAGTTCCGTGGCGCTCCTGAAAATGCGGACGGCGATTTCACTTCTATTGGCGGCGAGGAGTTTTTTCATATGACTTTGATTTCCGATGGTTGGGAACTGAAGTTAGGCTGTCGGGAAGAGTCAAGGCGCAGCAGATGCTATTTCGTGCGAATCTTCAATTGCCAATCCGCACTTCTTGATCTTGGCTGAATGGCATGTTCGATCCCGTCGAAAAATTGAAGGAGCATCTACGCTGTCCGAGCGTGTCCACGGACTCGAAATTTAAAGAGGGCATGGATGGGTCGCGCCGATTCCTTGAAGGCCTGTTTACTGATATGGGTCTATGTGTTGAAGTGGTGAATACGCCTATGCACCCGATAGTGCTTGCTCATCGAGAGGGTGATCCGGAGTGGCCCCACGTTCTTATCTACGGGCACTACGATGTGCAGCCCGCCGATCCCTTGGGAGAGTGGCAAAGCGACCCCTTTGATCCTGTCGTTAAGGATGGCCGGCTCTTTGCCAGAGGAGCTGCGGACAATAAAGGACCGCAAATGGCTCATGTGGCAGCGGTAGCTCAAGCGTTTGAGGAAAATCCGGAATTGCCATTGAGAATCACGTTTCTCATCGAGGGGGAGGAAGAGATTGGAAGTCCCAGTCTTAAGCCCTTCTTGGAATCGCGAAAAGAATCGTTCGCAGACGTGGATATGGTGTTACTCTCGGATACCTTGAGCCCGACAGAAGAGCAAATCGTCGTAACGGTAGGTTTGCGAGGCATCGCTGTGCTGGACGTCGAGGTTAAAGGTCCGAATGTGGACTTGCATTCAGGGCTCCATGGTGGGGCGGTATACAATCCCGTTCAGGCCTTGTGCGAGATCTGTGCGTCGCTCCATGATGATGACAATCGCGTAACTGTTGAAGGATTCTACGAAGGCGTTACGGATGTCGAAGATTGGGAACGGGACGAGCTCGCTAAGTTGGAAGCTGACGAGAAAGCTTACAAGGAAACGCTTGGAGTCGATTGCCTGAATCCAATGGATGGATACACGCCATTCGAGGCTACACGGTATCTCCCAACTCTGGAATTTAACGGCATAGGTGGCGGTTATCAAGGAGAGGGGAGCAAGACGATTGTTCCCTCAAAGGCGATGACGAAGATCTCTTGCCGTCTTGTCGGAAATCAGGATCCGAAAGCGATAGGAGATCGTGTGAGACAGGCCATCCTGGATAGAGCGCCTTCTGGAGTCTCCATAAGTGTCAAGATGGGCCATGAAGGAACTCCTTATTTAGTTACACCCCCAGGTCGTCCAAATTCTCCAGCGGACATGCCCGATCGGCTTGTCCATGCATTTGAGGCAACCACCAGCGCGATCGGTGAAGCTTTTGGACGTCCACCGCTCTTTTTACGAGAGGGCGGGAGCATCCCCATTATTGCCGACTTCAAGAGTATTCTCGGACTGGATTCGGTTATGATAGGACTTTTTCTCCCCGAAGACAATTTGCATGCTCCCAACGAGAGCATGAATCTCGACGTGCTGAATCGCGGGATCGAAGCCTCGAAGAGGATTCTCTTGTCCATTGCTCAGAATGGATAGGGAGTTGATACCAGCAAGTTCTTCAGAGAGCGGGAATCGTACTTCTCGATCGGAGACCTTCGCGAGTCATGGAATGGTGGCGACAAGCCATCCTTTGGCAAGTACTCGCTATCTACTCCGGGGTGTGTGGACGGCTGATACCAGCTTCATGGTGAATTCGGGAATCTGCCGATGGAGAGAGTGCTGAAGCCCTCAATCGGATATGCCTTTGACGGCCACCTAATCCCGGAAATTATCGCGAGATCGTGGAGAGGGGAGATAGAATCGCGAAGCAAAGATCCAGAACATTGTCCGGGTTTATTAGATACTTTCTCTCCAGGAGGAAAGTATCCGGGAAAGGGAGATGTCTGGAGAAATCCTGCTCTCGGCGAGACTTTGGCCTCGATTGCAAAAACGATCGACGCTTACATGAAGCGCATCGGGGCGTTTCTGTCTTACGAGGATTTAGCCAGTCACGAGGGGGCTTGGATTGATCCGGTTTCGACAAATTATAGAGGTTGGGATATCTGGGAGTTACCGCCCAATGGTCAAGGAATAGCCGCTCTTCAGATCCTCAACATTCTCGAGGGGTATGATCTTGCGGATATCGGATTCGGGTCAACCAAACATCAGCACGCATTCATCGAGGCCAAAAAACTGGCCTACGAAGATCGAGCTAAATTCTACGCGGACCCAGACTTTTCTGATACACCTGTGGAAATGCTGATTTCCAAAGACTATGCAGCTGAGAAGCGGGGCCTCATCGATCCCCAGAAAGCGTCGCCAAGCTACTGCCCAGTAGTCTTGGAGCGTGGAGATACGGTTTATCTCTGCTCGGCGGATTCAAGTGGCATGATGGTTTCGCTAATACAGAGCAATTTTATTGGCGTGGGTTCGGGAGTTTGCATTCCCGAGTTGGGATTCGGATTTCAGAACCGGGGAGCGTCATTTAACTTCCAGTCCGGTCACGCAAATGAATACGCGCGCGGTAAACGACCTTTCCATACGATTATTCCAGCCTTCGTGACGGAGGGTGGAAAGCCGTTGATGGCCTTTGGAGTGATGGGAGGAAGCGCAGCCTCAAGGGCACGTCCAAGTTATCGTCAATCTGAAGGATTTCGGCATGAATTTACAGGAGGCGGGAGATGCCCCGCGAGTGAATCATGTCCGTTCCTCGCAGCCATTTGGATCGCCCGGCAAGATGACTGATGGCGGAATTGTGTATCTAGAAAATGGATTTAGCGAAGTCGTACGGTCCGAATTGGCTGGAATGGGGCATCAAATCGATATGATCTCGGGCAGGGAACTATTTGGGGGATACCAGGGGATCCGTCAGGATCCGACGACAGGTGTTTATGTGGGGGCATCCGAAAGCAGGAAAGATGGCCAGGCAGTTGGGTATTAAGTGGGCATTCCAACCTGAACACGGAAGAATAGGAATCTGTCTCGAAGCCTATCCTGATTTTTACGTGAGATCGCCCGATATCAAAAATACTAGGGAGCGCCGCTGGGGTCCCGCATTACGCGCCGCTGCGACGGTAGGTTTGCATCAAATCGAGAATCGATTCGCGTACCCCAAATAGGGAGTGCCGTATATCCAACTGCCAATTCTCGTGCTTAGTTTGAAGGGATTTAGCTGCTTCCAAGGTGGATATCGTCATATGCACGAGATGAAGAGCTCGCTTCAACGTGGCGACAACAAACCCTGGTTCGGGATTAACGCCGCGGGCCACTTCTCCCAGAGAGCCGATGAGCTTGCTGACAGTCATTTGGGAATGCCAGAGAAGCTGGTTCCACGGGTTGCTATCCTCGTCGTTCAGAAGTTTTCGAGATTCCGTTTCAAAGAAGATCCGCGAAGTTATATCCATCATCTCGGAAATGAGAGGGTGATTGGGAAGGTATTCTTCGGGATCGTTCTCCTCTTCTTGAAAAAGCCCGCTCTCAGTTTGCGATTCCCAGTCATCAGCCTCAGTTTTGGTATATTCAACGCTTTCTATTTCCCAGCCCATCGCCTCCGCTACCAGTTCTTCGCAATTGGGGTCGTCCCCATACTTTTCGAATAGCTCTAGAAGCATATCGCTGCGCGCGTCTGACTTCTGCAGAAAAGCTTCCCACTGAAATTCGTTCATCTCCTCGGTAGCTGGAACTTCGTCCGCGTCCTCAGATTCTATCGCCTGAGACAGGTTATCCATAAAGTCGAACATTGCTTGCTGATTTTTCAATCGCTGATCGACTTCGTCGGTTTCCGACAGGGTCCAGGTGGGCAAAGACACGCTCCATTCAAAGTCCGTTGTCTCAATTAGGACCCGTCCATTGCGTTCGCTAAACCATTCTAGATAGAGACAATTTCCGATGATGTAAGGGTGCTTGCCTTTACCGAATTGGCCGATGATTTCCTCGGGATCGATCAGAATCTTGACTTTCTTGGAAGCGGTCATGTCTCCCACCACTCCGTCCTGGAAAACATCAAGGCCGGCATAGTCGCCTTCGATCGGTTCTGGATTTTCGAATACAAGTTTCGTGCCCGCCAAGTCGCGATAGCAATTTCCACGAAGCTTCAACTCCAGAGGCCGGTTCAATCCTTTCAGCCAGATGAGCCCAGTGACGTATCCCGGGGTTCGGTTGTGAATCTCTCCTTTGACAACGAATTGGTCGATCCTCCAAGCCATTGAATGAAATCTAGAGGGCCCAAAATGTCTGTCAATCGCTCGCATCGAACTTCTATCCGGAACTTGGTTAAAATAGAATGAAAGGCAGTTTTAGGCTGAAGGCCGTTGCTTTCTAAGGAGCGAGGAATTGGGATAGGCAGCAATGAGCGCGTGCATTAAGCTGTTGGAAAAACTTGTAGCCATACCCAGCGTCAATCCAGTTTATGGGGGCCCCGGCGAAGCGGATGTAGAGGCATTTGTCAGTAGTTGGCTTTCCGAAAGAGGAATCGATTTCATTTGCCAGGAAGTTTTTCCCGGAAGGCGCAATGTGGTAGCCCACGTAGGATCGATTGATAAGCCTTCAGTTCTAGTCGAAGCTCATATGGATACGGTTGGCGTGGATGGCTGGGCGGCTGGAGATCCGTACAAGCTAGAATGCCGGGAGGGAAAATGGTATGGCCGAGGCTCTTGCGATACCAAAGCGAGTTTGGCGACCTTCCTTTTGCTAGCAGCCCGTTGCAAAGAGAGGGAAGGCGAACTGAATCGCAGCTTGGTGTTTGCGGCGACCGCTGACGAAGAGGCTGCCCAACTGGGAGCCTATAAGCTAGCCGAGCTAAAGGCTCGTTTCGATATTCAAGGCGCCCTAACTGGAGAGCCAACGCGAAGCGCTATAGTGACCAAGCACAAAGGAGCGTGTCGTTACACGATTCAAGCCCGGGGCAAGGCTGCTCATGGTTCCACTCCTCAACTGGGAGAAAACGCGATTTACAAAATCTCGAGAATATTAGAGAAACTGGAGCGGTTAGCGGAATTGCTCTCCCGGGAAGACAATCAAAAGCCTATTGAGCGAGGCAGCCTGAATGTGGGACGGATTTCCGGGGGAATCGGTTTCAACATTGTACCCGACAATTGTTCTATAGATCTGGATCGCAGGTTGGGCATTTGCGAGGAAATGGAAGAGGCTCGGGAAGCGATCGAAGTGATCGCCAAGACGGAGTGTGGGGCGAGCCTCTCCACGGTTTTAGAGCGGCCGTCGTTGAATACCGACAATCAGGACTGGTTTCCCCAGGCTCTAGCCAAGAGCGCCCTTGAATCGGGGATCGATTCCGGTTTTGGCGAAGCCGCTTTTATGACCAATGGCGTTGCTTATGCTAGCGCGGGTATACCAACTGTGGTCTTCGGTCCCGGGGACATTGATCAAGCGCACAAAGTGGATGAATACATCGAGGAGGGAGAGATGGAACGGGCCCTCGAGATATTGGAGTCGTTCTTCTTGTCCTAGGAAACTTCCTACGTTGTCTGCGGTCGTGATCCCCTTCTGTGTAATATCCAAAATTTGCGTAAATCGCTCGCTCATGCGAGAATAGCTAAACCTGAATGTTCCTGATCCGTTTTACTCATTGGAAGTTTGGTTACAGATTAGATCGAAGGTTTTCGGGATTCTAGCGACATTGGCATTGGGGATAAGCTCCGTTGTTCGGGTCAAAGTACTGGATGTCGTTGATGAAACTCGGGTGCGGGTGCTTGAAGAGGAAGTAGAGCGCGAAGTGTTCCTGGCAGGTATAGCCTATCCAACCGGGGATGAGAAATCGATCAACGATGGCAGATGGATGATCGAAACGGTTGCGAAAGAGTTTTTCTTCAACATGGAAGTTCTGAGGGAGTTTCAAGACAACCGGCATGTAACGCTCTACACTCTAGGAGGGGAATCGGTCAACGGGCTGATGCTCCGAAAAGGTTATGCTCGCTATTCAGCTATGGGGATCGGTTCCCAGGAGGCGATGCTCGAAGCGGAAAAATACGCCAAGGACAACCGCATAGTAATCTGGAATTCCCAAAGAGAGCTTTTTAGGAACGCTACCCAACCATGAGCAAGGCGGCGGATCGGGAAGGGCAGCCTGTAGCGGTTTCCTAGATCCGGAATTGACGAGGGTTCCTTGGGATTAGCGCGGATGCATTGACATTCGTGTAGGGCAATAGCGATGATTGTAGCCGTAGATTTTCCAATTTTCGCCCAATGGTATCCAAGACAAATCCAGGTTGTTGCACTCCCACTAAGGCCGCAGGCGGCAGCCCTTCGAGCTGTTGTGATTCTGGGCCCGCAATTTCGAGCCAAGCGCCCGATTATGGGAGCCGGGAAAACATGGTTCTTATCGAAAAGGGCTCCTTCCTTATGGGTACGGATAGCGATGAAGCTTGGGAGTCGGATGGGGAAAAGCTGGTTAAAGAAGTTTTCGTGGACGATTTTTGGATTTCCCGCAGTTGCGTCACCAACGGGGAATTTGGGGGGTTCATTGATGATACTGGCTATGTCACGGAAGCGGAACAATTTGGCTGGTCCTATGTTTTTCACATACTGCTGCCAAAAACGCTCCTCAAACGCTTGAAGCCTCGCAACGTTCAAGGTCTCGAGTGGTGGTACGGCGTCGAAGGGGCTTGCTGGAAGAAACCGGAAGGTCCGGGCTCGAACATAAAGAAGCGGATGGACTACCCGGTCGTTCACGTAAGCTGGAATGACGCGGGTGCCTATTGTCGCTGGAAAGGGCAGCGATTGCCAACGGAAGCGGAGTGGGAAAAGGCTGCTCGAGGGGGACTGGCGCAGAAAATGTATGCTTGGGGTGACGAGCTAATGCCGGACGGAAAACACAGATGTAACATTTGGCAGGGTAAATTTCCGCTAGTCAACTCGGCCGAGGATGGACATGTTGGGCCCGCTCCCGCTAAGTCGTTTAGAGCTAATGGCTATGGTCTCTACAATGTCGCAGGAAATGTCTGGGAGTGGTGCCAAGACTGGTTTTCGCCGAGCTGGCGCTTAACTCATGACGAGCCAAATCCCAAAGGGCCGGAATCAGGCGAGGGAAGGATGATGAAAGGCGGCTCTTACTTGTGTCACGACAGCTACTGTAATCGCTATCGCGTGGCCGCCCGTACTTCCAATACTCCCGATACATCGACGGGAAATATGGGTTTTCGGACAGCGATTGACGCCTAGTGGTCAACCGAGGCGCTGCGTCCAATTCGTAGCGGCCCACGAGTTCCTTTGCGCCGCCTTCTTGGTGGTTTCCTCCAGGTGTCAGGCTCGAACTTGTCGTCTCTGGCTTCTGGCTTTTCGTCGGAGACCGTCTCGTCTGCGGGCGCTTCTTCTTGGGAAGGAGCTCGTTCCGCCTCACCGCGTTGAGAGTGATCGAAGCCTCTGTTCTCGGAAGGCTTGTGTTTTGGAAGCGTATGTTCTTGCTGATCGAGGTTGCTCTTCATTCGATTCAACCGATCCTCGAATTGCTTCAGCTCGCTTTGCTTCGATTGCAGCTCTTCGATATCTTCCTGGAAACTCTGTTTGGCCTGTTCGAATTGACGGAACTCTTCCTTGAAGATGGCCTGGTCTGTAGCCAGTTTTAGCAGTTCTTCCCTCACCTTGTTTTGTAGCTCGCGAAGGGTAACCTCTGCATCCTTGCGATTCACTTCGATTGCGCGTTGCTTCTTTTTGAAGTCCTGTTTGAAAGACTGCTGGGCTTCATCGAGCTTGTCTCTCTTTTCCTGCAGTTTGAAGCGGTCTACTTCCAGTAGCCGCTGCGCTTCGTCGAGCTCTTCCATGTCGAGATTCGAGGCTCGTGTTTCGAATTTGGCTTTAAAATCCTCGATTTGCGCTTCGAGATCGAGTCGAGTCGCGTTCCATTCCATTTGAGCGGCATCGAATTTCCCCTGAACTTCTCCATTGGCTTGGGCGACTTCGCCGTCGTTCTCTTCGGCCTCCGCTTGCCGAGCCTATAGGTCGGCTAGCATTACCTCCGCTTCCGCCTTCTGCTTGGCGATTCGAGCTTCGCGCTCTCTTATCTTCTTTTCCCTATCCTCGAGATCGGTCAATCGTTCGATCGTCTCCGGAGTGGCTCCTCCCGGTTCGCCATTCTGTCTTCCTAGCTCTTTGAAAAGGGCTTCCGCTTTGGCCTTGCCGGCTATCAGTTCGCTATTGGACTCTTCTAGCTGCTCGAGCTTCTCCTTCAATTCATCGAGCTCGTCCTGCAGTGCTTTCACCTCCGCCTCTTCGGCCTGGGCTTTGCTGGAATCGTTCATCTTGAATAGAGAGGAAAGAGCCTGTTCGACCTTCATCATGTCTTCCCAAGTGACCGCATCAGAGGAATCGGCATCGTAATTGAAAAACTCGTTAGTAGTATCGAAGATTTTCTTTAGATTCCTTGGCTCGTCGATGATATCTGTAACACCGGATCGGATACACCGAATTATGTCTTCCAGCTCGTGGCCATCAGATAGCAGAATCACGGGCATCTTGGGCTGCGTCTTCTTTAGCTGCATGACGAGGCCTAGTTCATCCTCTACTTCCCTCGATACTAGCGCTCGATCTGTGAACGCCAAGTCGAATCGCTCATTTCGAGTAGCGTCGAGCACTTCCTCGCTGTTCGATTAGGCGGACGTTGAATAACCGGTTCCGGAAAGCAGAAAGGAAAGCACTTTGGCTTCCTCTGTTTTGCGTTTAACGATGAGAATTTTTTCGTTCAAAACTTGCCTTTTTCAATAGGATTGTTGCTTGGCAGGAGACGACAATTCGCCTCTGTTTTACACGTCAAGTTCGGGGTTTTGCTGAACGGCCGCTTTCTTGATTTACGTCTTTTATACAAGACGAGGCTCGAAGTTTCTAGTCGGGTCCTATTTCGTCTTGAGAGACGTTGCAAAGTCGTGGCGGAGCAGGTCCCGGCGAAGGTGATTCGGAGAACTAAGGTATACCGCGATTAAATCATATTTTCTTATGAGCGAAACAAAGAGTTACGAGACGCCTCTAACGGACAATAAGCCGCTATTGAAATGGGTGGATAAAATGAGAAAGCTCTGTCTGCCGGGAAAGGTGCACTGGTGTGATGGATCGCAAGAGGAGTATGATCTGCTTTGCCAGCAAATGGTGGATAGTGGCGCGTTTATCAGACTCAATCCCGAGAAGCGGCCTAACAGTTATCTTTGCCGCTCGGATCCGTCCGATGTGGCTCGAGTCGAGGACCGGACATTCATATGTAGTCAAAGCCGAGATGCTGCAGGACCGACAAACAACTGGCGCAACCCGTATGAGATGAAGCGGGAGCTGAAGCGGCTCTTTACTGGTTCCATGAGGGGCCGAACCATGTATGTGGTTCCCTTTAGTATGGGTCCCATCGGTTCACCGATAGCCCACGTTGGTATCCAGCTAACGGACTCCCCGTATGCAGTTGTCAATATGCGTATTATGACGCGCATGGGCAAGGAAGTGCTAGACAATCTTGGAAACAAGCGGGTCGTCCCTTGCATGCATTCGGTGGGGATGCCGTTGGAGCCGGGTCAGGAAGATGTCCCCTGGCCTTGTGAACCAGATCCAGAAAAAAAATATATTGTCCATTTTCCAGAAGAGAGAGCTATCTGGTCTTACGGGAGTGGATACGGTGGAAACGCTTTGCTTGGCAAAAAGTGCTTTGCTCTTAGAATAGCTTCCTGCATGGCTCGGGACGAGAGCTGGATGGCAGAGCACATGCTTATTCTTGGGGTGGAGAATCCAGAGGGCGAGAAAACCTATGTCGCGGCTGCATTTCCCAGTGCTTGCGGAAAAACCAATTTCGCCATGCTGATTCCGCCCGAAGGTTTCGAGGGCTGGAAGATCTGGACCGTTGGCGACGACATCGCCTGGATCAAACCGGATGCTTCCGGACGTTTGCGGGCGATTAATCCAGAGGCCGGATTTTTCGGTGTCGCGCCGGGCACTTCTAACGATACGAACCCCAACGCGATGGAGTCTCTAAAAGAGAACACCATCTTTACCAACGTAGCTATGACCGATGATGGAGATGTTTGGTGGGAGGGCATGACCAAGGATGCCCCAGAGCACCTGATAGATTGGAAAGGTAAAGACTGGACGCCTGATTCGGAATCCCCTGCATCCCACCCGAACGCCCGGTTCACAGCCCCCGCAAGCCAGTGCCCGACCATCGACCCAGCTTGGGAGGATCCGGAAGGCGTGGAGATTAAGGCGTTTATCTTCGGAGGCCGGCGCATGACGACGTTGCCTTTGGTCTACCAGGCTTTCAATTGGTCGGATGGCGTATATACGGGAGCGACCATGGGGTCGGAGATGACAGCAGCCGCTTTTGGCGAATTGGGAAGGGTAAGACGAGATCCGATGGCGATGCTGCCTTTCTGTGGGTATCACATGGGCGACTACTTTCGGCATTGGTTCAAGATGCAGCGACGCTTGAGTGAAACGCCCCGTGTTTTCCACGTGAACTGGTTCCGGAAGAACGATGACGGGGGTTTTATGTGGCCTGGATTCGGTGAAAATATGCGGGTCCTAAAGTGGATCGTAGATCGCGTACGCGGTCGCACAAGAGCAATGGAAAGTCCGATTGGCTGGATTCCTCGATATGAAGACTTTCATTGGGAAGGATTGGATTACCCCCGCGAGGATTGGGATGAAATCATGGAAGTGGATCGCGAAAAATGGAAACGCGAGGTAATCCTCCACGAAGAGCTCTTTATCGAGTTAAGCGAACACCTTCCGAAGGAGCTTCTCTTTGAGCGTGAGCTCCTGATTTGCCGTCTTTAAAACCAGGATACGTCTTATCCGCGCTGGGTACAAGATGCTTGGGAGTTGGTAATCAAGCGATTCCGGAACTAGCGAGCCGAGGCCCGAGCAAGGCCCGATTCTTGATAGAATTCCTGGAATACGCGCATGCGTTCTCGTTCGCGATTGGCTTCGTCAACCTCGGCTCGACTCAGTTGGCGTTCATTGCTGAACATGATGCGTCGCATCTTGAGCAGAGCCATGTTCTGAAGCTGGCGCACACGTTCCCTGGTAATGCCGAAAATTCTCCCAACTTCCTCTAGGGTCAACGGAGAGTCGCGTTCGATGCCGAATCTAAGCTTGATGATTTCCGATTCCCTTTTTTCCAGGCGATCGATTAGCTCAGACAGGTCGCCCTGGATGGATTTCTGGTTAAGCCGCTCGAAGGGAGAAGGAGCATTCTCATCGCCAACGACGTCTCCCAGCTCCGTGCCTTGCTGATCGTCACCAATTGGAGCGTTGAGCGAAGTAGGTCGAGTGCTGACCGATTTCAAGTGGGCTACTTTGCTTGCTGAAATTTCCAGAGTATCGCCTAGCTCCTCATTGGTCGGTTCCCTTCCTAATTCTTCGGCTAGCTGTCTGGAAACCTTGCGAATTTGAGATATGCGATCAACGAGGTGGACGGGAAGGCGAATCGTCTTGCTCTGATTGGCCAGGGCTCGCTTTATCGACTGCTTTATCCACCAGGATGCGTAGGTGCTGAGCTTCCCGCCTTTTTCTGGATCAAAGCGTTCAACGGCTTTGATGAGACCGATATTACCTTCGCTGATCAAATCCGTCACGGGTAGGCCGTAGTCCCGATAGTCGTAGGCGATTTTAACGACTAGGCGTAGATTCGAGGAGATCATACGCTCTCGGGCTTTTCGGTCCCCGGCTTTGATCTTTTCCGCCATCTCCACTTCCTCCTTGCGTGAAAGAAGCGGGAATTTCCCGATCTCGTTCAGGTAAAGTTGGATACCGCTACGCTCACGTGAATCGATTCGCTCTGCAGCCGCGCCCTTGTGATTGGCTTTGGTTTTAGATAGTTCCTTAATAGGGGAACTGGCTAAGTTGGTTCGACTTCCTCCCGTTTGGCGACGAACGTTTGGAGCAACTACCGACCTTTCCAAAACGACTCTGCCAGATTCATTCTGGGATGCGGGAGACTTGGCGATCGGAGGGCTAACCGAATACAACTCAGTCATTTCGAGAAAGTCTCTAGATTGGGAGCGCAGGCGAGTAGAGCCAAATCAGTGGTATGTCTAGAGACGTAAAAGTATTCATAGCCCATTTATAAATAGGCTGCTAATGTCGCTAGTTATAGCGCATTTCTGGATACCAGTAGCGATACGAAAGTAGCTAGAACGACTCAGCCACCGATACGGCTTTAAAAAGAGCCGAGGCTTTGAATATCGTTTCCTTGTACTCGGATTCTGGATCCGAATCAGCTACGATGCCAGCTCCCGCTTGAATGATTACCGTTCCATTCTGGACCATGGAGGTTCGTAGGGTAATGCAAGAGTCGAGATTTCCGTTGTAGCTAAAGTATCCCAGCGCTCCGGCATAGAACTTGCGTTGATCAGGTTCGCCTTCGGAAATGATTTGCATAGCTCGGATTTTTGGAGCCCCGCTTACCGTTCCTGCTGGGAAGGTCGCTCGCATCAGGTCGAAAGCGTTGCGGTCGGAAGCGATTTTCCCTTCTACCTGCGAAACGATATGCATCACATGCGAGTAGCGTTCGATTATCATGTAATCGGGCACGGTTACGGATCCGAACTGGCAAACTCTGCCAATGTCGTTGCGGGCTAGGTCGATGAGCATCAAATGCTCCGCTTTCTCTTTTTCGTCGGCCAGCAATTCCTTTTCCATTGCGAGATCTTCAGACTCCGTTTTCCCGCGGCGGCGAGTACCCGCGATCGGGCGAATTTCAACTTTGTCGTCCGTTAGTTTGACGTGAACTTCAGGTGATGCTCCGACAATGGAAAATCCATCAGCCTCGAGAAGAAACATATAGGGCGAAGGATTCACTGTTCTCAGCGCCCGATACAAATCCAAAGGCGTTTTTGAAAACTTTTTCTCGAATCGCTGGCTGAGGACCACTTGGAAGATGTCGCCAGCTCGAATGTACTCCTTGGAGCGTTCGACCAAATCCTCGAAATCCTTTTTAACGAAATTTCCATCGGGAATTTGGATACCTACAGGGGATTTTAGAGCTGCGGGTTTCACTCGGTTTGGCTTCTCTAAAGTGGCTTGGAGGTGTTGAAGCTCTTCGATCGCTGCCCGATATGCCTCCTCCACGGATTCGTAGGCGTCGGGTCGAGCATTTACGAGAAGCCGAATGGTTTGCTTGGCTCTATCGAAAATCACCATGGAGTCGGCCAGCATGTAGTAGCTTAGTGGAGACTCGTGGCAGTTGTTCTTCGCCCGCGATACAGTCGGCTCAACGCGGCAAATGTATTCATAAGAGAGGTACCCTACGGCTCCACCTGTGAATGGGGGTAGCTCGGGGAAACCGATTGGCTTGTATTGGGCGATTTCCTCTTCGATTAGGGTAAGGGGATCATAAGGCGTCGCGATTTCGATATTCTCCTTGCCGGGTTCTTCGATTATTGTTCGATTCCAGTAGCTAGTGAAAATCTTTCGAGGCCGGCAGGCGATGAATGTGTATCGAGAAAGGCGTTCGCCACCCTCGATGGATTCGAGCAGGAAGGCGGGGCTATCGGACTTCAGCTTCGAATACGCTGTAACCGGCGTTTCTAGATCGGCCATGAGATCGGCGTAGACGGGAATAAGGTTTGCCTCTGAAGAAAGGGCCTCGAATTCCTTGAGATCTATATGGGGTTGCAGTTCGTGCGACATCTTGGCAATATAGTTGGAGGCGACACCCTAAGCGTCCGTTGCGGTGTGTCTACGAAATTATAGCCCGAATATCTGACAATATTTTTGCAATGGGGTATCAGCGAGATTACGGCGAGCAAGTCGCAACTACCGTCCTCAAGGTATCCGGGCTAGCCCCACTGAGAGGTATCTTCGAAATGGTGTTGGAAGGGCGGCTTCGATTCTGCCCCGTAGTAGCGAAGATAGCTTTCCCAATCGTCCAGTTTCGCTTTATCGCGAGGGTTGTTTCGCTTCATCAGGCGTTTCTTTCGGATTCTTTGGTCAGCGGTTATGTAGTAGGCTCTTGCTGCGAAACCGACTTTTGCTCTAACCGAATCGAGCCAATTAGCATCCTGAAATTCTTTGGTGAAGGGCCCAGCGATAACCACGTCAATGTGGCTGAGGTTGACGATGGCGGTGTTGAAGAGAACTTCGTGTATCGGTTCTCTATACGCCGATTTGAATTCCGGACTATCGCGGTCATCTACGTTTTTGCCGGCCAAGGAAAGCCCCGCCTTGACTACGGGCTCTGTTAGCGTGTCGCTATCGAGGAAGACGGCCCCCAGGCGAGCAGCCAGCTCTTTTCCGAATCGCGTTTTTCCGGATGCGGGAGGCCCACCAACTATGTGCAGCGTTGGCATTTTAGTCCGTTTATTCCGCGGTCGATTCAGGGGGCGGCAGATTTCGCCGAGCCCGCCATTCCTGGAAAATGGAATATCCTAGGAAGACTAGGGCGACAATGGTGAAAGTGGCGGCAATCGGACGCGTGATCATGGGCAAGAAAGACCCTTCCGACATTTGCAATCCAGACCGGAGCTCGGCTTCCATTATCCCGGCAAGTACGTAGCCGATAACGAAGGGTCCCAGGGGGAAGCGGGCTCGGTCCAGGAAGAATCCGACTAGGCCAAAGCCGATGACCACCCAAACATCGAACATTCGATTTGTCGCTGCGTAGGCCCCAATTAAGCAAAAGACGAATACGATCGGGATTAAGTAGGCCCGATTGATGTTCACCGCCTTAGCGATATGCCTCGCGGAAAACACCATGACAAGGAACATGACAATGTTGGCCACTATGTATCCGATCATTAATGACCAGACAAGATCTCCATTCGTCTGGAAAAGAAGGGGCCCCGGCTGAATTTGATGCATGATCATGGCTCCCAGAAGAATAGCATCTACGGGGGCTCCGGGAATACCGATCGTTATAAGCGGTATCAAGGCCCCGCCAGCATTCGCGTTGTTCGCGGATTCGGCCGCCACGATTCCTTCATCGTGGCCTGTTCCGAACTTTCTGGGAGTCTTGCTGAAGGTCTTGGCAATGCCGTAGGCGACCATAGAGGAAATGCTGGCCCCGATACCAGGAAGAATGCCGACCCAAGTGCCTATGCAAGAGGAGCGAATGATATTGAAGAGGTGCTGTTTCCATTCGTTGAATTTCGGAAAGATTTCCTCTCCTTTGCCCATTTTGATGCCAACCCCTTTCTTGTTAATCTCCAAGGCGTCTTTGATGATCTGGCTCATGACGAATATGCCGAGGAGGACGGGGAGGAGGTTGAATCCATCCCCCATAGAATCGAAACCGAAGGTGAGACGTAGTTGACCATCGGACTCATTTAACCCTGGCATAGCGGCTAACAAACCTAGGGTGGCTGACATTAGGCCTTTGAGCAGAGAGCCTTGACTGATGGACGCGATGAGCACGAGAGCCATAAGAACCATGGTGAAGTATTCCCACGGCCCGAACTTATGGGCGAAATGAGAGAGCGGAGGGGCTAAGGCAATTAGGAAGATTCCGGAAATCACGCCTCCGAAAAGCGAGGCTCCGACTCCTAGGCTCAGAGCTTTGCCGGGCTTTCCTTGCTGGGCCATTGGATAGCCATCGAAGGTAGTCATCATGGCCGATGGAGTGCCTGGCATCTTTAATAGCGTGGCACTTATCAATCCGCCACTAACGGAGCCGACATGCATGCCCATGAGCAAGAGAACCGCATTGGTGCTATCCATGGAAAATGTGAGTGGTACAGTTAAGGCCATGAGCATGCCTCCGCCCAAGCCGGGAATCGCCCCGACGAAAATGCCGCTAGCCACTCCTACGAAAATCCAGAGAAATGGATAGGGACTGAGTACGTGCTGCAGTGCTTCAAGAGCTTCCATCTATCTTGTGTTCTCCGGCCTTTGTTATTGTGGAAGGTCCATGTAGAAGACCTCGGTGAACAAGTACTGTCCCCCAAAACCGAATACGGGAGCAATAATTGCGCTTACTATTAAGACGCGCTTATCGAAGCGGGACAGCAGGGCCGCTAGGGCGAAAATGAATAATGTCGTGGCGATCCGAAAACTGGCCCATCCTAGATTCATGCTAAACACGTAGAGAGCGGGTACGCCTACCGTGTAGGTCGCTAGGAGAGGTTCCAATTTAAAGCCTCGCTTGGACTCGGGAGCCAGTAATCGCGACAGCAGAATTGATCGGACGCCAATCACCAGAGCGAGGAAAATAATAAGGTAAGCCGTGTATTTGGGAAAGGCAGCAGACCCGATTGGATCGAAAAAGGGGGGTGGAATTTCTTTAGCGGCGAGCAAGACAGCTGTAGCTAGGCCGATTAGGATCAGGCTAATAGTTATATCCAGATAGAGAATACGATAGTTTCGGGACATGCTTGCAACAGGGCTGGCTTATCGATTTCTGGCTTTGGCGACGAGAGGGGTAAATTTTTTTCGCATATCTTCGAGGAACATGCGCATTTCAGCCTCTTCTGCAAAGTGGCTGCGGATTCCTAGGCTGGCGAATCTTTCCTCGACCTCAGGATGCGACATGGCTTGGCGTAAGGCCTCGGCGATCCGTTTGACGCGATCTGCGGGCGTTCCTTTGGGAGCTATCCACACTTTAGTGTCGCGCATGACGACATCGACTCCTATTTCGCGGGCCGTAGGGATGTTTGGAAATGATTGAACTCTCTCTTCAGAGAGAAAGACAAGAGGGCGAATTCCGGAATCCTTGTATCGTATGAATTCCAGCAAGCTAAAAATGGACAGGTCGGTATGCTCGCCGAGAATTGAGGCCAGCCTTTTGGAGCCGCCGCCTGATTGGATGAATCTGAACTCGATGCCGACCTTATCAGCGAACATCAGAGGAACCAGATGAACGGGAAGTCCGATATTGGTCGCCACTTTGACAGATCCTGGCGATTCTTTAGCATGGCCGATTAGAGATTCCATGGATTCGAATTCCGATGATTCCAGCACACCGAGACCGAGGCTAGAATGTCCCGTACCCCCGATAATCTCGAAGTCGTTGTGATCGAAATTTACGATCCCCATAGCCTTGGAGGTCACAATACCGGGAGTGCAAATCCCAATGGTGTATCCATCTGGGGCGGATTCTTTGATTCGCCTTGATCCCAGTGCTCCGCCGGCGCCGGGCAAATTGATCACAGCCAACTTGGCGGGTAGCAGTCCATGCTTTTGGAATGCCCGCTGGAATATGCGGGCCATGGTATCGACTTCTCCTCCGGTGTTCGTAGGCACGATAACCTTGATGGGCTGCTCGGGATATTCCGCATTCAGCCAGGGGCCTGAACCGAGGCAAAGTAGGAATAGGCAAAGGCAGAGAAAGGATTTTGAGGGTAGCGAGAATGGTTTGAGTACCGACATATAGTTTTGGGAAGATCGGTGCCTATTGAACGGCCTGATTAATCCGAATCGCGGAAATCCGGTCAACGATATACGGATAACCGAGGAGCGTTACATGTAAAACAAGGAGTTGGGCCAGGAACGAATCCTGTGATCGGAGAGAAAGGGGACGGCCCTTTCCGGATTTTCGTATTTACCCCAACTCATTCTCTGTGACACTTCGGAGTATGGACACGAATAGTTGTCAATTGGACTTTGAAGGGAAGACTGCCATTGTAACCGGGTCGACTCGGGGGATAGGCCGGGCCATTGCTGATTTGCTTTGGGACTGCGGGGCCAGCGTTATTCACACCGGAACCAAGCGATTTTCCGAAGTGGCGGCTGGCGAGCGCAAAGACTATTGGCAATTGGATGCAAGCGTTCCATCGAGCCTGGAGGCTTTCCAAACGCGCATCTTGGATCTGCCGAATTTGGATGTCCTCGTCGACAATGCGGGAATCAATCGCGTGGATTCCTTGGATGGGCTCGGCAACGAGGACTGGTCTACGGTCATCGATGTGAACCTGACGGCGCCGATGAAATTGATGCGAGCCGCCACTAAGGTAATGAAGAATGCTCGGTCCGGTGGCCGGATCTTGAATGTGAGTTCTTTGTATGGCGTAATTGGCCGGCCCAATCGACACTGTTACACGGCAACCAAATCAGCCCTCTCGGGCGTGACGCGGTCGGCTGGCTTGGAATTGGCTCGCGAGGGAATTTTGGTGAACGCCATTGCTCCGGGATTTATTTTGACGGATATGACGAAATCGATGCTCAGTCTGGAGGAACGAAAGAGTCTGGAAGAAATCGTTCCCATTGACCGAATGGGCAATGAACTGGAGATCGCTCGATTTTCGGCATTCATGGTATCCGATATGAACACCTATTTAGTTGGTCAGACCATTGCTGTAGATGGTGGCATCACTGTAAGTCCTGGATTTTCCTGATGCGGTTGACGGCGGATCTGAAAACCAGGATTCGCGACCTAGGCTCCGAGTCGCCCGAGTCGATAGCCTTGATGGCAAAGCGATATCCGGATTTGCCGATGGCGTTTATCGCTCAGCAAGTCAAAGCGCGGCAGCGGATACGGAAGAAATTGCCCCACTGGTTTGCCAATGAAGATATCGAGTTTCCCGATACATTGCCCCTCGAGCAATGCTCGTCAGAATTGGCCGCCAAGTACAGAGCGTCGTTGCTGCGGGGCGAATCGCTAGCGGATTTGACTGGCGGCTTTGGCGTGGACGCCTTCGCACTCACTAGCAGCTTCTCTAAAGTGTATCATGTGGAGCGGGACGAATCGCTCTCAAGGCTAGTCGCTAGGAATGCGAGAGCTCTCGCTCTGGAAGATAAGTTTCAGGCGATCCATGCAGATGGTATTCAATGGTTGGATAGCCAGAAATGTCGATTCGATGTTTTGTATTTGGATCCGGCCCGAAGGGATATTCGAGGATTGAAAGTGTCTTCGCTGAAAGCCTGCGAGCCGGATTTGAGTCAGGTATGGGAACTCATGTTATCAAGGGCCAAAATTGTGGCGGTTAAGCTATCCCCGGGCCTGGATATTGATGCCGCTTTGAAGGAGCTAGCTGGCATTTACGAAGTTCATGTTCTCTCAATTGGGAGCGAGTGCAAGGAGTGTTGCTTCCTCGCTAAGAAAGGCTGGGGCGGCGAAGCCAAAACAGTGTGCGCAAACTATCGAGCTCGCCACGGGTGGCACCGGTTCGATTTTTCGAGAAACGAAGAAAAGAGCCTAGAGGGAACCTATGGCGAGTTCCAAAAATACCTTTACGAGCCGAACCCATCCGTAATGAAGGGGGGAGGGTTTAAGGTCTTGGGAAGGCGTATGGGTATTCCCCTCGTCCACCAGCGAACGCGTTTCTATTCTTCCGATAGATTCGTCGCGGACTTCCCTGGAAGGATTTTCCGGATCGTTGGACAGAGTGATCTTCGCAAACAAGGGGCATCGGAACTATTTCCTGAGGGGAGGGCTAATGTGATGGCTAGAAATGTGGGGCTTACGAGCGAGGAATTGAGGAATAAGCTGAAGCTCCGGGATGGCGGGGGCCAATACGCCATTGGAGCAATGGATATTTCTGGAAAACGGCAATTGCTAAAGTGCATCCGCATCGAGGAAGATATTGACGCAGATGAGTGATGAATTCGATACGGCTCAGAATGAAATGCGGAAACTCCTAGAGCGAGTACGGTCCGCGATTATCGCTTCTGTGGACTCGAAGGCCCAACCGCTCTCCAGCTATGCGCCGGTATGGGTAGACGACGATAGGCGATTCCACGTCTATATCAGTTCACTGGCGAAACATACAGCTCAGATAAGGCGGTCTGGATTAGCGAGCGTGATGATTATCGAGGATGAATCCGAGGCGGATAATCTCTTTGCTAGAAAGCGTTTAACGGTGGACTGCCGGGCTGAGGTTGTAGACAGGAACTCCGAGGATTGGGAAGCGACAATGGGGCGTATGGAAAAGCGCTTGGGCGGAACGGTATCATCGCTCAAAGGCCTTACGGATTTCGATCTCATCAGACTGATTCCCAGCGAAGCCAGGCTCGTCCTTGGTTTCGGAAGAGCCTATCGAGTATTTGGTAAGGGGTTACGAGAAATCGGATACATTGGCGGCGGCGGGCATCGGTCAAAGTAGCTATAGCCCGCCGCAGCAGAAGTCTCCAATTCGGCTGGTCGGGTAATTGTGGACAGGCGGCAGCACGACCTAAAGTCGGTTATAGGAGAGGGTTTATCCCGCGATATCGTAAAAGTTCCTGGAATAGCAATTGCGGGGTAAACCCGCTCCTACGGATGGCCAATAACTCCGTAGCCCTCACTCGTAGTCACAACTCAAGCCTGTGATACTGTCGCACAGGGTATCGCCGAGCTGCTGAACCCGATCATTCTCAGATACTGCTAGAATCGATTCTCCATCAGCCTATTTAAGGCGCTGACCACGCCTCGAATGGATGCAAGCGCGATGTTGGTGTCGATTCCAGCTCCGTAGCATCGAGCGCCGCTCGACTTATTCTTCAGCTGAATGTAGGAAACGGCTTGGGAGTCCGCGCCTCGGCCGAGCGAATGCTCGCTGTAGGAAAGAAGTTCGAAGTTGGATACGTCGATTTCTTCCAGGCCATTGAAGAAGGCGGCTATCGGACCATTGCCAACGCCGCGAAGATTCTTTTTGGAACCATCGTAGATGACAACGGCCCAGACTTCCACGGTTTCGTCATCCAAGCGTTCGCTACGAAACTCGATCAATTGCAAAGGCTTTTTGAGATCGATGTATTCATCATTAAAGCACTTGAAGACTCCTTCGGGCGTGATCTCGTCTCCCGTTTCGTCAGCAAGCCGGTTTACTGCCTTGCCGAGCTCGTTGTGCATTTCCTTTGGCAACTGGTATCCGTATTCCTTTTCCATGACGTAGGCTACGCCTCCCTTTCCGGATTGGGAATTGATGCGGATGATCGCTCGATAGTTTCTTCCCATATCGGCGGGATCGATGGGCAGGTACGGAACTTGCCATAGGGCAGTAGAATCGTCGTCCTTATTGGCGAAACCCTTCTTGATCGCGTCTTGGTGCGATCCAGAGAACGCTGTAAATACGAGATCACCCGAATAGGGCGTCCTGGCATGGACATCCATTCGCGTTACGCGTTCGTACATTTCCCGTATTTGGTTCAAGTTAGAGAAATCCAGATTGGGATGCACGCCTTGCGTATACATGTTCAAGGCAACAGTAACTATATCAAGATTTCCGGTACGCTCACCATTGCCGAAAAGCGTGCCTTCGACCCGGTCAGCTCCAGCCATCAGTCCCAGTTCGGTGGCGGCTATCCCGGTTCCGCGATCGTTGTGAGTGTGCAGACTAATGATGGTGCTATCACGTCGCGAGAAATTGCGGCAGAACCATTCAATCTGGTCCGCGTGCACGTTGGGAGTAAATAATTCTACCGTCGCGGGGAGATTCAGGATAATCTTGTTGTCAGGCGTAGGTTCCCAGACATCCGCTACGGCCTCACAGCATTCCAGAGAAAATTCCAGTTCCGTGTCGCTAAAACTCTCCGGCGAATACTCGAGACGAATGTTCGTCTCTGGGCAGGTCGTTGCCAATTCCTTAACCAATTTAGCTCCATCTACGGCGATTTGACGAATTTCGTCCCGATCCATTCCGAAAACGACCCGTCGCTGCAGCGGATTGGTGGAATTATAAATGTGGACGATAGCGTTCTTTACTCCCTCAAGAGATTCGAACGTTCTACGTATTAAGTGCTCGCGGCACTGGACCAAGACTTGAACGTCGACATTGTTGGGTATCAAATTGTCAGATACCAGCTTCCGAAGAAATGCGAATTCGGTATCGGAGGCGGAAGGAAATCCAACTTCGATTTCCTTGAATCCAATATCGACGAGCGACTTGAACATTTCGACCTTTTCGTCGACGTTCATGGGAATAGCTAGCGCTTGGTTGCCGTCGCGAAGATCGACGCTGCACCACATGGGGGCTTTATCTATAACATTGTCTGGCCATCTCCTGTCGGGCAAATTGACGACAGGGTACGGCGTGTACTTGCTTATTGGCGGTTTTTGCATAGCGGTATCGTGATTAAAATTACGAATGGATGGGTAGGGTGGCGACGCAATAGAAAAGGCCGTGCTTCCTAGAAGGGTGGGTTCTCGCCGACAGCCAGTTAAAAAAGACGAGAAAAGTAAATGCGTCCCGACACCCCGTCCTTATCCAAGTAGGAGGGTGTCTAGCTTCGTAAGTCGCAGAAGGCTGGAGACGTGGTGTATCATTTACTGATGCAAACGAGTAGGGATATCCGCTTTTGTGTCAAGTCACTTGAGCTCTATCTGGCTGATTTGGCTGGCCAAGGAAGTCGACTTTAGCAATTAGCTGGAGCCATGATAACCGGTCAGTTGAAGCTCGTCGTCTTCGATCTCGACTTTACGGTTTGGGATGCTGGCGGCGTTTGGTGCGATTGCTTGTCTCCGCCGTTTCATCGAACTGGAGATCGAGTATTTGATGCGAATGGGGACGAAGTCGTTATCTACTCGGACATTTTCAAAGCCTTCGATTTCATCGATGAACTGGGTGTTCCTATCGCGGCCGCCTCCAGGACAAATCAGCCGGGATGGGCTCGGGAGCTGCTTTCCCTACATGGACTGGCTGATCGTTTTCGCTGGAGCGAAATATATCCCTCTTCCAAGGTCGCTCATTTCCGAGAGCTCGCTAGCGCGAGTCATGCATCCTATTCAGAAATGCTCTTTTTCGACGATGAGATGCGAAATATCGATGAGGTGGGGGCTCTAGGTGTCCATTCCATCCATGTTGCCGACGGATTTCGTTGGGAAGTCTTCGCAAGAGGATTGGCTCGTTTGGGTCTAGCCTTGCCGGAATAGGCTAAACGAAAGTTGAGTAAAAGGATCTCACTTGGCTTATCCAGATCTAGTGGCGGGTTAATCCCGCGATAGAACATGTGCGTCAGCTTAACTAGAACTTGCTGAAAAAAACTCGCCGGGGCGTCGAGTTTCACCCTTTAAGAAGAATCAAAAAGGTGGACCGCCGGGCGAGCTCAAGTTGAGGCACATGCGTGATAGAAGGATTGGCGAAAAGAGAGTAGGAGGAATCGCGGCGTAAAGCCGCTCATGCAAAGAATTTATAATTAACTTTGAGTGAGCGTTCACATCTGTTGGACAAATCGGATTTTTCTGTTTCACTGCCGATTCATGTTAAATTCGCGATCCATTTTCCTCCCTTCACTTATCGCTTTTCTGATCTCTCATTGTATCATTCAAGGGGATACCAGGCCGAATGTCGTCTTGGTCATGGCAGATGATCAGGGATGGGGTCAGGTCGGCTACTACGGTCATCCCGTCCTGAAAACCCCGAATTTGGACGCGATGGCTGCCAATGGCCTTCGATTCGATCGGTTCTATGCGGGGGCCCCGGTTTGCTCGCCGACTCGGGCAGCAGTTCTGACAGGCAGAAGCAATGACAGAACGGGTGTCTACCAGCATGGGAACGCTTTGAGGCTTCAGGAAAGGACCTTGCCTCGAGCCTTGCAGGAGGCTGGGTATGCGACGGGGCATTTTGGCAAGTGGCACTTAAATGGCGTGAGGGGTCCCGGAGTGCCCATTTTGGGAGCGGACATGTATCATCCTGGTCGATACGGATATGATCAGTGGCTTTCGGTGACTAATTTCTTCGATATGAATCCTGTGTTGAGCCGCAATGGAAGCTTCGAAGAATTCCAGGGCGATTCATCTGAGGTCATTGTCGATGAAGCCTTGAAATTCATGGCTCAGCAGGCCAAGTACGGGCGCCCGTTTTTTACCACTATTTGGTATGGGTCGCCGCACTCGCCAATGGTGGCCAGCGATGCGGACCGCAAGCCATTCGCTGATTTCAAAGAGTCTGATCAACATCACTATGGTGAACTTGTGGCTCTGGACCGCAGTGTTGGCGCCCTGCGGAAAGGCCTCAGGGAATTGGGCATCGCGGGAAACACGCTTTTTTGGTATTGCAGTGACAATGGCGGGCTGAAGGTCAATCCGCCATCTGTTGGAGGCCTTCGCGGTTTGAAAGGAACCGTTTACGAAGGGGGCTTACGCGTTCCAGGCATTATCGAATGGCCAAATGTTATCACGCGTGGCGTTAGAACGGAAACGCCGGCCTGCGTTATGGATATGTTTCCCACCATAGCGGACATCGTTGGCCTGCCGGAAGAGGCCCAATTGCAGCCGGCGGATGGCATTAGTTTACGTACAGGGATCGAATCGGGAAGATTCGGTAAGCGATCGAAACCAATTCCATTTCTTTTTCAGGGAAAGGGCGCTTGGCTAGACAACCACTTAAAGCTTGTTGTCGAGGACGTGGCGAAAAGGGAATACGCTTTGTATGACCTTAAAGCGGACCCCGATGAATCGGAAAACTTGTTCGACGATCAAACCAAGATTGCCAAGCGCATGCAGCGGGAGTTCGAGAAGTGGAATGAGGCCGCTATAGCTAGCGATGAAGGTAGAGATTACAGCGAAGGCCGGGTAACCGGTCCCGATCCAAGGCGCCTGTTCTGGACCGAAATGCCGGAGTATGAACCATATTTCAAGGATTGGAAAAAACGTCCCGAGTACGAAGGGCGATTGAAGGATTCCTAGAAACCGAATGGTAGCATAGGCTTCCAGCCTGTTGCCTCGTACTTCTTACACAGGCAGGATGCCTGTGCTACTTTTTGAAAGGGCCCTCGGCATGCGCTGCCGTCACGGCGGGACGAAGGCGTGAGATCGCCCGATTGCTACCATCTCACCATTCGTGTGGCGCTCTTCGGAATCGATCTAGATCGTAGTCTCGGTCTTTCAATTCCTGCGATAGATTCTCGTAGGAACGGTCGTCGATTGATTTGGAACGCGTCATGATCCAGGCGAATTTTTTATTTGGATGCCCAATGATGCTCTCCTGATAGTCATCGCTGACATAGAGGACGTAGTAAGCGGCGTTAATGACACCGAAAAATCGCATCCGCCACTCGGCATTGGTTTCCGCATTCTTGATAGTGCCGACCGGTTTGTAGGTTTTCACTTTTCCGTAGGCAGAGCCTTTGCGGAATTGGTAGATGGTCTGAATCTTGCCATCATCTCGCATCTCGTAGGCTTCCGTCGGATTCCAGGCATTCTTGTCTATAGCGGTGGGGGAGTATCCATGCACGTACCAAATCCCCATGAAGCGATCCAGGTCCACGTAGTGGGCCAGTTTCTGATTGGGCTCCCGATCGTTGGAGCAGCCGGCAACGGTTAGCAGGGCTAGGATGGAAAGATTGAATACTTGGATTTTCATAGCGCTGGTGTTTAAATTGATGCTAGTAATTGGATACATGCTTGCTCTAAGAGTTCCGATTTTGTCGCGTTCGGGATATGAGAAAAGCGCCCGCTGCCAGAAAGATGGCTACGCCGGGACCGAATGCCCGAGCAATGGCTCTCTCAGTTGAATAGTCTTGGGAGAGCGACCCTTCTTCGTAGCCGATTGCGGAAAGCAATAACCCAGAGCAGGCTATCCCTAAAGCTCGGGCCACTTTAGAAAGCATGCGCCAGATGCCGTAGTAGGCACCGGATACGTCCCGTGATTGGCTTTCCTTTTCCGATTCGACGAAATCGGAAAATAGCGAGTCGAGCAGGACAACGCTGGATACCAGTATACCGCCGATGCTGGCGACAAGAATGACCCATGAAATCGCTTTGGGCGGGATCGATGGATAGGCGATAGAAGAGAGAATGGCCAGAACAGCTACAGCGGAAAGAAACAAAGTCGTCTTGGCGAAGCGATTTGCGAGACGCACCCAGATGGGCGCGGAGGCTATTATGAATATAGTTAGCGTCAGTATGGTAAGCCCGAATTGTTCCTCAGTGAATTTCAGTGTCGATCGATAATAGGGAAGGGCCAAGCTAGAGTTGAACGAGCGACCGATGGCGATTGCTACGAACCCGAAAGCCAAGTACCGAAAAAGCGGTGATGCCAGAGCTTGCTTGAAAACGGCTCCGGTATTGTAGGGAGCAGAGGGAATGCTCTTTTTACGATCGGCATGCCCTCGAAGGAATTTCAAAACTGTAATGGCGGAAAAAATACAGCCTACGCCAGCGATTATTCCTAAGGCTATCCCCGTGGTAGCTCGGGAAGACAGGAGCTCTTCAATGCTTGGCTGGGGATTATCCGGCGAAAAGTAGGCGGGCAGTCCTATGCCAACGAGTAGCCCGATAGAACCTAGGACGATGCGCCATCCAAAAAAAGAAGCTCGCTCCTTTTCCCCGGCCGACACGTCGTTGATCAGGGCCAGGTAAGGCACGATGTACAGCGTCATGGCCGTATTGACGACCAGATACCATATAAGCAATTGGTTGAAGAGGGCGGTTTGGCTGGCGCCCGCTTCAGGAGAAAATAGGAAGCTAAAGCCAGTGCCAAGAAGGACTGCTCCCATGAGCAAATAGGGCACACGACGACCGAGCAGGGAGTCCGAGGAAGTCTTGTCTGAGATGATCCCCATTAGAGGATCGCTCACAGCGTCCCAAAAAACGGCTACGGCGATGGCGAGTCCAGCCAGGGAGGGTCTCAAGCCGGCGAGAATGTAGAGTTCGAGAAGATAGATCTGGAGCATCAATTCGGCAGCCCCAAGTCCGATGGATGCGGCCCCGTAACCGGCTTTTGTTGGCCATCGTATTGTTTGCTCATTTTTCATTGATCGATATAAGGCTCCATACTTTGTAAATCGGTTGGATGACGGGTTTGGTAGTGGCCGATCTCCGAGCGGCGGCCGTCATTCATTTTTTATCCAGATTGTAGAATACGGTGGCCGCTCGGAGATCGACCGCTGCCTGTAGGGTATGTTTCGGAAGCTACGCTACTCAGATCGACAAATACGAAGAGAATAGGGAGTCCTATTGGTTTCCAATCAGTTTTGATCCGCTCAATAGTTGTTCAAATGTCTCGCAAAGTCGTCGTTGGCCCGTACGTTACGTTGGGTAGTAGGTAGCATGAGTAGTGAAAAAAGCAAGACGTTGGCGAGTATTGGGCTAGTGCTTTTGCTGGGAGTGGCCTTCGCGTGGGCAGGAAGCTATGGGGGAGCGTCTTTTGCTGAGATCCCAGTGTTCACCTTGGGGGTGGTCATGGCTTTCTTGATCCAATGGATAGCGTTTATACCAGCTATGCTGAAAAGAACGGAAAAGTTTTTCGATCTGGTAGGGAGCATTACTTACTTATCGGTTACCCTTCTGTCTTTCGCCCTAGTTCCCGAGGCGGACCTACGCTCCTACTTGCTGGCTGCCATGGTTTGCATTTGGGCGGGGCGCCTGGGGAGCTTTCTGTTTACCCGTATTCACAAAGCGGGGAGCGATCAGCGATTCGACAAGCTAAAGAACTCGTTTGTCCAATTCATCGGAGCCTGGACTTTACAAGGATTATGGGTCACTTTTACTATGGCGGCCGCGTTGGCGGGAATTACGTCGGCCAAACGAGAACCGATCGGAGTGCTGGCCCTGTTTGGCACGCTAATATGGCTGACCGGTTTTCTGCTAGAGGCAATCGCGGACCATCAAAAATCGGCCTTCAAGAAGGATCCAGAGAATCGAGATAGTTTCATTCAATCCGGATTGTGGTCGATTTCCCGCCATCCCAATTATCTGGGAGAAATCATTCTTTGGGTAGGCGTATCAATCGTAGCGATACCTGTTCTTCAAGGTTGGCAATGGGCTATGCTGAGTTCGCCCTTCTTCATTGCATTGCTTTTAATACGTGTTAGTGGAATCCCCCTTTTGGAAAAAAAGGCGGATGAAAAATGGGGCGGGCAAAGCGACTACGAATCTTACAAGAAGAACGTAGCGTTACTTGTCCCCAAACTATGGTGACTAATGACGCGACGGGACGTCGCGTTCCACTTTTTGTCGCGAAAAAAAGGTTGGAGCTCGATCCCGAGGCCAGATATGAACGTCGATCTATCCGCTCGATAGAAGAATTCTTGGTTCGTTGCTGGGGGTATGAGCGGCTTTAAGCCGCGATCGCATAAGATTATCGCGGGATAAACCTGCTCCTGCGTGCGATGGCAACTTAAGTTGACGCCAATACGCATCAGCGGAAGCGAGTGTGGTGAGTCGCTTTTGGTCAAAGACAAGATCAAACCTACATATTCGCGCTATTTGGCAGTCCTCTATGAGGCTCGTTTCGCCGATTCTTGGAAGAGAGCGTACGTGTATTCGTAGGCTTTTGGCGCTTCACTCGCTCGCGGGCCGACGATGTTAAGCTCGTCAATTGCATGAGATCCAAGAAAACGCTCTAGGATTTTGGATCCCTCAGCACAAGAGCTAGCATCACCATCAATCGTCACTATAAGACTAATAGGCGCAGTTAATTGAGTCGGCGAATCGTAGATCCGATCAACGAAGCGTCACATTTAGTTCGGACAGCAGCCCTTCCACTTGAGTGGACCCGTTGATGGGTTCCCTCCGAGTCAAATCGGAGCAATTGACGTAGAGGAGCGAAGAGGGCGGAGTAACTTCCTATCAACAAGCTTCGTTTGTAAAGTTCCTTCTTTCGGAATTTACGGAGAAGGAAGAGGGCTGTGATAAGGTTGATGGTAGCCCTTCTACGGGCTCAGGGTAAAAAGCATGAAGGATGGATGGTTCTAGTCGATAATGGATTGATAGACTAGGTTGTTGAACTTGGTCCGCAGGTCCAGGTGGCCATTTGGGGTCAAGTGGATCATCATGATACCTATCAACTCTTCGGTGGGATCGATGAAGAAACGAGTGCCGTACGCGCCTCCCCAATGGTAGGTTCCCTCGGTCATTGGCTCGCCTGCCTCTCCACGATCCTCGTAAACCGCGAAGCCAAGGCCGAATCCTTTCCCTGGTCGTTGAAAATCCCCTACGTGGTCTTGGATCATTAGTTCTACCGTCTTTCGGCCTAAAAGTCGTTTGCCGTCAAGGGCCCCGCCGTTGAGATGCATTTGGCAAAATCGGAAATAATCCAATGCGGTAGAGGTGAGTCCACCGGCACCTCTTTCAAGGTCTAGAGAATTGCCCTCGTTTGAGGGAGGAACGAACTCGGCGATACCGCCTCCCTCTTGCGGAGAGTACAGCTTGGCGTATCGATCTTTTTGAGATAAGCCCGGATAGTGAGCGGTGTCGTTCATTCTCAGGGGAAGGAATACCCGCTCTCTTAGAAACTCGCCGAATTCCATACCTGAAACGACCTCTACGACCCGGGCTAAAACGTCAGTAGCATGTGAATACACCCATTTCTCGCCAGGCTGGTTCGTGAGCGGAAGTTGGGAGATCCGTTTAACCCAATCCTCGATTGTGTCCCCGAGCGGGGAGGTGCGGACATGCTTCGTGTAGTAGGCGTTGCTCGGATTGCGACCGCTCGCCGCCAGCCCGGAAGTATGAGATAGCAATTGGCGAATGGTCATCCGGGACTTTGGCGGAACGAGCGTTCCCGTCTTTCCCGTTATGTCGCCGGTAGAGGATAACATCGCATTCTTGAACTCAGGAAGAAATTGGTCCACGGGATCATTCAACTCGAGAAGCCCTTCTTCCCAAAGCATCATCACCGCCGTGGATGTGATGGGTTTCGTCATCGATGCGATCGAGAAAACGGTATCGGCTGTCATCGGGAGCTTGGCTGCGATGTCTCGATAGCCTTGGGCTTCCAGATGAACCATTCGCCCCTTGCGGGCCACTAAAGTTACCGCTCCGGAAATATAGCCGTCATCGATATACTGCTGGGTTACTGTCCCGATGCGTTCAAGTCTATTTTTCGATATACCAACGGATGCTGGATCTTCCAAGGTCGGCGTTGCATCTGCAAAGTAGGGACATAAACAGAGACAGCAAAGAGCCGTGGCTATGGAAAATAGCTGAGTTTTCTTGGGTGTGATCTTCATGGAAAAATGGGTCGGTCGGTAGAGATCGTCGACTATTTTGGGGTTCAACGAGATCTTCGCCGGGTAAATTGGGTGGAATAGGAAGCCTGGATACTTGCCGCCCTGACTCGCTGGTTCAAACCAAACTTAGTGGTAAGTTTAGGAATTGGCAGGGGGCGTCACTGGTCGGTAGGGCCCTACGAGCTCAAGAATTCCCATCCCGCACCGAGGGACAAATAAACAGCTGAGCAATTTGAGAATACAGTGAACCGCGATCCCAATGGGAGAGCTGGATACCCTTATAATCACCATGATGCTTCTATTGTCCCTCTGCAGTTGCAGTAGAGAGGCTGCGAAGGTAGAGCAAAAGCCAGTCTTTCTCGCAACTGGAGCAGAAACCGTGATCGCTGTAAAACCTGAAGCGTCTGAAGAAGCAGCCCTCAAGCATCTGCAGGATCCAAAGCGTGCGTATTGCCTCGGCCGTCCTTTGGGGTCCAGCTTCTCCAGCTTGTAGATTCGAGGTAGCTTATCGTTTGTCGCTGGTTGGGCTAGTTGGCTATGGCGCGGGCCATCGAACCTTTAGGCAAAGCTCGACCTGACGGAGCCAAGGAGGGAAGCTTTCTTCGCCAGGGTGTTGAGACATAATCAGTGATCTCGTTTTAGCGAGCTTCGGACCGTATTTGCTTGCGTCGGAAAGTGGCGGGGTATTGTGGATTCAGATGCTAAAACTTTTTTCGTTATTGGCCTCAGTTCTCTTCTCTTCCCTTGTGCTATTGGTTGCGACGACTCTAGCAGCCCAGGTTGAAAAAACTGGTCCTGAAGCGACGTTTGAGAATGTAGCTTACGGGGATCATGCTAACCAAGTGCTTGATTTTTGGCAGGCAGAGACTGATGTGCCGGCTCCGTTAGTCATATACATACATGGCGGCGGCTTTACGGGTGGGTCCCATGACAAGGTTCCCAATGCCAAAATTCAGCGCTATTTAGACGCGGATATCCACTTTGCGTCTGTGGAATATCGCTTTCTGAAGCACGCCTATTTCCCGGCACCACACGAGGATGTAGTGAGCGCGCTTCAGTTTATTAGGAGCAAGGCGGACGAGTGGGTGCTGGATAAATCGAGAATTGCTGCTTTTGGCGGCTCGGCAGGAGCCCAGCTGGTCGCCTATCTCGCTTGGGGCAATGACCTGGCTGATCCTGAAAGCGATGATCCGCTTGAACGAGAGTCAACAAAGCTCATGGCAGTGGCGCTTAATGGTGGTCAGTCCACCTTGGATTTCGATTGGTGGGTAGACAACATACCGGGATATAGGCGGGAATTTCATAGCGGCCGGAGGGTTGATATATATTCAAAGATCGAGGAAAGGGCAATACTAAACGAGCTCTCGATAATCAATCACATAGATGGAAGCGACCCTCCGACATTTATGAGCTACGGGATGGCTCCATCTTCAAAGATGCCAAATGATATAAGACGCGCGAGGGGCTGGATAATCCACCATGTTAATTTTGGTCTCGCCATGGAGAAAAGGCTTCTCCAATCGGGCGTGGAAGTGGTTCTCAAGTATCCGGGTGCATCCCCAAAGTTCAGCAGCGATGTAGATTTTCTATTACATCACCTGAAAAATTAGGTGTGCATGGACCTCGCATTCCGCGTCCTAAAAGAAGCGAGCGACTTTCACAAAGCAGTGGCTTCGCGTGAACGAAAGCTCTCGGATCTGATATTCAGTGTCCCACCCACTTGCGAGGATAGCAGGTATGTTAAACTTTGTTCGGATATCGGTTTCAGTGAGGGAACTCTTGTCCATGAGGGGATCGGATCTGCGATGTATGACTAGGAGTTCAGCTTAAGATAACCAGCCTGTGTCCCCGAATCTTCATCACACAGGAGCTGTATGATTGCGGGTCTTCTTTGGAAATCGGCTGAAAAAATGGCCCATCAGTTCCCCATCGATGATTTAGGGGGGTATCTGAAGTGCAGAAAAAGGGCCGCAAGCTACTTTTTATTAGTTGCTTAAAAGTGGTGGCGAGACCCGGAATCGAACCGGGGACACAAGGATTTTCAGTCCTCTGCTCTACCAACTGAGCTATCTCGCCCCGCCTTTTTTCTAGGGTTCTCCTAGAAAAGTTTCCGGACAATAGAAGGGCGGCCTATTCCGTCAACGATCATTTTCGCGAAATTGAGTTAGTGAAGGCAAATGGCTCTAATTCAGGGCCTTAACGCCTTTATCGACCTGGAAGACTCGGCCGTTGGCGACGGTGAAAAGCGGTTGTCCGCGAAGACCTTTCTCGCCAGTCATGGCGCTGTGATATTCGGGATCCTCAAGTTCGGAGGTCAAAGCAGCTTCGTCCACTTGGTAGGGGACTTCCGGATCGAAGATAGCTAAATTGGCCATAGCGCCGGTTTTCAAGGCGCCGATTTCGTAGGGGAATTTGCAGAATTGGGCTACATGTTTGGCTGGATTGATGGCTGCCAGTTGATCGATGTCATGCCAAGTGTAGCCATGATGGTTTACCAACTCGGAATAGAATTGCAGGCTATGCTCGATATTGCGGGTTCCTGGGCTACCGGGCAGGCCGTTATGGAACGTCTTGGCTTCCCGTGAATGAGGCGCGTGATCGCTTCCAAAGAAGATCGCGTATCCATCGCGTACGGACTCAAGCGTGAGCGCTATCAGGGCCAATTGATCTTCTCGAGTTGGATGGGCGGGGCGGCGATAGTTGATGAGGGCGGTTTCCCTCTTTTGCTGCAAAAGCCGATCCTGGTTCCAGTACATGTAGTCCAGACCGACTTCTGCGGGTAGCTTAAACGACGCCGATTTGGCCCGATTGAGAATCTGCTGGAGGGCGGGCCCTGTTGGAATATGGCGCGCGAGCAAACTGGATACGCCTACGGATTCGGCGATATCCATGGTTTCTTTCTGGCAGGCCAAGACGGTAGAGCCATCGAAGTATTGGTGTTGTAGGAGCCGTTCGTCGGGGTGTAGCCGTTCCTTGAAGGCTTCGATGGATTCATCCGCCCTTGCTTGATCATTGTGGTAGGAAACCGCTTCTCCTTTCCACAGGGCATACATGTCTTTTCGTACCTGGCCCGTGAGACCCGATCCCCCGAAGGTCGACCCGAAATCCTTCCCTTCATGTCCAGATATGGGGGCGGCTCCAGGCTCCATGCGAGGCCAAACAATAATCGGAATCTGGCTCTGCTTGTCGTAGTGCTCTTGAGTCCGTTGATGCCGGTAGGGACCCACGGGACCCCAAGGAGTGTTGCCCATGGCTCCAACGATACTGACACCGCCTTTCAGGGCCGATAAACAGCCGGATCTAACTGAATATCCGCAATTCGCTTTGCGGATATTTTCGACGAGCGATTGGTAGTCGATGTCAGCGGGTCCGTGCGCCGCATGTTCTTCGGGCGTGGGTATAGCCGACTCCCGGAAGTGGACATGCGGATCTACGCGTCCCAAAGCTAGATGAGACGTATAGGAAAGTTTAATACTATCCGATGTTCTCTCGCCCAGAAAAACTTCCATGGGTTCCCCGGGAGTGCAGCTGACTTCGCCGCTGGCGAGTTCGCCGGTGTCGAGGTGTATGTTTTGGCAATGAAAGCGGATGGATTTTTCGTCAGAAGTCACGCGGCGTTAAGTCTCTGTCTTGAGAGATTGCTAGACTTCCCCGCAAGTTCGAGAAAATAGTCGCTCGAAACCGTCAAAGGGCGACTCGTTTTCCGCTTGCCTTTAGAAGCCCCGCTTGCACGATCCCGCAACCTGGACGCCGCCCTAGCTCAGCTGGTAGAGCAATTCACTCGTAATGAATAGGTCGTCGGTTCGAATCCGATGGGCGGCTCCATTTAAAACGC
>Ga0066378_10000023_pt1 | contig 60878 bp, 47 predicted proteins | sample Knorr_S23_td_DCM_FD_70947 | JGI IMG/M metagenome (GOLD analysis project Ga0066378, IMG submission 70947) | Marine microbial communities from Southern Atlantic Ocean transect - Knorr_S23_td_DCM_ad_71m_LV_A | ecosystem: Environmental > Aquatic > Marine > Oceanic | place: Southern Atlantic ocean...
TGTTCTAGCTTCAGGGAATCATTCTTATCAAAAACATACTGCTCCTCTAAAATTAGATAATGGAACAATAAAATTGAGACTGCTGATTGATAGGTCTTCATTAGAGGTTTTTGGAAATGATGGAAGAGTTACACTTTCTTCAAACTATAATGGTTCTGATTCAGTAGAAGAAAAGAATATGAATTTGAGATTTTATTCTAATGATGGTGAAGTACTTATAAAATCATTAAAAATTCATGAATTAAAATCTATTTGGACTAAATCTTAGATAAAATAAATAATATAAAATTAAATTTTAATTTTTTTAAAAAAATTAATTTCATTTAACTCATTATATAGAGATTTAATTTGTTCATTTTCTAAATGATTATTTTTATCTCTACATGATCCACAATTTATTCCAATTTCATTCATTATAATTTTTGATGATGGTAAATAATTATGTTTTGACAGAATTTTTATAAACCTAATAGAAAACTCTTGCAAATTTTTAGCAATATTTTTTTTGTCAGCGTTAAAATTTTTTATAATTTCATTGTAGATTAATCCTGCAAAATTATAGCTACTACCTATAGCCCCTGTACATCCTAATTCTAAACCAGATATTAACATTTCGTCCACTCCAAATAGAATATCATATTTTCTATTATTTAAATTAATGCATCTTTTAAGCATTTCTAAATTACTATTATTATATTTCAAGCCAACTAACGATTTTAATTCTTTATTAGTAATAATTAAAAAATCTTCCATATTAATTTTTTTTCCACTGAACTTTGGGCTTTCATAATAATAGTACGGAATATCAGGAGTAGTGTTTAGAATGGGTTTCAACCATTTTACTAAATCTTTAGGTGAGTTAACATTGGGATCTAAACATAATGAGCTTATAAAATCTGCTCCTGAATTTTGGGCTTCAATTGCTAGTTTTGAAGAACTAGATTGGTTTTTATGACTAATATTAGCGAAAAATATTAACCTGTTATATTTTGTTATTTCTCCCCAAGCTTTAAAAAGTTCTGATCTTTCTTTATTTGAGAATAATAGACCCTCACCAGTTGTCCCCCCAACATAAACTCCGGATATATTGTGTTTAAGTAGATGTTTTGCTTGCTTTTCTATGTAATTATAATTGATTGATAAATCATTATTTAGGGGTGTATGTACAGCAGCAATGAGACCTTTTTGTTTTTTATATTTCAAAAAATCGCTTACATGAAAACTTATAATTAATAATTATTTTTCTAATGCCCATTTTATACCTCTTTGAAGTATAGTCCAAGCTTCAGGTATGTCAAACACATCTCTGGTATGACCTAAAGATGTATAAAACACCTTTCCTTTCCCATATTTTTTTTTCCATACTACAGGCATAGTAACTCCATCTATCCAATAAGCATGTTTGTCATTAAAAGTAGTTGTTGCTAATACTTCATTAATGGGATCAACATGCATATAATATTGTTCTGATTTTACTTTAAAATCTTTCAAGCCTTTTGTTATTGGATCATCATGATCAATAATATTTACAGTATAATCAATAATACCACCTGGGTGAGATACCCATTGACCTCCAACCATAAATTGATATTCAACATTTTGTCTAAATGCATCCCCTAATCCACCATGCCAACCAGCTAAAGAAACTCCTCTATCCCTTACTGCTTTTAACAAACCTTTCTCTTGGTCTTCAGTTATTTCAGACATAGTATATATTTGAAGAATAAGATCAAGTTTTTTCATTAATTTTTTATCTAAATATGAGTCTAAAGATGGAGAAACAGTTACAGAATGTCCCTCACTTTCAAGCCATGGTACTATTAAATCACGCATTTTTTCTGGTTCATGTCCTTCCCAACCACCATAAACAAAAAGTATTTTTTTGCTTTCTTTGTTATTTTCTGTATATATGATTGAATTCATAAAGAAAAAAAATATCATAGAAAAAAGTAATGTTTTGACTTGAAAAATTAATTTCATCTGTGCTCCTATTTTATATCTGTAAATATTTTTTCCAATTTACATATGTATTATTGTATTCATTTAAAAATTTAATATTTGGTTGATATGTTTTAATTATTTTTAAATTTTTAAATGATGTTGAAAAATCTTTGTAATATCCAATTCCTATTGCAGATCCAGTTGCAGCGCCTTGTGATCCATCTGTATTATAAATTTCTATTTTAGTATTACATATGTTTGCAAAAGTCTCGCAAAAAATTTCACTTAGAAAAAGATTGGCATTACTAACTCTAATTACATTTGGTTTAACATTGATATCTTCCATTATTTCTAAACCATATTTAAATGCACAAGCAATTCCTTCTTGAACAGCTTTTATGAAATGATTTTTAGTGTGAATATTGAAATTTAAACCAAATATATTTGCGTTTATATCTTTGTTATTGAATATCCTTTCAGCACCATTTCCAAAAGGATGAATTACTAACCCATCAGAGCCAATTTTAATATTTTTACAATTTTGATTCATTTCATCATATGAAAATTGATTATTCAACAATTGATTTTTCAACCAACTATTTAAAATTCCACAACCATTTATACATAATAAGATACCATATTTAGGATCTGAAATTTGACTGTTTACGTGTGAAAAAGTATTTACTCTCATTTGATCATCAAAAACAGGTTTGTCAAAGACACCATAAACAACGCCTGATGTTCCAGCTGTAGCGGCAAATTCACCTGACTTAAGTACATTTAGAGAAAACGCATTATTTGGTTGATCTCCTGCTCTATATGAGATGGGAGTTCCTTCTTTAATTCCAATTTCTTTAGAGGCTTTATTAGAAAGTCTACCTTGATCTTCAAAAGTATTCACAATTTCAGGAATTAAATTTGTAGATAAATTAAAGTAATCAAATAATTCTTTTGCTAATGATTGATTTTTAAAATTCCAAAAAATTCCTTCAGACAATCCAGAAATTGTTGTATTTATCTTGCCTGTTAATTTATAAGCAATGTAATCTCCTGGTAGCATGACATATTTAATTTTTGCGTAAATATTTGGTTTGTTTTCTTGAATCCACTTTAACTTGCTTATTGTAAAATTACCTGGAGAATTCAGGTAATTATTTAAGCAATGTTCTTTGCCCAAATCATTTAAAGCTCTTTCTCCTATTTCTACAGATCTGCTATCACACCAAATTATAGAGGGATGTAAAATCTCGTTATCATTTCCTATAATTACTAAACCATGCATTTGATATGAAATACCAATAGAAACTATTTCATCATTATTATTAAAATTTGATAAAATTGATTTTGATGCTTTTATTAAATTTTCCCACCAAATTTCAGGATTTTGTTCAGCCCAGCCATTTTGTTTTGCAGTAATAGGCATTTCTTTTTTTGGAAAAAAATCTGACTTTTCAATTTTACTATTTTCTAAATTTAAAAGAGAAGCTTTTACAGAAGAGCTTCCAATATCAAATCCGATTGAAAATCTTTTTTTTGGCATAATAATCTTTGTTTAGAATTATTTAAAACTAAATATTTCATTTAATTGAAACAAAATATTTTATTACATAATTTATCGAGTAAAATTTGTATAAATTATTAAAAAGAAAATGGGGGAAAAAATGCCAAGAAATGTTGTTACAGGTAAAACTGAGTATTTTAAGGGTATAGAAAAAATTGAGTATGAAGGTAGAGAATCTGATAATCCTTTAGCATTTAAATTTTATAATCCTAATTTAAAAGTAAATGGTAAAACCTTAGAAGATCATTTGAGATTTGCTATAGCATATTGGCATACGTTTGGTGCAAATGGAGCAGATCCATTTGGAATGGATACAAAAAATTATCCATGGTTAAAAAATAATGACCCTTTATCACAGTCAATGGAAAAAATGGATGCTGCATTTGAATTTATTTCTAAAATTGGAGCTCCTTTTTATTGTTTTCATGATTTTGATATTGCAAATCCATCAAATTCATTTTTAGAAAGTGAAAAAAGACTTAACAAGATGGTTGATTATGCTTTAGAAAAGCAAAATGACTCAGGTGTCAAACTTTTATGGGGAACAGCAAATTTATTTTCTCATCCAAGGTATATGAATGGAGCATCTACTAATCCTAATTTTGAGGTAGTAGCATATGCTGGAGCTCAAGTTAAGAACGCTATAGATGCTACAATTAAACTTGGTGGAGAAAATTATGTTTTTTGGGGAGGAAGAGAAGGTTATATGTCTCTTTTAAATACTAACATGAAAAAAGAACTTGAACACTTGGCAATGTTTTTGACACAAGCTAGAGATTATGGAAGAGCAAATGGTTTTAATGGAACTTTTTTAATTGAGCCAAAACCAATGGAACCAATGAAACATCAGTATGATTTTGATTCTGCAACCGTTATAGGTTTTTTAAGAGAATTTGATCTTATCGATGATTTTCAATTAAATGTTGAAGTTAACCATGCTACTTTAGCTCAACATACTTTTCAACACGAACTTCAAATTTGTGCTAATGCTGACATGTTAGGAAGTATTGATGCAAATAGAGGTGATTATCAGAATGGATGGGATACAGATCAGTTTCCAATTAATATATATGAACTTGTTGAATCGATGATGGTAATATTAAATAATGATGGATTCAGTACGGGGGGTATAAATTTTGACGCTAAAGTCAGAAGAAATTCAACCGATTTAAATGATATTTTTATTTCACATATTTCTGGTATGGATGCTTTTGCAAGATCTTTGATAATAGCTAATAAAATACTATCTGACTCTGAACTTCCTAAATTATTATCACAACGTTATTCAAGTTTTCAAACAGAAAATGGAAAAAAATATGAAAAAGGAGAATTAACTCTTGAGGATTTGTATGATTTATCCTTAAAATTTGGAGAGCCTAAAAAAATTAGTGGAAAACAAGAGTTGTTTGAATCAATTATTAATAATTATATATAAGAAAGTTTTATGAAAAAAAATATTTTAAAAATCTCAATTTTAGTTTGTTTAATTTCGCTGAATTTTAGTTGTATAAAAGTAGATGGGATTGAATACAATAGAAAAATTTCAAAAAATAATATTGAAATTAAAAGAGATAGGATGCCATGGGCATTTAGAATCAATATGGACGAAAGAGTGCGCAATGTAATTCTAGCTATGAACAAAGAGTTGTGGTTAGCCTATGATGCTCAAAAATCTGGATTGTATAAAGCATGGGTTGGTGGAGTTAATTTTGATGGAATAATTTACAATAACGCGCATGGTCTTCAACCAACTTCAAAAGGTATATCTTATGCTGTTGATGATCTTAAAGAATCTCCTTGGTCAATACATAATGAAGATGGTACTAAAAAGATTAGTGCAGAATATAATGGATACAAACTTTCCGGAGATAAAATAGAATTACAGTATAAAATTGTAATTGAAAATCAAGAAATTATAATTTCTGAATCTCCAGAATACATTGAGAGTGCAAATATGAATCCAGGTTTGCATAGAGAGTTTTCTGTTAAGGGCTTACCTAGTGGTTATGAACTTTCACATAGAATAAAGTTTGAAAATTTAATAAATGTTGACAACTTGCATTCGAATTCAAAGATTGATATTAAATCGATAAAAACTAATGAAGATCAAAATGGATTTAAAGTTGATGCCGAACTCTTTATCAAGAAAAATGGTGTTACTATTTTGCAATCATTTTTTCCGAAAGGTTTATATGTACATGAAACTAACAATGAAGATTTAGAACCATTAGTGGTTAATTCAACATATGACGAACTTGATGGAAAAGCATTAATAGGGAAACTAGGCTGTGTAGCATGTCATTATATTGACAAAGGTGTTTTAGGTCCTGCATATCAAGATGTTGCTAATAAATACGATAATACTGATAAAACAAAAAAATATTTAGTTAAAAAAATACAAACTGGAGGTAAAGGCGTATGGGGTCCTCGACTAATGCCTCCTCATCCTCACATTGATGATGCGACAGGATTAAAAATTGTAGATTTTATATTATCCTTAGATACTTTTAAAGATGGTGAATATTTACCAGGAGTAGCAGTTGATTTCTATGATGTTGGTCAAGAACTTCCATCTATGCCTAAATTATTACCTGGTCAAAATCCAAGCGTATCACAAGTTTTTCCAGATTTATTTTTCCAATCAGGCAATCCTGACGTAGGTTGGGAAGATCAAACAACAGACGATTTTTTACATTTTTTCAGATATTTTACTATGGATATAGACGCTTATCTAAAAATAGATGACCCAGGAGAATATGAATTTAGATTTTTAGCTGATAAAGGTGGCTCATTTAAATTAAATGATGAAGAATTGGGTTATATTGAAAATTTAGGTTATGTTGATTGGGGTGGTGGTAATCCTGAGAGATTTAATGAATATTTTGAATATTTTAAACAAGCATCTTCCCCATCTATTAAAAGTTATAGCTCAAAATTTTTAGATAAAGGTTATCATAAAATTGATATTGAATTTTATCAAGGAATTCTTACAATGGCTATAGTGTTACAATGGAGAAAAAAAGGAGATTCTAAATTTGAAATGATTCCGGAATCAGCATTATTTCATGATCCTAGAGATATTAAACCTATTTCAGCCGGATTAAAGGAAATTTATAAAACCAGTCCTCCTGGATTAGGTGGTTCGTTAATATCTGTTCATCCAAGTTTTGATTTATTACCAGCTAGACCTAATTCATTTGAACCTAGAGTTGGAGGAATGGATTTCTTATCAAATGGTGATTTAGCTATAGCAACTTGGGATGGAGAAGTTTTTATCGTTAAGAATTCGACGTCTGGTGATCCTTCAAAAATGTCCGTAAAAAAAATAGCAGATGGATTATGTGAACCCTTAGGTCTAGCTGTCGCAAATGATGAGATTTACGTACAACAACGATGGGAGTTAACTAAACTTGTGGATTTTGATGGTGATGAAATCACGGATTATTATTATCCATTTGCTGATGATTGGGAACACAGTTCAGGTTTTCATGCTTGGGGTTTTGGATTAACATATAGAGATGGATTTTTCTACACCAATACAGGGCCGCAAATTAATTATGGAAATCCTAAGGATGCTGGAAAAACTCTTAAAATATCTATTATTGATGGAACATGGAAAGCTATTGCTCATGGTTATAAAGCTCCAAATGGAATAGGATTTGGTTATGGTGGTGATCTTTTTACAACTGATAATGAGGGCGGGTATGTACCAACAAGTAAATTGATGCATCTTGATCTTGATAATGAAGAAGAATACCCATTTTTCGGGAATGCTTATGCTATGGGAAAAGATAGAGCTTCAGCAAAAAAAGTAGCAAAAAATTATAAAATTAAACCTCCAGTAGTTTGGACACCACAAAATGAAATCGGTAATTCTCCTAGTGAACCTGGTATTTTAAATAAAGGTCCTTATAAAAATCAAATGATAATGGGAGATGCAAGACATGGTGGTCTAAAGAGAGTTTTTATTGAAGAAGTAAATGGACAATTACAAGGTGCACTTTTCAGATTTACTCAAGGTCTTGAAGCAGGTGTAAATCGATTTGTTTGGGGACCAGATTCTTCTTTGTATCTTGGTGGCGTTGGAGGCACTAATGATTTTACTTGGGAAGGTAAAAGATTTGGACTTGAAAAACTGACTTATAATGGAAAATCAACTTTTGAAATGCTTTCAGTTAAAGTTAAATCAAATGGTTTCGAGATTGAATTCACGGAACCAATTAGGCTAGGAGATGGAATATCACCATCTGATTATTTAGTTCAACAATGGTGGTATGATTTAGATAGTGAGGGTGGAGTAAAGCAAGATCTTCAAACTTTAGACGTAGAATCTTTATCAATTTCTGAAGATAGAAAAACAGTTTTTTTACACATTAAAAACTTAAGTCAAAGCGATCATAGGGGTTTTGATGTGGTATATATAAAAATGGTTACACCCTTTTACAGTGAAAATTTACTACCATTATGGACATCTGAAGTATGGTATACATTAAACGAAATACCATCTGAATCTAATTCTTCTAAAACTCTAACATACTATAGGGAAGATAATGTATTATCAAACCAAGAAAAGGAGTATGGTTGGAATTTAATTTTTGATGGTGAAACATTTAATGGTTGGAATAATTTGAATGATAAAAAAATATCTAATGATTGGGAAATAGTAAATGGAATGATTTCAAATAAATCTGAAAAAGTATCTTTGGTTTCACAAGTTGAATATAAAAATTTTGAGCTTGAATTCGATTGGAAAATTGATAGAGGAACTGATGCTGGATTTTATATGAATCTTACAAGTGATTTTATAAAAAATAAAAAATTTCCTCATGGATTAGAAATGCAAATTATAGATGATAATTCTCATCCAGATGCAGCGGAAAGCAATAATAGAGTTACAGGTTCCTTGTATGATGTGATTCCATCAAACTTGTTGATTTCTAATCCCCCTGGATCAATCAATAATTCTAGAATATTATCAAAAAATGGTAAAATAGAATATTGGTTGAATGGATTACTAATTTTAGAATACGAGACTAATGGTGATTTTTGGAATAAAGCCGGAGTTGAACATCCTTATTTTGCTTATAATATGGATGATAGCGGTTACATCGGATTAAGTGCACAAGAAGGCAAATTTTATATTAAAAATATTAGAGTTAGAAATTTGGATGAAAAAGAATTAATTGGTAGCTTAGATTAGGGAGCCAATCTAAAAATTTCCCAATTTCCCTTTTTTATTTGGAAAACAAATCTGTCATGACTTCTGTTATCCCTACCTTGCCAAAACTCCCAAAGAGATGGTTTAACAATATAACCACCCCAAAAATCTGGTCTTTTTAATTTAGAATTTTCAGCTTTTATTTTTTGAATTTTTTTTTCAAGAATTTCCCTATTCTTTATAATTTTGCTTTGAGGAGATGAAATTGCACTAATCTTTGCTCCATCAGTTCTTGAATTAAAATAATCATCTGAAATGTTTTTAGATGTTTTTTTAATTTTTCCTTCAATTCGAATTTGACGATGAATTTCTCTCCAATAAAAAACTAATGAAACAAAATTATTTTTTTCGATTTCTTTACCTTTTTTACTATCGTAATTTGAAAAAAAAATTATAGAATCATCAATTATTCCTTTAAAAAGAACATATCTAGCTTTTGGAGAATTATTTTCTGATGTAGCAAGCACCATTGCATTTGGCTCTTTTACTTTTGATATTAGTGCATCATTAAACCAATCCTGAAAAGTTTCTATTGGTTCTTTTTTCAGGTCATTTCTAGTAAGTTGTCGACTACCGTATTCCAAACGAATTTCTTTTAATATTTTATCTGTTATTTTCATTATCTATATTATAGTATATATTAATTTTACATTATTTATATTTAATTTTTCAAATGATAGTTAATAATTATTATCATATATTAAAATCGAATCATTCATTGATTGATTTACGTTCTCAATTTGAGTTTGAAAAAGGTTCTTTTCCAAATGCAGTTAATATACCAATTTTAAATGATTATGAAAGAGAAAAAGTTGGAAAAGAATTCAATAATTTTGGCAAAAATTCTGCTATAAATCTTGGAAAAAAATTAGTTAGTGATTCAAAAAAAAACAAAAGAATAAATATGTGGTTAGATCATTTGAATGAATTTCCTGAAAGCATTCTTTTTTGTATGAGGGGAGGTTTGAGATCTCAAATTGCACAAGAATGGTTAAAAGAAAATGGTAGAGATGTTCCTTTGATTTTTGGTGGTTATAAAAAATTAAGAAATTATTGTATGTTAACTTTGGATACTATTGAACAAAAAAAACAAAAATGGATTATTATTGGTGGAAGGACTGGATCAGGAAAAACTAAATTAATTAAAAAAATTTCAAGTAGTATTGATTTAGAAAATATAGCTAACCATAAAGGTTCTGCATTTGGATCTAATATTACTTCACAGCCCTCAACAATTAATTTTGAAAATAGATTAGCAATTGAGTTTTTAAATAAAGAATCAAACGAATTTTTAATACTTGAGGATGAATCAAGATCTATTGGAAAAAGAACAATTCCTGAAAAATGGTACCAAAAAATGAAAAATTCCCAAGTTTACATGCTTAATACTACTTTTGATGAGCGAGTATTAAACATAAGGAAAGAATATGTTGATGATAAGATTGAGTCAAATTTTCCAAAAGAACTTTTAAGAGATTCAATTTTAACATCATTATTTAAAATTAAAAAAAAATTAGGAGCTGTAAATTTTAATGAAATTTCAAATATAATTTTAAAAGCTTTTTCTCAAGATAATATTGATCAACACGATGAATGGATTAAATCTTTATTAAATTTATATTATGATCCAATGTATGATTATCAATTATTAAAAAAGAAAGAAAGAATTACTTTTTCTGGAAATTTTAATGAAATAAAAAGTAAATTAAATTCAAAGATTTAGATTAAATTAACAGAAAAATGTTTTGAAAGGAAGAATTCAAATGTTAAAAAAAATTTTTTTTAATATAATATTAATTTTTTTAAGCACTATTTTTTTCGCGTGCTCAAATTCTTCAAATATTTCGGAAGACATTCTTGAAGCAAAGGAAACAAAATTGAATACAACAAATCCTTTTTTTAATAAAAGTACTTTAACGTATGGTTATCCTCATTTTGATAAAATAAAAAACTCACATTATTTACCAGCTTTTGAAAAAGGAATGAAAGACCATCTAAATGAAATTAATGAGATAGTGAATCAAAAAGATAAACCAAACTTTAAGAATACTATTATTAACTTAGAAAAATCTGGGGAATTATTAAATCGTGTTTCTTATGTTTTTTTTTCAATGTCATGGGCAAATACTAATGACAGTTTAGAATCTATCAGAACACAAATAGCACCCCAACTATCTGCTCATAATGACGAAATTTTATTGAATGAGAAATTATTTAATCGTGTTGAAACTATTTACAATGACAAAGAAAATTTGTCATTAGATGATGAATCCATTAGACTTTTAGAAGAAACATATAAATCATTTATAAGATCTGGCGCTAAACTTTCGACTAATGATAAAGAAAAATTAAAACAAACTAATGAGTCTATTGCGGAAAATACTACGATTTTAACTCAAAATGTCCTTAAAGAAGTAAATAGCCTTGCAATTATTGTGGATGATATAAATGAGTTAGAAGGATTATCTGAATCAATGATTGAAGTATTGTCTGAAGAAGCTGTAAAAAGGGGATTGAATGATAAATTTGTTATTACCTTACAAAATACTAGTGGTCAACCAATATTAGCTAGTTTAAAAAACAGAAAACTTCGCGAAAAAATTCATCTAACTTCTTTATCAAGGGGGAGTAGTGGAGGAGAATTTGACAATAGAAAAATTTTTTTAAAACTCATAAAACTAAGAACAGAAAAAGCAAATCTTTTAGGTTTTGATAATTATGCTGAATATTCATTAGATGAACAAACTGCAAAAACCGTTGAAGCGGTAAATTCAAGATTATCAAGTTTAACTCCACCTTCTGTAAGAAATGCAAATAAAGAAGCAATTGAATTACAAAAAATAATTAATTCTGAAGGTGATGATTTTAAATTAGAATCTTGGGATTGGGATTTTTATAGTGAAAAGTTAATGCAAAAAAAATATCAGTTTGACGAATCAGAGATGAAACCGTATTTTGAATTGAACAATGTTTTTTTTAAAGGTGTATTTTTCTCAGCTGAAAAACTTTTTGGATTAAAATTTAAAGAAATAAATAATTTACCAATTTATCATCCGGAAGTTAGAACATTTGAAGTGTTTGATAAGGATGGATCTTTATTATCTATTTTTATACTTGATCCATACGCACGGTCATCAAAGCGGGGTGGTGCTTGGATGAATGCTTATGTTCCGCAATCTAAACTTCTTAATCAAAAACCTGTAATTGCAAATCATTTAAATATAAATAAACCTGCAAATGAAAGTGATCCAACTTTAATGACATTCGATGAAGTGATAACTGCTTTTCACGAATTTGGTCATGCAGTTCATGGTATTTTATCAAATGTAAATTATCCGTCTTTTTCAGGCACATCAGTTCCAAGAGATTTTGTAGAATTTCCTTCTCAAGTTTATGAAATGTGGGCAACTTGGCCTGAAGTATTAGAAAGTTATGCAATCCATTATAAAACCAATGAACCTATGCCAAATGATTTATTACAAAAGGTTTTAGATGCAAGGAAATTTAATCAAGGATTTAAAACAACAGAATATTTAGCAGCTTCTTTGTTAGATCAGGCCTGGCATCAAATTAATATTGATGAAATACCTAGTTTGAATGATTTTCTTACATTTGAATCAAATGCATTGATGAGTTCAGGGATCAAATTAAATACAATTCCACCAAGATATAGAACAACTTATTTTTCTCATATAATGGGTGGTTATTCTGCTGGATATTATTCCTATATATGGAGTGAAGTATTAGATGCAGATACAGTAGAATGGTTCAAGGAAAATGGAGGTTTAACTATAGAAAATGGTAATCATTTTCGAAATACTTTATTGTCAAAAGGCGGTAGTAAAGATGCAATGAGTCTTTTTATAGATTTTAGAGGTCAGAAGCCTGATATCAAATATTTATTAAACAGACGAGGTTTAAATAATTAAATAAAATTTTTTATGAAATTTTTTTTATTTGTTTTATTTTTTATTCAATCTTTAGTTTTTTCACAGCAACTAACTTTAGAAAAGAAAAAATTACTTATTTTACCACAAAATAAAAACGATGAAATTTCATATCAAATAACTAGAATTTTTTCTGGACAAGCATCAAAGCTTAAAAGATTTCAAATCATAGATAGAAATAATTTGTCAACTATTCTCGAAGAGCAATCTCTAGGACAAACAGGACTCGTGTTTGATAAAGATATTGTAGAAATTGGGAATATTGCTGGTGCCGATGAAGGAATTCTTATCAATGTTATTACTTTTGGACAAAAAGGAGTTAAACCCAAAGAAGAACTAAAAGAAGAAAAAAAAGATAGAGAAAAAGTTAGAAAATCTGGAGTAGTAGGAATCATTGCAAGAGATATTATTAAGTCAGTTATTGAAAATGAGAGAAGAGAAAAAGAAGAGCTTTATCCTAATAATATTCATACTACTATTAGAGTACAATATGATTTTTTAAATTTAAAAAATGGTCAATCAATAGATTCATATACATCTTTTGCTAGTTTTGTTGGTGGAAATAAATCTTATTCATTATCACAAGCTTTATCCATTATTTCATTAGACACTCAATTTAAACTAAAATCTTTTTATTCTTTAACAAGTGAAGTTTTAGATGTAAACGGAAATGATTTAACGATGTTGTTGGGTTCTAATTTAGGTGTAAAGAAAGGGTCAATCTTTACAATTCAAACATCTGAAAAAACAAAAAAAATTAGGGATAGAACAATTACGATTCCAAGTGAAAATATTGGATATGCAAGAGTAGAAAGAATTAGTGTTGATGCAAATAATAGTAAAGTTTTGAGGAGATGGGCAAAAATAAAACCAGGCATGATTGCAATAGAAAACCCTAAAAGAATTTATGTTGGAAGTTTTAGTTTCGGTCTTTCTGAAACATCGCCAGAAGCTTTATTTAATATTAAAATTTCAAGTAATCCATTTGGAAAATTGGATCCGAAAATTTCACTTCAAGGTGGTTCTTTAAAAACAAAATTTACTACCTATAATGAAGCAATTTCATATAAATCCACAGGATTTTTTGGTATGGGATTTCATCTTGATTATAATATTTTAAATTTACCATTTGGTACATTAACAACTGGATTAAGTCTACCATTATATATCACATCAACAATTGATGATAATGATAATGATGTAAGTAGTTTACTGACAGGATTTTTTTTAGAAAGCAGTTTGTCTTTTATGATTAATCCAAAATTTGATCTCAATATAAACTTTAATGTACCAATTTCTGAATTCAAAAACACAGATTGGACATATTTAGATGAAAATAATGATTCAAATTCTATGGACGCTGTTTGGTACAATCAATTTTCTCCAGAGTCTCTTGTGAAAGATTTCCAAATATTATTAGGTTTTAGATTTTTTATTTTTTAAACATAGGTTTTTATTATTTCAATCAAAAACAAATTTACAGACACTTTAATCATTGGAAGTGGTATAAGTGGATTAACATGTGGTAATATTTTGGCAAAAGAAAAAAAAGACTTTATGATAGTTGATCAAAATGATAAAGTAGGTGGTAGGGTACAAAGTGATTTTTCTAATGGGTTTATTTTTGACAAAGGTTTTCAAGTATATTTAACAGAATACTCCCTTGGTAAACTTTTTTTAAATTATTCTGATTTAGAACTATGTGCTTTTGAGCCTGGTGCAAAAATTTATAAAAATTCAACTTTTTATCTAATATCAGATCCATTAAAAAATCCATCTGAATTTTACAAAACATTTTTCTCACCGTTAGCAAATTTAAGTGACAAATTTAGAATTCTTTTTTTAAAATTTTTTTTATCCCAATTTGATAATGATGAAATTATTAATGATGAGGATATAACCACAAAAGAATATTTAAGAGAATTTGGTTTTTCAATAAGATTTATTGATGATTTTTTTGTACCTTTTTTTGGTGGAGTTTTTCTTGAAAAAGATTTGTCAACATCGTCAAGTTTTTTCAAATTTGTATTTTCAAAGTTTAGTAATGGTAATATTGTTATTCCTAAAAAAGGAATGCAAGAAATTCCAAATCAATTATATAGTAACATAGGTTATGAGAAGGTTATATTGAACACCAAAATTACTTCATTAAAAGACAATAAGATACACACTGAAAATGGAGATTTGATACATTTTAACAAACTTGTATTAGCTGGAAATATAAATCAGATATATTCACATAAAATAAAATATAATAGTGTGAAATGTTTATATTTTGTTTGTAATGAAAAAATTTCAAATGATAGATATATTCATCTTTTTCCAGAAGATGATTTAATTAACAATATTGTATTAATTAATAACATATCTTCACATTATGCTCCAAAAGATGTTTCTTTATTATCTATATCTTTGATTGGAAATATTTTAAGTTCTAAAACTTTAATTAAAACAATTCAGAAAAAGATTTCTAAAATTTACAAAATTGATATAGATAAAATTGACTTTTTAAAAGAATATCAAATTGACAAAGCACTTCCTTATCAATCAAAAGGATATTTTAAAAAGAATGTCACCCTTAATAAAAATTATTTTTTCGCAGGAGATCATACAACACACAGTTCGATTGAAGGAGCAATGTTAAGTGGAAAAAAAGTTGCTGAGAATTTAATTAATTAGTTTTTTCTGCTCGAATGAAAACGGGGTTTATATCTGTTGAATCTTTTTTACTATATAAATAACCACTTTTATTAAAATCAATTAAATCATGAATTTTTTCTATTTTGTTTTGAATGATATATCTTGACATCATACCACGTGCTTTTTTTGCATAAAATGAAATTATTTTTGGAATTCCATTTTTAATATCTTTAAAAATTGGAGTTATAACTTTTCCATTTAAAGTTCTCAAATCAACAGATTTAAAGTATTCATTTGAGGCACAATTAATTATTATTTTATTTTCATGTTTTTTTAATTCTTCATTTAACTTAAGGCTTATTTTCTTGTTCCAAAATTCATAAAGATTTTTATTTGATTTAACTTTTAATTTGATTCCCATTTCTAATCTATATGGTTGAATTAAATCTAGTGGTTTTAATAAACCATATAAGCCTGATAATATTCTAAAGTGATCTTGAGCATATAAAAGATCACTTGAATTAAAAGAATTGACATTTAATCCAGTGTAAGTATCACCTTGAAAAGCAAAGATTGCTTGTTTAGAATTTTGAGTGTTGAAAGGCATTGACCAATTTTGAAAACGATCTATATTTAATTTTGCTAATTTATCACTTATGTTCATCAATTTTTTTAATTCTTCTTTTTTCAATTCTTTTGCTGTATTTACCAATATAGAAGAATCATTTAGAAAATCACATTGTGTATAGTTTGCTGAGTTTGATGGTGAGTCAAAATCTAAAGTTTTGGCTGGGGAAACAATTGCAATCATTTTTGTCCTTTTGACTAAATATAGTTATTTTTTTAAAAATTTAAAATATATAGGGTATAGAATTTTTCTAATCGCGATTGGAAAAACCATTATTGGATATATGAAAAATCCTAAAAATTTATTCTTATGTTCAAAACTTAATTCATCCTTAATAATAACAATATTGTTTTTTTTATAAACCTTATGAATATGTAGCCATTTAATTAATCCAAATGGTAAAATTTTACCATTATCTTGAAACTTAAAATTATCATCTGATGATATAAAATTAGAATGATAAACTGACATTATATGCCATTTAAATAACCAAATTTTAAAATGAGCTTCCATATTATTTTGAATACCTTCCCATTTTAAAATTTTTACTGGCTGTCCAGTTATTAAAAATTTTATAAAATCTGGATTTTGAAAATTTTGTTTAATTTCATCTAATGTTGAATTTTTTATTGATACTTCTTGATTATATTTCATTTAATTAAATTTTATAATATTTGAATTTTATTATTAACGCAAAATCTTTTAATTTAAAGGTGCATATAATGTATAAATTTAAGTTAATTACCTTAACAATAAAACCAAGTTTAAATATTGGGTTTTTGTATTGAAGAAAAAAAAAGTTTCAACTAACGAAGCAATTAAGTTAGAGCGTAAATATGGGGCTCATAACTATAAACCATTACCTGTTGTTTTAAAAAAAGGAGATGGTATTAAAGTTTGGGACGTTGATGATAAAGAATATTTAGACTTTTTATCTGCTTATTCAGCTGTTAATCAAGGACATTGTCATCCTAAAATAATTTCTGCATTAATCAAACAAACTAAGCAATTGCAATTAACTTCAAGAGCATTTTATAATGATGTTTTAGGACAATATGAAGAATTTATAACAAAACTATTTGGTTATGACAAAGTATTACCGATGAACACTGGGGTAGAGGGTGGTGAAACTGCAATAAAGTTGTGTAGAAAATGGGCCTACAAAATAAAAGGGGTAAAAAAGAACAAAGCAAAAATTTTATTTGTTGAGGGTAACTTTTGGGGAAGAACCTTAGCTGCATGTTCATCTTCATCCGATCCAGAATGTTACGAGGATTATGGTCCATTCATTCCTGGTTTTGAAATAATTCCTTATAATAGTTTGGATGCTTTAAAAATTGCCCTAGAAGATGAAAATGTTGCAGGTTTGATGATTGAGCCGATTCAAGGAGAAGCTGGTGTAATTGTTCCAGACAAAGGTTATTTAAAAGAAGCATATAATTTATGTAAAGAAAAAAATGTACTTTTTATTGCAGATGAAATACAAACTGGATTAGGAAGAACTGGTAAAATGTTGTGTTGTGATTATGAAAACATAAAACCTGATATTTTAATATTAGGCAAAGCACTTTCCGGAGGAATTTTACCGGTTTCTGCTGTTTTAAGCTCTGATGAAATTATGTTGACAATTCAACCTGGTCAACATGGTTCAACCTACGGAGGAAATCCATTAGCATGTACTGTTGCTCAAACAGCTTTATCAGTAATTATTGAAGAAAAAATGATAGAAAACTCTTTCAAATTAGGAGAAATCTTTAGAAAAAAAATTTCAAAAATTATGAAAAAAACTAATTTAATTAAAGAGGTAAGAGGTATGGGGCTATTGAATGCTATTGAAATAAATGATTTTGGAAAAACTGACACTGCATGGAATGTTTGCGTTGAACTAAAAAATAATGGACTTTTAGCTAAGCCAACTCATGGGAATATAATTAGATTTGCTCCCCCTCTTATAATTGATAAAGAATCGATTGAAAAAGCATGTGAAATTATTGAAACATCATTTTTAGATTATGAAAAAAAGTAGATTCGCAGATAATTTTCAAAATAGACACATCGGATTATTACCAAATGATGAGAAAGAAATTTTAAATTTTTTAGGATTTGATCATATAGATGATTTCATTAATCAAGTAATTCCAAAATCTATTAAACAAAGAAATGAATTAGTTAATCCTAAAAGTATATTAGAGTCAAATGCAATTGATAAGTTGATTCAATATGCTAATTTAAACATAACTGGTAAATGTTATATTGGACAGGGTTATTATCCATCGTTAACCCCGCCAGTTATTTTGAGAAACATTTTTGAAAATCCATCATGGTATACAGCTTATACTCCTTATCAATCTGAGATCTCTCAGGGACGGCTTGAGGCATTATTAAATTTTCAAACTATGATAAGTGATCTTACTGGATTGCCAATATCAAATGCATCCTTACTTGATGAGGGAACTGCTGCTGCTGAAGCAATGAATATGTTTTTTAGAAAAAGTAAAAAAGGATCAACTTTTTTAGTTGATTCAGAATGTCATCCTCAAACTATCGAAATAATTAAAACCAGAGCTGATGCATTGAATATTAAAATTATTGTTGAAAATCATTCCAAATTTGAATTCAATAAGCAAGTTTTTGGTGCAATAGTTCAATATCCCAATTCATCTGGAGAAATTATCAACTATTCTGATTTGATTAATGAAGCTCATATATCTAAGTCTTATGTGTGTGTTGCCTCTGATTTAATGGCTCTAACCTTAATTAAACCACCAGGAGAATTTAATGCTGATGTAGTTGTAGGCAATTCACAAAGATTTGGAATACCTTTAGGTTATGGTGGTCCTCATGCAGCTTTTTTTTCAACTTCTGATGAATTCAAAAGATTAATACCAGGACGAATTATTGGGGTAACTAAAGATAGAGATGGAAATAATGCTTTTAGAATGGCTCTTCAGACTAGAGAACAACATATAAGAAGAGATAAGGCTACTTCAAATATATGTACTTCTCAAGTTTTATTAGCTATTATGGTAAGTATGTATGGGGTTTATCACGGACCTAAAGGCTTAAAATCTATAGCTAACACAATAACTAAAAAAACAAAATTTGTTCATAAGGTATTAATGGAGTCAGGTATCAAAGTTTTGACATCTAATTTTTTTGACACCATTCGTTTTTTTCCTAAGAATAATTGGCAAGCGATAAGTAAAAGAAAACATATTTTTATTAGAGAGTTTAATGATAACTCAGTTGGTATATCATTAGATGAAACAAAAGATGAACATGATATAATTGATCTTTTAGATTGTTTTGGTGTTAAAGTTGAAAATGTAGTTTTAGAGGAAAATAATTTTAATGAATTTCGAAGAAAATCAAAATATATGCTAAATCCTGTTTTTAACTTTTTTCATTCAGAAACAAAGTTAATGAGATATATAAAAAAATTAGATAATAAAGATTTTTCTTTAGCTAATGGAATGATTCCATTAGGTTCTTGTACTATGAAATTGAATGCTTCCTCTCAGTTATATTCATTAAGAAATAAAGGTTTTTCCGATTTACATCCATTCGTAGATAAAGAATATTCTAAGGGGTATAAATTATTGATTGAGGATTTAAAGAAATGGTTGACTGATATCACAGGGTTTGATGACATATCATTTCAACCAAACTCTGGTGCTCAAGGAGAATATGCTGGCTTGTTAGTCATTAGGGCTTATCATAATAGTATGGGATCCAAAAATAGAAAAATATGTTTGATTCCTTCTTCTGCTCACGGTACAAATCCTGCTAGTGCAATTTTAGCTGGAATGGAAGTTGAGGTAATCAATTGTGATACATATGGTAATATTGACAAAAATCATTTAATTGAAAAAGTAAAAAAAGCAGGTAATAATTTAGCTGGACTAATGATAACCTACCCATCTACTCATGGTGTTTTTGAAAATGATATGATTGAAATTTGTAAGATTATTCATCAAAATGGTGGGCTTGTTTATTTGGATGGGGCAAATATGAATGCAATGGTTGGTTTGATTAAGCCTGGTGAAATTGGAGTTGATGTTTGTCATTTGAATTTGCATAAAACTTTTGCTATTCCTCATGGAGGAGGAGGTCCTGGAATGGGACCCATTTGTGTCTCAAAACAATTAAGTCCTTTTCTACCTAAAAAACTTTTTGAAAACAACAATGATTACAGAATTGGACCTATTGCCTCTTCAAATTATAGTAGTGCATCCATATTAACTATTCCTTGGTCTTACATTGCTATGTTGGGTGGAATTGGTTTGTCAAAAGCAACTAAAATTGCTATTTTAAATGCTAATTATCTTGCAAAAAAATTATCTAATTATTACAAAATTTTATATACTGCTAAAAATGGTTTCATAGCTCATGAGTTTATCATTGATTTAAGACCATTTAGACAAAGTGCTAACATTTCGGAAGAGGATATCGCGAAAAGGTTAATAGATTATGGTTTTCATGCTCCTACAATGAGTTGGCCAGTTGTGGGAACTATGATGATAGAACCAACTGAAAGTGAGGATTTAAATGAATTAAATAGATTTGTTGATTCAATGATTAGCATCAGAAAAGAAATCCAAGAAATTGAGGATGGGAAATATGATCAAAATAATAATCTATTAAAAAATGCGCCTCATACGGCTATTAAACTATTGGAAGATGATTGGCATTTTCCATATTCAAGGAAAAGAGCTGCTTTTCCTTTAGAAAACTCATCCGAAAATAAATTTTGGCCAAGTTGTAGTAGAGTAGATAATGCTTTTGGAGATAGAAATTTAGTTTGCACATGCCTCCCAATTGAAATGTATAAAAAATAGAATCATGGATTTTTTATTTTATATAATAATTATATCAGCTATAATTTTTGAATATTTGATTTCTTCATTAAGCACGATACTAAATATGAAAAGTATATCAGCAATTCTTCCGGAAGGATTTGAAGAAGTTTATAATAAAAATAAATATGCTAAATCACAAAAATATTTAAAGATCAATTCTCAATTCAGTTTATTTTCGTCATCATTTAGTTTTTTTATAATAATGATTATAATTCATTTTGGTGTTTTTGGATTTTTGGATGATTTTGTGAGGGCTAAATCATCAAATTCGATTTATTCAGGATTAATTTTTTTTGGTATATTATTCATAATTAATGATATAATTAATCTTCCTTTTTCATTTTTTAAAAATTTTGTTATTGAAGAAAAATTTGGTTTCAACAAAATGACCATTTCAATTTTTATTAAAGATAAACTTAAAAGTTATCTTTTAGTTTTTTTTATCGGCGGAATTACAATGTTTTCAATATTGTCTTTCTTTTATTATTTTGAAACATATGGTTGGTTAATGGTATGGATATTTTTAACTATTTTTTCAATTATAATTCAACCTATATTCATTCATTTTATAGCTCCTATGTTTAATAAATTTTCTCCATTGAACGATGGTGAATTGAAATCAGCAATTACCAAATACTCTAAAAAAATTAATTTTCCAATCTCAAGAATTGATGTTATGGACGGTAGTAAAAGGTCAAATCATTCCAATGCATATTTTACCGGTTTTGGTAAAAGTAAAAGAATTGCATTGTTCGATACATTAATTAATAATCATTCAACTGAAGAAATAGTTTCAGTAGTTGCACATGAGGCTGGTCATTATAAAAAAAAACATATATTTTTTGGTATGATTTTGAGTATAATTCAAACTGGATTAATGTTATTTTTATTTAATTTTATAATTAATGAAGTTGCTTTATATAAAGTATTTGGTGTTTCAGAACCATCAATTTATACGGGTTTAGTTTTTTTTGGTTTATTATTTACTCCTATTAATATGATTTTGTCATTAATTAGTTTATCAATAAGTAGAAAAAATGAATTTGAAGCTGATCAATATGCTTTAGACACTACAAATAACCCTCAAGCTTTAATTTCAATGTTGAAAGGTTTAGCCTCAGATAATTTATCACATTTAACTCCCCATCCATTCACAGTATTTCTGCAATACACTCATCCACCCATTTACGAAAGAGTAAAAAAAATTGAAAAAAAATAAATATTTAGTAATTAACTCTAACATGGGAAAAATAAGTAGATCTCTATTTATAGGAGATTTATTAACAAAAAAAATCAATGAAAAAAAAGATTTTGATTTTCATTGTGAATTAATCTCATTAAATGAATTAGATATTCCAATTTGTGATGGTAATAATCATTTAAATAATAAGACAGTTTTAGATTTAAGAAATAAAATCGAAAATTCTGATGGAATTATTATTTTTACACCAATTTATAATTATAATATTAATTCAGCTTTAAAAAATTTAATTGAAATGACAGGAAATTCTTGGAAGAAAAAAATTGTAGGTTTTGTTTGCATAGCTGGCGGAGAAAAGAGTTATATGTCAGTAATGCCCTTTGCAAATTCACTAATGTTAGATCATAGGTGTGTTATTCTTCCAAGATTTGTGTATGTTGAAAGTAGTGATTTCATTGAAAATAATAAATTAAATGATGCTATAATAATTAGAATTAATGGTCTGGTTGATGATTTAATAAAATTTGTAAGGTCTTTAACTTAAAAAAAGGGAAATTGAAAAATGCAAAAAGGTAGTATTAATAGAGTTATTTTAGTTGGTTATTTGGGGTCTAAACCAGAATTTGCTCAAACTCCTAGTGGAACCAATGTTGCAAATTTTAGTATAGCAACCACTGAAAGTAGAAGAAATTCAGAAGGTATTAATGAAGATAGAACAGAGTGGCATAGATGTGTTGTTTTTGGAAAATCAGCTGAAATTGCTCAAAATTATTTAGATAAAGGTTCTTTGATTTACATTGAAGGAAGGTTACAAACTGATTCTTGGGAAAAAGATGGTATTAAAAGAAGTACTACCAGAGTAATTGGAGATATGTTTACAATGATAGGTCCAAAGCAAAATTCTAGATCGAATGAAACATTTACAAGACCAGTTAATCAATCTAACAATTTAGAGACTTCTTCTGATAATTCTTCAAATAATGCTAAGATGAATAATAACGAGGATGATATTGATTTGCCATTTTAGGCTTTAATAAAAATAAATACAATTTTTTGTAATTTTGTTTATATTATATTATGATTATGGATGAAAAAGATAAAGAAATATTAAATATTCTTCAGGAAAATGGAAGAATGACTGCTAGTGAAATATCTGATAGAATTGATTTATCTATTCCAACAGTAGCTGAAAGAATAAGAAAACTTACTGAATACGGATTTTTACAAGAATTTAGAGCAATAGCTGGAGCAAAAAAAGTCGGATATGACGTAACAGCATATATATTGTTAGATATGTCATCTGCATCTGACTATGATGATGTTGTTAAAAGATCAAAAAAAAATAGTGAAGTATTAGAGTGTCATTCAATAACTGGAGAAGGCTCTCATATTTTAAAAATTAGAACAAAAAATACATCTTCTCTTGAATTATTATTGAGAGATATTCAATCTTGGCCTGGTGTCAGAAGAACTAGAACAATGATTGTTATGTCAACAATTAAAGAGACTACAATTTTACCTGTATAATTTTTAATATTTTTTTTATTCCCTCTATCTTTTTCTATTAATAATTCAGTAAATTATATATAGGAATGTTTATTGTTTATATTTCTTTGTGGGTGATTTAATAAGATAACTTATCTTTTACATAAAATATGGTAATTTGATGAACGAATTCAAAAAAAATTTTTTTCCTAAAAAACAAGGTCTTTATGACCCTGCTTATGAAAAAGATAGTTGTGGGTTAGGTTTTGTAGCAAATATAAATGGAATTCCTTCTAGACAAATTGTACTAGATGCTTATGATATGCTTAGAAACATGGATCATAGAGGAGCATGCGGTTGTGAAGAAAACACTGGGGATGGAAGCGGTATTTTAACTGGATTACCTATTTCGTTTCTTAATAAAGTAGTTTCTAATGAATTGCATACTGAGCTTCCTCAAAAAGGAACTTATGGAACCGGAATAATATTTTTACCAACTATAAAAACTGAAAAAGAAGAATGCATTGATTTCGTTGAAAAAACTATCAAGAAAAGAGGTCACACAATCATCGGATGGAGAAATGTTCCAGTAAGTTCATCAAGAGCAAATATTGGACCATCAGCTAAAGCTTCTGAACCTGATATAATGCAAATATTTATAGGTAAAAGAAAGAACACTTCCGATAATAATTTTGAAAGAGAATTATATTTAATTAGAAAATATTGTTCTCATTATTTAAGATCAAAAAAAACATTAAGTCTTAGTCATTTATTTTATATATGTAGTTTGTCAACAAAAACAATTATTTATAAAGGTATGTTAACCACTGATCAATTATCAGTTTATTTTGATGATTTGAATGATAAAGATTTTACCTCACATCTTGCCATGGTTCATTCCAGGTTTTCAACCAATACTTTTCCAAGTTGGGATAGAGCTCAACCATTCAGGTTTATGAGTCACAATGGAGAAGTTAATACTGTCAAAGGAAATAATAATTGGATGAAAGCACGTGAAGGAACCCTTAAAAGCGATTTATTTGGAGATGAATTAAGTAAATTATTTCCAATAATTGAACCAGATGGTTCAGATTCAGGTAATTTTGACAATGTTTTGGAATTTCTGTTAATGACAGGTCGTACACTGCAGGAATCTATTTTAATGATGATTCCTGAAGCATGGCAAAAACATAAAAATATGGATAGTTTCAAAAAAGATTTTTATGAATATCACTCATGTATGATGGAACCCTGGGATGGTCCAGCGTCTATTGCATTTACCGATGGTGATTATATTGGTGCTATTTTGGATAGGAATGGATTGAGACCCAGTAGATATTATTTAACTCATGATGATAGAATTATCATGGCAAGTGAGGTTGGGACAATTAGTATAGATCCTGAATTAGTAAAATCAAAAGGTAGATTACAGCCTGGAAGAATACTTCTTGTTGATATGAATGAAGGAAGATTAATTCCTGATGATGAAATAAAACAAGAATTCTCCACTAATAGGCCATATGGTAAATGGCTAAAAAATAATAGAATTGATTTAGAAAATTTACCAGATATTCCTAATGCTGAAAATTTACATCAAGATAATTTAATTCAAAGAATGCAGGTCTTTGGATATACTGTTGAAACAATGAGGTTTATGCTTTTACCCTTGATTCATGAAAAAAGAGATCCTGTTGGGTCAATGGGAAATGATTCTTCTTTGGCTTGTTTAAGTGATAAGCCTAGAATGTTATATGATTATTTTAAACAAATGTTTGCTCAGGTAACTAATCCAGCAATTGATTCTATTAGAGAAGAAATTATTATGTCATTAGAATGTTATATTGGTCCTGAGAGAAATTTAATAGAATCAACAGAAAAACATTGTAATAGGTTGAAAATTTCTCATCCTATCCTATCTAATCAAGAGTTGCATAATATTAAAAATATGAAAATTGATTCTTGGAAAACAAAAACAATTGATATCACTTTTAAAAAATCAACAGGGTCTCCTGGTATGTTAGATGCTATAAAAAGAATTTCAATAGAGGCAGAAAATGCTGTGAAAGATGGTTTTAGTATTGTAGTGCTATCTGATAGAGGAATAAATAAAAAGAAAATGCCCTTAAGTTCAATTTTAGCTGTTGGTGCTGTTCATCATCATTTAGTAAAAAAAGCTTTAAGAACTCAAATTGGTATTGTTCTTGAAACTGGAGAAGCCAGAGAAGTCCATCATCATTGCTTATTGATTGGTTATGGAGCCGATGCAATTAATCCATATCTTGCATTTGAGGCATTATGTAAATCAAGGTTAGATGGTTTGGCAAATGAAAAAAGTTTTCCTGATGATGATTCCATTGTTTTAGCTTATAAAAAAGGAGTTGCTAAAGGAATTTTAAAAGTTTTAGCTAAAATGGGAATTTCTACACTACAATCATACAAAGGTGCTCAAGTATTTGAAGCTATTGGTTTAAAGGATGAAGTTATAGATTTGGCTTTTTGCGGAACAGCTAGCAGGGTTCAAGGAGTGGGTTTTGATGTAATATTTGAAGAAATTATTCGGAGACATTCTTTAGGTTTCCCCGAAAATGAAAAAGTGATTCATGATTTGACCAACCCAGGAGAATTTCATTGGAGAGCAGAGGGTGAAGTTCATGCTTGGAATCCCGAATCTATTTCCTATTTACAAAAAGCATCAACTGAAAATAACATTAAATCGTATGAATTGTTCTCAGATCATATTAACGGTCACTCCAAAGGGAAATCTACACTAAGAGGTTTGATGGATTTTTCTTTTAATAAAAAAATTCCAATTAAAGAAGTAGAGCCTGCAAGTGAAATAGTAAAAAGGTTTTGTACAGGAGCAATGAGTTTTGGGTCAATTTCAGCAGAAGCTCATGAAAGTTTAGCTATTGCCATGAATAGAATTGGAGGAAAAAGTAATACTGGTGAGGGTGGTGAAGACCCTATAAGATTTGAATTGATGAAAAACGGTGATTCTAAAAGATCTGCAATTAAACAAGTTGCTTCAGGTAGATTTGGAGTTAGTATTTGGTATTTATCTAATGCCGATGAAATTCAAATTAAAGTTGCGCAAGGTGCTAAGCCTGGTGAAGGTGGTGAATTACCAGGACATAAAGTTGATAAAATAATTGGAAAAATTAGAAATTCGACTCCAGGTGTAGGTTTGATTAGCCCACCTCCTCATCATGATATTTACTCAATTGAGGATTTGGCTCAACTTATATATGATTTAAAGAATTCAAATCCTTCAGCGAGGATAAGTGTTAAGCTTGTCTCTGAAGTTGGGGTTGGAACAATTGCGGCTGGAGTTGCTAAAGCTCATGCTGATCATATCGTAATTGCAGGTGCATCTGGAGGAACAGGAGCTTCACCTTTAACAAGCATTAAGCATGCTGGATTACCTTGGGAATTAGGAATTGCTGAAACCCATCAAACTTTAATTTTAAATGATTTAAGAAGTAGAGTTGTATTACAAACCGATGGAGGAATAAAAACAGGAAGAGATGTTGTGATAGCAGCTTTGCTGGGTGCTGAAGAAGTAGGTTTTGCAACTGCTCCACTTGTTACTATGGGTTGTATTATGATGAGAAAATGTCATTTAAATACTTGTCCAGTTGGTGTAGCTACACAAAATCCAGAATTAAGAAAGAAATTTTCAGGTCAACCAGAGCATGTTATTAATTATTTATTTTTTGTCGCTGAGGAGGCTCGAAAATTAATGTCTAATTTAGGTTTTAGGAATTTTAATGAAATGGTAGGTAGATCTGATAAATTAATGATGGAAAAAGCTATTAATCATTGGAAATCAGATGGAATTGACCTTAGTTCAATTCTTACGCCAGTGAAAAAACCACACTCTGAAGTTGGAACTTATTGCACTCAATCTCAAGATCATGGTTTAGATGCTGCTTTGGATAATAAATTAATAAAGATGTCTAAAGATGCGATTGATCATGGGAAAAAAGTTAACATCAAATTACCTATTAAAAATATCAACAGAACAGTTGGAACTATTTTGAGTCATATAGTCGTAAAGTCATATGGTTCAAAAATGTTACCTGATGGAACTATTAATATTAAATTTAATGGTTCCGCAGGACAAAGTTTTGGTGCTTTTTTAGCAAAAGGTATTGATTTGAATTTGGAAGGCGATTCAAATGATTATGTTGGAAAGGGCCTTTCAGGGGGGACAATATCCATTTTCCCTCCAAAAAAATCAACATTCAAGCCTGAAGAAAATATAATCGTTGGTAATGTTTGTTTGTATGGAGCAACTAGTGGAAATGCTTTTATAAGTGGAAGAGCTGCAGAACGCTTTTGCGTTAGAAATAGTGGAGCGATTGCTGTTGTTGAAGGTGTTGGTGATCATGGTTGCGAATACATGACAGGTGGAAGAGTAATTGTATTAGGACCTACTGGAAGAAATTTTGCTGCTGGTATGTCAGGTGGAATTGCTTACGTTTGGGATCAAAAAAATCTTTTCAAGAAAAATTGTAATTTAGAAATGGTAGAGCTTGAAGATTTGATTGATAATTTAGAAATTAAAGATGTGAAAATGTTAATCAATGAGCATGTCAAGAGAACAAAATCTAAAATTGGAAACCACATTTTAAAGAATTGGGATTTTGAATTAAATAGATTTGTAAAAGTTATGCCAACTGATTATAAAAGAGTTTTAAATGAAATCAAAATCAAAGAAAAAAACTTACTTAATTAAATTGAAAAATTTTATTTTTTTTAGAAGGAATTTTAATGGGTAAAACAACAGGGTTTTTAGATTACAATAGAAAAGTTGTTCCATATAGAGATCCAAAAAAGAGAATTAATGATTTTAATGAAATTTTTACTGATTCTCCAGTTGAACATTTAAAAGAGCAATCAGCAAGATGTATGGACTGTGGTGTCCCTTTTTGTCAATCAAGTTCAGGTTGTCCAATAGACAATTTAATTCCTGAGTGGAATGACTTGGTTTATCAAGGAAGATGGAAAGAAGCATTAGATAGATTGCATAAAACTAATAATTTTCCAGAGTTTACTGGAAGAACTTGTCCTGCTCCATGTGAAGGTTCATGTGTTTTGGGAATAACTGATCCTCCTGTTACAATCAAAAATATTGAAAATGCTATCATTGATAAAGGTTTTGAAAAAGGATGGATAAAACCGCAGCCTCCTAGTTTTAGAACAGGAAAAAAAATAGCAATTGTTGGTTCTGGTCCATCAGGGTTAGCAGCTGCAGCTCAATTAAATAAGGTTGGACATAAAGTAACCGTTTATGAAAGAGCTGATAGGATCGGAGGCTTGCTAATGTATGGTATTCCTAATATGAAATTAGATAAAAAAGTTGTTGAAAGACGAGTGGAAATTCTAAAAAAAGAGGGTATTGAATTCATTACATGTACGCATATTGGTGAAAAAGAAAAATTTGATAACAATCACATAAATAATATTATGGAACAAAATGGTTGTAAATTGAGTTATGTCGATCCAAAAATTCTTTTGAATGAAAATGATGCATTACTAATGGCAACAGGTGCTACTATTCCTTTTGACCCAACTTCAAATAATCCAGGAAGAAATCTAAATGGAATACATTTCGCAATGGATTTTTTAACAAAAAACACAAAAAGTTTATTGGATTCAAATTTTGAAAATGAATCATTCATTCAAGTTAAAGATAAGAATGTCATTGTAATAGGTGGTGGGGATACAGGTGCTGATTGTATTGGAACTTCATTACGCCATGGATGTAAAAGTGTAGTTAATTTTGAATTATTAGATAGACCACCTTTTGAAAGAGCTTCAAGTAATCCATGGCCTGAATGGCCAAGAGTTTATAAGTTGGATTATTCTCATCAAGAACATAAAGAGAAAAAGGGTTCAGATCCTCGGCATTATCATATAATGACAAAAGAATTTGTTGGTGATAATAATGGAAATATTAAGTTTGTAAGAACGGTTGAATTAGATTGGAGCAAACCTACGCCAAATGGTCCTCCATGGTCTGAAGTTAAAAATTCGATTAAAGAGTGGCCAGTAGATTTAGTTTTATTAGCAACGGGTTTTACTGGTCCCGAGCAAAAAATTGCAGATATGTTAGATGTTAAAATGCAAAATCCAAGAGGAAATTGGAAAACATTTATTGGCAACCATGGTGAATTTACTACTAATATCGAAAAAGTATTTGTTGCAGGAGATTGTAGAAGAGGACAATCTTTAGTAGTTTGGGCAATAAATGAGGGTCGTGGAGCTGCAAGGTCAATTGATCAATATTTGATGGGTGAAACATCTTTACCTGCTCCTGGGATATCACAAGGTTAGTTCTTATATATATAATAAATGTTAAATTTGAATGAAGTCAAAAATGAAATCATCAATAAATTATCTAAAGATTCAATAGAATTTAATCCTGAAATTCTTAAAAACTTTTCACAAGATAGAGCTATAATTGAACCGTTTGGCAAACCAGTTGCTTTGGTAATGCCAAAATCAAAAAAAGAAATTGTAAATATAGTAAAAATTGCTAATAAATTTAATATACCCATTGTTGCAAGGGGTGCTGGTACTGGTTTAACTGGTGGCTCAAACGCAATTGAAAATTGCATTTTATTATCAATGCATAGGTTAAATAAAATATTATCAATAGATGTTTCTAATAGAATTGCTATCGTAGAACCTGGAGTTATCAATTCTAAAATTAAAGAAGAGGTTGCCAAAAAAAAATTATTTTATCCTCCAGACCCAGCTTCTTTTGATATTTCTTCTATAGGTGGAAATGTTGCAACAAACGCTGGTGGTCTATGCTGTGTAAAATACGGTGTTACTAGAGATTATGTTATGGGTTTGGAAGTTGTTCTTGGAACAGGTGAAATTATAAATACAGGACGCAAAACAATAAAAAATACCTCTGGTTATGATTTTACAGGTATTTTCATTGGATCTGAAGGAACTTTGGGGATTATAACTAAAATTATCTTAAAATTATTACCTTTGCCACCAATTTCATCTACTGCTATAGCATATTTTAATAATTTGCCAAAAGCAGGTAAAGCAATTTTAGAAATTTTTGATAAGGGTTTTGATCCAAATCTTATGGAGATTATTGATAGCTTGTCACTAAAACAAGTTCAAAAAGTATATGGTATGTCAATAGATACAAAGGCTTCTTGTGTAATAATAATGCAAACAAATGGTATTAATTCTTTCAATGAGATTAAGAAAATGCTTTCAATTTGTAAAAAAAATGGTGCTTATAATACTAAAAATGTCAATGATCAAAAAGAGGGAGAAAAAATCCTCGAAATTAGAAGAAAAGTTTGGCCAGCTTTTGAAAAGATGGGTAAATCAATGCTACCTGAAGATGTTGCCGTTCCAAGACAAAATCTTGCAAAATTATTACAGGGAATTATTTCTATTGGAAAGAAGTATGATATAGAAATTCCTACAATGGGTCATGCAGGTGATGGTAATTTGCACCCACTTTTTGTTTTTGATGAAAATAAAAAGGATGAAGTAATCAAAATAAGAAAAGCCTTTATTGAGATTATTAATCTTTCTTTAAAGCTTGGAGGAACCATTGCTGGAGAGCATGGAATTGGTACTTTAAAAAAAGATTTCATTAAATATGAATTAGATAAAATTCAATTAAAAAAAATGAAAGAAATTAAAAAATTATTTGATCCTAATTTAATTTTAAATCCTGGAAAAAAATTTTAAAATAATTCTATTATTTATCAGCAATTTAAAATTTTTTAATCCTAATTCAATTAACTAAAAATTTTTTTTATAATCAAGTTTGATAGCAATAAAATAGAATTATTTCCTCTAAAACCTTAAATTTTATGGAAAAAAAGAATAAAATATTAAATATTTATTGTTTTTAATAGAATTACGTTATAATATTAGGGCGTTACAATGGGTAACAGTTATAATTAATTAAAAAAAGGAAGTTATAATAAAATGAAAAAGAAAATATTAATAATTAGTTCTGTATTTATGTTTTTATCATATTTTGGATCTAATCTAAACGCTCAAGTTACAGTAGGTGGTGAGCTGTATAGTCGTTATGTTTGGAGAGGAACAGACTTTGGAAGTTCTGCTAGTTTTCAACCTGCTTTCGATTATACATCAGGCCCTATTTCTGTAGGTGCTTGGGCTGCATACTCTTTAACCGCTGATGGTGCATCTGCTGATGAAAGTGATTTATATGCAACTGTTGCACTAGGACCGGCATCAATTACAATTACAGATTACTACTTTCCAATGACTGAAGGAGATGGTGGTATGTTTTTTAATTTTGATGATGGTGGTGCACATTATATTGAAGCAGCAGTCTCTGCAGAAGTAGGTCCAGCTAGCATTCTCTTAACTTCATTTATTCATAATGATGATACTTTATATGGAGAAGTAGGCTTTCCAGTTGGAGATCTTAGCTTTTTTGTAGGTGCTAGTTTAAATGATGGTGGTATGTATGGAACAACTGAAGCAGGTTTAGTTTCTGTTGGTTTTAGTGGTGGTAAAGAAATTCCGATTTCTTCAGAATTTAGTTTGCCAATTGGTGTAACATATGTATTAAATCCTACAGCTGAAAAAACATGGCTTATCTTAAGCATGTCATTTTAATAATAAAATAGGGGTATAATAATATGTTAAAGAAAATAATGTTAGCTTTGACCTTCATTTTTGGAGGTCAAATGCTATTCGCAGAGAGTGGGTTGACAGTTGACGAAAATGCTTTTGCTATTGACAACTTCTTCCTATTCATTTGTGCAGTACTTGTTCTGTTTATGCAAGCTGGTTTTTCAATGCTTGAAGCAGGATTAAATGCATCTAAAAACACAGTTAATATTCTTATGAAGAATATAATGGATTTAGGTTTAGGTGTTTTATTGTATTATGTAATTGGTTATGGAATAATGTATCCTGGTGATTTTAACGGATATTTTGGTTTTGCTGGCTTTGGTGTCAGTGAAGCTGGAACAGATGTAGCTCCAGGTGGATTAGATCCTCAAGTTGACTGGTTATTTCAAGTAGCTTTTGCAGCTACTGCAGCAACAATTGTTTCAGGAGCAGTTGCTGGTAGAATGAAATTTGTTGGTTATCTTGTATATACTGTGGTATTGACTGGTTTAATTTATCCGATTAGTGGAGCATGGAAATGGGGTGGTGGTTTCTTAGATGCTATGGGCTTCTATGATTTTGCTGGTTCATTGGTTGTTCACGCAGTTGGAGGTTTTGCAGGCCTTGCTGGTGCCATTGCATTAGGACCCAGAATTGGAAGATTTGCAGAAAACGGTGAATCTAAAGCATTACCTGGATCTAATTTAGCTATAGCTACTTTAGGTGTATTTATTCTTTGGATCGGTTGGTATGGTTTCAATCCAGGAAGTCAACTATTGATTTCAGGTTCTGTAAATGTTCATGCTGTTATGTTAATTGCAGCTAATACAACATTATCAGCTGCAGCAGGTGCTGTCATGGCTACAATTTTTGCATGGTTTGTTTATAGTAAACCAGATTTGACTATGGCTATTAATGGTGCTTTAGCCGGTTTAGTAGGTATTACTGCAAATTGTGATTCAGTTACTAATGGTGAAGCAATTATCATTGGTTTGGTAGCAGGTATTTTAGTGGTTATCGGAATTATGATTCTTGACAGCGCTAAGATAGATGATCCAGTGGGAGCATGGCCTGTTCATGGTTTATGTGGAATCTGGGGTGGAATTGCTACTGGAATATTTGGCGGTCATCCGATTGGTGCGCAGATAATTGGTAGTATCGTAATACCAATTTGGGCATTTGTAACAATGTATATTGTTTTTATGGCCCTTAAAGCTGCTGACATGTTGAGAGTCTCAGAAGAAGATGAATTGAAAGGTTTAGATGTAAGTGAGCATGGAATGGAATCTTATGCTGGCTTTCAAAAAAACTAAGTAAATAATCGTTAATGAAAATTATGCCTAGAGAAATTATTATAGTAAAAATTGAAATCTTGTCTTGGTTTCTCCCCCAACCAACCCAAACTATATAATTTTTCTAGTGCATAATTTTATATTTAATATGAAAGAAATTAAAAAAAACCTAAATTTTTATGTATTAAATAATAAATATATAAATAAATAGGAGATGATTTAATGAAAATGATTCTTGCAATAGTTCAACCCGAATTACTTCCCGATATAAAAGAAGGTCTTTTAAAGGCTAAAATCTCAAAATTTACAGTTTCAATAGCCAAAGGACATGGTTCAGAAGTTCCGGTTGAAGAAGTATATAGGGGAATATCTTATGAACTTGAACTCTCAAATAAAATTAGAATTGAAATTGCTGTAAATGATGATTTTGTTGAGCCCGTTGTTGATGCTATATGTGAAGTTGCAAAAGGAGAAATGGCAGAAGGAAGAGGTAAAATTTTTATCTCATCAGTTGAAGATTGTATTAGAATAAGAACAGGTGAGAGGGGAAAAGAAGCTATAGGGTAATTTAATTTTTTTTCAAATTTGTGAATAATTATACCTAAAAAATTTAAGTAATCTTAACTGTTTTACCCTAATCACCCCTTATTACTCATTTTTTTTAGGTATAGTTTCGTGTTAAAAAAAAAAATACATCTAGCTTAAAAAATTTAGGACATCATATTTTAAAACTTAATAATTTTGTTAGATTTTTTAAAAAAAACATAATAAAATAAATAATTATATTTAGGAGAATTTAGATGAGCGTAAAATCAAAATTAGAATACATTTGGCTTGATGGTTATAAGCCAACACAAAGTTTAAGAAGCAAAACACAAATCAAAAGTAATTTTTCAGGTAAACTTGAAGATTGCCCAATGTGGTCTTTTGATGGAAGTTCTACTCAGCAGGCAACAGGTGGTGACTCTGATTGTTTATTAAAACCAGTTGCAATATATCCAGATCCTGATAGAATTAATGGTTTTCTGGTTATGACTGAGGTGTTAAATGCAGATGGAACTCCGCATGAATCAAATGGCCGCGCAACTATAGATGATGACGATAATGATTTTTGGTTTGGATTTGAGCAAGAATATTTTTTGTGGGACCCTGAAACCAATCTGCCATTAGGTTTTCCTGCAAATGCATTTCCAGGACCTCAAGGTCCATATTATTGTAGTGTAGGAGCAAAAAATGCTTATGGAAGAGATATTATTGAGACTCATTTGGATCAATGTTTAGATGCAGGTTTGAATGTAGAAGGAATAAATGCAGAGGTTGCATCAGGACAATGGGAATATCAAGTTTTTGCTAAGGGTGCAAAAGAAGCAGGTGATCAAACCTGGGTTGCACGTTACTTAGCCGAAAGAAATGCAGAATCTTATGGCATAGCTATTAACTGGCATCCCAAACCCATCAAGGGTGATTGGAATGGTTCTGGTATGCATGCGAATTTTTCAGATGGAAAAATGAGGGCAGCAGGGGATGAATCAGTTTTTACTAAAATTTGTGAATCATTTGGTAAAAATATTGAAAAACACATAAGTGTTTATGGTGCAGATAATGACCAGAGGTTAACAGGCGCACATGAGACTCAATCAATTGATAAATTTTCTTTTGGTGTATCTGATAGAGGAGCATCCATTAGAATTCCAGTTGGAACAATTGAGGATGGGTGGAAAGGAAGATTAGAAGATAGAAGACCTGCATCAAATGGAGATCCATATAAGATTGCAGCTGCTATTATCAGCACTACTAAATCTGCGTATTAGAACAAAAAATCAACTTATTCCTATAAAAACTCCTGGAAACAGGAGTTTTTTTTATTTATGAACATTAAATTAGAATATGTTAAAAAGATTAAAAGTCAATAATTATGCTTTAATAGAAGAATTGGACGTTTCATTTGGTAAAAATTTAAATATTTTTACAGGACAAACTGGAGCGGGTAAATCAATTATAATTGGATCAATTAATCTGATTGTAGGAGATAAAGCCTCCACAGAAATGATAAGGACTGGAGAAGATGAAGGATTTGTAGAGGCAACTTTTGATATCAAAAAAACAGATACTAAGCTTGAAAATTTTAGGATTTCAGATCAATCTTTAATTATAAAAAGAGTGATTGCTAAAAATGGTAAAAGTCATGCATTTTTAAATGGAAATCAGATTTCAATTGCACAATTAAAAGAAATTGGATCTTTACTTATTGATATATTAGGTCAACATCATCATCAATCTTTATTTAATATAAATAAACATAGAGAATTATTAGATCACTTTGCTTTAAAAGATTTAAAACAAAATGAGTATAATAAATTATATAAAATTGTTGAACAAAAATTAAAATTATTGAAAGATTTAATTGATTCTGAAGATTTAAGTAAAGAAAAAGAAGAATTATATAAATTTCAAATCAAAGAAATTGAGAGTGCATCTCTTGAAATTAATGAGCAACCACAGCTTGAAGAAGAATTAATTATTTTAAGTAATTCACAACAACTGAAAGATACAGCTTTAAAAATTAATTATTCTTTGTCTGAAGAAGATGATTCAATTCTTAATAGATTAAGAGGTATGTTAAAAGCTTTTGATTCCATATCTTCAATTGATAGTAGTATGAAAGAAAAAGTTGATCAATGGAATGAATCTATTTTTTCACTTGAAGATATTTCTTATGAGCTATCAAGATATAGTGAAAAAATAAATTATGATCCTAAACGATTATCATGGGTAAATGATAGATTGCAATTATATAAAGATTTGACAAATAAATATGGAAATGGTTTTCAAGAAATAATGGATTATAAAAATAAAATAGAAAATTATTTAAAAAATTTAAATAATAAAGATGAGGAAATAAAGAATCTTGAAAATGAAATATATGAAATGAAACAAAAGTTATATCATTTAGCTAGTGAAATATCAACTAGAAGAGAAAAAGGGGCTAAAACTTTAAAAAGAAAAATAGAGAACGAGCTAAATGATCTTGGAATGAAAGGAATAAAATTTGATATTGAATTTTCTCCAATTTCAAATACTAATGGATTAAAGATTCAATTTAAAGAAAAGACGGTATATGTAGATGAATATGGAATTGAAAATATTGAATTTCTAATTTCACCCAATGAAGGTGAACCATTAAAAAAGTTAATTAAAATAGCCTCTGGTGGTGAAATGTCCAGAATCATGTTGGCTATTAAAACTGTATTGGCTGATTTTGATTCAATTCCTGTTTTGATTTTTGATGAAATTGATTCTGGAATCGGTGGAGACATAGCAAGTTTAGTAGGTAAAAAATTAAAAAATCTTTCACAAAAACATCAATTAATTTGTATCACACATTTACAACAAATTGCATCATTTGCAGATCAACATTTTCAGGTGAGAAAATTTGTTATTAAAAAAAGATCGTCAATTGAGGTGGCAAAATTAAACACCGAACAAAAAGTTGCTGAAATTGCAAGAATGATCTCAGGTGAAAATATTACAGATATCACATTGGAAAACGCGAAAGAATTTCTAAAAATTGGTGCTGAAGCTTAGTTAATGATTATTTATAACAGAACACAATATAAAAAATTAACAGATGAGCAATATCAAGAAGAAAAAAGATTGCTTCAGATTGAATTATTAAAACTACAGGAGTGGGTAATCAATTATAATAAATCTGTAGCCATTTTATTTGAAGGAAGAGATGCGGCTGGTAAAGGAGCAACAATAAGGAGATTTATCGAACGATTAATGCCAAAAAGAGTTAGAGTAGAGGAATTAGGGGTTCCTTCTGATAATCAAAGTAAAAACTGGCTAAATACATATAAGAAGCTATTGCCAAAAACTGGAGAATTAGTTTTTTTTGACCGTTCATGGTATTCTAGAGCTTTAATTCAACCAGTAATGAATTATTGTTCTGAAAACCAATATAAATTTTTCATGAAAAATGTAAATAAATGGGAAGATGAATTAGAATCAGAAGGAATTATTCTAATTAAATTTTATCTTTCAGTTTCACAAAAAAGTCAAACGCTTCGATTTAAGCTCAGAGAATCAAGTCCATTAAAATATTGGAAATTATCTGAAAATGATTTAGAAGTAGCGAAAGAATGGGATCTCTTTACATATTACAAAGAGCAAATGTTTAAGCAAACATCTACTAATGAAAATCCATGGGTAATTATAAATTCTGATAATAAAATGATTGCTAGATTAAATGCAATGAGATACGTTCTTTCACATATTAATTACAAAAATAAAAAAATTCTAAAATCAAATCATTGGTCAGAAGAGATAGAAAATTATTCAATTAGGTTTAATAATGTTTTATTTGATAATTTATCCAAAGAACAATATGAATTGCTTTTTAGCATGCAATCTCATAAATAAATGGAGAGAATAAGAACAGCTGGTGGTCTAGTATTTTATAAAAAAAATTTTTTATTTATTTTTAAAAGAGGTAAATGGGATTTACCTAAAGGAAAATATAAATATGGTGATACAGATCAAAAAACAGCAAAAATAGAAGTTTTTGAAGAGACGGGATTACCATTAAATCAACTTAAAATCGTAAAAAGATTAATTCCAACATATTATATTAAATCATTCAATAAGAAAAAAATTCAAAAAAGAACAACTTGGTTTTTGATGAATTTTACAGGTGATCATAAAATAAAATTAATTCCAGCAGAAAAAGAGGGAATTACAGAATGTAGATGGGTGCATAAAAAAGATTTAAAAGTTATTTTACCTAATGCACATTTGAGAATCATTTATCTTTTCGATTATTTAAAACAATTACCATTGTACAAAGATTATTTCAAATAAGTTTATTATTTAAAATTCTTTGGAAACCTAATTTTATCAATTATCCCAATTCCCTCTTTTATATTTGAATATTTTTTTAACTTTAAAACTATCGTAACAATGGAACAGGTTGGTAATTTTAAAATATTATAATTTGATATTATTTCAATTAAATTATGAAATGTTGGATTATGACCAACCAGAGCTATATGGTTAAATTGATTTGAGTCGATTTTTTTAATTATTGAAAAAACATCAAAAGTGCTGGAATTATAAATTTCATCATTAATATCGATCTTATTCAAAGGATAATTTATTTTTGATGAAATTATTTTAGCAGTATTAATAGCTCTATTGGCTGGGCTAGAAATAATTTTGTCTAAATCAATGTTTTCATTCATTATAACTTTTCCCATCAATTTTGCGTCTTTTATACCTCTATCTGATAAAGGTCGATCAAAATCATGCATATTTGATACATCCCAAGATGATTTAGCATGCCTTATGAAAGTAATTTTCTTCAAGACAAATATTATTTATTTACTAAAAAAATAAAAGGGTGAGAAAAAATATTATCAACATCGAAAATTATTTTTTTAATTATTTGATTCAATTTTCTTTAAGATATTAATCTGCGTTTTATTCCATGTGTTATTTAAAAATTTGGTTGTAAACCAACTATCAAGAATTTCATTTAAATTTTGAAAATTTAAATTATTTAAGCTCAAAGCTAAAACGTTTGCATCATTCCATTTTCTTGCACCTGCAGCAGTTTCAGAATCATTACATAGTGCAGCTCTTATTCCATTAAATTTGTTTGCTGCAATACTTGCACCAGTTCCAGTCCCACATAAAACAATTGCTTCATCAGCTTTGTTTTCTAATACTAATTTAACTGCGTTTATCGTAGTTTGGGTCCAGTCTAAATTTTCTTTATCTTTTGGCCCATAATATATAATTTCATAATCTCGTTTTTTTAATTGAGAAATTAATTCATCAACTATTTTAGTTTTTTGATCTGTTCCAATAGAAATTATCATAGTTTAAAATTTGATTGTTATGAAAGAAAAATTTAGTTTTAAGATACCCGAATTTATAAGAAATAAAAATATTTTTAATAAAAAAAATTATTTTATTTTGCTTTTTACTTTATTTTTAATTTTAATATTTAATTATTTTAAATCTCCAAAAATAAAATATGATGGGATTTTAAATTTAAAAAATTTAAAAAAAGATGTTGAGGTTTATTTTGATGATTTTGGATCACCTCATATTTTTGCTGAAAATAATGATGATCTTTTCTTTTCAGCTGGTTATATAATGGCTAGAGAACGATTGTTTCAATTAACTATCAACGCATATACTTCAGAAGGAAGATTGTCAGAGATTCTTGGTGAAGAAAGTTTTGAGATAGATAAATTTATACATACTTGGGGTATACCTAGAACCGCTAAAAAAATGGTAAATGATTTAGATAAATATTCATTAAATATTTTGAATCAATTTTGTGAAGGTGTTAATCAGTATATAAAAGATTTGAAAAACAACCTACCTGTTGAGTTTAAAATTTTACAAATAAAGCCAATTCAATGGAAACCATATCATATTTCAGGTTTTTCAAAATTAATGGCGTATTCACTTTCACAATCTTGGCATCCAGAAATGTTGTTTGGTCAAGTTGCATCTATGATGGGTGAAAATAAAACTTTAGAATTATGGCCATATTTTCCTAATGAAAAACCAGATAAATTGCCAGAAATCAAATTTGATAATTCTAAAATTCGAGAAAAAATTGTTAAAATAGATGAGAAATTAAGAAATATTTTAGGAACAGCTTCAGGGCATCTAGGCTCAAATAGTTGGGTTGTTGATGGTTCAAAAACAATCTCTGGGAAACCAATTTTATCTAATGATCCTCATCTAGGAATGATTCAACCATCAATTTGGTATGAGATGCATCTTAATGGTGGTGATTTTAATGTGTCTGGTGTTACTTTTCCTGGTATACCATTTATTATAATTGGACAGAATGAAAAAACAGCTTGGGGTTTTACAAATTTAATGTCTGATGATTTAGATTTTTTTCATGAAAAAATAAATCCAGATAATCAAAATCAATATTTTTTCAATGGAAAATATATTGATATGAAAATAAGGTATGAAAAAATTAAAATTAGAGGCAATAAAGAAAAATTAATTGAAATTAGAGAAACACATAGAGGTCCTATCATTTCAGATATTCATCCTTTAACAAAAGAATTAAGTAATGTTTTTTCATTTAGTTGGGTTGGTAACGAATATTGGAATGAAATAGAATCTTTTATAAAGTTAAATAAAATGACTAACTGGAGTGATTTTTCCGATGCTGTTTCAGGAATGTCTGCTCCAGCTCAAAACATAGTTTATGCTGATATTGATGGGAATATTGGATGGAGAGTAGTTGGTAAAATACCAATTAGAGATGGTGGAAATTTTCTTTTACCATTACCTGGTGAAACTTCAAAGTATGACTGGAAGGGTTATATTCCTTTTGATGAAATGCCATATGAGTTTAATCCTGATAGGGGATATATAATAACTGCAAATAATAAAACAATTTCTAATGATTATAATTACTATGTTTCTAGTTTATGGCATAATAGTTCACGATATGATAGAATATTTGATTTGATAAATGATAGAAAAGATTTAAATCAAAATGATATGAAAATAATTCAAAATGATCTTATCTCACCATTCGCAAAAAAAATATCAAATAAAATAGTTTTCTCTTTTCAAAATTACAATTTTTTGAATGACAACATTAAATACTCGATTGAATTACTAAATAATTGGGATGGAAATTTTAAAAAGAATAGTACAGAACCTTTAATTTTTAGTACAATTTTAATGAAAATGCTAAAAAATATTTATTCTGATGAAATGACAGTTATTGGAGAAAATGTATATTCTTCTTGGATAGGACCTGTTGGTGGTCGGGGAAATTGGGCAATATCTTTAAGAAATTTAGAGGGACTAATGAGTGGACAATATTCTTCATGGGTAGATAATATTGAAACGTTAAACCATGTAGAAAATTTAGATGATATAATAATAAAGTCAGTTAAAGAGGCAGTTTCAGAACTTGAAAACGAACTTGGTTATTCATCTGTTAATTGGTGGTGGGGAAGATCACACAAACTAACATTTCGTCATTCAATTGGAAATGAAATTAAGATACTAGATAGAATTTTTAATTTTAACATTGGTCCTTTCGAAACAGGGGGTTCATCAACAACTATAAATAATGGAGAATATTCTTTTTCAAAACCTTTTTCTCAAACCGCTGGGGCTTCATTTAGAAGAATAGTTGACTTTTCAAATTTAGATAGCACGGCATTTATTTTAACTACTGGTCAATCTGGAGATTTTAATTCCATTCATTATAAAGATCAAACCCCTCTTTATCTAACTAATCAATATAGAACTATTTATTTTGATAAAAAATCAATTGAAAATTTTTCAAAGAATAAACTTTCATTAGAATCTGAATGATCTCTTATATAATAATTTTTTCTTTATTTATTTTTATCCTAAAACATTTATTTTTCTGGAAGCCTTTAAATACTGATTATCTATTTAAAAATGGTCCTTTGATGATTGGACATAGAGGTGTACCTAATGAAGTACCAGAAAATACAATTGAAGGATTTAAAAATTTAATTGAATATGGTATTAAGGTTGTTGAAGTAGATGTTGTAAAAACTAAAGATAATCATATAATTTGTTCTCATAATTTTGTTTTGGAAATTGAAACTAATGGTTTAGGAGTTATTGCAAATAAAAATTTTTCTGAAATAAAAAAATTTAATACAGCTGCTAAATTTTTAAATAAAAATCATATTTCAATTCCTAAGTTATCTAAATTGATTGATGAATTACCTGAAAATATTATTTTTAATATTGAAATCAAATCAAGTTCAGTTTTTGATCTAAAATCTGTACCATTAGTTTTAAAAATTTTAAAAGAAAAAAAAATACAAAATAGGGTTTTCATTTCAAGTTTTAACCCATTAATTTTATTATTGATTAAAATAATTGATAAAAATTTTGTCACAGCTTATTTATGGTCAAATTTTGATGTCCCACTAATTTTATCAAAACCTTGGTTTGTAAATATTGTTCATCCAGATTTTATACATCCTGAAGCACATTTAATAAATAAAAGATTAATTTTATTTTATAAAAAAAGAGGATTGAAAATAAATGCATGGACAGTAAATAACATCCCTTCGAAAAAATGGTTGTTAGAAAATGGTATTGATGGAATTATTTCTGATTTTCCAACAGTTTTATTATATAATGATAATATTTAATTATTTAATTGAGTTTTATTATTTGATTAAAATATTTTAAGAAATAATTTACTTGGTTGTAAAAATGTCTATTTTAAAGAAAATAATTGTAAAAGGTGCTAAGGAACATAATTTAAAAAATATTAATATAGATATTCCCAGAAACAAATTTGTCGTAATCACAGGTTTGTCTGGGTCAGGAAAATCATCTTTGGCTTTTGATACTATTTATGCTGAAGGTCAGAGACGATATGTTGAATCTTTATCAGCTTATGCAAGACAATTTTTAGGACTAATGGAAAAGCCTGATGTAGATTATATTGAAGGTTTATCTCCAGCAATTTCTATAGAACAAAAGTCATCATCAAGAAATCCAAGATCTACGGTTGGAACAGTTACTGAAATACATGACTATTTACGATTATTATACGCTAGAATTGGAAAGCCATTTTGTTATAAATGTGGAGATTTAATTTCAAAACAAACTCTTCAACAAATAGTAGATTCTGTTTTATCAAATGATATTGGTACTAAATTGCAAATTTTAGCTCCAATCATAAGAGGGAGAAAAGGTCAATTTAAAGAAATCCTTCAAAATTTAATAAGAGAGGGTTTTGTAAGAATTAGAGTTGATGGAAAGTTAAAAGATTTATCTGAAAAAATAATTTTGGATAAAAATAAAAAACATGATATTGAAGTAGTAATTGATAGAATTATCATAGATGAAGATATTAAAGAAAGAATTACAGATTCAATTGAACTTGGTTTAAAAATGGGATCAGGACTGATTATTGTAAATATTTTACCTAAAAAAGAACATTTATACAGTGAAAATTTTTCATGTCCAAAATGTGATTTGAGTATTGAAGAAATATCTCCTAGAATGTTTTCATTTAATTCTCCATATGGTGCTTGTAAGGCCTGTGATGGATTAGGTTCAAAAATGGAAATCGACCCAGAATTACTTGTTCCAGATAAAAAAAAATCACTTATTCAAGGTGCAATTGTTCCGTTAGGAGAACAGCCAAGAGGAAATTGGTATAGTTCAATTTTAAAAAGTTTAGCACAGCATTATGAATTTAAATTTACTACTCCTTGGTATAGATTATCTGAAAAAGTTCGAAGTATTTTATTACATGGAACAGGAAATGATAAAATAAAACTGTTTTACAAATCAAAAAAATTTAGAGGTGAATATGATGGAGGTTTTGAAGGAATTATTAAAAATCTAGAACGTAGATATCATCAAACTAATTCAACAGGTATTCGAGATTGGATAGAAAAATTTATGAGCATGCAAAAATGTCCTAGTTGTAAGGGCTCAAGATTAAATAAACAAAGTTTATCTATTAAAATTGCTGATAATAATATTGGGGAAATATCCAAATTATCTATTGAAGATTTATTAAGTTTCTTTAAAAATTTAAACCTTTCAAAAGTGGAAAAAAATATAGCTGAACAAATTTTAAAAGAAGTAAAAGAAAGATTACAGTTTTTAGTTAATGTTGGTTTAGAATATTTAACCCTTGATAGAACTGCTACTACTTTATCAGGAGGTGAGGCTCAAAGAATTAGATTAGCAACCCAAATTGGTTCACAATTAATGGGAGTTTTATATGTTTTAGATGAGCCATCAATTGGATTACATCAAAGAGATAATGTAAGATTAATAAATACTCTTGAAAAATTAAGAGATCTTGGTAATACAGTTTTAGTAGTTGAGCATGATAGAGAAACAATTGAAAGAGCTGATTATGTGATTGATTTGGGCCCAGGTGCTGGAGAAAATGGCGGAGAAGTTGTTTTTGCAGGTGGACCAATAGATATAATAAAATCTAGGAAATCAATTACGGGCCCTTATATTTCTGGTAAGAAAAAAATTGAATTACCGATTCAAAGAAGAAATGGTAATGGAAAATTTATATCATTATTTGGAGCTTCAGGTAATAATTTGAAAAATATAGATGTGAAATTTCCTCTTGCAAAATTAATATGTGTTACAGGAGTTTCTGGATCTGGTAAAAGTACTCTGATCAATGAAACTTTTTTTCCAATTTTAAGTAGTCAACTAAATCACTCAAGAAAGAAATCTCTTGAATATAAATCAATTGACGGTTTATTATATTTAGACAAAGTTATAGATATCGACCAGTCTCCTATAGGAAGAACGCCTAGATCAAATCCTGCAACTTATACAGGAGTATTTACTTTTATAAGAGAATTATATTCAAATGTACCAGAATCAAAATTAAGAGGGTATAAACCAGGAAGGTTTTCATTTAATGTAAAGGGCGGAAGATGTGAATCTTGTTGTGGAGATGGAATTATTAAAATTGAAATGCATTTTTTACCAGATGTATACGTTGTTTGTGAAATATGCAAAGGATTAAGATACAATAGAGAAACCCTAGAAATTAAATTTAAGGATAAAAATATTGCTGATGTTTTGAAAATGACAGTTGAAGAAGCATTTACTTTTTTTGAAAATATTCCTCAAATTAATAGAAGGTTGCAAACTTTAAAAGACGTAGGTTTAGGTTATATTAGATTGGGTCAACAAGCTACTACATTATCAGGTGGAGAAGCTCAAAGAGTTAAATTATCCTCTGAATTATCTAGAATAGGAACTGGAAGAACAATGTATATTCTTGATGAACCAACAACAGGGTTACATTTTGAAGATGTAAAAATGTTATTAAAAGTTTTAAATCGTTTGGTTGATAAAGGAAATACTGTGATTGTTATTGAACATAACCTTGATGTGATAAAAATGGCTGATTGGATAATAGATTTAGGTCCTGAAGGAGGAGATAAGGGTGGTAAATTAATTTCTCAAGGATTACCAGAGGATATAATTGAAAATAAATTATCGTATACTGGAAAATATTTAAAATCAATTTTGAAAGGAAAATTATAATGTCAAAAAATTTAGATCTTTTAACTATAAATACCTTAAGATTTTTGGCTGTTGATGCAGTACAATCTGCAAACTCAGGTCATCCGGGTCTTCCTCTCGGAGCAGCACCAATGGCATATGTAATTTGGAAAAAACATTTGAAACATAATCCAAAAAATCCAAATTGGTATGATAGAGATAGATTTGTATTGTCCGCTGGACATGGATCAGCATTATTGTATGCTCTAATACATTTGTCTGGTTATGATTTGTCTTTGAATGAATTAAGAAATTTTAGACAATGGGATAGTAAAACTCCTGGTCATCCGGAATATGGTCATACACCTGGAGTAGAAACTACTACTGGACCTCTAGGCCAAGGTTTTGCGAATGGAGTAGGTATGGCAATGGCTGAAAGATTTTTATCAAAAAAATATAATAAACCTGATTTTAATATCATTGATCACTATGTTTATGGAATAGTGTCTGATGGAGATTTAATGGAAGGAATTGCATCTGAAGCTGCCTCAATAGCAGGACATTTAAATTTAGGCAAATTGATTTATCTTTATGATGACAATAATATTACTATTGATGGTTCTACTGATTTAGCTTTTACAGAAGATGTCTCTAAGAGATTTGAATCATACAATTGGCATGTTCAAAGTGTTGATGATGGGAACAATATTGATTTAATAGATGAGGCTATAAAAAATGCAAAAAGAGATGATAGGCCATCATTAATAAAAGTTAAAACAATAATTGGTTTTGGAAGTCCAAATGAAGGAACTTCATCAGTTCATGGTTCTCCGCTTGGTGAGGAAGGATTAAAGCAAGCAAAGAAAAATTTAAGATGGGAATCTAATGATAAGTTTTACATACCCAATGAAGCAAAAAATAATTTTAGTTCTATTCAGGATGGTAAAAAGAACGAAGATAAATGGAATAAATTATTTCAAGAATTTGGACAAAAATTTCCTCAATTAAAAAATCAATTTGAAAATTCCATGAGAGGTGTTTTCCCTGATGATTGGAAAGATTTATTACCAAAGTTTACTCAAGAAGATGGTCCAATAGCAACCAGATCAGCATCTGGTAAAGTTTTAAATAGTTTATCAGAATCTATAGATAACTTATTTGGTGGATCTGCAGATTTAGAACCATCAAATAATTCATATCAAAAAAATAAAAAAGTATTTAACAAAGAAAACTTTGATGGAAACAACATTCATTATGGTGTTAGAGAGCATGCAATGGCAGCAATTGCAAATGGTATGGCTGTTCATGGAGGTGTAATTCCATATATAGCTACTTTTTTAATCTTTTCAGACTACATGAAAGGAGCTATTCGTTTATCAGCTTTGATGGGAATCAAAGTAATTTATATTTTTACTCATGATAGTATTGGAGTAGGTGAAGATGGTCCTACTCATCAACCAATCGAGCAAACAATGTCATTAAGGTTAATTCCTGGTTTAACTGTTATTAGACCTGCAGATGCTAATGAAACAGCAAATGCCTGGAAAACCGCATTAGAAAATAATGGTCCAACAGCAATATTACTAACAAGGCAGAAACTTCCAATTATTGATTCGGATATTGTAAGTCATTCTGACAATGGATTGAATTGGATAGAAAAAAAAGAAAATAAGACAGATTTAATATTATTAGCATCTGGTTCAGAAGTTTCTCTAGCTATGAATGCAAGAAATGACTTAATGAAAGAAAATATTTCTGCACAAGTGATATCAATTCCAAGTTGGGAATTATTTAAAAAAAATAATTTTGGTAGCGAAAATATTCCCATTATTACAATTGAAGCAGGAACAACAATTGGATGGTCTCAATTTTATTCAGGCAGAGAAGGTAAATCTATTGGAATAGATAGGTTTGGTGCCTCTGCACCAGGTGACATAGTTATGGAAAAACTTGGTTTAAGTGTAAAAAATGTAGTTTTGACTGCAAAAAAACTATTAAATAAATAATTCAATTTCATCAATCAATTGGAATCGCTTTGGTCTGATATTAAATTATTACACTTAATAGATTTCTTTTACGGACTTTTTTTGAATTTTCAATGACTAGCAATAAAAATATAATTAATCCGATTTCTCAAGATGATGATTTTAATCTTGACTTATCATTACGCCCATCTTCATTTAATGAATTCATTGGTCAGAAGGAAGTTATTGAAAATTTAAAATTATATATTGATGCATCTCATAAAAGATTAGAATCATTAGATCATGTTCTTTTGTTTGGTCCACCAGGATTAGGAAAAACCACATTAGCTCAAATTATATCAAAAGAATTAAATGTGGGTCTTAAGCAAACTTCTGGTCCAGTTATGGAAAGAGCTGCGGATTTGGCAGGAATTTTAACAAATTTAAAAGACAAAGATGTGTTGTTCATTGATGAGGTTCACAGAATTAATAAAGTTGTTGAAGAATATTTATATTCAGCAATGGAAGATTATGGCTTAGATATTTTAATAGATAAAGGGCCCAGCGCGCGGAGTGTTCGATTAAATATAGAGCCATTTACATTAATTGGAGCAACAACAAGATTAGGTAGTTTAACTTCTCCTATGAGGGATAGATTTGGTGTTATACTAAGATTGGATTTTTATAATGATGATAGCTTGACAAAAATTATTAAGAGATCTGCTAAAATACTTTCTGTTGAAATTGACTCCGATGGAGCAAAAGAACTTGCATCCAGATCAAGAGGAACACCAAGAATTGCTAATAGAATTTTAAGAAGAACTAGGGATTATGCTGACATTAAGGCTAATGGTAAAATAACTAAAGATATAGCTATGAAATCATTAATAAAGTTAGGAATTGATGAATATGGTCTTGATGATATGGATAGAGCAATTTTAAATGCACTAGTACAAAAATTTAGTGGAGGTCCAGTTGGACTCAATTCTTTAGGTGTTGCAATCAGTGAGGATTCTCAGACAATTGAAGATGTTTATGAACCTTTTCTTATTAAGGAGGGTTTTATAAAAAGAACAGCTAGAGGAAGAGTAGCCGAAATTAAAGCATTTGAGTATTTGGGAATTCAAATTAACAACAAACAAAAAATTTTATTTAAAAATTAGGAGAAATTTATGCTTTTTGAAAAACGAGTAAAACTTAGATTGAATGATTTTGATTACAAGCTTCCAAAGTCTAGAATAGCCCAAGAACCATGGCCTAGGAGAGATCATTCAAAACTTATGGTCTTAAATAAAAAAGATCAAACAATTGAACATAAAAAATTTCACAATCTGCCTGACTATGTCAAAAAGAATGATTTAGTAATTGTGAATGAAACCAAAGTTTTTCCAGCAAGACTCTTTGCAATCAAAGATAGGACAGATGCAAAAGTAGAAGTTTTCTTATTAAGAGAATTAGAAAATGATCTGTGGGAAGTTCTTGTAAAACCCGCGAGAAAAGTAAGAATAGGAAATAAACTTCATTTTACTGACAATGTGCATTGTGATGTGATAGATAATACTGTTTCTGGTGGAAGAGTAGTAAGATTTGAATATGAAAATGAAGAATTTTATAATATTATTGATAGAATCGGTCATGCTCCATTGCCTCCCTATATTGGAAGAGAGGATACAGAGAAGGATAAAGAGAGATATCAAACTGTCTTTGCATCAAATAGAGGTGCTGTGGCAGCTCCGACAGCTGGACTTCACTTCACAGACTCAGTTTTAAAAAAAATTACAGACAAGGGAGCTAAAATCGGTAAAATAGTACTTCATATAGGTTTAGGAACATTTAGACCAGTTCAAGTTGAAGATTTAACCCGACATACAATGGATTCAGAATATTTTCATGTTCCTCCTGAAACGGCTTTGATGATCAATGAAGCCAGAGAGAGAGGAAAAAGAATTTTTGCAGTTGGAACATCATCAGTTAGAGCTCTTGAAACTGTAGTAGTATCTGGTTTTCAAGTTACTCCAAAACGAGGTTGGACAGATAAATTTATTTTTCCGCCCTATGATTTTAAAATGACTGATGCAATTATTACAAATTTTCACCAGCCAAAATCAACACTTTTAATGCTATTGTGTGCATTTACTGAACGTGAATTTTTATTTAATGCTTATAAGGAAGCTTTAAAAAAAGATTATAGATTTTTGAGCTACGGTGATGCAATGATAATAAAATAATAAATATGAAAAATGCAGGCATAATTTTGGCTGGAGGTACTGGATCACGATTTGATTCAACCTTATCGTCAAAAAAACAATTCATTGAATTTGATGGTGAACCACTTTTTTTTAAATCTCTAAGGTGTTTTGACGAATCTCGAAAATTTGAAAAAATTATTATATCACTCCCCAAAGATGATTTTCAACATTATAAAAATCAAATAATTAATTTATCATTAAGTTCAAATATTGATTTTGTTATGGGAGGAAGTTCCAGACAAAAAAGTGTTATGAATGCTTTTGATAGGATTAAAAATTTTTTTGATATTGTTGTAATTCAAGATGGTGTTAGGCCATTTATTCAAAAAACATGGATAAATAAATTGATTAAATTGATGAATCTATTCGATGGTGCAATTATTGCAATTCCTTCATCAGATACAATTAAAATTTCAAAAGATAAAAAAAAAATAACAAAAACATTAGATAGAGATGAAATTTGGTTTGCGCAAACTCCTCAATCTTTTAAAGTTTCGATTTTAAAAAAAGCATTTGATTATAGTTTAAATAATAATTTTGAAGCAACCGACGAATCTGGATTAGTAGAAAAAATTGGTGGAAAAGTTGGCTTGGTTTTAGGTGACAAATACAATATAAAATTAACTAATAAAGAGGATTTATTGATTGCTAAATCAATTTTAAAAAACTTATGATAAGAACTGGGATAGGATATGATGCTCATCAATTAGGTGTTAATTATCCTTTGATAATAGGCGGAGTTAAAATACCATCAAAAAAAGGGAGTATTGGACATTCTGACGGTGATGTTTTGTCTCACTGTATTGTTGATGCAATGTTAGGTTCATTATCTTTAGGGGACATTGGAAAATATTTTCCCAGTTCAGAAAAAGAATGGAAAAATAAATCCAGTTTATTTTTTTTACATAAAGCAAATGAGTTAGTTGTTAATAAAGGCTATAAAATAAATAATATAGATTCAACTATAATTTTACAAGAACCACAAGTTAGCAATTATGTTGAAAAAATTATTGAAACAATTTCAGCTGAAATTCAATTATCCAAAAAATATATCTCTGTTAAATTTACCACTAAGGATAGATTGGGATTTCATAAAAATTCATTTGGTATTGAGGCTTTGGCCATAGTTACTGTAAGTAATTAAAGAGGTTAGATATTTCTATTAAATTAAAATCATATGCAAAAATTAATATTGGTCTTAAAATATTTAATAAAAGATTTGATGGAAGACACAATCTTGAAACTATTTTTCAGGAAATTTCTTTATTTGATGAAATAAAAATAAGCCCTAGTGACAATTTTACTCTAAAAGTAAATACTTCCGATATTCCTAAAAATGAAGATAATATATGTTATAAAGCTTTTTATGAAATGAAAAAAAAATTTCCACAAATATCTCCGGTATCCATTGATTTATTAAAAAAAATACCTGTAGGTTCTGGTTTAGGTGGAGGGTCGAGTAATTGTGCATCAACAATGGTAGGTTTAATTAAATTGTTTAAATTGGATGTTAATTTAAATTTATTAAAAGATATAGCTTCGAATTTAGGTTCAGATATTTCATTTTTTTTTCATGGTGGCTCTCAATTGGGAAAAGGTTTCGGAGGGGACTTAAAAAAAATTTCCATACCAAAGATAGATTATATTTTGCTTGTATTTCCAGATATAAATATTTCAACATCATGGGCATTCAAAAATTTAAAAAACTCCTTGTACGATGAATCAAGTAAATCTAAGTTTAGTGATATTCATAGATTAAAGTTTAAGTGGAAATCTATGCAAAAGTTTTTTGAAAACGATTTTGAATCTTTAGTATTTCGGACATATCCAAAGATTGGCAATTTAAAAAAAACTTTGCTTCAATATGGAGCAACATATGCTAGTTTGTCGGGTTCTGGGTCGACTGTGTTTGGAATTTTTGATGATTTTGAGACTGTTTCATATGCAGAAAAACAAATGACTCAAATGAAAACACACCTCGTTAAACCGATTAACTACAAAAAAATATTTGAATATTAAGCTAACTGATTCATGGGATGTGGTCTAATGGCAAGACACTCGGCTGTTAACCGGGCTGATGTAGGTTCGAATCCTACCATCCCAGCAAAATTTTGCCGGGTCGTCCAATGGCAGGACTGCGGCCTTTGACGCCGTCAATCTTGGTTCGAGTCCAAGCCCGGCAACCAATTTTAGAGTAAATGAGTATGAAAATTTTTTCTGGTAGGTCAAATAAAATTTTAGCTAAGCAAATAGCAGCTAAATTAGATGTAAAAATAGGTAAATCTACATTTCGTCAATTTGCTGATGGTGAGTTATGGGTTAAATATGAAGAAAATATTAGAGGTCAGGATGTATATATTATTCAATCTACCAATCCTCCAGCAGAAAATATTCTTGAGTTAGTATTGATGATAGATGCAGCGGTGAGAGCTTCAGCAGATAGAGTTACAGCTGTAATTCCTTATTATGGTTATGCAAGGCAGGATAGAAAAGATCAACCGAGAGTACCAATTTCTGCAAGAGCAATAATGGACATTTTAGCTAGCGTTGGAGCAAAAAGAGTTTTGGCTATGGATTTACATTCTGCTCAAATTCAAGGGTTTACCCATTTACCATTTGATCATTTATATGCTAGAAAAATTATTTTAAAATATTTGAAAAACATGCAACCAAGTTTAAAAGATATTGTAATTTTAGCACCAGATGTAGGTAGAGCTCCAATGGCACAATCTTATGCAAAACATCTTGGTGTTGGATTTGCTCTAATTGATAAAAGAAGAACAGAACCAAATAAAGCTAAGGTTCTTCATATGATTGGAAATCTTGAATCAAAAAATGTTATAATTTTAGATGATATGATTGATACAGCAGGAAGTATGATAAATGCATCTGAAACAGCGATTGAAAATGGAGCTAAATCTGTAATTTCTGTAGCTACTCATGGATTATTTTCTGATGATGCCATAAATAAAATAATGAAATCATCAATTGAAAAAGTAATTGTTGCAAATACTGTTCAATTACCTAAAGAAAAACAATTTAAAAAACTTGAAATTATATCAGTCGCACCACTTTTTGCAAATGCAATAAAAAATATTCATAGTGGTGAATCAGTAAGTGCCTTATTTAATGTATAAACGGAGGAAAAATGGCGGAATTTAAAATTGAGCTCAATCAAAGAAAAGAACTGGGTAATAAGAGTTCAAAATATTTGAGGAACAAAAGTATGGTTCCTGGTATTTTTTATTCATCAACTGATAAATCTTTTCCTTTTTACATAGAAAAAAAACATATGTATGATGCACTAAGGTCTTCTTCTAGAGTATACTCCTTAAATATCAATGGAAAAGAGTTATATGCAATTTTTAAAGAGATTCAATATCACCCGGTTACAGATGAGATAATTCATATTGATCTATATGGTGTTAGTCTCAAAGATAAAATCAATTTATCAATTCCGATTATTCTCAAAGGTGAATCTCCAGGAGTTAAAATGGGTGGAATGATGACCCAATCACTTTTAGAGCTTGAGGTGAGTTGTCCAGCATCTAAAGTTCCTGAATTTATTGAAATTGATATTTCCAAATTAGAATTAGGAAATATCTTACATGTATCTGACTTAGAGTTTGATGATTTTGAAATTATTACAAGTGATGATGCAACTATTGTTTCTATTCAAGTACCAAAAGAAGAACAAGAAGAAGAACAAGAATCTGATGAAGAAGTTGAAGAAAAATCTTCTGATGAAGAGGAGAACAATTCCTCACAAAATGAAGGAAGTGAACAAAATTAAAACATTTGTTGGTTTAGGAAATTTTGATTTCAAATACAATGATACCAAACACAATGCTGGTTATTGGGTTGTTGATGAGTTATCAAAACGCTTGTCTGAAAAATTTCAAACATCAAAACAGTCTTATGTTTATGCTATTAATAAAAAATACAATATTGTTTTAATTAAACCAACTACTGGAATGAACTTAAGTGGTATTGCAGTAAAGCAGGTTTGCAATAAATGGCAAATTCCTCCCTCAAACGTTTATGTTATTTTAGATGATATTGATTTGCCTTTGGGTTCTATAAGAATCAAACCTAAAGGAGGTGATGGTTGTCATAAAGGATTAGAATCTGTTTTGAATCATATGGGTACTAAAAAAATTCCTAGGATAAGATTTGGTATAGCAGCCAGCGATAAAATTAGACCTTCTGAACAATATGTTTTAAAACCATTTAGAAAAAAAGATCAAACTCTTGTAAATAAAATGATTTTTCAAACAGCAGATGCGATTCAATATTTAATAGATAATGATATCCAAAAAACTATGAATAGGTTTAATCAATGATAGATTTAAATTCAAATTATACTTTTATATTTATTATCCTAAGTTGTGTTTTAGGATTAATTTATTCATTTATAAAATCAAAATGGATTTTAAACCAAGACCAAGGTAATAATGAAATTAAATCAATTGCTTTAAGTATTCAAGAAGGTGCAATGACATTTTTAAAAGTTGAGTACAGAGTTTTATCTTTATTTGTTTTAGCCGTTTCTATTTTATTAGGATACTTAGCTTTTCAGAATGAAGAATCAAGTGTTTTGATTTCTCTATCTTTTATAATTGGTGCATTTACTTCAGGATTATCAGGATATATTGGAATGTGGATTGCAACTCATTCAAATTCTAGAACTTCTAACGCAGCACAAAACAACTTATCCTCTGCTTTAAAAATTGCTTTCACTGGTGGTTCTGTAATGGGTTTATCAGTTGTTGGTTTGGCAGTTTTAGGTCTTAGTCTATTATTTTTATTTTACCAAAATATATTTTTTGATGATTATACTAAAATATTAAAAGTTTTATCTGGATTTTCATTGGGAGCATCATCAATTGCATTGTTTGCAAGAGTTGGTGGAGGTATTTACACAAAAGCTGCAGATGTAGGTGCAGACTTAGTAGGAAAGGTCGAAGAAAATATTCCAGAAGATCATCCCCTTAATCCAGCAACCATTGCAGATAATGTTGGGGATAATGTTGGTGATGTAGCAGGGATGGGTGCAGATTTATTTGAATCTTTTATTGGTTCCATTATTGGATCGATGGTTTTAGGTGCAACAATTTTATACATGGGTAATTTCGAATTTAGTTTTGTACTATTTCCTTTGATAGTAGCATCTTCAGGAATTTTGGCATCAATTATTGGAGCTTTAATTGTTTCTTGGATGACTAATTCTGTTAAATTGAACAATTCGAAAGGTAAAAAATTTGATGATATAAATAACCCGCATAAATCACTCAATACTGGAATTATGACTTCTTCATTTTTAATGATTATCTTTCTTTTCATTGAAACTAAATATTTGTTACCCAATCAATTTGAATTAAATGGAGTTTTATATTCTAGTTTTGGAGTTTTTATATCAGCAATAATTGGTCTTATTGCTGGTTTAGCAATAGGATTTATAACTGAATTTTATACTGGTATGAACACACCATCTACAAATAAAATAGCACATCAATCTGTTACTGGGGCTGCAACCAATGTAATTTCTGGTTTAGGAATAGGTATGCAATCTACAGCTCTTCCTATTTTAGTAATTGCTTCAAGTATAATTCTTTCATTTTATTTTGCTGGTCTTTACGGTATAGCAATTGCAGCTTTGGGAATGTTAGCTAACACCGGAATTCAACTTGCTATTGATGCATATGGACCAATATCTGATAATGCTGGAGGAATCGCACAAATGGCTGGTTTGCCAGAAGAAGTTAGAAAAAGAACAGACAAGCTTGATGCTGTAGGCAATACAACAGCAGCTATTGGTAAAGGATTTGCAATTGGTTCTGCTGCATTAACTGCTTTAGCTTTATTTGCTGCTTTTATGGTTCAAACTAAAATCAATACTATTGATATTTCAAAACCAACTGTAATGGCTGGATTATTTATTGGTGGTATGCTTCCATTTCTTTTTTCTGCTTTGGCTATGAACGCAGTTGGTAACGCAGCAATGTCAATGATTAAAGAGGTTAGAAGACAGTTTAATGAAATACCTGAACTAAAATTTGCATTAAAATTATTTTCTAAAGGAAATATCTCATCTTGGTCAGAAAAAGATAAAGCAGTTTATTATCTTGGAATTAAAAGGGCGGAATATGGTAAATGTGTTGAAATTTCAACTAACGCAGCAATAAAAGAAATGATTTTTCCTAGTTTATTAGCTATAGCAAGCCCAATCATTATAGGTTTTATTTTTGGAGCAGAAACTTTGGGTGGTTTGCTTGCTGGAGTTACGGTAACTGGTGTTTTATTAGCAATTTTTCAATCAAATTCTGGAGGTGCATGGGACAATGCAAAAAAAATGATTGAAGATGGTTTTAATCTAGATGGGAAACAATTTAATAAGGGGAGTGAGGCTCATAAAGCCTCTGTTGTTGGTGATACTGTTGGAGATCCGTTTAAGGACACATCAGGTCCTTCAATTAATATTTTAATTAAATTAATGTCTGTGGTGTCTTTAGTGATAGCACCATTTATTTCATAATTAAGGAGATTATATGAGATATTATGAAACTATATACATAGTTCATCCTGATTTCGAGGATTCAAGATTAGACGAAATCATGTCTAGTGTCGATAAACAGATTGAAAAAAATTGTGATGAAATTGTAAATTCATACGTTTGGGGAAAAAGACGTTTAGCATACGATATCAATAAAATAAGTTATGGTACCTATGTTATTGTACATTATTCCGCAAAAAATTCTTTTATGAAGGAATTGAATTCATGGATGAAAATTCAAGAAAATATTTTAGCGAATATGACAATCCGTCTGGAAGAACCACCTACACAAAAAGAAGAAAAAAAAGTTGATCAAAATAAATCTGTTAAGATAGATAATATTAAAAACAATGAAGATCAAGAATATGTTAAGGATAAGGTAGATGATGATATGAAAGATAAAGAAGAATTAGAGGTTAAGGAGTAAATCAATGTCTGTTATTGGTAGAGGTAATGTTTGTAAGTTTTGTGAAGACAAATCAATTTCAATAGATTATAAAAATGTAAAAACAATTAAAAAGTTTGTTAATGAACAAGGCAAAATTATACCAGGTCGTGTGACTGGTGTATGTGCAAAATGTCAAAGAAAATTAACTAAAGCAATAAAAAGAGCACGAAATATTGCATTAATGTCATATACAGGCGATAGTATTAGTGCTTAAGGAGGAAACTAATGCAAGTAATTATTAAAAAAAAAATTGAAAAGTTAGGAGATGTTGGAGATATAATTACTGTTAAAGATGGTTATGCTCGTAATTATTTACTTCCCAGAGGTTTAGTGGTAAAAGCTACTCCTGGAAACCTTAAAGAGGTGGAATTAATAAAATCTCAAATTCAGAAGAAGAATGAAAAGAAAATTAATGATCAAAAAGAATTAGCAAAAAAATTATCAAATCTTAAAATAAATATACCAGTGAAAGTGGGAGAAGATAACCAAATATTTGGTTCAGTTACTTCAACAAATATCATTGAATTTCTCATAGAAAAAGGTTTTGAAGTAAATAAAAAATCAATAAAATTAGATGAACCAATTAAAAGTCTTGGTATACATAATGTAATTTTAAAATTAGACGAGGGAATTGAGTCAAACATTAAAGTCTATGTTATCAAAGAAGTATAAACAACACATTATAAAATCTTGTATGTAAACATTTCTTTTCCTATTTCAAGTTGGAAAGTATTTATTTATAAAGTTCCAACAAAATTACAAACTCACATTAAAATAGGTTCATTAGTTACTGCCCCTTTTGGTAAACGTGCAAGAGTTGAAGGAATAGTAATTGAGATTCCCTCAAAAGTTAATTTTAAAGGAAAAATTGAATTTATTATTTCTGTTAATAAAAATTTTTCTATAGCTGATTCAACAATGTGGAATTTAATTAAATGGGTTAGTAATTATTATTTTTCCCCATTGGGTCAAGTTATGAAATCTGTAATTCCAACTGGAGTTATAAATGAACCAAAATTAAAAAAAATCACATATGTAAAAATTAAAGATTTTAAGAATGAAAAATTAAACTCTATAAAATCGACAGCTAAACAACAAATTAAAATTATTAATTATCTTAAAAATAAAAATGAATATGTATTGTTGGATGATTTGAAAAAAGAATCAATCCAAGCATTATCAATATGTAAAAAATTAGAAAAAAAAGATTTGGTTGAATTAAAAACAAAATATTTAGAACCCAAGTTTTTTAAACTTAAAAAAATTAGAAGAAAAAAAAGAATTATTTTGAATGAAGAACAACAAAATGTTGTAAATGTAATTAAACGTTCGATAAAAAAGAATAAATACAAAGGTTTCTTATTAAAAGGAGTTACTGGTTCAGGAAAGACTGAAGTATATATAAATCTGACTAATTATTTAATTGAAAATGGTAAAAGCACAATAATTTTATTACCTGAAATATCCCTAACACCACAAATTGCTGATAGGTTTAGTTTGGTTTTTGGTAAAAAGGTAGCAATTTGGCATAGTAAAATGAAATCTAATGAAAGAGTTTGGGTTTGGAATCAAATTAGAAAAGGAAAAATTTCTATTGTAGTTGGAACAAGAAGTGCAATCTTTGCACCATTGCCAAACTTGGGTTTGATAATTGTTGATGAGGAGCATGATAGTAGTTTTAAACAAGAAAACTCATCTCCAAAATACAATGCAAGAGATTTAGCATTAGTGAGATCAAAATATAATAATGGAATTGCACTACTCGCTGGAGCTACTCCTAGCATGGAGTCATTTTATAATCATCAAAAAAAGAAATTATCTTTACTTGAGATTAATAAAAGATACGGTCAATCAAAAAATCCAATTGTTAGTTTGGTTGATATGAATTTAGAAAAAGAAAATAATGAAAAGCGCAACCCAGTTTTTTCACAACAATTAATTGATTCAATTGCTGAAAAAATTGATAAAAAAGAACAAGTCATTTTACTTCAAAATAGAAGAGGTTTTTCAATTTTAAACTGCAATCAATGCCAAGAAGTAGTGATGTGTCATCAATGTCAAGTTGCTCTTACATATCATAAAGAAAAAAATCTATTAATTTGTCATTATTGTAGTTTTAAACAAAAAACATATAATAATTGCAGAAAATGTAATAGCAATTTGACATTCTTTGGATTAGGAACTCAAAAAATAGAAGAAGGTTTGATTAAACTTTTTCCAAATACGCCAATTAAAAGAATGGATTTTGATTCCACAAGAAAACCTGGAGATCATTCTAAAATTTTAGATGATTTTTTACAAAATAAATTTACTATTCTTTTAGGCACTCAAATGATTGCTAAGGGTTTAGATTTCCCAAATGTAACATTGGTTGGAGTTATAAATGCTGATATGAACTTATTTATTCCAGATTTTAGATCAGGAGAAAAGACTTTTCAACTTTTGTATCAAGTTGCTGGAAGATCTGGTAGAAGAGAAAAGCCTGGTAAAGTTATAATTCAGACATACAATCCTACAGATATATCAATATTCTCTGCAAGTAAATTAAATTTAGATAAATACTATCAGATATGTCTTAATGAAAGAAAAGAATTAATGTATCCTCCTTATAGTAGAATAACTAAAATAGAGTTTTCAGGGAAATTTGAAAAAACATTAATTGATATTGGTAATAAAATTTTAGATGAGATACCAAAAAATTTAAAATGGTTAGAAGTTATTGGTCCCAATCCTTGTCCAATTTTTACATTACGAGGTAAAAAAAGATATCAAATAATTTTAAAGTCATCAAAAAAAAATGATGTTAATGGGAAATTATTACATAATTTAATTAGAAAAAAATTATTTGATAAAATCAATTTTTATAATAAAAAAAAATTAAAAATTTCTATTGATGTTGATCCAAATAATCTTTTATGAAAACCTAATATGAAGAATTTTGTAATATATATATTGATTTCAAAAATTTTATTTTCACAATCCGCTTTTCAATCAATTGAGCTCATATATGATTCCAAATCACTTGGAATCTCAGGTGTTGGTATTTCAAATATTAATTCAGATGAATCTGAATTTCAAAATCCTTCATTGTTAGCTAATAATGATAAAAAATTAAAATTATCTTTTATTCAATATCCAGCTAATATTAATTCACACTATTTTAAATATACTACAAAATTTAAAAATTTATCTCTTTCAGGTAATTATAAAGGAATAAATTTTGGAAATTTTGAAAGATATGACAACGATGGGATTCATTTTGGTCAATTTTCAGCTAGAGATAATTTATTTGGAATGTCTATTGCAAACTCATTAACAGAAAATTCAGCATTGGGATTTTCATTGAGTTTATTTCAAAGTAGAATTGATGATTTAAATTCAATTTTAGGACTTATAACAATTGGAGGAAATATTAATTTTCCAACTGAAAATTTTTCATTGGGTGGAGTGATTAGAAATATTGGTTTAATATTTGATCATTTTACTACATACGAAGAAATGATTCCATCTTCTGCAGGACTTGGAATCTCTAAAAAATTAGAATATCTACCATTAACAATTTACTCTGATATTATATGGTGGAAATCAAGAACTATTTTTAAAATCGGAGGAGAGTTTGTAATTAATAAAAATTTTCAATTACAATTTGGTACATCTTCGAAAAAAAATAATTTTAATACGGATTTATTGTGGCGTGATATTTTTTCAGGTTTTTCTTCAGGTTTTTCATATAATACAGGAAGGCATTCAATAGATATGTCGTTATTGAATAATGGAATTGCTGGAATTTTAATTGGAATCGGAATTTCATCAAAATTAAATTGAAATTTTTAAAAAATAAGAAATTAAAATTAGATGATTTTGTAAAAAAACCAAATGAATCATTATGGCTTTTAGCTATACCATTGATGTTTGGAATGATGATCCAAACAATATATTCTTTGGTTGATATGATATTTATTGGTATGGTAGGTTCAAATTCTTTAAAGGCATTAGCATTTAATTTACCCGTTTTATTTTTTGGAATGGGATTAGTTTTCGGATTGGGATCAGGTGTAACTACCGTTATTGCACAATATATTGGGGCACAAGATTTAGAAAAAGCTAATAATAGTGCTCAACAATCAATTTATATGGGTTTAATCATTGGTTTTTTTTTAACATTTCTTGGATTGATTTTTGGAAAAGAAATTCTACGGTTTTTGGG
>Ga0066378_10000024_pt1 | contig 59788 bp, 51 predicted proteins | sample Knorr_S23_td_DCM_FD_70947 | JGI IMG/M metagenome (GOLD analysis project Ga0066378, IMG submission 70947) | Marine microbial communities from Southern Atlantic Ocean transect - Knorr_S23_td_DCM_ad_71m_LV_A | ecosystem: Environmental > Aquatic > Marine > Oceanic | place: Southern Atlantic ocean...
GAACGGATCGATCAATCGATTCCTTGAAGATTCGGGGTTCTCCAAGGAGCTCTTGTCAACCCTCCTCGATTCCGCCGAAGCGATTGCGGAGAAGGAATCTAAACTGTTGAAGAAAGAAGCTAAGGCCCAAATGAAGGGAGCATTAGGTGGAGAACTGGAAAGGCTGATCGACCTAAAGCGGATCAATCCGAATGTCCTGCCGGAGGAAATCGAACTTGCGAAACAGGAGATTGCGGGTATCGATATGGCGATAAGTTCTGCCCGGTTGAGATTGGACTCTGTGAGGCTGATTGTTCAGGGAGAGGTCGATCAGTGGAAAACCTAACGCTCTATCGAGGGGATGGATTTTACTCCAATTCGGAAAATAGCTCAGCATTCCTGGAGATCAGAGTTCATGGAAATAGCCAAAAATACTGGTTTTTGAGTAATTTACTCTATTGTCGATTCGCTAAGGATTCTTAGTATGCACGCGTGGCTTTTTCGGATGCGATTTAATTGAACCCTTCTTCGGCTTGGGATGAGGGAGCGCGAGGGTACTAACGAAAACCGGCTGAACGGGCAAATTCCGAGCCTATTCAAACGGTCGATAAATCGCGAGAGATTCTGGGGGGATCGCTCGGGCCAAACTGAAGAATGCCGTGCGACAAAAATTAAGCTACAACCTTCAGGGAAAGCTTAGCTTGAGTGAAAGAATAGGGCAGCATCTTTCGGCGAAAGCCTAGTATAAGACTGCTAGCGAGCCTCTTACTCGACGGTGACCGATTTTGCCAAGTTGCGCGGCTTGTCTACGTCACATCCACGCATATTCGCGATATGATAGCTGAGAAGCTGCATGGGGATGCTGGCCATTACCGGCAAGATGGCCCGATGACAGTCGGGTATGAGTATCTGATCATCGACCAGGTCATCGGGAAGCGGATTACTCTGATTGGCGACTGCTATGACCGGGGCGCCTCGAGCTTTCACCTCCTGAATATTCGACACGAGTTTGCTGTGGATATCCGGCTGCGTCGCTAATACGATGGCTGGACACTCTCCGCTAATCAAGGCGATGGGGCCGTGCTTCATCTCGGCCGCTGGATAGCCTTCAGCATGTATGTAGGAAATCTCTTTCAATTTAAGAGCTCCCTCTAACGCTATCGGAAACATGTCCTGGCGGCCCAGGAATAGGCAGTCCGTCATATCCTTGTATTTCTTGGATATTTCCAGGATTTGGTCGTTGAGTTTGACAGTTTCGGCAACCAGATCGGGCGCTTGCTTGAGAGCTTCAACGTAGTCGAGTCCTTCTTGGAAGGACATGTCTCGAAGACGGCCTAGATAGAGAGCTAGCATGGACAGAATATGCAGTTGGGAAGTGAAGGCTTTGGTAGAGGCAACCCCGATTTCTGGTCCGGCGTGCTGATAGATGCCGCCGTCCGATTCGCGGGCGATTGTCGAGCCGACGCTATTGTTGATAGCTAGTGTTTTGTAGCCTTTACGCTTGGATTCGCGCAGAGCTGCTAGCGTGTCGATCGTTTCTCCCGACTGGCTGATCACCATGACCAAAGTATGCTTGTCGAGGGGAGCGTTTCGGTACCTAAACTCCGAGGCGTATTCAACCTCGACGGGGATGCGGGCGAATCGCTCGATGAGATATTCGCCAACTAGGCAGGCGTGCCAAGCTGTTCCACAGGCGCAAAGCAAGACGCGATCGATTTGCCTAAGCTCCTGGGCGCTGACGTTTAGGCCGCCAAATTTGGCTGTGCTTTGATCGTCGGAGAAACGACCCCTCATGGCGTTTTCTAAAGCCTTTGGCTGGTCGAAAATCTCTTTCAGCATGTAATTCGGGAAGTCGCCAAGCTCGCTTTCGGCGATCTCCCAGTCTATCTTCTTAACTTCCGGAGTGAGCGCCTCCTCATCGGCAGTGATAAGATTGAGCTCCCCATCCTTGAGGCTAACGATTTCTCCGTCATTCAGGTAGACGACGTTGGAGGTTCGACTGATGATGGCCGATACGTCGCTAGCCAAAAGGTATTCGTCGGCTCCAATTCCGACGATCAGAGGTGAGCCCTTCCGGGCCCCGACGAGTTCATTCGGCTGCTCGACGCAAATGGCGGCAATGCCATAGGTGCCTTCGATGTGGCTAAGCGTCTTTCGTACGCTGTTCAGAAAGCGACTGTCCGAATCGGCATCCTCTTTCGCGTAGTGGTAAGCTATAAGATTACAAAGGGCTTCGGAGTCGGTTTCAGAATAGAATGTATATCCCTCGCCCTCCAAGAACTTCCGAATCGACAAGTAGTTCTCGATTACGCCGTTGTGCACCATCGCGATCTTTCCGTCGCTGCTCACATGAGGGTGAGCGTTTTCAACAGTAACGGCTCCATGGGTAGCCCAGCGGGTATGACTGATTCCCAATTGTCCAGCTAGCCCGTTAACGGATACATTCTTGGCTAGGTCGGTAACCCGGCCCTTGTGCTTTTTCAGTTTTAAGGCCTCGTTCGCCAGAACGGCCACACCAGCCGAGTCATAGCCGCGATATTCAAGCCGTTTTAGTCCTTCGAGCAAGATGGGAGATGCTTCCCGCGTTCCAATATACCCGACGATTCCGCACATTGTTAGTAGTGGATTTGAATTGAGTGGAGACCTACTTGGACGTTTAGCCTCTGAAGAGTGAGATTGTTTTCTGTTGGTGTTGGTGAAAAGGCCCCGTTTCTCTCAGAATCGTTTTCTAAAAGTATTGATATCACAATCGGACATATCCCGCGATTATCAATCTAATTTCGCTTCTGTATTCCCTCGGATTGTCGGGACTATTCTCGTCCCGAATTTTCCTTCCTGCCTTCGTTACCGCTTTTTTCATGAAGTATGGCCATTCTTGGCCATTTTTGAATAATATCGAACTGTTGGCGGATCTAGCGGAGAAAGCGAATAACCATCCAACTTGGTTTACTAGTGGTTGGGTGATCACGGCTCTGGGGGCATTATCGCTTTTAGAGTTTGCTGCTGACAAGTCCCCCGAGGCCAGGGAGCTCATGGATGACTTGTCCGCGTATGCGAAAACAGGCCTATCAGGACTAACCACTTTGGGGGTCATGAATACGGCGGATGCCGAGTTTGCTGGCGATGTGCTGCAACAGGCAGGAATCCTCGAGCTGATACCTGCCATTTTTCCGCTGGAGTCACCTACTATGGAGCGACTTTGAGGGGTGGTGTCTTAGGTGTTCTAACAGATGCGGACCCGGATGATTCGGTAAAGATACGCGGCTTTATCAGTTGGGTGGAGGATTTTTTCGCTGTAGTCGGAGTTTGGTACCTTTTGTACGCCCCAGCCTTTGCTCTATTAGTCATTCTAGGATTTTTCGGATCGCTTTACCACATCCGAAAGTACCACGAGGGAAAGCTGGAGGATCTGAAGACGCCTTGCGAAGAGTGCGGCGAACGCATACACTCCTTTGCGACGGCCTGTCACCACTGTGGCGCGAAAAGGGGACAGACCAACATTATTGGATTCCTTGGAGGTGTTAAAGACGAGAAGGCCACCTCGGTCGAAGATCAGAAGCTGCGGCTTATGCGACTAAAGCGATCGCCGCTATCGCACGAACGATTTGAAGGGAAAGGGGTCGAGCTGAGGTGCGAGGATGACGGAACGACGGTGTTTTCGGATAGGGCTCTGACGGAGGCCTATATCGATTCAGTAGCGGCGAAACTTCCAAAAGTGCTCTTGGTAAGCGCCATCTTGGGCATCGTATAGGTGCTAGGATTGATTGCCGGAGTAATCTGCTACCGGCTGCGGCTAGTCGCCCCCTTTAGGCGTTACCTCACATTCGGGCAGAGTTTTGTGACCAAATGGCTGCTCCGAATCATTATCTTGGCCCTGGCGGTTCTCCAGGTTTCTTTCGGGGGTATTGTGGCCGTCACGTTGATGGCGCTGCTGAATTTCCTTTTCTGCCGCTCGGCTTTCAAGACCGGCCTTGTAAAGGCGAACCTGCTGTAGAGTATAAAAAACGGCACCAAAGGAAAGACGCCGTGAAAATTGCGCGGCGGCCGCACTCGCTGGGCGACCGCCGGTTTGTTTTCTTATTCAGTTATAGCTCGCTTCCATCGTTGGATTCGAAGCATTGACAGAGGTCAATTGAGCTAAACTCCATCAGAAGCGAGGATGCGTTCCTCGCGTAAAGCTAGAGTAGGCTCTTTGCTTGAAATCCATGGCTACCAGGCCAATCAGAGCAGTGGTGACTGCCAGGCCCGCCACGAGGTCTCCGGATGGACCGATAAGGCCCAGGAATCCGAATGGCACGAGAGCCAGGATGATGGATGCGATTAGGTTGCTTTTCGTCTGTGTGTTCATTTTTCGGTCAGTGTTTGCTGACGTTGATCATTATCGCGCATTTTAGTTATAACTTGAAATACTTATTATGTATGAAAAGGATAGTTTAAAACTATGGAAATGCATCAGCTCAGATACTTTTTGGCTGTAGTAGAGGAGAAGAACTTCACCCGGGCGGCTGAGCGCTGCCACGTATCTCAACCGTCGCTGAGCGCTCAGATCATTAAGCTAGAAGATGAACTGGGAGATCGATTGTTCAATCGATTGGGCAGGCGGATAGAGCTGACCATAGCGGGATCCTATTTCGAGAAGAGGGCTCGGAACATTCTAATGGAAGCCGACAACGCTTTGAGAGAAATCCAGGAAGGGGCAGGGGAGCCAAAAGGAACACTACAGATCGGAGTAACGCCCTCAGTATCTCCTAAGCTGCTGTCTCCTGTGCTGAGGACCTGCAAGGATCACTATCCAAACCTGAAGATCCAAGTGAATGAGAATCTTCGCCGCTCCTTGCTTGAAAACCTTATTAATGGGGATCTCGAAGTAGTCATTTCTTCCTATTCTGGAAAAGCCGTAAACGTATTTGCAGAGCCAATACTACGAGAGTCTTTGAATTTGGTTGTTCCTTCAGGCCACTCGTTGGCCAGTAAGGAAGCTATTTCCTTGGAAGAACTGAAACATGAACGGCTGATACTGATTGGAGAGTCTTCTACGCTGGGGCAAAAGGTGATCGAGTTTTTTGAGCTCAATGATTTCGAGCCTGATATCGCCGGTTTGTGCTCCCAAGTGAATACGGCGAAGACCTTGGTGCATTGCGGCTTGGGTTTGGCTATACTACCTGAGACAGCTCGGGAAGATGTATCGCCGTACGACGTTGTATTTAAACCTTTGGCATCCGCCAAGATGTCGAGGCTACTATTCGCTTTGACACACGAGCGCCGTTATCTTTCGTCTGGCGCGAGCGCATTTCTCGAAACGATTCGAGAGTATGTGGATATTGGAAAATCGCCAATCCGCGGATAGAGCGTATTGGCGATTGAAATTAGTAGCTAGTGTTGGAGGACCGCTAGTAGCGAACCATTTTTGTCCACTTCGTTTTGCTCTGAGAGCTTTTAACCGCGGTAGTGACAAAAGCCATTCCGCGAAGCCCGTCTTCGACGTTAGGAAAATCGGGATTCTCTGGAAGCTTTCTGCCGCTCACCTCTGCGGCAATGGATCGAGCGGCAGCCAGATATACATTGGCGAAGGCTTCGATAAACGCTTCAGGATGCCCGAATGGCGTACGAGTATTTTCAGCAGCGGCCTTGCAAACGTAGTCGTTTCCGCGTCGAAGAATCTGTCGCGGCTTGTCGTGGTACTTAACGATTAGCTCATTGGGGTCTTCTTGATGCCATTCCAGAGAAGCCTTGGTCCCGTACACGCGGATGTTAAGATTGTTCTCGTCGCCGTTGGAAATCTGCGATGCGTAGAGGACGCCTTTGGCGCCCCCTTTATAACGAACCAGAATGTTACCATCGTCATCTAGCTTGCGGCCAGGCACGAAGGTAGTTAGCTCTGCGCACATTTGGTCGATCTCCAATCCGGTTATGTACCCAACTAGATTGTCCGCGTGGGTACCGATATCGCCCATGCAATTCGAGGCTCCAGCAACTTTCGGATCGGTTCTCCACGAGGCGATTTTACCGCTATTTTTGCTTAGAATATCGCCAGTCGCGTACCCCTGTGGATACTCGGTAACTACCTTTAGGATACGGCCCAATTTCCCTTTGCGAACCATGTCCTTGGCCTCCTTGACCATAGGATACCCAGTATAGTTATGGGTAAGAGCGAAGACCTTCCCTGATTTTCTTACGATACGTCGAAGCTCCCGGGCTTCACTCATATCGAAGGCGAGCGGTTTGTCGCAAATGACATTGAAACCCGCTTGCAGAAAGCATTTAGCCACTGCGAAGTGCAAATGGTTTTGTACGACAATACTGACAAAGTCGATACGCTCGCCTACTGGAAGCTCAGCTTCCTTCTTGGCCATCTCCTCGTAAGATCCGTAAACTCTTGAAGGATCGAGATAAAAGTCCCTGCCTGAAAGTCGCGACTTTTTTGGATCTGATGAGAAGGCGCCAGCAACGAGTTCGATTTGCCCGTCAAGATTGGCGGCCATTCTATGAACAGCTCCGATAAACGCGCCGCGTCCCCCGCCAACCATGCCCATTTTTAATCTCCTTTTCATATACTCTTTCTCTGTTTGATTTAGCAGGCGACGGGTTTGCCGGAATCGGCAGATTCATAGATCGCGTCGATAATCTTCATAAGCGATACTGCTTGGTCAGGCGTATTGAGCGGCTCTTCTTTGCCCTCAATCGTGTAAATGAAGTTAGCCGCAGAACGAGATCTCCCCATATCCTCGCAGGCATCGACGATGATGTCGCGATTGACTGAATTGCCGTTCTCCTGGACGTACAGCTCACAGCTGTCGATACAGGTTTCATCTAGCCCATCGATTCCGAATAGGCGTTCGATCTTCCCGCCGGCCCCAGTGCCTTGGAATACGACGGATACTTCTTCACGCTTGACAAGTTCAGCCCAGGAAACCTGTAGACTCAAAGTCTGTCCGGTCTTGAATGTGACGAAGCCATGGGCGGCCGCTTCAACGTCATTGACGCCTTGAGCGTTGTCGGGAATTCCCCACGGCCCTTTGAAGTTCTTGTCAGTAATGAAATCGGAGAAGGTGTTGCCCATTACGTAGGCAGGCTCAGGATACCCCATTAGATGCATCGAAAGATCCACCATATGTAGGAGATCGATTAGCGGACCTCCTCCGGAAAGCCCTTTATTTGTGAACCATCCGCCAAACCCAGGAATTCCCGTACGGCGTATCCACTTCGCTTGGGCGGAATTAATGTTTCCGATAGTCCCATCCGCCACATACTCCATCATGGCATAGGATTCTGGTCTGGCCCGATTGTTGAAGTTGAACATCAAATGCTTTGATGCAGCTCCAGAAGCCGATTTCATCTGCTGAACTTCGTCCGCGTTGAGACCAGGAGGCTTCTCGCAGAACACATGCTTACCCGCGTTAAGCGCTTGTATTGCCAAAGGGGCGTGAAATTTGTTGGGAACGATGATGGATACGGCATCGAGATCCGGCAGGGCATCGAACATCGCTTCGACTGAACCGAACGTCTGGCCTACTTCGTACTCTTCAGCGGTCGCTTTCGCGGCCTCTTCGTTTAGGTCGGCTAAAGCGACGATTTCCGCCCCTGCCTGCCGAAATCCATCAATATGGTATTGGGCCATGCCGCCAGCTCCAATAATAGCTACTTTCGTACTCATAATTCGTATACGCTCGAGTCTATTGATTCTCCTTGTCGAATGCCGAGTCGAAGGCGACGTCGCTGGAAGGGAAGTCGACTGAACGGACAAAGGCGGATGCCTCTTTGGCTCCGTGGACGCGGTCCATGCGAATATCCTCCCACTCCACGGATAGTGGACCTTGATACTTGATATCGTTGAGGGCGACGATGATGTCCTCGAAAGCGATGTCTCCATGGCCAAGTGACCGGAAGTCCCAATAGCGTCTCGGGTCTCCGAAATCGGTGTGTCCTCCGAAGACTCCCGTATCGCCATTTCCATGGCCCCACCAAACGTCCTTCATATGAACATGATAGATACGATCTGAAAAGGTTCGGATGAATTTAACGTAGTCGACTCCTTGGTACCCCAGGTGAGACGGGTCATAGTTGAAACCGAATCGTTTGTGCCCTTTTAGCGAGCTAATCGCTCGGGACGCCGAGGCGATGTCGAAGGCGATTTCCGTTGGGTGAACTTCTAGTCCGAAGTTGACATTGACTTTGTCGAACTCATCCAAAATCGGGATGAAACGATTGGCGAAGTCGTGAAAGCCTTTCTCCAGATAGGCTTGATCCGTTGGAGGAAAGGCGTAAAGGGCATGCCAAATGGAGGAACCGGTGAAGCCATTGACGACGGCTGGAAAGTCATCCCTCTTCTTTCGTCCTGGTTTCAGGTCGAAAAACTTGCGGCAAGCCTTGGCGGTTTTGATCAGTTTTCGAGCAGCTCGCCGACGAACGCCTTCCGGTTTGCCATCGCCCCAAACATCGGGAGGCAAGATCGCTTTGTGGCGTTCATCGATGTTGTCGCAAATCGCTTGGCCGACGAGGTGATTGGAGATAGAGAAGCAAGTGAGCCCGTGGTCGGCGAGTAGCTCCCATTTTTCTTTGCAGTATTTCTTGCTCCGAGCTGCTTGATCCACGTCGAAGTGGTCACCCCAGCAAGCGAGTTCAAGGCCATCGTAGCCCATCTCTTTCGCGAGAGGAGCTAGCTCGTTAATCGATAGGTCGGCCCATTGGCCGGTGAATAATGTGACAGAACGTGACATAGCGATTTTCCAGAAAAAGAGGGTTAATGGTGCAAAATTCCTAAGCGAATGGATTTTGTGAACTATTCGATCTTTGGAATCAATGAGAAATGTCGTTGCGAGCCTGCTGGATCGCCAATTCGAGTTCTTTGAAATCACTCAAAGAGCGAGTCCGATAAGCGGTAGGTACTACCTGAATACAGAATAAGCCAGATTGAGCGCTGAATACCTGGGGATTAGCCTCAGTCGTATAGCCAGTAGGCTTGGCTTTGAATCTGGAATTGCTTCGCTTGGCGTTCCCAAACGCCAATGAAGCCGGTCCGGTTCGCTTGCACCCCTTTTCTGGATATTTCGTTCCACCAGCTTGAAGAGCCCACGTGCTTATTGAACAACTCCATTTGAGTGTTGGGCGCGCTCAAGAATGGATTTGCGGGGTCAAAGAGGGCAGTGATTTGCATCATGTGAAAACTGAGCTCTGTTGGACGCCAGGCTCTCCAGTCCGTAACTTTTACGTACAGGCCGGTATTGCTCCCGCCGAACGTTTTCCGCTCGAATTGAATGCCTGGAATGGACCGTCGGCTTAGTTCGCGTTCCAGTTGTTCGAGCGTTGCGTTCTTATGGGTCAATATTCGAAATGGGTATTCGCTTCCGATCCCGTGTTTGAAGTTCCCAAGCTGAGCGCCGAGACCTGTCATGGCGTATCCAACCGCCGCGGGAAAATCGGGAATATTCGGGGAGGGAGCGATCCACTTCAATCCCAACATGGGCCAGCTCATGTACCGGTTCCATCCCTCCATCGTAACTACGGTGAGCTTGCCCGACTGGCGCTGCATGTCGGTTATGTTCAATATTCCCGGCTTGGAAACGGCCATCCTCGCCAGCTCGCCAATGGTAAGTCCATGTACGTAGGGAATCGAGAAGGCTCCCACATAGCTCTGCCAACGCTGCTCGACGATCGGACCATCGACTTTGAGACCGCCCAGTGGGTTGGGCCGGTCCAGGATGACGATCTCGACCCCGTTTTCGAAAGCCGCTTCAAGAGCGAGTTTCATGCAGCTAATGAATGTGTAAGACCGAGTGCCTATGTCCTGTAGGTCGATGGCGAGCACGTCGATGCCTGATAGCATGTTCGGCGTTGGCTTCCGGTATTTCCCATATAGCGAGTAAACGGGTAGTCCCGTTCTGGGATCGATGGCATTGTCTATGGGCTCGTTAGCCTTCTCATTCCCGTAGATTCCGTGTTCGGGCCCGAAAAGGGCTACAAGATTCACGGCTCGATTTTGATGGAGGATGCGAACCGTTGATATTCCCAGGCGATTGACACCTGCTGGATGAGTCAGGAGGCCAACCCGCTTGCCCAGTAGTGGGGCGAATCCCTGATCTGCGAGGACGTCGATTCCCAGTTTGATGTGCGGCCGATAGGGGATGTTTCCCGTTTGGCTCTGAACCGCTGCTCGAAGAATCGTATTTGAATTTTGGGGAAGTAGTTTTTGGGCCAGCAGCGAATGTGTGGCTATTAGTATCGCGATGATCGAAAAGGCGCGTATCATATGAATCAACCGAGCGGGTTTACCTCTTTAAGTGCAAAAGGTTGAGCGGGTTTGCATCCGGGGGCAAACCGGAATGCTACTTTTTCGGCATTCTTCGTAGATGAATGGGATGTTTTTTCGCTTGGATGAAGGCAAGGCGGTAGACCATGTCGAGGAGAAAGGCGACCGCTAGTCCGGCGATTATCCCCCCGGTCACCATCGAGAAGGCCGCATGGCCGATTTGCGAATCTATCACTTCCAAACGCAGAGTTTTCATGACGCGATCTCCCAAGAGGGCCAGAGCCGGGTAGATCGCCCACATGGTAGCGAAATTTGTCACTAACTGCGTTCCCATCATCACAGGCAGATTCGCTCTAAGAACCCAGGCGGATGCGAAAGCCAGAATGAACTGGATCCCAACAATCGGCAGGAAGGCGATGATGAATCCGAGGTACAAGGCTAGGCTGACTTCTCGTACACGGAAGGACCAGAGGTAGGGACGCTTGCGAGCGGTATCGGCAAACCACCTGAGTACCGGCCAGCGATGTAGGGTGGCCTTGCGAGGCAAGGGTCGAAGCCACTGTTTGGCCCGTCTAATGCGAATGCGCTTTTGCTTACGCGTTTCGTGTTCGTAAAGAGTCTCCGCTTCGGCGACATTCATGGGCTATCGTTCTACTTTTATTGGGTTGGCTTCGGGCTTGCTTCTATTCCGTAAATTGAGTGATCGGCTAGATCTATTTCAATCTGGCACCTCGTTTTAACGATTGTTTATACGAGGGGAATAAATCGGCCCGGATCTCGAAGTCTGTAGCGTCAGCCTAGTCGGAGGGAGCGAATTTTTCGCCAACCGCTCTCCTCAAGTTTTGCTCGGTCAATTGCAGAGCCTGCAGGAGGGGAAGGCTTGGCGGAGAAATTTGGCTAATGGACCCTTGAGGAATTGGGCATTCCGGGATTCGGCCAATGCTGCCCGCCATTACCGACAGCCGCTTGCCCTTGTCGATTGCCTCGAGAGAAAGCGCTCCTGGCCCTTTCCCGTGCAGCGAAGATTCGTCGAAGCGTCCTTCGCCGGTAATAACCCAGTCGGCTTGAGAAAACTTTTCATCGAGGCCGATCCACGCTTTCACCAAATTATAGCCTGAAACGATTCGCGCTCCCAAGCCAGCCTTGAGCCCAAACGCAGCTCCACCTGCGGCTCCCGCTCCTCTGTCATCGGGAAAGGCCGCGTGGGCTCCTTCGGTTGCAACCAGTAGATCGGCCAGTCGCTCCGTTTCGGACTCAAGCTCCTGAAAGCGATCCTCTGTCAGGCCCTTTTGGGGGCCGAATATGGCAGCGGCTCCCCGACTTCCCAGCAATGGATTGTCGACGTCGCAGGCTAAACGCATCTCAAAAGAGCTGAGCAGTTCGCAACATGGGAGCGAGATCCTAGCGACTTGGGGCCAGATGCGTGGTACTGGAGCCTCATCGATTTCATTTCCATTCTTATCGTCGAAACGGTATCCAAGTTTCCACAACGCTCCGAGAGCCAAATCATGGGTCGCGGATCCGCCGAGACCGATGATTGCTCCATGAGCACCTTTCTTCTGAGCTACTTTCACGAGCTCTCCGAGACCTGCGGTGGTTACCTCCCAAGGAGATCTTCCTTCGATGGGCGTGAGAGCGATTCCGCTACTCTCCGCCATTTCGATGATCGCGACTTTTTCGATCTCCGAACTCCAATCAAGGAGCTGACGGGCCGTTAAAGGGATCTTTTTGACGGAAACCAGCCCGAAACGGGCATCCACTTTGCTTTGCCGAGGATCCGTTACGGTTGCAGTGTGGAATTCCCCGTCCAACACCCCGGTGAGCGTGTCACAGAAGCCATCGCCCCCGTCAGCCAGCGGAGCCGTCTCGATTTGCCAGTCGGGACGACGCCTTCCAATTTCGCTGGCGGCAATCTGGCAGGCTTCCCGGGCTGAAAGGGCGTCCTTAAATTTATCGAAGGCTACGAGGATCCGCATCGGAAAATCGTGATTCGCTGATGCATTTTAGGGAACGATCTTCAGCTCGGACCTAAAGTCTTTTACGTAGCGGTTATCTAAAGCGATGTCCCTGGCTTTTCGCTCTTCCTCCCGGGAGGAAACTTCACCGGTCAGCGTGACCGATCCGTTAATTACCTGGATTTCGATCCGGGTAGCGTCAATCGAGGAGTCGAGTTTCAGGCGCCCGCTGATAGCCGCTTTGATTCCGGTGTCTTTGGCGGACTCGATAATCTTCTTGCCCTTTTCGGCGATTTCCTCGCGTTCCTCGCGAGTATTCTCCAGCAGCGATTGAGCCCCTTCTTTAAGATTTTCAGCAACCTTCTCGGTAGACTCGGCTGCTTTATTCTTAAGCTCTTCCATCGGCGATTCTGAATTGTCGGCTATCGAGGAATCTCGATAGGAAAGAGTCAGCGCGGACTTGAAGGATTCTGGGTCGTTGTAGTAGGCCGTTATCATTGCTCCAATGAAAATGCCTAGTATAAGGGCAGTGAAAAAGGTTTTCATAGCTATGGAAATGGGTATCGCCTTTATCCTCTTTATGCTGGTGGCTTAGTCAATGAGGGATGGCCAGGCGCGTGCAATATTGATTTGAACATATCCCTGAATTCGAGAATCCTATTCGGATGAATCTTATTCGGTTTCTCTCGGCTTCGGTCGCGGTTTTCACTTGGGCAACCCTGATTTGGGCGAATACGGATGTGCCATGCAACTATCCGACGATCGGCAAAATCAACAAAATGGATGATCGCTTGGACGCATTGATTGACCCCGATGCGGCGATAGAGGTGATTGCTTCGGGGTTTGTTTGGACTGAAGGTCCTGCGTGGAACAAGCAAGGATCCTATCTCGTGTTCTCGGATATCCCTAGGAACGTGGTGATGAAATGGAGTGAAACCGAAGGTTTAAGCGTACTCATGAAGCCATCAGGATACACGGGTATCGATGATTACGGTCGGGAGCCTGGAAGCAATGGATTGCTTTTCGATTCCCAGGGGCGATTAACCTTGTGCGAGCATGGGGATCGGCGCGTGTCCGTTCTCACGGAAGGGGGAGGCAAGCGAACACTGGCGGACAACTATCGCGGCAAGCGTTTCAATAGTCCGAACGACCTTGTCTATGCGACGAATGGCAATCTGTATTTTACAGATCCTATTTATGGTCTTCCCGATAGGGAAAACGATTCTAGAAGAGATATGAATTATTGCGGCGTGTATTTGCTGCGTCCTGACGGAGAAGTCGTCCTGTTAACAAAGGATTTTACAAGGCCAAACGGCATAGGGCTATCACCGGATGAAAAGACGCTTTATGTGGCCCAATCCGATAGTGCCGCTCCGATTTGGAGATCGTATCCAATAAATAATGATGGAACGCTTGGCCGGGGGAAAGTATTTTTCAGTGCGTTGTCGTATAAGGCCGATGGTGTGGGAAATCCGGACGGAATGGCGATCGATCAGGATGGAAATCTTTGGGCTACGGGTCCAGGGGGTATTTATATTTTCTCGCCAAACGGAGATTTGCTTGGACGTATTGAAACGGGCGAGCATTCCAGCAATTGTGCTTGGGGCGATGATGGCTCAACGCTCTACATGACTGTCGATATGTACGTTTGTCGCGTCAAAACGCGAGTCAATGGGATCGGATTTTAGATAATGGACTATCGGATGCGTAGGCGTTTAGGAAACCTCGGCTTCGATCCACACGGGTTCCGAGCCAAGATCCTCAAGCCAGCAAACTTTCTCAGAGACGATATCGAGTTTTAGCCAGTATTTGCCCGGCGTGTCCACGTGAAGGGGAACGTCCGCCTCGAAGTCGTCGCCTGGCTCCAATTCTGCCGGAATCGGGAAGCGGGTGTTGTCTTTCAGAATCTCTTTGGAGCCGTAGTCTAGAAGGCGGGACGCGATATTCATGACACCGATGAAGTTCTCGTTTTTAGCGAGCCATCTGGAATCTCCGGTGTTTCTTACGGTAACATGCACGTTTTTACGTTCGCCGGCTTTCAATGATATGCGGCGATGGTCGCAAAAAAGTTTGTGGGCTAGTCCGCTGGACGCATAGCGACTGTCGTTCATCGGCTTGCCTTTCTGGAAATAGAAAATCCCGCTGTTCCGCTGAAAATCGGCGATGGAATCCCGCATGCTCTCTGGGGGTTTCCCCGAAATGCAATCACGCCATTCGCTATAGTTTAAAACGTAATCGGGGCTGGCAGCGACTTTAAATACGGGTTCCTCGAAGCCCGCCCGTTGAAACTGGGATGCTAGGTCTTCCATCTCTAGATCGTTTTCCAGAACATTGAATTCGCGCATCTCGCGTTGCGATTCGACTGTCACTGAGTGCGGTCCGATGGGTTCATTGAATACAATAGCCCCCCCATTCCTTAAGACGCGATAGAACTCCTGGATTATTTCATTCTGGTTAGGGACATGGTGAAAAGCATCGAAACAAATAACCCGGTCAATCTCTTCATCCTCGGCAGGTATTCGAATTCCGTCGAAGAGACGCGCGTCCCAAGACGCTGGGGGTTTGTTGGGGATCGGATACTCTTCAAAAAGACGGCGGCCGAGACGTAGAGCTTCTTCGGATACATCTACCGCGACAACGGAACACCCCATCTGCCAAATAGATTTGGAAATCCAGCAGGTGCCAGCCCCAAAATCGAGCACCTTCATCCCCGGAGCGAGACGAAGACTCTCGAGCATTAGGCCCAATCGAACGAGCAATTGCGGCGTATGATTGGGCATGGAAAATGGCTTCCCCATTTGGATTTCCGCCACAGGAAGCTTTTTGTAGTATTCATCTGAGTACCGATTGAAATCCTCGATACTGAGCTCTTCGATCAGCTTCTTGGGATCGATGAGATCAGGTTTCGTTTTGGGCTTTTGGGAATCAGGAATCCCTTGCATCTCCATGAATTAGTAGAATCGTGGGGCTGCCATAAGCGATGTCTGGGGAAATCGCTAAGCGGTCTCCGCAGGCGAATCCCCGATAGCCGAAATTGAGAAGACAGATCGTAAAAGCTTGGGCATTGATCTAACCGTAGGCGGCTCCCGTGTCCACGTCGATTACTCGGTAGTTCTCAATGTGAAAATGCGGGTCCGAACGGAAGGTTAGCTGCGCGTGATAATCTTTTTCCAGGCTGATCAGCAAATCCGCATCCTCTTCTCTTAGGCGATCGATAATCTCCGGATTCACCAATACCCGCAGTTTGATGGGCTTGTCTGGGTCCGTGGCTCGATTGCGGGCCCGGCGAACGATTCCCGATAGTTTTCTTTGCAATTCTACGCTAACCGTTGTGGCGGATTTTACGATCCCCTTTCCGCGACAGTATGGACAATCTGTATACAGACCGGAAGACACGCTTTCTTGCATTCGCTGACGCGTCATTTGCATGATCCCTAGCGGAGAGATCGGAAGAATATGTGCCTTAGCCTTGTCTAGGGCCATGTGCCGTCTCATCTGATTGAGGATCGCATTCCGGTGCTTCCGCTGCTTCATATCGATGAAATCGATAATAATCAGCCCACCTATATTGCGGAGACGTATTTGCCTGGCGACTTCCGCCGCGGCTTCGCTGTTGACCTGGAAAATCGTATCGTTCTCGTTCCCCTTATTCTTGTGAGAGCCTGTGTTAACATCGATAGCTATGAGGGCCTCCGTCTCGTCGATCACGATGGCTCCTCCCGACGGTAGCGGTACCGCCCGTTGAAACGTTTGCTCGATCTGGTTTTCGATATTGTAGCGCTCGAATATGGGTATGCTATCCGTGTACAGATGGATCTTATTCGTCGATCGTTTCGAAATTTGGCTGACGTCCTCGACGACTGATTCATGATCCTCTGGGTTGTCGATCAGTACGCGATCGATATTCTCGGTCAGGAAGTCCCGTACGGTCCGCTCGCTCAGATCGGGCTCTTTGTAAAGGCATGAAGGCGCTTTTACGGTATCGATGTTATTCTGGATCTTATCCCAGGTTTTGATCATTATATGCAAGTCCCTTACGAAGTAGCGGGCTTTTTTCCCTTCCCCGGCTGTTCGTACGATGATACCCATGCCCTCGGGTATGGTCAGGTCTTGAATGATCTTCTTCAGTCGATTGCGCTCTTTGGGATCCTCGATTTTCCGAGAGATGCCGCATTGGTCGGAGTAAGGCATCAACACTAGGAATCGCCCCGGCAGAGAGAGATTGGTTGTAGTCCTGGGCCCTTTTGTGCCGATCGGGCCTTTGGTTACCTGGATGACTATTTCGGTGCCAATCGGGTAGTGATTGGGGATGTCCTTTATCGTAATCTTCTTCTTTTTCTTCTTATTTTTGGAGCGGTTGACCCGCACGACCTCAACAGAGGAGTCCGCCGCTTGAGGGAGGATATCCCAGTAATGCAAGAACGCGTTTTTTGGTAGGCCAATGTCAACGAAGGCGGCCTTCAACCCTGGGTCCAGATTCTTGATCTTCCCCTTGAAGATACCTCCGACAATTCTCTGGGCGCTTCGACGGCGTTCGATATCGAACTTGTCCAGGATGCCATCGACCAAGAGACCGACACGGGTCTCCAACGGTTCTGCATTGATGATCAGTTCCCGGTAGGGCTCTTTCTCTTTCTTGAATTTCTCGACGATTTTCGTCAGGAGCGGGCGACTTTTAGATCGCTTGTCCGCTTCCTGTTTCAGTTTAGCTTGATCAACAGGCTTCGCAGGTTTGCGCGAAGGAGGATTTCTAAGCTCTTCTTCATGCTTGGTCGAGGGGTCCGATTTTTCGGTATTGATATTGTTTTCGCTCATTCTGTAACGTTTCCGAGTTAGCAGAGGGCGCCGACTCATGGTGACAGTACCGCGTTGAGAAGTGCAGATTAAAGAATCGCATTATTAGAACTCCTTGCGAAATCTGTACACGCTTTGCGTTAGTCCTTGCAGGACGCAGCAGCTCACCATGAAGGTGCCTCCGTGACTTAAGAACGGGAGCGGTAGTCCAGTTATTGGCATCAACCCGATTGTCATTGCGATGTTAACGAAAACATGAATCGAAAATAGCGTCGCGACGCCTATCACCAATAGCGTACCAAAGCGGTCGCGGGCGATTGTGGCGATGCGAATGCAGTTTCCAATTAGCAAACCGAATAGGGTGACGACTACTACGCTTCCCAAAAAGCCTGTTTCTTCCGCGATAACGGAAAAAATGAAGTCGTTGTGGGCCACTGCTCGAGGCAGATAGCCCAGTTGGGCCTGGTTGCCACTTAGGTATCCTTTACCTAGGAGGCCGCCAGATCCCACGGAAATTATTGATTGTTCCCGATTCCAGCCGGCGTCTCTTCGGTCGACTTTGTCGGGGTAAATAAAGCCCATTATGCGTTGCCGCTGATAGTCCTTTAGGAGAGGGATCCAATAGTAGGGCTGCTCAACGACTTGCTCCTCTTTCGCCTCCGCTGTGGCGATCACGTATTCACTAAACCGATGGGTATCCAACAGAGCCAGCCCCACGATGACCGCGAAAATAGCGAAGGCGGCCGTGAAAAATGACTTGGTGAGATTGGATGCGTACAGCTGGGCGAACACGACAGAAGGAATGACTAGCGCCGACCCAAGGTCGGGCTGGAATAAGATGAATAAGAATGGAATAGAAATCGCAAGCGCCATTTTTGCTAGCGTTAGACGGGATTCCTTGAGCGTTCCCATTTCCGAGCGGGTCAGCATGCTGGCGCCTATAACGAGGCAGGCGAGCTTCGCCAGTTCGCTTGGCTGAACGGTCGTCACTCCCACGTCCAGCCAGCGCTTGGCATGATAACGGGTAGCCCCGAGTGGCGTGAATTCGACGAGGGCGAGCAGCAAGAGACCCAGAGAATAGAGCCAGTGCGAGTACTTCAGGAAGATCTTGTAGTCGAAATAGGAGACCACTGCATAGGCGGTCAGCCCCACGAAGATCCAAACGATCTGGCGAATCCAATCATTGCTTTGCTGATAGTGCTGGGCGCTGTAGATAAAGAAAACGCCGATGATCGATAGGACGATCAAGCAGAGCAGGGAGATCGGGTCGAACCTGGAGTGCGATTTGCTTACGGTTGAGCGTGACACTTTTTGGATAGCCTTGAGGCCGCAATCCGTTTTTTGAACGAGGGCAACTCGGGTTGAAAGAAAAATATGGCAGGTTTGGAAACTAATACCCGCGATCATGTCGTATATGCCACTGTCGTTCCTTTGGGAGCGATTTTATTCAGAAGATTAGGCCCAAATGGCAGGTGTTTCGGGGTCCTTTGTGGACTCTGAAAGAGCCCTCGTGATTACCGCGAGGGCTTTTTCATGTCCCAAGGATTGCCGATTGATCCCGATCGCCTTTTCAGCAGCCTTGTGAGGCACATGTTGAAATGCGGTACTATCGTGAGTGGCAATCGTCGAAGAGGCTAAATTATGAATGGGGAGTTGGTGAAGGCTCGGATTGATCGATGGCTTTGGGCCGTTCGCCTTTTTAAAACGAGGTCCTTGGCTACGGAAGCCTGCCGTGGCGGGAAAATTCGCGTTCGAGAAGATAAGGTAAAGCCTTCTTATTCCGTCAAAGCTGGAGAAACCGTGACCATTCAATTGGGGCCCATAACGAAAACGATTCGAGTGCTGGGCGTAATTGAAAAGCGAGTGGGCGCGAAACTGGTGCCAGATTACTTGGAAGATCTAACGCCTCCCGAGGAATACGAGCTCTTGAGAATGACGGCTGCCCAAAAGGTTCTCCGGCGCGACAGAGGAACGGGCAGGCCGACCAAACGTGATCGCAGGGAAATCGAACGCTTGTTCGGAAATGAGTAGTCTGCGCCTTATCTAGTTAGCGATTGAACCCCGTTTTTCTGGATGGCTGCCTTGCTCACCCCCGCGGAGAGCGAGAAAAAGGATGGCGTCCATCAATAAAGCTGTTTGCATCAGGGTGAATGAGCGGCCCTCCCCCATTAGGAAAAGTAATTTTTTTCCCGCTAGTTGTTGCGACCTTTCTAGCGGTTGCTATTATCGTGTTTGCTCCTCAGCTCGGTATATTCGCTTGGGGATCCGCCTGGATAGGAACCTTCGCCGTACTGATGGTCTGGAATTTCTTGAACCATGTCAGGAAGTAGCAACGTAGGCGGAAAAGAACTTGCTGAAGCAGGCACGTCGCATCCAACCATTGATGACCTGTTTCAGGCGATTCTAGAAGCCCGCCAACGGGTTTACCGAATAGCCAAGCCCACGCCCTTGCATCGCTTAAGCGAGGAGGAGAACGTGTACATCAAGCGAGAAGATCAGTCTCCGATTCATGCCTACAAGTGGCGGGGAGCCTACAACCGAATGCGATTGCTTAGCGCTGAGGAAAGAATGCATGGCGTCGTTTGCGCATCGGCGGGAAATCACGCTCAAGGGGTTGCTCTAGCTACGCAGGCGCTAGAAACGCATGCTGAGGTCTTTATGCCCAGATCGACGCCGCTCATGAAACAGGAGGCGGTCAAATCTATTGGCGGTGACGCCGTGCATGTGAGACTTGAGGGCGATTCCTATGACGACGCATCGCTGGCCGCCAAGGCTTACAGCGAGCAAGAGGAAAAGACTTTTATACATCCCTATGACGACTTGGCGGTTATGGCTGGCCAAGGTACTTTGGCTGACGAAATCGTTATGTCGGGCGAGGGCGCCTTCGATATTGCCTATTTGCAAATAGGCGGAGGCGGTATGGCCGCTGGCGTGGCGTGTTGGCTCAAGCGCTACTATCCGGATATTGAAATTGTAGGGGTTGAAGGGATAGACCAGGCGTCGATGGCAGCCGCTATGAAAGCCGGAATGCCCGTTGAACTAGAATACTTGGATGTGTTTTGCGATGGAACAGCCGTTAAGAAGGCTGGCGAGTTGACTAGCCGCTTTTGCCGCCAGCTAATTGATCGGTACCTGACGGTTTCCAATGATGAGGTTTGCGCAGCGATGCAACTGCTTTGGGACACTCACCGGCAAGTCCCGGAGCCGGCGGGGGCCATGGGTTTGGCTGGCTGGCTTCTGGAAAAAGACACGCTCTCCGGAAAGCGGGCCCTGGCGATTGTATGCGGCTCCAACATGGATTTTGGCCAGCTTTCCTACATCGTTCGGCACGCAGGTATCGGATCAGCTCATAGAAGGTACTATCGCTTTTCGATTCCGGAGAGAAAGGGAGCGTTACTGCATCTGCTGGAAACGTTTTTGGATTCGGTCAACATCATCGAGTTTCAGCATGGAATGTCGAACCTGGAAGAGGCGTCGCCCATCTTAGGAATCGATGCCATGCCAGAAACTTTTTCAGCTCTCGAAGACCAATTGCGTAAATTGGGTATCCGCTTCGAAGACGCCACGGGAGACGAGGATGTCGAGTTCCGCATTATTCGATACAATGCCGAACTCATTCGACATCCCTGCTTTATTAAAATCGAATTCCCAGAGCGAGCGGGAGCATTGCGTGAATTCCTGATCAGCCATTGCCAACGGGCGAGCATCGTGTATTTTAATTATAGTTACACTGGAGAACGCGTCGGACGGGCGCTTATCGGCTTCGATTTCGATTCCGTATGTGGCCGAGAGGAGTTTCGCAAAGGGATCTTTGAACGTCCTGCCGTTCTCCGCGATGTTAGGGAAATCTCCGCTTCCGTATTGGAGCGACTTGTTTAGTTTGAAATATGTTTACGTTCATCGATTTATTCGCGGGGATTGGGGGATTCAGAATCGGATTAGAGCGATTGGGCGGCCAATGCGTATTCAGCTCCGAAATAGACAGGCATGCAGCGGCAACCTATGAGCGGAATTTCGGCGAAAAGCCGGCTGGCGATATCACTAGAATCCACCCCGATGAAGTGCCGCGCCATGACGTTCTGTGCGGCGGATTTCCGTGCCAGCCTTTCTCAGTGAGCGGCAAGCAAAGAGGATTCGAAGATGCTCGAGGAACGCTGTTTTTCGAAGTGATGCGTCTCGTTGCGGCTAAGCGTCCAAGGGCCGTGTTTTTGGAGAATGTAGCCAACTATGCCCGTCACCAAAATGGAGATACGTTGAAGAGGACGGCAGACATGCTCGAGGAAGAGGGATATCGTGTGTCGCATGCCATCTTGAACGCTTCCGATTTTGGCGTGCCGCAGGCCAGAAGGCGTCTCTATATCGTGGGATTGAGGAGCGATGTTGAGTTTGAGGCGTTCGAGTTCCCCAATTCGTCGGACAGCGAGGCGGAAGTGGCTATCAAGGATATCCTGCTTTCGAACTCCAGAGCCAGCGAACAAATTATCGACAGAAACGACATTCGACTTGATGAAAAGAAGACTCGATCAGCTACAGGGAGGCCATTGCAGATCGGAACCATCAATAAAGGCGGCCAGGGCGAGCGTATTTATTCCATAGACGGGCATGGCATAACGCTATCCGCTCATGGTGGAGGAGCGGCGGCAAAAACGGGCGCTTACTTGGTCGACGGAGTCGTTCGTAGACTGCATCCGATTGAGTGCCGGCGTATGATGGGGTTCCCGGAGTGGTTTTCCATCGATTCTCGCCGAGGCCAGGCTTATAAGCAATTCGGCAATGCGGTGGTTGTTCCCGTGATTGAAGCTATCGGCAAAAGGATACTAGAATCAGCGGATCTGGCCTGGAAACAATCCGAATGGAAGTTCGACGAACCAGGGAAGGCTAGAAGTCTAGAAACGACGTCGTAGTCGGCGTGCGAGCTTGCTTGTGAATGTCGCTTAGGCTTGCTTCATGATTGATCAACCCAAAATGAAAAAGACGAAAGACAAACGTTCAGTCGATATGCAGATCATGCGGGACTGGGTAAACCCGGGATCACGAGTGCTTGACTTGGGATGCGGTCGCGGTGTTTTGCTCGAGTATCTGATGCAGACTCGAGACGTCGACGGCGTGGGGGTCGATCTCGATTTTGACAAGATCCATGCTTGCGTGAAACGGGGCATTTCCGCCTATCTGGGTGATATGATGGATTTCATGAAGGCGTTTCCAGATAAGCATTTCGATCGCGTTATTTGCTCTAGAACCCTTCAAGAATTGGACAACCCTTCGCTCGTAGTTAGAGAAGCCTTACGGGTGTCGAGTTTTCTTACGGTTGGGTTTGTGAATTTCGCCTACTGGAAGAATCGGTTGAGCATGCTATTCAAGGGCCATCGGTTGGAAAACGAGGTTCACCCGACATCCTGGGAAGAATCAAGACCGGGGAACCCTCTTTCGGTTCGGCAGTTCGAAGCGTACTGCGACTATAGTGGTATTGAAATAGTAAGGAAGGTCTATCTCCGAGGTGACTGGAAACAAGAATCGACAAAGCTTCCGAATTGGCTCTGCGGATACGCAATCTACGATTTGAAGGTCAAGTAGACAGGCCGGAAAAATCTTGGACTCGGAACTCATGGAAAAGCTTCGCACGAACGAAGGTGACCCTTCCGAGAAATTGAGCTTTATGTGGTTCAATCCAATTGTCGAAATACTTGGGTAAACCAGGCCAAAGCTTGCTGAGCAACCATAGTATTAGGAGGCGAGAAAGTCCCGAACGAGGATGAAAAGCTCGTCGGACTCTACTAAGAAAGAGTCGTGCCCGAGGTCTAGATCAAGCTGTGTATAGGAAGCTTGCACACCTTGTCGCAACATTGCCAATACGATTTCCCGATTCTGTTCTGGAGGAAATAGCCAATCGGAAGTGAAGCCGACGGATAGGGCTTTGCATTTCAGATCCTGAAAAGCCTTATCCAGGCTTCCGTAGGAATGGGCCAAATCGAAATAGCCTAACGCTCTAGTGAAATAGAGATAGGTGTTCGCGTCGAAGCGATTGATGAAGCTTTCTCCTTGATAGCGGAGGTAGCTTTCCACTTCGAACTGAATGTCGAATGAGTAGCGATTGCCTTTCCCGTCTGGACGTCGCCGACCGAATTTGCGCTCCATTCCACGATCAGAAAGATAAGTTATGTGGGCCATCATGCGGGCGATCGCCAAGCCGACGTCGGGACCTTCTCCCTCAGTGTAGTTCCCTTGCAGCCACTTAGGATCTTGCATGATGGCCTGCCGCCCTACTTCGTCGAAAGCGATAGCCTGGGCATTTTGCCGCCATGTTGTAGCCATAGGAATGATACGCTTTACGAAGTCGGGGTATTCGATTGCCCATTGCATGACCTGCATTCCACCCATAGACCCTCCGATCACCGCATAGAGTTCGCTGATTTCTAGGCTATCCAGCAGGATTTTCTGCGAGCGAACCATATCGCGAATGGTGACGAATGGAAAGGTCAAGTTGTAGGGCTCGCCGGTGATCGGGTCGATGGACATAGGGCCAGTGGAACCTTGGCACCCGCCGATACAATTTGCGCAAAGGACAAAAAAGCGATTGGTGTCGATCGGCTTGCCCGGGCCAATCATGCTGTTCCACCAACCTGGTTTGCGATCGTGAAGCGAATGAACGCCTGCGCAGTGGTGGTCCCCCGTTAGAGCGTGGGCTACGAGAATAGCGTTATCCCTTTTCGCGTTCAGTTCACCATAAGCTTCGTAGCGTAGCGAAAACTCTGGGATCGATTGCCCGCTTTCAAAAACGAACTTTTCAGAACAGTGGAAGTCCTTGGGCGAGACGAGTCCAATTTCCCCGTCGGTCACCTGAATAAAATCTTCCTCTGCGTGGTTCACTCGTTTTTTAGGCTCCTTCGAATGTGTCATCTACACAGTCATCCAAATGAATTGGATGGGTCAAGCGGGACTATCCGCTATGACAAGGAAGTCTATCGATCAACTCGGAGGTCCAAGGTTTACTCTTCTTCCAAAAACTCGACGGGAATGTCTGCGTTATGGAAGACGTTCTGAACATCGTCGAGATCATCTAGGGCATCAATGAGCCGCATCACTTGCCTGGCGTCATCCTGATTGGAGATCGGGGTGTAGCTTTCGGGTAGATAGGCGAGTTCAGCGTTGTCGGGAACGATATCCGCTTGGGCGAGAGCTTGGCTGACGCTGTCAAACTCGGTTAACGGGGCGAGCACTTCGAAATACTCGTCTTCAGACTGGAGGTCTTCAGCTCCAGCATCGAGGGCGGCTTCCATCAAGGATTCCTCATCTGTCGTGTCCTTGGAGATGATGAATTGCCCATTGCGTTGGAACATGAATGCGACGGAACCAGCTCCGCCAAGGTTGCCACCGTTCTTGGAAAAAGTTGAGCGAACCTCTGACGCGGCGCGATTCTTATTGTCGGTGGTGACTTCGACTATAACCGCGACCCCGTTTGGGGCGTAACCCTCGTAGACAAATTCTTCGTAGACCACGCCCGGTAGCTCGCCGGTACCCTTTTTGATGGCCCTTTCAATATTATCGGCGGGCATGTTCTCCGAGCGGGCCTTGAGGAGCGTGGTCCGCAATTTTGGGTTCATGTCGGGATCGCCGCCTCCCGCTTTCGCGGCGAGTGAAATATCCTTTGAAAGGCGGCTGAAAATTTTCCCCCGCTTGGCGTCAGCAGCGCCCTTCTTGCGTTTGATAGTCGACCATTTGGAGTGTCCGGACATGGGCTAAAGTAAGAATTGAGATTGAAGAACTAAGAAGCTGTTGGCGCGCCTCACTTTTTGCGACGTTTCTTTTTAGACCCTTCCATGGCCTTTTTCAAGGCGGGCGGAAGCTGCACTTCGAAATCGTCTTTCTTCCGATTTATCATCCACTGCTGGCCAATAGTAAACACGTTGTTGACTGTCCAATAGAGAACGAGGCCGGATGCGAACGTGTAAATGATGGGGAAGAAAATGTAGGGCATGAATTTCATCATTTTCACCTGAGCGTTGTCCACGGATGGCGTGGGCATCATGCCCATTTGTATGACGAGCGATACGAGGTAGATGAAAGGCAGGATATTAAACTGGTCACCCATGAACGGAATGCTGAAGGGCATAGTGAAAATGCCTTCCTGCATCGATAGGTCCGCAATCCAAATAAAATCAGCTAGCCGCAATTCCGCCGCGCTGCGCAGCATGTAGAATAAGCCGAAGAAAATGGGAATCTGGATTAGCATGGGGAGGCAACCAGCGACCGGATTCACTTTGTTGAGGCGATACATTGCCATCATCATTTCCTGCTTCTTTTGAGGGCTGTCAGCGAATTTCTCGTTAATCGACTTCATTGGCTCCTGTAGCTTGCCCATTCGCTTCATGGAGCGAGACGACATCAGGTTGATCGGCAAGAAGATTACCTTGATAGCCAGGGTTAGAAGAATGATCGCTACTCCATAGTTATGAGAAAAGCTGTAAAAGCCATTCATCATAGTCAGCAATAGTTTGGATATGGCTCCGAAAAAGCCGAACTGCATGCCTTCCTCGGTGCTCTCGCCCACGCGCGAGACACGATCGAATTCTTTGGGACCGATATAGTAGTCGAACTCGAAAACCTGCGTGTCTTGGGGAGCCAGCGTAAAGCTATCCATCTTTAGCAGACCGGTCATTCCGAGCTGAGGGCGCGACTGGTTGGCCAGCTGTGGGAACTCTACGGGTTGGGCGAAAAAGCCGACCCCGCTTTGGTTGGGCTTCAGAATGGTGATAAAGAATTGGTTCTTGAGAGAAATCCAATCCAAACTTCGATCCTCTGCGATATAGTCCCGTGGTTCGGAAGAAAAGAACGGTATGCTACTGCCGGTGAATTTGCTTTGGGCTAAGAACTCGGTGTCTTCGCCATCGTAGTAGCCAAAAGTGAGCAGCTGGGCATCTTGAGGCCCGGAAGGAGCTACGGTGCCGGCGTTGAGGCTGAAGTCGCCGATGAATAGCGACTGGCCAGTTAGGTTGCGAAATTCGAGCTCGTGCTTTATCAGGTAAGCTTTCTCTTGAGTAGTGTCCTCGCTGATGGAGTAACGTCGCGTTACCTGATAGTTGCCCTCAATGACTTTCCGGAATTCGACGATGCTGGGATCGCGGCTGGGCTCCACTAGCTGAAATGCCTCGGTTTTGTCCAAGCCTAACAGGCCAGTCAGTTCGAGCGCGGGGCCAGATCGCTTACCGTTCATCACATAGGGAGAGGCGTCGTCGCGAGAAGTTGCGAAATCCTTGAGCACGATTTCCTGAATCGCTCCCCCGTAGTTGGTGAAACGGGCCTCCATAAGGGAGTTTTCACGCTTTACGATAACTTCGTCTAGATTGCCCTCCAGGCTTTCCAGAATTGCCGGCCCTGTCGTAGGCTGCGGAGATGGACTCGCATTGACCGGGACAGCTCTCCCCGTTTGGCCTTGTTGAAGAGGCGCAGGATTAGTAGCCGCGCCAGAAGGGGAATCGGTAGCGGGTTCCGCGTTTGGATCGGCAGGCGGCGGGGCCTGATAAAACATCAGGGCGAATGCTGCGAAAAGCAGTAGCAGTCCGATTGCAGTGTTCTTCTTATCCATCCGGGATTGATTCAGTCAGGTTGTTTCGCGTGTCGGCGAAGATCGGTCATAAAAGAGTGTGGGAATAGGCAGGCAAGCAGAATTAGAGTTCCCATCGGGAGATCTCTACTGTCGCCAGAGACTATGATATCGATCGCAATAGTCTTAGGTACCTGACGGCTTGAAGGAGTCGATGTTCCAATTCTTGAAAGGAAGCATTGGCTGAGGGTTTACGGATGCTAAGGAGTAAGTCCGACCCGGGCTGGATCTGGTGGCGGATTTTCCTGAATATCTCTCGGTAGTGTCGCTTGGCCCGGTTGCGGGTAACGGCACTGCCAACCCGTCTGGACGCTGAGATACCGATTCGGGCGGGAATACTCTCCGTGTTAGGAGATGAGAACAGTATGAAGTAGGAGCAGCGAAAAGGCTTTCCTTTTCGGAGAACGCGAACGAAATCCCGATTTCGCTTTAGGCGGCTGGATCCGGGCAAAGTTTGATTCGGAGACATGACAGATCCTCCGATTATCTCATCTAGATTTCCTAGACGTTGACCAGACGTTTACGTCCTTTGCGTCGCCTGGCATTGATAACGGCTCGTCCGCCGCGGGTGCCCATACGGGCCCGGAACCCAATTTTGCGGACTCGTTTTAAGCGATGTGGTCTGTATGTCGGTCTCATGACTAGAAATTCGAAAAAGAGGGGGAAAATGGAAATACCGGTGGGGGGCTGTCAAGCACGTATGAAAGAAGTTTCCCCATTGGCTACGCCTTTGGTTTACCCAACCGCCGTCAATCGGCTATATACCTCTAAATATCGATTCTGAGTTCTCTGCACGATATCTTCCGGCAGTTTGGGCCCGGGATCAGTTTTGTCCCAATCCAATGTTTCTAAATAGTCGCGAACGATTTGCTTGTCGAAACTATCGGGAGAAATACCTTCCTGCCATTCGGAGGCTTCCCAATAGCGAGAGGAGTCCGGGGTGAGCGCCTCGTCTATCAAATATAGCCGCCCATCATCATCGAGACCGAATTCGAATTTTGTATCTGCTAGAATGATACCCGCTTGCCCAGCCAATTTGTGCCCGAATTGGTACAGCGCTCCGCTAGTCGATTTCACTTGCTCGAAAACCCCATTGCCAACGATTTCTCGAGCTTCCTCCTCCGTGACGGGCATGTCATGACCCTCCCGGGCCTTTGTCGTGGGGGTAAAGATTGGCTCAGGCAGCTGGGAAGCCAAATTGAGGCCTACCGGTAGCTGTATCCCGCAAACGCTCCGAGATTTCTGGTAGGATGCCCATCCGGATCCGGCCAAATAACCGCGGACAACGCATTCGATCTCAAGGGGTCGCAATTTCCGGACGGCCATGCTTCTCAACTGCCCGTCAGTGCTTAAGCCGAGCTTGTTCTTCAATATTTCGTCTTCGTTATCTATGAGATGATGGGCAGCGATTACTTTCGTTTTCTCGAACCAAAATCGACTTAATTGAGTAAGAATCGCCCCTTTGCCTGGGATTCCGCCTGGAAGAACAACGTCGAAAGCGGAAATTCGATCGGTAGCGACAAGGAGAATACAATCGTCTAAATCGAAAATCTCCCGCACCTTGCCTGAGGCGATCTTAGGGGCTCCAATCGATTCCTGCAACTCCCTTACAGGGTTTTTGGGGAGAGCCGTTTTTAACGCTTCGCCGGATATCATTCGGTGACTCTAGAAACCTTTGAGGCCTCGGAAAGCTTTTTTGCGGGTTTCGCGCGGTCTGCCTTTTTGGGCCCGTTTTCTTGGCCATTGGATCTGTGGTCGCTCGCCGTGCCGCCGTAGTCCCGCCAAAGAACATCAACGTCAACTTAACTAAGAATTGTGGAAATGACGTGGGAGCGCGTTCGGTATGAAATTGCAATCTGACGCGGGCTGGAGCACCGAGCTACTGGAGTCAACTATACGAGACTGACTAGGAAAGAGCAGTTGCTAAAGGATTGGAGCAGGAACGGCTTTACTCATTCCCATTAGCCGGGATATTGCTACTTTAGCAAAGGAGGGAGATAGTCTTCGTACCGATCGAGGCTGAGGTCCCAGCCTGTCTGGGCTCTGGTTTGCTGGACGAGCTTGGCTGCCGACTGGTCTTGGTAGCGGTAGGTCAGAACAGGCGAATAGGGGGCGACGGGCGTATTGTCTGCCAGAACCTCAATTCTGCCAGTAAGCCCGTTAACAATCCATAGCGTATCATCGTCGTATTTCGGAGTCTCATTGTATTCAATTTCACCCGATTCGTCGGCTTGCCCGATTTGGTTCATCGTTCCTTGCATAGCCAAACTGTAGAAAGTGGCGAAAGCCCTAGCCTCGTCGACGAGATTGGTTTTGGAGGCAAGTCGAAAGTGTTCCGTTAGCTGGACTGAAGGGGAAATTTGTTCAACGGATGACAGCCATTGGCGTTTATCGATCTCATCGGCTGATATGGATTCGAGCGATGCTTTTTGCATGGCGAGCGAGGGTGTCAAAGTGAGGCCCCACTTCCAAGGGTTCAGCTCGATGAAAGCTATTAACTGTTGTTGCCAATAAGCTCGGAACGCAGGTGAAAGGGTTCTTAGTCGAGTCAGTTCATCAATTAGTTTTAGAGGAGAAAACCGTTCGCCTCCCGCTAGAATTCGCATGAGGGACAACCGAAGTGATTCTTGGAAATAGATGGACTCTTTCGACAGTTCCGATGGCTCATAGAAGAATCCCCAAAAAGTCCCATCAGGATGGCTCAGGAAGTTCATTTCTTGGAGAGCTTCATCTGCGGTGCCGTTTTCATTGAAGCCCCAAACTTTGAAGCTGAAGTTCACTCCTGTCTTCAGTCCTGCAGTATTCCCTTTGCGAACCGGTTCTTTGAGAAAGACGGAGTACTCGCTTCTGGCAACCGGCGCTCCTTCGAAATATTTGACCTTGGATTCGTAAATCGAAGGGAAGAGCGTGTCGTCTATTTGCCGTTGGATGAACGCCTTTTCGGTTTCATCGAGCTCGATTTCCGAACGGGAGAAGTCGGACGAGCGATTGAGTTCAAACCAGCCGTCTTCGTCTCCGGGGAGTATCAATGCTTGGAGCAGTGATCCGTATTCGTTTTTCAACCTGAGTATACGTCCAATATTCCTTTTCCCCTCGGGTGGAAGCGTATCGAAATTGTAAATCGCCTCGAGCGATTGCAGGTAGGATGAAAGGTCCTTGGCTCCCGTAATCGATTTTTGAGCAGCCTCCATTGTGTCCCGCTTATTTTGAATCGACCTCAACGAGTCTTCGATACGCTTCAGATTTCCAGACTGGAGGTCATTAGGATCCAATTCGGGATACTTCGACAAAAACTGCCGAGCATTGGATACGGAGTCCACGATCGCTCTGGAAATAGAGCCGAATTGCTGAGCGTCATCGGCAGTGCTAGCTTGCGTCAGGCTATTTTGGGCTTCATCCACGTAGGCTAGTAGAGTGTTCTTCCGGTCGGTCTGGATCTGCTCGATCCTACTCTGGCGCCAAATCTCGAATTGGGCGATTCGGTCCGCCACCGCTTTTGGTTGGGGAATGTCCAGCGAACCGCGAGTCGATTGAGCCTTTTCCAGCAGCGTATTAATTTCTCCCGCATTTGGATCCACTCCGCTGATAGATTTTATTTCATCCAGCCTGTCGGCAATTTGCGAATACACTACTTGAAGAGATTGCTGCTCCTCAATCCAGTTCTCCAGACTATTTGCTGCAAGTTTGAGCGAATGGCCTTCGGGCGCGCCGGCGATTAGCTCGCTCCACTCGCCCAAGGCGGCTTGAGCCTGGGAAATGTTCTGGCGAGCCACTGCTTGGTTTATGGCGGCCGTGGCGGTTTGCAGTGTTTCTGCCTGTCGCCGATCTTGTACTTGCGTATTAACGATCCAAGCGACTATCAAGGCTACGGCGATACCTCCGCCACCAATGATTGCGTACTTAGGAGCGCGTTTACGGGTGGCTTCTGACAATGCCTTCCGGATTTCCTCCTGCAGATCGGGAGGAATTCGCCGGCCCATTTTTTTTGCCTGCGATTGAAGTGATTTAAGACGTTCTTTAGCGTCATGAACGGTCGCCTTCTTTCGGCCGAAGCTGATCGACACGCCTTGGAGGACTTTTCTGAGATCATCAACAGCCTTGCCTAGGAGGATATTGGATTCGAGCTCAGAGCGTTGATGGGAAATGCTTGAAACGACTTTGTTGTATGCTTCACGCAATGGCGCATCGATCTTCGAGCGCGTATCATCGATTGACAGGTCGTAGTCGCATTGCAGATAGGCTCTCTCTAAAGCCAGTTTTTCTTCTTCCGATTCAGCTGAATCCGCCTGTTCGAGGAGGGCGTTAACGGATTTGGTCGCTTCAGCCACTTTCTGATCGGAGATTCGCTTGAGAACGGTTTCAAACGGTCCCTCCGTATTCGGAAGTTCGAGACCAAATTCCTGATAGCGAGAAGCTAGCGTTTCGGGCTGCTCCTCGGGAACGAGCTCTTGAACGGAAGTAGCCAGCTCAGACACTGCTTGGTTCAGCAATTGGGCTTTTAGGCGTTCTGATTCCCCTTTTAAGCTGGGATCTTGATCGCCGAATTGATTGGCTAAGACCTGGGCTATTCTGAATGCCTGAAGCGTTTGCTTGGATCGGGCTTGGTTTCTATACTCGCTTTGGAGCCACGTCTTAATGTCGCCGATGTCTGCAAAACGGTCCCGCAACGCCTTAATTTTCTTGGCGTCAATCTCGGGAGGGGATCGCCATCCAAGGATACGGCAACGCTCTTCCCACTGGCTTGCCTCGGGGAAGTCCAGTTCGTCGAGAGCATCTAATGTGTTGGGCTTGATATAGGCTAGCAAGTAGGCCTCCAGGTCGGTCTCCGCTTCGAGGCACTTTCCCAGCCTTATCGAGTAGAAGTCGATTTCTGTAGCGTATTGCCAGGCAAGACTTGCGGTCTCCAAACCGTTTGATTCGCCTTTCAAGGCGGTTCGGATGCGGTAAACAAGTCTAGAAGCTTCGGGTCGCATGCTTTTCTACAAAAGTTCGATGTGTTAAGCTGTCGGTTTTAGAATGAGAATACAATCCATTCCTCGGTCAATGATCGTAAGGGATTTCGCTAACGCTCTTTTGCGTCAAGATTCATCAATACCCAATGAGTTTGGGTATCTATTTCCAGGAGGGCGCTTTCGCTTGTATCAATCGCCGTGGTCAGTCGCTGGGCCTTGTCAAGTTCTCGTAACGTTTCTGGCGGAAACTCGGATTGAAGTCGGGCCAGGGATCGTTTGCTGTTCGCCAAGCGCTCGAGATTGAAGTTTATGATCGTTTCCTTCATCAAATCGCCTCGCAGGAAGGTGGCTCGCCATAGGTTCTGAATCCTTTGCAGCTGGGTGCGATCGCCTTCGGACAATGGATCCGCTTTTTCAAAAACATCGTGGATCGCTCGAGTGGTGACTATGGCGCTTTCATGATATTGACTAGCATTGGCGAGAGCTTGCCGGAATTCGGGGCTGGATCCCATTGAAGACGCCCTAGGAAGCATATAGGTTTCATACAGGCTTTGCAGATGATTCTTGATATCCGTTTCATGCGGCGTCGCCAAAACACCAGAGGAATTCATCGTTAGAAACCCGTTGCTGGAGTTAATGCCGAATGCGGATTCCAACGCTTGAATATTGGTCGCGAGCTCATCTTGGGCTAGTTGACTGGCCTGATTTTGGAATTCCTCGGCTGCGGCAACTGCCCCCAAGCCTTGTTGAGCGAGCTGATCCCGCACGTGTCGACGATACGATTTAAGGCCCTGAATGATGTCTTCCGGAATAAAGCGGTCCGGCAATAGCCGCTGAATTAATGGTTCAAGCGGCGACTGCTCGTCTGCTGGGTCAAGGACTATGTCGGTCAGGGATTCTGGGATCAGGGTGCCCTGAAAAGCTGGCATCATTGATACCAGTGTGGAGTTTAATTCGTATTGGAACTCGTTGGAATCCACTATTCCGTTTGGCAGGGCGATCAGCGGTTCGCTTTCCTCGATACTACGTTTGATGGCAACCAGAGACTGGACGATGAGCAAAGGTTCTTTGTCGCCTGCCTGGGCCAAAGACTCACTGATTTCCAGGACCTCCCCGAGATTCCGGTACAGGGAGCCGGAATCGAGGAATCCCTGCCATCGGGAGCGGGCATCATTCTGAATGGGATTATTTTGAGAGGCAGGAAAGGGAGCCTCGCCGATGGCGATGGGATTAGCATCGGGATTTGTCTCGGAATGATTGAGATCCTGAAGCAGATAGCTTGCGATCCCGCCGCAAAGGAGGGCGAGTACGACCAACGAGAGGTTCAATGTTCGCTTGAGCCGTTTTGGCGTCCATTTCCGCTTGGGGCGCCTCCGATCTTCGGATCGAAGCTCCTCTGGAATTTCAACTTTCGGAGCGGAACGCACGATCGGTTTGGCATCGGGTCCGGATCGCGAGCCGTCTTCGACTGAGTCGGTTTTCGGCTTCTTGAAGGTTGTCGTTTTTCTCTCGATTAGAGGACTTTGAACCGACTCGAATTCGAAGGGGAGCGAGCGATTTTCCCAATTGCCTCGCCAGAGGAAATCGGCAGGGCGGTCCGAGGTTAAGATGAAACTCGTGAATGCGACATTCCAACGGGACTCAGCGGGCAGTTTTAGAAGTTCATTGCGATAATGCAGCGCGAGTTCTCGCTCCCACCCCACTTTTATGGTGCAAGGTTTCTCGATTGGGCGACCCCTTTCGACTGCAGTTGGGAAAGCATCCGAAAGTTGTGTCGATTCTGTATCTAGATTTTGGATTGTAAATGCATCCTGTTCGTTCAGGATCCGTGGCGGCTCTTTCCAGTAATCCCTCCAGCCTTTCCAGAAAAGGAGTATGGTTGCGGGATCTGGAAGTCGGACCACCTCCTCTTCAGTGAATGACAAGTGGTGGGCAATGTGGTTGTTGCGTTTGGAATAGTCCGTTCCTGCGTCTATCAAGCGAGAAAGGACGTGGTAGTTGCCGCTGCGAAGCGAGATGTGGAGATGTCTGGCGATCCAGGGATTTTCTCGATCTGGGAAGTGTTCGTAGCGACTAAGGCGCTCCAGTTCCTTAGCCAAATCAGGCGGAAGATCGCGATCTCGAGCGACGCAGCAAAATCCGGACTTGCCGGGCTCTAACCCGCGGCGGGCGCTGGTATGTAGGTACTGTAGCGGCACGAATCAAGCGAGAGAGTGAGTGTTGGGCGTTGGGGAAGAAATGACACTGGTGGCGGTTAAGCGAAGAGCCCATATAGTAGGGGCGGCAGCCAGTATTGGTTTCAAGCGTTGGGGATTGGGAGCCAACTTCCCTGCGAGAGGACCTTCCTCGATTTCCTTTGGGGAATGACCGAGGGACGAGACTGGGAAGTAGCGGACCTTTGTAGATATGGAATCCGCGTTGGCCACGATCGTCGGGCAATATTCCAAGAGCAAATTCCGAGTCATCTCGCTGTTTCTTGCCATTTCGTCTTCGGTTAACGGCCGGTCATCCGGCATTGCTAGGGAATCCTCGGGCAGTATGGACTTCCAGACATCGCATTTCCCCACGATAACGGCGAGGGGCGTATCCACAAGCTCATGATTGTCCTTGGCTTTGAGCTTTTTGACGCGAATGCCCATTTCCGCCAGAATGGTGTCTTGTTCATCCGTCGCCTGCGAGCGTAATTGAGGATCTCGCTTGCGTCGAAGCCTTTTGCGAAAGGCCCGATTCGCAGTAGGATCGTAGAGAAAAAAGAGAGCTGATGAGGCGGCTACATGAAGCGCGCCTGGAGAATCGTCCAAACTGATGGTGGGTTTGAAATGTTCGCCTGCATTGTCGTAAAAAACGAGGGCAATGCGGCGCTCGGGATTGCGGGTCTGGCGTAAGTGGTAAACGAAGGGTCGAGGGAGGGCGACCGTTTTTCCATTACGAGGCAGTTGCTCGTACATTAGCCCTTCGAAATCCGTTTTGGAGATAAAGGCGTCTTCCGGCGTCGTAGCTGAGAAGAGGCGATTTTTCATTTCGTTAAGCCGAACATTTCCGCTTGGGTCTCCGTCTTGAAGGATGCAGTCGTAATGCCTCATCAGCTCGACCGGCAACACTTGAAGTAGCGTGGACAAGTAGTAGGATTTTCCGCTGCTGGGCGCTCCCACGAGAGAGAATATTAGATGGCGCTGACTTAGGAAAGACGTGGGGAGCCTCCCTCGGCAATGCGGGCAGGCTAGTTCTAAGCTAACCACTCCGCATTCGTCCAAGGCTTGACCCAGTTCGTTGAATCGATTGGCGACAAAGCGTTGTTTGGCATGAGGTCCCAGTTCGGGGTCTCCGGTAAGTTCATCATGGGAAGCGATATTGAGAACGTCCCCTTTGGAGAACGTCTTCCAGCAAATAGGACAGGTCGGCTCTCCATTTTCTGTCGCTTTCGTGGCCGCGTCCTGCCCATAGCCGATGGGAGGATACGAATCTGGAGCCGCGTCGACGGGCCCCTCTTTGGGTAGCAGATTGATCAGCTCCTTTAACGGGAAACGCACTTCTACGCTTCCTGGCAGAACGACATAGTGGCTGGTCGGGGAGAATCGATTCAGGAGAGCTGTTTGATTCAATTCTTCGGGACGCAATTGTAGGCGCAGGCGATCCCCGTTGACAGCCTCTAAGCTCCAGTCGTGGGCATTGAAGTCCTTCCCGAGGTCGGGTTGCTTTGATGAGATCGAAATGACGAGCAAATGGCCTCTTAGGCTAAGGGCATAAAAACGATCCCTGGCTATCTTATTCCGTTGGTCGATGGGCTCTCCGTCGAGTAGCGGGAGACTTTTTGGATTCAAGGAATCTACATAGTACTCGCCCTTGGACTTGGAAACACGGCATAGGGGGGTGGTTGCCCCATCGGATGTTTTCCCATTCAGAGTGGCTGGGAAATTCGATACGCTGGTGATTGTCCGATTAAGACAATCGGCAATTGTCAGAGAAGCTGAGCTTCGTAAGAGATCGAAAAGTCCCATAAAATGCAAGATTACGAACGTCGGCCAAGGCGTTGGCGCGTACTGTGTAAAGCGAATGATTCGGCAAATGGCAAGGTTGTGAAATCCGGCAGTTGGGTGTCCACGGATTAAAACTGGGCAAAACCGGGTTTAAAGGGCAAAAAAGCCTTGCATGAGTGATTCGAATTTCTACTTTCTGCGGCTCACTTATCCGTCCCGTTCGTCTAGTCAGGCCTAGGACACAGGGTTTTCATCCCTGCAACAGGGGTTCGAATCCCCTACGGGACGCCAATTACAAAAGGATCGCATTCCATTTGTGGGCTGCGGTCCTTTTGCATTCAACGCTTCCGCAGGGCATTTGAACCCCGATGGGGGCGTTCGACGAAGTGAGTGCTTCGAGCGAAGATGGGACATGCGTAGAATGGGTCCGCAGGACTTGCCGCGTTGCGGCAACCAATCCCTTACGGCTAGAGCCCGCGGCATAGCTCTAAGAGCAAAGATGGGTATGCCAAGCTACGGGAGGCCAGAAGCTGCTTCTGCCCTCAGTAGAGCCGTGGCCCTACATCTGATACCCGATCGACATTGAGCTCGGTGAGGGCACCTTCGAGCTCATAGAGCTCTAGATATCTTCCCACCAGATCCCCGGTAAATCTACGCTAAGCCAAAGCCTTAACAATCGCTGCGGGATTTCCGTCGAACCGATAGATGAGCTCTTGCCAGTACTCAACGCCCTCGGCTTCCCAGGTATTGTTTGCCACTAGGGTCTCAATTGCCTCTTTGCTGATGCCTTCTCCGTATCCCATGGCTATCCAGACCTCGACAAGGTTTGCGATGAGCTTTTCGTCCCAAACGCTCCCAATAGAGTGATCCTCGAATGGCGGGAGTTTTGAGGGCTTGGATCCGCTTGCCGAGTAGAATTGGCTGATGAGCTTTTCCAATTCGCCCTTCAAATCGGCAAGAAAATAGCGGAAGTCGCCCATTTCAAGGGCCCAGATGCATTTGATTAGATTGTAATCCGGAAGTAGGGACTGAATTCCATCGGACTGGATGCGACACTCGAACTCGGGCGCAACTTCTCCGAGAACGTCGATCGACCAATAGCTCATGAACATTTCTCGAGCCACGAACCCGTCTATAGAAGCGAATGCTTTCTCGGCGATCGCTACTTTCTTTTCCAGGGAGGGTTCTTGGTGGATCAGTTTCTCGTAATCTCCACTATCGGTAGCATAGAGGCAGCATAGCTGCATGCTTAAACAGGGAGCCAGGAAACGCATGTTCCCAATATCGGAACATCCTCAGAGCTCTTAAATCGAATAGTGCTTATTTGATTTGATGGAATTTAGGTCGGCTGATTCCGATTTGGGCGACAGTTAGGTCAAAGCTGGACCATAAATCGCCTGGGTCCCGGATCCCATACACACAATGGGAGGCCGGCCGAGCGGGGAACCTCTGTTTGACTCTCCGCTACTCGCTTTTCTCGGCTTTTAAGCCTTTTTCCAGTAGGTCTGTTATCCGATCAACATCGTAGACGCTGCCCGCCCATGAGCCACCGCTAGCGTTTTGCAAAGCTGCCCATAGAAGTGTGTCTTTAGGGACTTTTGGATTTGGCTTCAAATCGGGATGCCTGCCACGGGCCTGAAGTTCTTCCGAAGAAATCGATACGATGTCGATAGAACCCTCGAGGTTGATGGTGTCTATCTCGATTTTGATTGTATCTCCATCACGAATACGGCCGATAGGTCCTCCAGCCCACGCTTCGGGGCTAACGTGCCCAATGCAAGCTCCAGTAGATACACCAGAAAATCGGCCATCTGTTATTAAAGCTATCTGATCACCATCTTTGACGTGCTTGAGAGCGGAAGTAATCTGATAGGTTTCCGGCATGCCGCAACCCGGTCCGATTCCAATTAGAACCATGGTATCACCAGGCTGAATCGCCCCGCTTTTGATAGCCTGGATGGCTGCGGGTTCACTCGTTATAACTCGAGCAGGCCCTTGGTGCCGGTAAACGCCGTCAGAATCGATGCGCTTTGGCAAAATAGCGGTGCTCTTTACTAAGGAACCCTCGGGAGCCAAGTTTCCCTTGAGGAAAGTGACCGTGCTGGTGAGACCGCGGGATTTCGCTTTTTCACGAGGCATGATCACTTCTGAAGGGTCGATGCCGTCCAAGTCCGTCAGCTTCTGCTTGAGAATTTGACGCCTCTCCGACGCTTCCCACCAATCGAGATTTTCCCCGAGCGATTTTCCGGTGACGGTATTCGCATTAAGCTTGAGCAATCCGAGATCCCGAAGGTGTAACATCACTTCGGGCACGCCTCCAGCTAGAAAAACTTGCACGGTAGCAAAGTGCTGGGGGCCGTTTGGTAGCGAGTCGACGAGGCGGGGAACGGATCGGTTGATACGGGCCCAGTCTTCCACCGTTGGTTGTCGTAAACCTGCCGCGTGGGCGATGGCTGGAATATGCAGCACAAGGTTCGTCGAACCACCTACGGCGGCATGAACGACCATCGCATTGTAGATGGAGTCATCGGTTAGAATATCTTTGGCGCATTGTCCGCTCGCTTCCTGAGCGATAAGCGCCAAGGCCGACCGGCGAGCGAGATCCTTCCAAATTGGAGCTCCACTCGGAGACAAGGCAGCATGGGTGAGCGAAAGGCCGAGCGCTTCTCCAACCACTTGGCTGGTAGCAGCGGTGCCCATGAACTGGCAGCCTCCTCCGGGACTGCCGCAGGCTTTACATCCCATTTCAGTGGCGTATCCAAAATCGATTTCATCGCGAGCGAATCGGGCAGCTAAGGTCTGGACCTTCCCGGCGTCTTCGCCCTCTTCAGCGAGAAGCGTCACGCCGCCGGGAACAAGAATAGTCGGTAGGTCGCGCGTTCCGGCTAGAGCCATCATCATGGCGGGCAAGCCTTTGTCGCAGGTGGCTATTCCCATGACGCCACGCCGGGTTGGAAGGGAGCGTATTTGGCGACGAAATACGGTGGCGGCATCGTTTCGGTATGGGAGGCTGTCCAGCATGCCCACGGTTCCGTTGGTTCTACCGTCGCAAGGATCGCTACAAAAGGCTGCAAAGGGTATGGCTCCTTCGCCTGACAAGGTTTTGGCGGCTCCCTCAACAAGCAGCGCGATTTCCCAGTGACCCGTATGATACCCAAGGGCAATAGGCGAGCCATCGGGAGCTCGAAGGCCGCCCTGAGTGCTTAGAATGAGGAATTGCTTGCCTACCAGGCGCTTCGGGTCCCAGCCCATACCCGCATTCTGCGTCCATCCGAAAAGATCGCCACTAGCCATTCCCCTCAATTGCTCGGGTGTCAGTGGCAAACGGCCCGAAGGGCCTGGTCCATGGGTACGTAAAGTATAAATCTCCGGATCTGATGAGTCGAGAATATCGCTTAGCGGAGTCATCCCGTAATCGGAACTTAATACAGCGTGAAGGCAATGTCTGAATTTGACGGTACCTGGGCGGCCAGATCGCCTTACCGCTCTCTCAGGGATCCCGAGGCGTTTTCCTCGAGGAAAGTCTGGTAAGTCATGCGTATACCTTCTTCCAGAGGTATGCTCGCCTGCCAGCCTGTTTCTGAGAGGAGGGATACGTCCATCAGCTTTCGAGGGGTGCCGTCGGGCTTGCTCGGGTCGGTTTCGATTCCGCCTTGGAAGCCCACCGCGGCTCTGACCATTTCGGCAATCTCCATGATTGTGTGGTCCACGCCGGTGCCGGCGTTGGCCAAATTAGGAGGGTTCTCGATTTGCAGGCAGTGGACGATCGCCCTGCCCAGGTCGTCCACGTGCATCAGCTCCCGCCGGGGCGTCCCGGTGCCCCAGATGGCGACGCTCTCCGCCTCAGCTTCCTTGGCCTCGTGGAAGCGACGTATGAGGGCGGGCAGCAGGTGGCTGTTTTGCGGGTGGTAGTTGTCCCTAGGCCCATAGAGATTGGTGGGCATTAGTGAGTGGAAGGCGGCTTCGTACTGCTTACGGTAGTACTGGCAGAGCTTCAGTCCGGCGATCTTGGCGATGGCGTAAGCCTCGTTGGTGGGCTCCAGCTCGCCAGCCAGCAGCGAGCTTTCCTTAAGCGGCTGGTCGGCCAGCTTTGGATATATGCAGGAGCTGCCCAGGAAAAGGTAGCGACGGACGCCGGATCGGTAGGCGGCATGGACAGTGTTGGCGGCGATCGCCAGATTCTGATAGGAAAACTCAGCGGGATAGGCGTCGTTCGCGTGGATGCCTCCGACCCGGGCGGCGGCCATGACCACAATTTCAGGACGCTCAGATTGGAAGAAATCGTCGACGGCCGCCTGATTGGCCAGATCGAGCTCGTCGTGGCTGCGAGTTAGAACATTGTGGCATCCGAGCCTCTCAAGCTCGCGAACCGTCGCGGATCCTGCCATCCCCCGGTGGCCCGCGACGTAGATCTTGGAGGACGGTTCCATGGCAAGCAGCTACTGGCCGAGGGCGTCTTTGATCTTGGTTTCCTCCTCGGCGAGTTTCAGGTCGGCGTCTACCATGATGGCCACCAGCTCCTTGAATTTCACCTTTGGCTCCCATCCTAGCTGCCTCTTGGCTTTGGCTGAGTCACCGATCAGCAGATCCACCTCGGCGGGACGCTCGTAGCGCTCGTCGTAGTCGACGTACTTCTCCCAATCCAGGCCGAGACGATCGAAAGTCTCGACAACGAACTCCTTGACCGAATGCGTCTCGTTGGTGGCGATCACGTAATCGTCTGGCTGATCCTGCTGGAGCATCAGCCACATCATCTCCACGTACTCCTTGGCGTAGCCCCAGTCGCGCTCGGCGTCCAGGTTGCCCAAGTAGAGCTTGTCCTGCAAGCCGAGCTTGATGCGGGTGGCCGCCCTAGTGATCTTGCGGGTGACGAAGGTTTCGCCACGCCTGGGCGACTCGTGGTTGAAGAGGATGCCGCTGCAGGCGAAGAGGTCGTAGGATTCGCGGTAGTTGACGGTCAGCCAGTGGGCGTACATCTTGGCGCAGCCGTAGGGCGAGCGTGGCCAGAAAGGGGTTGTTTCGGTCTGCGGCACTTCCTGAACCTTGCCGAACATCTCCGAGGAGGATGCCTGATAGTAGCGCACTTTGCCCACAAGATTGGCCTCCCGGATCGCCTCCAGTATCCGCACAGAGCCTACGCCGACAATGTCGCCAGTGTATTCGGGAATCTCGAAGGAGACGCGCACATGACTTTGGGCCCCGAGGTTGTAGATCTCGTCGGGATGGAGATTGTAGAGCAGTTTGACCATTTGCACCGAGTCGGCCAAATCGCCGTAGTGCAGGAAAAGCTTCACACCGTTGATGTGGGGATCCTCATACAGGTGGTCGATGCGGCCTGTATTGAACGTCGAGGCCCGGCGTATGACTCCGTGGACCTCGTAGCCCTTGGAGAGCAGCAGCTCGGCTAGGTAGGAGCCGTCCTGGCCGGTTATGCCGGTTATAAGAGCTTTTTTCATAGAGGTATGACAATGCGGATGCGCCAAAAATCAGTTGTTCATAGGCTCAATCTGATTTCGATCGATTTCCACTTTGGCTTGAGACTCCATAAGTTCCAGAAGAATCGAGACCCGCTCTTCTTGTGAAGTTTCTCGCATAAATACCGCTTCCAGACCTTGCATCGGTCCCTCTGTGATGCGTATCCGATCCCCTGTCTTGATTGGATCTGGCGCGAGAGTGATGATGTCGCCTTCGGATCCTGCCCATTCGCGTATTTGCTCGATCGTTTGACCGGAAACTTCGGTTGGACGATCCCCCGTGTTAACGACTTCGATAACGTCGCGACCGTAGGTGACGGCTCGGTATCTCTCCGCTAAATCGAGCTTGCAAAAAAGGTATCTGGGGAAAAGCGGCTCAAGAACTTCGCGCCTGACTCTACGAATCGTTTTCTTGCGCTTGAGTCGCGGATAGTAGGTTTCTAGGCCCAGCTCGTTCTGCAAGTAGTGCTCTACGAGCTTCTCTTTTTTCGGCTTGGTATGAATGCAATACCAGTTCATGGGTTCCTTTATCGGATCCAACCCAGCAATCATGGGAGATTTTTCAAGCATTGAAGGGTAAATAAGGCGTAAGCTTGAAGGAAGGAGATGCTGATGGAATACGAGTGAGACGGTGCCGCGAAAGTTAATAGCGGGGGATGGGCTAAGGGCTAGATGGTATGAGCTTGTGGGTTTCTTTTGAAGCGAAGGGTTAGCGTCCAGGGATTCGAGTCTACGAAGAATCTCGAGAAAGGAGAACGCTCGGAAAGCTGGCGATTCGCGCAGGGGCAGTTTTCGGTCGACACGCTAGCAGGATACCGCTTTCTCAGGGTCGATGCGAATTCTCATAACCGGGGCTGCTGGATACATTGGTTCGAATCTCGCCTTGGAGGCTCAATCCCGAGGATTTGAGGTATCAGGGGCGGACGTATTCACTAGTTATTACAATCCCGAACTCAAACGGTTCAATGAAAAGCGACTCAATGAAGCGGGGATCGAAATTGCCAATGCAGACTTAGCGGAAGCTTCGCTGGAAGAGCTTGTGGGTGGAGTCGATGGGGTCGTTCACTTGGCGGGCCAGCCGGGCATTTCCAAGGCCACGCCTTGGTCGGACTACAATCGCAACAACGTAGTCGCGACACATCGGCTAATCGAAGCGGCTGGAGTAGCGGGCGTATCGAAATTCGTAAATGTATCTTCGTCTTCCGTCTATGGTATACGTGCAATGGATACGGAAGTCGCTGAGCCAAAGCCTGCATCCTGGTATGGCGAAACGAAATTAGCAGCGGAGCTTGAAGTGATGGGATTTTATCGCCTGACTGGTTTTCCTGCTTGTTCGCTGCGGCTATTTTCCGTTTATGGTGAAAGGGAGCGCCCAGAGAAACTCTTTCCAAGACTCATAACAGCTATCGATCAAGATTTGGAGTTCCCATTGTTTGAAGGAAGCTTGGATCACCAGCGTTCCTTCACGTATGTTGGGGATATTTGCCAGGCAGTCCTATTGGTGCTGGATGGTTGGGATCGGGCCGTTGGTGAGATTTTCAATGTGGGCTCGGACCGGTGTTTCTCCACGGGGGAAGCGATCGCCATTGTCGAAGAGATTTTGGGTAAACAGGTTCGCGTTAAGAACGTACCGGCGAGGCCGGGGGATCAGAAATCGACTCATGCGAATGTGGATAAGATCAGGGATCGTTTAGGATGGGAACCTGAGACGTCATTGCGAGACGGGCTTGATCAGATGGTCGAATGGTACCTGAATGAGGTAAAGGGCCAGATCGATTGGGTGTAGGCATTGGTGGCTAATGCTTTCGATTACCAGGGTGAGCTTAAAGATTCGTTCGGATAAGCTCGCGGACCGTATCCTAAAGCGTTCTAATGGTCCTCGGTTACGATGGGCAGGAGTTTCAAGACTTGGCTGATTTTCGCGCTGGCGATTGCCGTACCTAGCTGGTGCTGGGCTTCGGCCTCATCAGCTCAACGAGCGGTGTTTCAAGCAGTTTGGCGGGAGATCAACGCCAACTATTACGATACTGACTTTGGAGGGAAAGATTGGGAAGCTATAGGGGAGTGTTACCGGAAGCGGCTGTCGGCGATAGAGAGTGCAACGGCCTTTGATCAATTGATGACTGAGATGCTCCGCGAGCTGGGGGATTCGCATTTTTCGATAGCCTCGCCGGCTTTTAATGAATTGATGCCGAAAGCTTGGCGAGGTGGTGAAACGGGTATGGACCTGTCGGTTGTTGGAAACCGGGTGATTGTCCATAGGGTTCACTTTGGAGGAGCGGCAGAATTGGCGGGGATTCAGGCGGGCCATGAGTTGGTTTCCGTGGGGGGCGAGCGAGTAGCGGATTTAAGAAAGCGAATTTCGGAATCAGGCGTATTCAATAAAAAAATACATTACTATTTACTGGAAGCGGTGGAAAATCGGTTTTTCGGAGCCCCAGGAGATAAGGTTTCTTGTCGGCTAAAAGCAGCCCGACTAACCTCGGCAAAAAAGCTCACTTTGGAGTTGGAGGCCTACCGAGGGCGAATGTCCTCTCAGTTGGGCAATTTGGGAGAATCGCCGATGGCTTTGGAAAGCCGTTCGCTCGAATCTAATATCCATTACTTGCGATTCGACTTGTGGTTCCCGACTCTAATGGAAGAAATGCGTTCCATTATTCGCTCAATGGATCGGGGGTCCCGTGGCTTGATTATCGACATCAGAGGGAACCCTGGGGGTATTGGACTAATGGCTACAGGATTGGCTGGAATGCTAGTAGAGAGCGAGTATGAAATGGGTAAAATGCGCCTCCGGCAAGGACACTTGAACTTTAACGTCTATCCTCAAGCAGGGGCATTTCTCGGCCCGGTAGCGATCTTGGTAGATGGCAACTCGATCTCTACCAGCGAGATTTTCGCCGCGGATATGCAAGAAGCAGGGCGAGCCCGGCTATTTGGGTCTAGGACGGCAGGGGCCGCATTACCCTCTGTATTCAAAAAGCTGCCCAACAACTATTATTTGCAAATGGCGATTGCCGATTACGTTACCTCGCGCGGGAACCGGATCGAGCAATCGGGTGTCACTCCTGACGAAGTCGTTGTCCTATCTCCTTCAAAGCTAAGACAGGGCGAGGACTCGGTGATCGACGCCGCCCGAAAATGGATCTTGCGGCAATCCGACTAACGGTTGATAGAAGTTGGCAAATGTTTAGGTTTCTCAGTCTCTGGGCCATTGTTGCATTCATGGGTGGCGGAACGACGGTACTACATGGAGAGGTCGAACCGGCGGCCCAAAAGATTTTCGAATCTTACGCCGAATTTCTCGGAGGAGTGGATGCTTTTGAGGAAATAGATACGGCGAGGTTGAATATGTCTATGGAGATGCCGGGACTCGGTATGAACATGGAGCGTACGGTTACGTTTAAGGCGCCGGATAAAGTCTATGTTGATGTGGATATCCAAGGATATGGAAAAATACGCCAAGGATTCGATGGCGAGAACGGTTGGGCCATTGATCCGATTCAAGGGCGTCGGTCTCTTATGGGTCGAGAACTGGCTCAATTGAAAGAGGAAACGAATTTTAGAGAGGGCCTTTATTTAGTGGACAAGTACTCATCGGCCAGGGTCGTGGGAAAGAGCGAAGACGGCCTCACTATGATCCAGTGTATCAATGCGGACAATGGCTTGGAAGAAATGCTCTACTTTGAAGAGCGTGTTGGGCTATTGCGGCGAAGCGACTACACGAAGGATATGGGGCCGCAAGGAAGCGTGCCTGTTTCTGCTCGCGTTGATGTTTACGAGAAAGTGGGCGATATTCGACTGCCCATGGAGACCAGCGCTGATATGATGGGAACGAGTATGCGGGTAGTGATCACCAGTTTTGAGCCCAATGTCGAAGTCGATGATACCATTTTCAAAATGCCGGAGTGAACGCTTTTTCTCAATCTCCTTTACCTAAACCGAACCTTAAATAGTCTCAGCCCAAAACTAAAACCTATGAAATCTATCGTCGCTTTACTTATCATTTCCATCATAGCATCCACCTCGGCTTCAGGAGCAGGCGCGTTGCCTAAAACGCCTTCGCCAAAAGGGGCGAAAGCGTATATCATATCCCCCAATGACGGGGATACAGTTCAGTCTCCCGTTCGGGTTCTTTTTGGATTGGCGGGAATGGGAGTCGCTCCGGCTGGTGTCGATATTCCGGATACCGGACACCATCACTTGATCATCGACCTAGACGATCTTCCTAGCTTGGATGTCCCGCTTCCCGCTACAGAGAATGTGGTTCATTTTGGCAAGGGGCAAACGGAAGCCGAGATCGAGCTTTCGCCGGGCAAACATAGCCTGCAGCTCGTACTCGGGGACAAGATACATCTTCCTCATTCTCCACCCGTGATTTCCAAGAAGATCACAATTACAGTAAAGTAGCGGGGCTCAATAAATTCCCGTTCCATGCGGGAAGGCTAAGGTTGCAGTATTCGGTTTACTTGCCATAGCCGGTTCGGGCAAATGGCGAGCTTGCTCTCGGGCAAAGTTTGCGCCAAGCAAAGAGGCTCTTAACCTCCTAGATATCAACGCCCATGGAATCCAATGAATCTGAATCGCCAAGCGATCCGCAGCCTCACGTACCTCATGCTCAGCAGCCCGCTCCCTCGGAAACCGCTCATACTTCGCCGCTTCAGCCGTTTGGGTTCGCCTTTACCGGTAACACGAATGAGTACTTCCGGATTTGGATAGTCAACTTGCTCCTCTCGATTATCACCCTCGGGTTTTACTGGCCTTGGGCGATGGTTCGCACCAGGCGGTATTTTTATTCGAATACGCATCTTGACGGGCACTCTTTTGACTATTTGGCCAAGCCGAAAAATCTGCTAATCGGCTATCTGATTGTTCTGATCTTTTTCGCCATCTACCTATTGGCGGGACTTTTCAATCCGCTATTCATCTATCCGGTGATTCTGGTTTACGGCTTAGCGGCTCCCTGGATGATTTATAAGGCGTTTCGGTTTCGAGCCAAGAATACCGCCTACAGGAATGTGCGGTTAAAATTCTACGGAAACTTGGGTGATTCGTATGTAACGTTTCTCGTTTGGGCGGCCCTCATTCCTTTTACCTTCGGATTCATTTTGCCTTATTGGGAAATGAAGAAAAAGGAGTACTTCTTCGACAACCTCCAGTTTGGTAAGACTTTCTTCAATTTCAAACCGAAGGCTGCGGAGTACTATAAATACTACCTTCTGTTTTTCGCCATCGGAATGGGGCTTTATTTCATTCTCATATTCTTGGTCATAGGAGCGGCGGCGCTTTTTGGCGCCACGGCTGATACTTACAATCCGGATATCTTTGCGGAGGAGGGTTTAACTATTCTTATGATCATCGGAGCTGTGTTTGGGTACGCGGTTCTTATACTGATCGGCTTAGTATTCCAAAAAGGTCTCTGGCTTCTCGTATTCAATTACAACCTGTCGGTCTGGAATTTGGGTAGATTCGGTTTCGAATCGAAAATGAAATTCGCAAAATACGTGGGTATCGCTGTTGGCAATGTGTTCGCTAGCATCTTTTCTTTAGGTCTATTGATTCCTTGGGCGAAAATCAGGATTACCAAGTACAGAATTGAGAATATCTACGTACTGGCGCGGGGAGGGGAATTGGGTGAGCATTTTGGAGCGGAAATGGAAGACGAAGGGGCCTTCGGCGAGGCGGCGACGGATTTCATGGATTTCGAAGTCGGACTGTGATCGAATTCGAGGGCACTCTATACCGGTCGGGTTCTTCGCACGCATTCGATGCCGTTGCCAGGGTTTCGGAACGCGGATCGGTAACCCTTAGTGTCGATACAGATTCCAAAGAGTATCTGATTAGCGAATACGAAATAGAACCAAGATTAGGAAAGGCCAATCGAGTCATTCGGTTCGCGGATGGCGTTCGTTTCGAATCAGGCAATCACGAAGCCTTGGCAGCCTTGGAAGGCATCTTCCCATCAAGCAGCATGCTGCGCTTTGTCGATTGGATGGAATCGCGCTGGCCGGCGGCTTTGGGGAGCATAGTCGGGGTGGTCGTATTCGTATTTCTGTTTTTTGAGTATGGCATGCCATTGACGGCAAATTACATAGCTTTCGAAGTCCCTCAAAGCGTTCGGCGGACTCTTTCTGAAAACGGTCTTCGAACGATTGAACGGTATGGGTCGTTCGAGGAAAGCTATTCGATGCGTATGCACGAGCTAGGGGAATCCGCCTTTGCGCGAGCATTGAATCTCGCGTCTGGTTCTTTGAATCCGGATTTCGACTACGAGTTGAGGATTTACGAATCACAGGCGATAGGGCCCAACGCTTTCGCTTTGCCATCCGGATTGGTTGTCGCGACGGAGGCCTTCATTGAGCTTTGCGAGAATGAAGAACAAATGGTAGCGGTTTTCTTACACGAAATCGCTCATGTCGAGCTGCAGCATGGCTTGCGTTCCCTGATACAGGATACTGGCGTGTTTCTAATGCTTTCCATGGGTCTTGGCGACTTATCCTCCCTCGGAGGTATGGCGGCGTCGCTTCCAGCCTTGGCCATAGAATCCCGCTATTCTCAGAATTTCGAGACGGAGGCGGACCTTTACGCGGGGAAGGTCTTGGAGGCCAATGGTATTGGGGCGGGGGTCATGAAAGACATTCTGATTTTGTTGCACAGCGACTTGCCTGATTTGGATATCGTCCAATTTCTAGCGACGCATCCGGACCTAGAAGAACGCCTGGAAGCCCTCGATTCGCTAAAGGGCGAAAAGTAGTGGAGCCAGGAATCCAACCGTTTTGCCCAAAAAACCCGCTTTACCGGTCTTGATCTCTGTAGGCAAACGGTCTAGCGGTACGGTTTTTGTTTATGGTCCCGCGATTATGTGGGCAAGTTGCAATCCAGAAAACTAGCATGAGCGTTAAGAAAGTAGGCATTCTGACAGCGGGCGGTTTAGCCCCTTGTTTATCTTCCGCCATTGGCGGACTCATCCAGCGGTACACGGAGATCGCGCCTGATGTGCAAATCATTTGCTACACCAATGGCTATTGGGGATTACTAAAGGGCCTCAGCATAAATGTGACCACGGAGATTCGCGAAAATGCTGGTGTTCTTCACCTTTACGGGGGAAGCCCAATAGGGAATTCGCGCGTTAAGCTAACCAACGTAGCGGATTGTGTGAAGCGCGGGTTGGTAAAGGAGGGTGAGGACCCGCAGAAAGTGGCAGCGGATCAACTAGTGGCTGACCAAGTGGATGTGCTGCACACGATTGGCGGAGATGACACCAACACAGCGGCAGCGGATTTAGCGGCCTATTTGGCTGAGAACGACTACGATTTACGGGTGATCGGCATGCCCAAGACAATTGACAATGACGTTTATCCGATTCGGCAGACTTTGGGGGCATGGACCGCCGCGGTGCAGGCGGCCAATTACTTCACGAATGTAGTTGCGGAGCACAATTCAAGCCCGCGGATGCTCATTATCCATGAGATCATGGGGCGCCATTGCGGCTGGTTAGCGGCGGCTACAGCCAAAGAGTACCACGAACGATTAAAGACTAAGCCCTGGCTGCCCGAAATTGGATTGAGTCGCGAGCGCCATGACTTGCATGCCGTTTATTTGCCGGAACTGGAGATCGATCTCGACGCGGAAGCGGCAAGGCTCACCAAGATAATGGACGAGCATGGCAATGTTAATATTTTCCTTAGCGAAGGGGCTGGGGTAGACGCAATTGTCGCTGCCAAGGAGGCGGCTGGTGAGGAAATTATTCGCGACGCTTTTGGGCACGTGCAGCTGGATTTCATTAATCCGGGCCAATACTTCGCCAAGCAATTTGCCGAGAAGATCAAGGCGGAGAAAGTTCTTGTTCAAAAGAGTGGGTACTTCTCCCGGGCGGCTGCGGCCAGCGTCAAAGATCTGAATCTCATCAAGAGTTGCGTGGACACCGCGGTCGAGTCTTCCCTGGCTGGGCTAAGCGGCGTCGTAGGTCATGACGAGGACAAGCAAGGGATCATGAGAGCCTGCGAGTTCGAGCGTATCAAGGGAGGCAAGCCCTTCGATACGAACCAAGACTGGTTCGATGAACTGCTTTCAGAACTTGGGCAACCGAAAGGCGACCTGGCTGCCGTTCACTAGTTGAAACCTAGATCGCGTATTCAGTAACGGTCGTTCGTTCCACTTCCTCTATAGTCGTCAGCCCTAGAATCGCTTTTTTAAGAGCATCATGGCCTAGCGACATACAGCCGATTTCCTAGTAGTTAGCGTCTTTGATTCCACTCCGCGGATTCAAATCGAGACAGGCCGCCTGATATCAACTCGTGGTCCCATTTTGGCCAGGGTACAAAAGATTTCTTGGCGTCAGTTAGGTTTGCGATCTCATCGATAAAGTCGTTGTGGAAGCTAATCCAATCCAGATTCGGCAGAGTAGGTTTCCAGATGGAGCCCTGCATCAGGTAGCCGGAATTGGTTCTTTTCTGGGCGGCTCCCGCGACCTTAGCGGAAAGATTTTCTAATATAACATCGTAAACCTCCGGCTTTTCAAAGCACATGCGAGGAATGGAGTCGGAAGGAGCATTCTCGTTGAGAGCGACCTTGGCTCCTTGCGATTTCATTGCCAGCACGATGCATTGGTGAACGGATTTGTAGGTTTCAATTGGCTGAAGTTGCCCGAGGGAATGGCTGGCGGGTATGATCAATGAATAAGTCCAATCGTGGTGGTGGTCGACAACCCCTCCGCCCGTGGGACGCCGGACGAAGTCAGCGTCGAGTACTGAAATTTCCGAACGAGCGTATTGATAGGATTGGCTAAGCCCGAAAGTGTAGGATGGCCGCTCCCAACCATAGTGACGCAGGCGTATCGAGCTAGGTTCTGGGTAGTGATTGAGAAGCAGGAAATCCCGGGCCATATTCTCCGCAGCGGCTAGATTCGAATCCGGTAGAATATGTAAAGAGCATGACATGCGGAAATTGTGGAGATTATCTTCGTTCAATTCAGGCGTTAGCCTTGTACGGAATTATGTACTATAGAGAATGATACCAGCCGCGAAACTTTTTCGGGACAATGAGGGAATCAAGATGATCTGTGAAGCCTGTTGGACGTGTTTTCAGTCTTCCTTGGAGAGGATAAGAATCGAGCGTAAGATCCGGGGGGCGTTTCGAGAATCTAGGATCGTTTGCGAGTGTTGCTTGATCGATGCTTGAGCGAGGCAATCCAAAATGCTCGAGCAATTTTTTTCCAATTTGAAATCGAGAGAGGCGTTGGCTTCCAGCCCAATGGAGCAGTCCTCGATAGTCATTTCTCTCGCATAATTCGACTAGAACGTCCGCTACGTTTTCCGTAGGGCAGGGCTGCCGAAATTCGTCGATAAAAAGGGTGGGCCGCTCATCCTCGCTGAGAGCTCTGAATAGTTGTTCGTGCAGGCTTCTTTCGCCTCGTGGACTGTTGCCACTTAACAGAGGTATTCGAACGATGGATGCGAACTCCGAAGCGATCTCCAAAATGCCTTCCTCGGCCTTGGCTTTTTGTTGGCCGTAAAGCGATCTAGGGGAGGTAGAGCTGTCAATTTTGTAGGGCGGGTTTCGCCCGTCGAAAACTTGATCGGTTGAAATATGAATATATCGGGCGAAGAGATGCCTTGAGAGAAGAGCGAGCTTTTCAGGCAGACGTACGTTGATAAGGTCGCTGAGAGCGGGGTCGTTATCGCATTGGCTAGGATTGGATATGGCGGCGCAATTTACGATTGCGTCTGGAAACGCTTCCAGAGTGAAGGCTTCGACTGCGGCAAGATCTGATAGGTCCAGGGCATTCTGAGCGGCGAGTCCATCGACAGGGTGGTTGAAGGAATTTACGATTCCGATGACTTCGTGGGAACGAAGACTGGCTGCTTTTGCGAAGGCGCTTCCTAGCAGTCCGGATGCCCCAGTGAGAATGATTTTCACGATTGCGATGCTGGTGAGCAAACTAGGCTATTTGAAGAGCCTGTGATAAAGGTGCCATTCGATCTGCCAAGGGGTCGCTTGGGAGCCGACCTTCAATCTTCGAAGACATAGAACTGAGGCTTTCTGAAAAACGACGCATTCTAAAGTTTGCACTCCGGTAACGAGCTGGGCTGCTAAGCTGGAAAGATGCGGTTCGTGCCCTACGATCATCAGATCCGAGGAGGAGTCGTCGATGAAATCGGCGGTAGCAATGGGATCGTCGAATGGACGCAAGCCTGTTACGGTTTTTAGTGGGGCGGTTAGTTCTAGCTCCTCGGCTATTTGTTGGGCGGTCTCGATGGCTCGCGTCAAATCGCTGTGCCAAATCTCGGCGGGTGTGACCAGCGACTTGCCCTTGAAAACCTGGCACAATCGACTGAGCTGGCGTCTGCCTTTGGAACTGACTGGCCGATCGTGGTCTGCCTCCGAGCTCGAGGCGTGAGCGTGCCGGACAATGTATAAAGTTTGCTGCATTTATCTAGTTGGTGGATTTTGAATCGGTTAGATCGGAGTCCGATGCCTAGCTTTTTTTGGGTGATATTTTGGATTATTTGATTTGTGGCCTAAGAGAATTTCGAGTCCATCGGGCCTCTATCGTGGCGGAGAAACGCTTCCATGCCTGCTTTCATGGATACGCGTGGCTGATAGGCAAGATCGCGCTTGGCGGCAGAAATGTCGAACCAATGGTCTTTAGCAAGCTCTGAGGCGATGAAACGCGTCATGGGCGGTTCGCTTCGCAGGTTTAGGATATTCCAAACGTTTTCCATCAATCGACCGATTCTCATGGCTCGTTGGAAGTCCATCTTTTTTTCTATATGCGGGATCTCTTGAGTTTCTAGGAGTTCATTTATCCACGGCCAAAGCGAAACGGGCTCGTCATTAGAAATGAAATACGCTTTGCCTCCTGGATTGTTTGTGGTGTTATCGAGGCTGGCTTCGGCCCATAGATGAGCATCCACGACATTTTCGATATAGGTTAAGTCGACGCGATTCGATCCATCGCCTACTATTTGAAGGCGACCTTTGCGGGCTCTATCAATCACTCTGGGAATGAGATTGGCATCTCCGGGCCCCCAAATCAAGTGGGGCCTCAAAGCCACGGTTTTCAAATAGCCGGGAGGCTGTCCATGGGCTATGAGTACGGCCTTTTCGGCAATTACCTTGGTTGCCGGGTAAGGGCATGGAATGTTGGAACCGTAGGGCAGCGATTCGTCTGCTCCGGACAGCGACTGGCCATTGAATACAACACTGGGCGTACTCGTGTAGACGAGTTTGGATACTTCGAAGTCACGACAGCCATTGATGATCGCCTGGGTTCCCTCGACATTCGCCTTGCGAAAATCCGAGATAGAGCCCCAGATGCCGACTTTTGCTGCTGTGTGAAAAACCGTGTCCATTCCCCTGCATGCCTCACGAGCCCTGCTGGCGTTACCGAGGTCGACATACTTCATTTCCACGCCAAGCGATTCTAGTTCAGGTTGGGCGCTGCGGCAGAGACCAGACACCTGGCATTCTTGGTCTAGAAGTCGGTGAATCAGGCTTCGACCCACAAATCCGCTTGCGCCTGTGACCAGGACTCTCCTTGGCCCCAGATTGGGTGGTCCGTTGTCTACGACCGCGCGCTCCATAGCAACTGAGGCTTGCGTGCGTTCCAGGGCTGTCAAGTATCTGCGTCTCTAGCGATGAAAACGGATGGCCAGAATTCGGGGAAAGAGCTCATTGCTCGCGTATCGTTTTTTGGGAGGGAAGAAGGTCAGGTTAAGCGTTTCCCCGATTTCGATAAGAGCCGGCATACCGCCCCGAAATTCGCCAGCGATCGAGCTCAGCAGTTTCTGGCTCGTCTAGCGGAGCCGGAGTTGTATGTATGGGGAGAGGAACGATTCTCCGCTTTTCGAGAGTCCATGGGATACCGCCGAAAGGAAATCGCTCTTGTTGTGGAAGGCGGAACGGGTAGGATTGAAAGTAAGGATTTCACGATAGAGAAACGGTATTCGCTAGTTGAAGACAGCCCCGATCGCTATTTGGCGGAAACCGAGTTGCTAGAGGCTAGCAGTTCGAGCTTGCTTGAAGATGCTTCTTTCAATGGGGCCGTGGGCCCACTTTTCGAATGCATGCGCTGCCTGTTCTCGAAAAGCGTATCCGTGGAAGGAATCGTTGATGGATTGGAAGAGGCGAGCGATGATAGCCTGTCTTTGGATTATCCATCGACTTGCGACCATTGCGACGTGCGTATAGAAAACGTGAATGCGGTTTTACGGTTCGAGGCGATTTCCTTGGAAATCAGATTTCCTGGCTTTGGCACTCCGGGGCAACTGATCGATTCTTATCGAACTCTAGTTGAGAATCTAGGAGATGCCTGGCCTGCCGAAGACGCTCTGCCTTTGCTTTAGCGCCAGGGTGTTTCGGGAAGGAAAACCCTAGCGCTAATCCTCTCTATCCGCGAGGGAGTGTCCGAAACCCAGAAGACTGCCATAAATGGTGAGGCAAATAATATTTAGAGAAATCTGGCCTTGATACTGTTGTTTTCCAAGGGGAAATGATTGTTTGGAGGACGTTGACCAGAGACGGGGGTCGACTTTTTTTAAATAAAATAGGAGCCTCGCTCGTCTAACAAAGCAGAAATTCAAATAGAGCTATGAAAAATCTGGTTTTAACACTGATTGCCGTGGGAGTGCTGGCTTCCAGCGCATATGGAGAAGACCTGTTCATTGGAGGCGGTTTTGATGATGCGAAGAATGCGGCCAAGGCCAGCGACAAGTTAATCATGATCGATTTCAAGGCGGAATGGTGTGGCCCCTGCAAGATGCTGGACCGGACAACTTGGAGTGACGACGAGGTAATCGATTCGGTCAAAGAGAAGGCCGTGGCCGTCAAGATCGATGTTGATCAGCATGGCGATCTCGCCTCGAAATACGGTATTCGATCCCTTCCTACGATCGTATTCACCAACGCGGATGGCGAGGAGGTATCGAGGTTTATAGGTTACCGAGATGCCAAGGGATTCCTAGAAGAATTTAATCGAGTCGTGAATTCCTGATCCACAACAGGTTTTTCCGTTCTTGCGTTAGCAGCGGGGCTTTAGATATTTCCTGCGATAAGCCCGCAACTGGGGAGTCTCACGAAAACAACTAAAGCTGCTAAATATGAGCGATACCGAGGCGCTGACGCAATCCGATCCGAAGCAAATCTACGGCAAGAGCAATCCGTTTCCGGCCCCACTTTTAAAGAAGTTCAATCTCAATGGCGAGGGCTCCGCCAAGGAGACGTTCCACGCGGAGATTGCGCTCGAGGGTTCGGGTTTGTCTTACGAAGCGGGCGACGCTCTTGCGGTGGTTCCAGAAAATGCTCCTGACTTGATTGAGGACTTCTTGGAGGCGACTGGTTTGGAGGGGTCTCAATCTGTGATGATCGACGAGAAGTCGATGAACCTTCGGGAGGCGTTGAGAGACAAGCTCGATCTGCGTGTAGTCACCAAAGTAGTGCTCACCAAGTACGCTAAGCTTTGCGGGAATGATGAGTTGCTGGAGAAGTGCGGCGATCGGGAATGGGTCAAAGAATATTCCTGGGGTCGCGATTGGGTCGACGTAGTTAAAGAGTTTCCTGCCGAAAGTTTAGCGGCTGAGGACTATTTTAGTGTCCTTCGGCCGTTGGCAGCGCGCCTTTATTCGATCGCCTCCAGCTTAGTAGCCCATCCGGGCGAGGTTCATTTGACTGTCGGTGCCGTGAGATATGAGGCGTTGGGAAGAGAGAAAAAAGGGGTTTGCTCGACGTTTATCACCGATATGTGGGACGAGGGCGCCACAGCTGGCGTCTACTTTCATCACAACAAGAATTTCAAGCTCCCTGAGGACGGATCCGTGCCCATTATTATGGTAGGCCCTGGCACGGGAATCGCCCCATTTCGGGCGTTCATAGAGGAACGCGTAGCATCCGGAGCGAGTGGGAAAAATTGGCTCTTTTTTGGAGACCAGCATGAAGCCACGGACTATCTTTATCAATCGGAGTGGGATTCCTATTTGCAGCAAGGCCACTTGCATCGCGTAGATCTGGCCTTTTCCAGAGATCAAGCCAACAAGATTTATGTCCAAGATCGCATGCGTGAAAACGCGGCCGAATTATGGAGCTGGATTGCCGAAGGAGCCTACTTCTACGTGTGTGGAGACGCCAGCCGGATGGCCAAGGACGTGCACCAAGCCCTCATTGACATAGCCGCCGAACACGGAGGCATGGAAGAAAGCGAGGCGACTGCTTACGTGAAGCGGATGCAGAAGGAAAAGCGTTACGGCCGTGATGTTTATTGAACCATTCAGTGGCTCTCGGCCTAGCGGCAAGTTCAAGGGTTCCAGCCGCATTGCCTGTGTTTCAAATTAACTCTCCCCAACGTGCTCCCTTTGCGTCACGATAGCCATGCCCAGATCAGGTTCAGTTGGTATTCGTAGAAGGTGGTGGATTGCTGCAGATACTCCTCGAGAGATTGACTTTTTATCCGGCCAATGAAATGGGATCGGCTCCCGTTTTAGCGATTCGGTATTGGGCCTGGCAAAAATGAAAATCTTCTCCAATCCACTTTGCCTCGATTATCATTCGCCAGGACATCCAGAGCGTCCCCAGCGGGTCCAGGCTACAGTTGAACGTCTAAAGGCTAGCCACCCAGATTGGGATTGGCCACGAGTCGAGCCGGTTTCCGTGGTCGATATTTCGCGAGCCCATGGCCAGGCCCATTTGCAAAGGCTTCGAGTGCCCAAAGATTTCGACGGAGATACAGCCTACCATGAAGGAATCTTCGAAATCGCCCGAATGGCCTCCGGCGCGAGCATTGGGGCCTTGAAGGAAGCCTTGAATGCAGAAGCTGCTTTCTCATTGATGCGTCCGCCCGGCCATCATGCCGAATCGAATCGGGCTATGGGGTTTTGCTATTTGAATCATGTAGCGATAGCGGCAATGGTCGCCCTAGATTCGGGAATAGATAGAGTCGCCATTTGGGACTTCGATGCCCACCATGGAAACGGAACTGAAGCTATCGTTATTGGAATGGATCGTATTCGCTACGTTTCGGCCCATCAACATCCCTGCTATCCGGGAACCGGAATCGTTTCACGCGAGAATGCTTTTAATTTCCCGGTGGCTCCTGAAACGGAAGCAGTCGAGTATATGAAGATTCTATCGAAATCCTGGGAATCCGTTTTGGAATTCCAGCCGGAACTGATATTAGTGTCGGCTGGATTCGACGCGTATTCGAAGGACCCATTGACGCAGATGCGACTGGGTATCGAAGATTTCAAGACGTTGGGAGAGTGGATAAGAAAGACTAGAACTCCGGTCGCGGCGACATTGGAAGGGGGATACAGCGAAGATTTACCCTTGCTTGTCGACGCATTCTTGAAAGGGTGGAGTGGTTCTTAGAGGTACAGGATCCTCGCATGGAAGACGAATTATTCGAATACGTTGACACTCAAGAAGGGTTGAATGCACTCTGCGATTCGCTGGCGGCCCAGCGTGAGATCGCCCTGGATAGCGAGGCGGATAATCTACATCACTACGAAACAAAGCTATGCTTGTTGCAGATGCGATTCGAAGACCGGACCTACCTGTTAGATATGCTGGTCGACATTGATTATTCTCGATTTTGGGAGACGCTCAAGCGGTTGCATCTGATAATGCACGGCAGCGATTTCGACCTTCGCCTATTTCGGGAGTTTTCCGATTTTCGGGCTACCAGCATTTTCGATTCGATGCTCGCCTCCCAGCTTTTGGGAATCAAGCGCTTTGGATTGGCGGCTTTGCTAGAGGAGCATTTTAACGTAAAGCTTCCAAAAGATAGTCAAAAGAGCGATTGGTCGCAACGGCCCCTTACTGATAAGATGCTCCGCTATGCTGCCAATGATGTGCGCTACCTCCATCAATTGCGGGATCTTCTGATGGAACAAATACGGGAGCTGGGTAGAGAGTCGTGGCTGCATCAGAGATGTGAATACCAGATTGAAACCACCTTGAGTGGTTTTCCGGATGGGGATGAGCATAGCTGGCGAATCGTCCGGTCTGACAAGCTCGACCCGAGGGGGAAGGTAGCGCTTTTCGAATTGTGGCATTGGCGAGAAGAATTGGCGGAAAGATTGGATCGACCTCCTTTTAAAGTGCTGGGCAACGACTACATGATCAAACTTGCTGAATCCGTTTCCGAAGGGAATTGGCAATTCGTATTTGAGTCCCTGCCAATGGGGATCCAGCGGCGTAAGCGGCAAGGGTTGGTTGACGCCTTGAAGCGAGGCATGTCGAGAGACGTGGATTCATTGCCTGCCAGACCAGTGCGGAACGATTCAAGGAAACCACTCAATCAAGTGGAGCTTGACCGTCAGGAGAAGATAAAGAAGCACCGCAACGTGATTGCAGAGGAGTTGGGTATCGATCCGACGCTGATTGCTACCCGTAGCCATGTCGCCTCATTGGCTCGCGACTCCGAAGCCAAAGATGGGTTGCTGGGCTGGCAAAAAGAGCTGCTGGAGCCGATTCTTAATGCGGTAGATTCGGAGTCCGACTGATCGTATTATTGCCTTGATAGCGAATTCCGATTGGGAGATACTGTTAGAAGATTGTAAAAGCTAACCCACGTACGCCGCTGTTATGAAATCGAAAATCGCCTCTGTCATAGTCGTTCTCCTATTTGCTTCCCTCTTCGCTGGCTGCGCTTCAACGCGTTATGGTTCCTCTGAAGCTACCGTTGCCGGTTGGGTTTCTGCAGAGGGCGGTAGCTACAGCGAGGTAGGCCCCATGACCATAGGAGTAAACACTTCGGAATTGATTGCCCGCAAGAACACTAGCGGTGGTCGTATCCGCTTTCTCTGGGGGCTTTTTACGATCGCTGACGATTGAGGCAGGGGATAATTTCATCGTTTTTCTTTACCGATAAAACTTTGGCAGGGCTCAGCTCAGTTGAGGCGAAACTTCTTTTTCACCTGGCCCGCATAAGCCGCTGAGATGGCTGAACTGGAATCTTCAACGGCTCCTGTCGCCAACGTCTCTCGATTTCTGGATCAAATGTCGGAACGGCGAGGCGACCGACTGGCCTTGCGGGCTCCAAGAGGGCGGAACCGAAGCGGAGAAATTGATTATCTAACTCTAAGTTTTGCGGAACTGCGCCGCGAGCAGGATAATTGGGGCAGGCATCTAAGGGAAGCTGGAGTGGGGCGCGGAACCCGTGTCTTGCTAATGGCTCGCTCGGGCCTGCCTTTGATAGCGGTTTGCTTTGCCCTATTCAAATTAGGGGCGGTACCCATCGTGATCGATCCGGGCATGGGTTTGAAATCCTTTCTTTCATGTGTCAGGCGTTCGAGGCCCACGGTCCTAATAGGCATTTCTCCAGCGATATGGGTATCGAGGATATTCCCTGCGGCATTCCGAACAGTAACGAGAAAGATCAAACTAGGCGGTGGCTTGTCTCGAGCCCCAATTGCCAAGGAATCGGGAGCTTTTCAAGGTGAGCTCACCAAGTCGAACGACTTGGCAGCGATCCTTTTCACTTCTGGTTCGACGGGACCAGCAAAAGGAGTCTGCTACGAACATGGCATGTTCGAGGCCCAAGTAAGAGCCATAGGTCGGCAGTACGAGATTGAGGAGGGCGAAGTGGACTTGCCTATGCTTCCCATATTCGCCCTTTTCAATCCAGCTTTGGGCATGACCACCGTGATCCCTGAGATCAACCCAAGCAAACCGGCCACGGTAGATCCGGCCAAAATCATCCAGGCCATTCGGCAATGCGATGTGACAAATTCGTTTGGTTCGCCAGTTCTCTGGAAGAAGATCGGCGGGTATTGTCAGGCGAATGGAATAACGCTACCGTCTCTAAGGCGTATCCTCATGGCGGGCGCCTCTGTGCCTCCCCATCTTTTCAGGGATTTCAAAGAAATCCTGCCCCAAGGAGTGGTGCATTCGCCTTATGGGGCGACCGAGATCCTACCAGTTTCCTCAATTGACGGAGAGCAGGCGCTAGAGGAAACAGCAGAATTGACCGAGCGGGGCCGAGGGACCTGCGTGGGTAAGCCATTGCCAGGGGTGGAGGTTCGCATTGCGAAGGTTAGCGACGATTGGTTAGGGAAGGAAGCTCTGGAAGACGTGTTGCCGACGGGAGACGTTGGGGAAATCATCGTTAGCGGACCGAGTGTGACGAGAGAGTACGATAATCTTCCCGAGGCCACTAATAGATCCAAAATCAGGACGGAGGATCGCGTTTGGCATCGAATGGGGGATTTGGGATATCTGGACGAAAAGGGTCGACTTTGGTTTTGCGGCAGATTGGTGGAGCGGATTCAAATCGGGAAGAAGACCTACCTAACCGATTGTTGCGAGGGCGTTTTTAACGCTTTACCCGAAGTGTACCGTTCTGCCCTGGTTAGTTTGGAAAAGGATGGAGAACGAGTTCCTTGCATAGCAATTCAACCGAGAGAAGGCTCCTTCCCCGAGACCCGATTGGAACGAAATCGATTTATAGAAGGTCTGAAAAAAGCGGCGGCTAGTAATGGAATGAGTGGCGACATTAGCGAATTCGTATTCAGAAAATCATTTCCAGTGGATGTCAGGCACAATGCGAAAATCAATCGTATCGAACTGGCCCGCCTTTTGAGACGAGAAGTTGCAGACTAGAGAAGGAAAGGAATAGGGTTAGTTGATGAATTGCCATTCAGTGTCGCAAATTGCTGGTTCGAGCCGTGGGATAAGGCTCGTTTCAAAAAGTGGGCCTTGAAGATGCGCCGGACCTTGCTGCCGCGAGAAGTGGACTTAGGGTTGGTATTCATATCCCCAGGTTGGGCGGAGTTCGCGGATGAAATCGTGGATGTCTTGAGAAATTCGGTGGGCGTTCCC